>CABECZ010000256.1_pt1 | contig 15331 bp, 11 predicted proteins | sample 3422621 | NCBI WGS metagenome assembly CABECZ01 (sample SAMEA5534328, study PRJEB31848) | metagenome | biome: tundra; feature: field; material: soil | place: USA | collected 2013-05 | depth 0.15 m | reverse complement strand
ATTCTTCCCTTTGTCATTCTGTGGGTTCTGGTGAAACTCCTGCCACCCTGGCTGGAGTCAAGCCCGGCGCCCGCCATCAGCGCCGCTCCGGCGCGGGGAATCAACTAGCTCCGTCGCAACAGGACTGATGCGGAGAAGCAAATGGCGCAAGTGCGCGACGGTATCGCGTTGGATGCGGAGCAAGTCAGCGAACGACTGCGCGAACTGGAACGGCGCGTCTCCGCATTAGAGGAGCAGCGCGAGAAGCCGACTCCTGTAGAGGCTGAACCTGCCCGCGCTGCCCAACCGCTATCGCAGCCTCCCGCGATGCTTCCCGCACAACCTGACTTGGAGCGGCCGGCTGCAGCCGTGCCCGTGTTCGGGAAGGCGATCCTTGCAATCGCCGGGGCTTACCTGCTCCGTGCTATTTCTGAGTTGGGCATGTTGCCACACTTGCCGGTGCTGGCCGTCGCCATTCTTTACGCAGGCATGTGGCTGGTCTGGGCCGTCAGGGTTCGCGCCAAGAGTCACATTGCCAGCGTCACCTACGGAGTCACGTCCGCATTGATCTTCGCGCCTCTGCTGTGGGAAGGCACAGTACGTTTCCAGGTTCTGCCACCAAGCGTCACGGCAGCTCTGCTGGTTGCGTTTGTTGTATTTGCTCTGGCACTGGCCTGGCGGCAAGACCTGCAAGTGATACCGTGGGTGGCAACCTTGGCGGCGGTGGCCACGGCTTTGGCGCTGATCGTCGAGACGCATGAGCTTGTGCCCTTTACGGCTGCGCTGCTGGCCGTTGCCTTGGCCACTGAAGTTGCCGCTTGCCTGGGACACAGGCTCAGTCTGCGAGCGGTTCCAGCGATTGCCGCCGATTTCGCGATTTGGCTGCTCGTCTATCTCCTGGCAGCTCCCGAGGGTGTTCCGGCTGGCTATCGCCCCATCGGCGCAACCACGCTGACGGGGCTGTGCTTTGCGCTGCTTGCCATCTACCTAGGAAGCATTGGGATTCGCAGCTTCGCGTTGCGCAATCGCCTCACCATCTTTGAAATCGCGCAGGGCGTGGTGGCGTTTGTGGTTGCGAGTTGGGGATCTCTCCGCGCCAGCCACGGCGCTTCGGCGCCAACGCTGGGTGTCTTTTTCCTGTTGGCAGCGGCGGTGTGCTACTGGGGCGCGCTGTCGCGGTTCGTGGCCGACGCATACACGCGAAATCGTCGGGTGTGCGCGAACTACGCAGCCGCGCTTCTGCTGGCGGGGAGCTTCATGCTTTTTCCGGAAGGTTTCCCGGTACCGTTCTTGTGCCTGGCGGCAGCGACCACAGCCTTCCTCTACTCACGCACCGGCAAGCTCAGCCTCGGCATGCACGCGTCCTTTTATCTGGCAGCGGCTGCGGCCGACTCGCCTTTTCCGAGTTATGCGCAAAACGCTCTGGCCGGGACCGTGCCTGGGAACCCGGACTGGCGGGTTTGGGTGGTAGCCGTTTCGGCCTTGCTCTGCTACGCCATCGGGTCGCGGGTTTCGGAAGATAATCGTAAGCGGCGGCTGCTGTGGGTAGTTCCTGCAGTGCTGTTCAGTTTTGCAGCGGCAGCTCTGGCTATTGTTGCGATCGTGTGGCTGGCCTCGGGTCGCGTGGGGCTGATCGCTTCGCGTCTTTCGGTGGTTCGGACGGTGGTGACATGTTTGCTTGCCCTGGCGCTGAGCTATCTCGGTTCTCGTTCGAAACGCGTCGAACTGCGCTGGGTTGCCTACGCTGCTGTCGCCTTTGGCGCCTTGAAACTCTTGTTCGAGGACCTGCGATTCGGCAATGCAGGATCGCTCGTGGTCTCGCTTCTTTTCTATGGGCTCATTCTGATCCTGATCCCGAGACTGACCCGGCTGGGACAGGCCGAAAACTGACATCTAGGCCGGAGAGGAAGATCGCCTCGGGCGCTAAAGCGCAAATCATTTTCAATGACTTATCGGCACGACTGAAGTCATGCCCTTCCCAAAATCCACCCGAATCAGAATTTTTCAGCAGCCTGCTAGCTAGGTCGCGGCCTGCAAGATGACTACTAGCCGTCGCGGTCCATGCGCGCCCTGCACCAGAATTTTTTCGATATCGGCAGTGCGGCTGGAGCCGCTGATGACGCACGCGAACGAGTTGCTGTCGAGTTTTCGTTCCTGCGAGACGCGGCTCAGGGCAGTGGCCAGATCGGGAACCAGTTGTGCGACAGTCGCGTAAACGATGTGACAGGGGGCGATCACCGAGGCGCCTCGCCCGCCGCACGCAGCGGTCACCAGAATCGACCCGGTTTGTGCGATGAGAGCTTCGGCGCGCGTGACCGTGGCCTGCGAAGCTTCGCCCGGCGCGCCTTGACTCGACCAGCGGATCGGCCGAGCAGGCGCGGCCAGTTCGATGAGCCGGCGCAGCGCTGGATCGTCCTGCACGAAAGTTTCTCCCTCAGGCAGCGACTGGAGAACTTTCGAAAGGTGTCGCGCACTTGCGGCGGAATCGGCGGTCAGGGCGCATTCCATTAGATTGCCAACGCATTCCTGCTGGAAGCGCTCGAGAGGATTAACGACTGGCTCAAAAATCACGCGGCCCGGCGCCATCGCCGCCGGCTCCGGGACTACGGTGCGCAATCCGGCGCGAATCCGCTCCAGAATCCGGTCGCGGCTTGGATTTTCGGTTTGCGATTCTTTAGGTGGCGTTTCTTTAGTCTGCGTCAAGGCCTTTTCTCCAACGCGCACGAAATGATTCGGATGGCAGCGGCACGGGCGAGCGATAACGGTTCCACACTCGCATCGGGTCGAGGATCGATCCCGCAAGCCCCAGTCCGTAAAGGACGCGAAGAACCTTACGCATCAACCAGCCACCGAGCGCGTACATCCGGGGATGAAGCATGGCCCAGCGCCAAGCCCGGAAGATCAGCCGCTCACTCGACTTGGTGGCTCCTGCCTCGGTGGCGTTGCGGCGGTTTTGCAGCAGGTGGTGATGCAGATCGATTTTCACCGGACAAACGCTGCTGCAAGCGCCGCACAGCGACGACGCGTAGGACAGGTGTTTGAACTCCTCGATGCCATTCAGATGCGGCGTAAGCACGCTGCCGATCGGTCCGGGATAGGTCGTGCCATAAGTGTGTCCTCCGACGTGGCGGAAGACAGGACAGATATTCAAGCAGGCGCCACAACGAATACAGTGCAGCACCTCGCGCTGTTCCGCATCGGCCAGCAACTGGCTGCGTCCGTTGTCCACCAGCACCACATGGAATTCTTCCGCTCCGTCGACTTCACCCGGCTGGCGCGGACCGCCGATCAGCGTGCCGTAGGTCGTGATGCCTTGCCCCGTGCCGGAGGTGGCGAGCACCGGCCATAACACCGCCAGATCCTCGAGCCGCGGAATGACTTTCTCGATGCCGGTGACCACGACGTGAATGCGTGGAACGCTGGTGCACAGGCGGCCATTGCCTTCGTTGGTGGAAATGGCAATGACGCCGGCGTCCGCCACCAGAAAATTCGCGCCTGAAATACCCATTTCGGCGGCAAAGAAGGCCTGGCGCAGTATGCGGCGCGCTGCCGCCATTAAATACACCGGATCGTCGCTGTCGATTGCCGGGTCCAACTTTTCGCGAAACAACTTGGCGATTTGGCCGCGGTTGAGATGCATGGCTGGAGTGACGATGTGGTAGGGCGGTTCATCGCGCAATTGCACAATGAACTCACCGAGATCGGTTTCCCAGACCTTAATACCAGCCTTCTCCAGTACCGGACTGAGGTGGATTTCTTCCGTCACCATGGATTTCGACTTCACCACGGTGCGCACACCGAGCCGAGTGGCAACGTTTTTTACATAGGTGCAGGCCTCTTCGCTATTGGCCGCCCAGAAAACATGTCCACCGCGCGCAATCACTTTTTCTTCGAACTGGAGAAGGTAGCGATCCAGATGATTGATGGCTTCCCGCTTAATCTCCTGGCACTTCTGGCGAGCGGCTTCCCAGTCCTTGATGCGCGCGCGACCCTTGAGGTGTGCTACATCGTAGCTGTCCATGCCGCGCTGAATGATTTCGCGGTGCACCAAGTCCGCCGACTTCATGGCGGCGTCCTGCAGGAAGCGTTGTGCCGCGGTTTGGCTCACGATTTCTCCTGACCGATTCTTTCCTGCGGCGGGCTTTCCCGATGCGGGCTCTCCTGCGCGAGGATGCTGGCAAGATAAATGGTGCGGGTTGGCGCGTGGCGTTTGCCCAAGATTCCTTGCAGGTGCAACAGACAACTGGGATCAGTCGCGGTCACGAACTCGGCGCCGGTCGCGGCCACACTCTCGGCTTTGGAAGTTCCCATGGCGGCGGAGATGTCGGAAAACTTGGCGGCGAAGGTTCCGCCAAAACCACAGCATTCCTCGGAGCGGACCATTTCAATCAGCTTCAGGCCGTCCACCTGGCGCAAAAGCTGCAGAGGCTCATCGTGAATGTGCAGCTCGCGCAGCCCGTGGCAGGACGCGTGATACGTAACGGTGTGAGGGAAAGTTGCGCCCACTTGGGTGACAGCGGCGACTTTCACCAGAAATTCCGAAAGCTCAAACGTGCGGCTGGCAACGGCGAGGGCGTCCTCACGTAACGAACTCTTAGCCAGCAGTTCGGGGTAAAACGAGCGAACCATGGTGGTGCAGGAACCGGAGGGGCATACGATCACTTCGGCATGCTTGAAAACTCGAACGAAATTTTCCGCACACGGCCTCGCCTCGTTCCAGTACCCGGTGTTGAAAGCAGGCTGGCCGCAACAGGTCTGATCTTCGGGGAACTCGACTGCATAGCCCAACCGGCGCAGCACCTTGACCGTGTCCACCGCCACCTCAGGCAGCAGTTGGTCCACGAAGCACGGGACGAATAGAGATACTTTGCGTTTCACGGTCCAACCTTTTTAGGCGATGGGAGAGCTTCTTGCCTGGACCGCCCGGATCCACACGCTCACCGCTCTTGATTTGCTGTGTCCAGCCCCTAAAGGGGCATCTGATTTTGAAGAACTTGCGGCATCGCTAAAGCGATGCCCTGATACGAATCCAGAGTTCTTCGGCAAACTGTAAAGCTCGCAAGCGGAGCGGCAAACTCATGAAGGATTATAGCCCCCGATGTCGGTTAGGTTCGGGCACCAAATCCAAATAGCTGTTGTAACATCGCGATATCGCTCATTGGCAGGGGTTCTGAGTGCTAACCTCCCGTTGACAACAGTTACGTCCGAGTAGCTCGCCATTCAACCAGGGATCAGGCCCTTGAAGACGTAGGCTTGCAGGAAGGCGATCAGCCCGATCACCGCCGCGCCCGCCACCGAATGCCACCACACCGTCCGGAAGATCGGCCCCAAGGCATGGGTTCGCTCATACGGATCGTCGTAGCAGGCGGCGCAGGCGACCATGATGGACTGGGGATCGATCATCTTTCCCATGACTCCCCCGGTGGAGTTGGTCGCGACGATCAGCGTCTCGTTCAAGTGGAGTTGCTGGGCGGTGATCCGCTGCAGGCTGCCGAACAAGGCGTTTGAGGCGGTGTCGGAGCCGGTGAGGAACACTCCCAGCCAGCCCAGGTAGGCCGCGAAGAAGGGATACATGAACCCCGCTCTGGTGAACGCCAGACCGAGCACCGCGTCGGTCCCACAGTAGCGCGTGAGGTACCCGAGTCCCAGCACCTGCGCGATGACCAGGATCGGGACCACCAGGCGACGGGCGGTTCGACGCACGGCCTCGCCCCATTGCGCGGCACTCAACCGCAGGACGAGTCCGGACAACAAGGCCGCCACGAACACGCCGGTCCCGGATGCCGACAGCCAGTTGATGGTGAAGATAGCCGCTTCCGGCTTGGCGTTGGCCGGGACCACCGGCGGCATGCGCTGGACCATGTTATGGAGCGCCGGCATTTGCCACTTCGGCAGGGAGAGCGTGCCCCCAAACGGGGAGCCAAGCAGGGTGGTCTGAAACGTGACACCCGAAAAGAGGTTGTTCAAGTAGGTCCGCCACGTCGGAATGCCCCAGACGGCGCAGCAGATGATGAGGATCGTCCACGGCAACCAGGCATACGCGGTCTGGCTGACCGTGTACTTGTACACCCATTCTGTCCTGTCCGTGGTCGCGGTCGCCGTAGCCTTCCCGGCCTTGGCCAGGGCCTCGCGCTCTGACCGCAGCAGGAACCGCGTCTTGGGGTGCCAGATGAAGCGCAGGAACAGGGCGGTGCAGATGACGGAGAAGACGCCCGACACCACGTCGGTCATGAGGTGGAAGGCCTGCGTCGAGGACGTGAACCACTGCATGACGGCGAAGGAGAGACCCGCGCACAGTGTCCCCGGCCACACCTCCCAGGCCTCTTTCCATGTGCCCCCCTCCATCTTGACGAACGCGGCAACGAGCCAGAAGGGGACGAGGACGGAAACGAAGGGGAGCTGGTGCCCGGCCATGGCCGACAGCTTTAGCTCAGGAAGGCCGCTCACGGCCGCCAGCGTCACAATTGGCGTGCCGATGGCTCCCCAGGCGACCGGTGCGGTATTGGCCAGGAGGTTGAGAACCGCCGATTCGAAGGGGGCGAATCCCAGGCCCACCATGACCGCTCCCGCGATGGCCACGGGCGTCCCGAACCCCGAGGTCCCCTCGATGATGGCGCCGAAGGAAAAGGCGATCAGGAGCACCTGGAGCCGCCGGTCGAAGGAGATGTGAATGATGGATTCCTTCACGATCTCAAATTTGCCGGAGATGAGCGTCATATTGTAGAGAAAGATGGCCCCGATAATGATCCAGATGATCGCCAGGAACCCGGACAAGCACCCGAGGCCAAAGGCCGAGAAGGCCGACCCGAGCGGCATCCCGAACGCCACGCAGGCGACCAGGAACGCCGCGATGACCCCGTAGAACGCCGCATACGGAGCATTGATGCCGAGATGCCTGACGCCCTGTTTGTCGCGATGGGGGTGGAGAGCGATGAAATACAGCAAGGTGCAAATAGGAATGGCCGCTACAAGCGTAGAGATTAGGGCGTTGCCGAAGGGGTTATAGACCTGGTGCCAGACCGTCACAATTTCCTCCTGGGACCTCGTGGGAGGAATTACAACATGTAGAAAGGAAAGTCAACATAAAACGGACGGCTGGCTATAGCAAAGCAACCAGCAGATAGTCATCATCCCCGCGAAGTTCCGTGTACCTGCGGTACTCGTGGCGGCGATGTGATTTCTCCTTGGCATTCTTTTTTCAACAAGCACGCCTGATTTCGTCAGCTATGCTTTCCGGCTGAGGCTTGGGACCGAGATCACGACTCCCAGATGATGGCGGCTTTTCGGGGTGGACAAGTTGCAGCTGCCAGAGCTACCAACTCCGGCCACAACACTGAATGAACCACTCACGCTGCGGGGAGACAAACAAGGCTATACGGAAACACGAGGGTTGAAACTTCCGAAACAGAACTGTCCCTTCACTGCATTGACCTCACTTCGGACACAGAGCACGGTCAAGCCGCCTTGTCCTCTTCAACTTCTTCGGCCCTCCTAACTATCCTGATCACCTGCGATTGTCTGATAAACGTGATCGATCAGTTCGAGACTGATCGAGCGTTCGTAATAAGACTCAGCCCACAATTTGTTACTTGTGCGGGTCGCCGTCGAGAATAGACAACTTGGGTCGCTTGATCCGATCCGCCCCGCTGGGGAAGCAGAGGACTTGAAGGGCGGGATCATTCGATGCAATCAAGATTCAATCCAGCATCTAGCGGCAAGAAGCCGTCGTTGCTCGGAGCCATGGACATTGGCGTCCTCCTGTGGCCGGAACCCTCTCGGTCGAAACTGTGATCAGGTAGATATCTCTAGATTGAATTCCAGCTTTAGGGGGAGGGAGTGGCGTTCGACAGTCACCTTACTAATGGTCGGAACCACTCGCAGACAGTATGTGGCGCTGAACGCGCCTTGTCAATAACACTCGCGGGTCTGCGATTGCAGGATTCACAGTGCATTCATTTTCACATGGACGGTCTCCCTTGGGGTGACCCATCAGGGAGCCGATTTGCGACCATTTGGCTGCCGGGCGGGGTTCTAGCCGGCTCCAGCATTTTCAGAGGTCATTGCAGCCTTTTTGGGCCAGTCTGGCTGGCAGTCTGGGCGTGGTCGCGGCTCTCAGTTCAGGGCATCTTTTAGGGTGCGCCAAGAAAAGCGCATCCGTCTCCGTTGGCTTCAAGCAACCTTCTTCTGCGGCTGCGCCAGCGAAATAGGCGGACTTGCTAAAACTTCTGCGGGCTTGGAATCGAAGCCCCCCACTGCCCCTCCATGATCCCCATTGTTGAGCGAATGCGGCTGCGTCCGCCAGTTCAACTCTTCGAGCCGCCTTCGCATCTCCTCTCCGTACTTTTCACGAGCATTGCAAAGTTCACAGTCCGGATGCTGCATTCTCAGGAGGGACAACACGTAGCACTTCCAACGTAGCTGGTTCACGACCCACCTCGCAGGGGGATTCCGTCCATTCGCACCACGGGATGTTGCGTCCCACGGCGGGAACTGATCTTTGAAGCGGCGACCTATTATGCCACACGACGAGGGTGTGGTTTCGATGAAGTTGGTTAAATCTCGATGCGTGGAGATCGCGGAGCGGATCATGCGGGAGATTTGGCTGAGTGTCCGGGAAAGCGGCGAGAATTGGGACATTGCGACCCGATAGGCGCTATCAGCAGCTTGGAGAAGTCCATCGAGCAAATCAAACCACCATCTGTAGCAGACCTCACCGCCAGAATCCCGTTTCTTTGAGGAAATAGTCATAACACATCTGTCCCTTCGCCGCCCGGCTGTCGATTCCTCTTCGAGATTGCAGGTGCGGTCCTCGGTGTCGTCTGCTTGGGAGCGATTGCAAAAGGAATCTTTGCCGTCAGGGATGGACAGGTATGATTTGATCACAAATAGAAAAACCACGGATTCGCGGTCGGGGTTTGTGGGTCTGACTTGGCTCTGTGAGTCCTGCTCTGCTTGACACTCGTTGCCGCTGGACAGAAGTATGTGGATCGGAATCGAGTTCGCGCCACGAAAGGCAAGCGGCGATAAATAAACCCCGGTTTGCTATGGGATTGGCGACCGACACCCATTTGTGAATCCGTGGGACGAGAGGATTTGCACTTTCCCGGCGTAGCGAGGATGATGCTAGTCGCAAGACTACGAGGTAAAACCACGATGGGCTTCAAAATCAAATTGCTCCTCGGGATAGTCACGGCGTTGGCTATGTTGGGGCTTACGTTTTTGGTTCCAAGAGGAAGTGCGCTGCGAGACGCACAATTGGTTCAGTTCCCGGTAACCGTGGGGGTGTGGGCGATTTTCGTCTTGTTATTCGTGAAATTGAAATAGCGTGTCTCTGACCTTCCGACTTCCGCTTGATCCTGAGAGACCTAGTGCGCTGGCGTTCCAAAAGCACAACGCGAAGAAAACTGGGCACCAGAATGAATGTCGCTCCTGCAAGAAAATGGCGAATAAACAATGAGTTCAATCCCAAGAGGATAACAACAGGGGCGCTTACGCGCTACGGCGTATGGAGGGCAATACCGCACATTTTCTGATGATCACGTTCTGGGAGTACGTGGAGGCGATCCGCGCCTTTGCCGGAGACGATATCAGCGTGGCGATATACTACGATTTCGACAAGGACTTCCTGCTAGAGCTAGAGCCGTGCTCACGCATTACGAGATGTACGACAGGTAAACCAGAGCCGATCTTGATTTAGGACGCAACACCGTTTGGGTGAGAAGTTGAAAGCTGCATGAAGTCGTTCGCACCAATGATCCCGAGGACTATACGCACGAAAAGCGGGAATCGTCGCCGAGTGGGGTCATGGACGATGGTTGGTGCGGAGAGTAAATACAGCACGTGGCGAGTCTCAAGCTTGCACCCCCCAGCGGCTACTACATTCTTGACCCACTCGCTTTCCCGTCCGTAGGTGAGCGCAATCAGGAATCCCTCCGGCGCTCGAAAAACATTCACTGGCGTGCGGCGGAGCCTGCCTGACTTTCGACCTACGTGTGTAAGGATGCCGAAGCCCGGTAATCGGGCGGCGAACCGACTCGTGATTCGGTTCGTAACGGCTAGGTTGAAGGCTGCTACCCACCTTTTGCGGAACCGGATCAGAAAGATGGGAGCGAGCAAGAGCACCAGAAGCGAGATAACCCATGCGGTGATTACCACGGTTGCCGTAGACCTCATTGCAGCTTCGCGTACTCCGCTTTGGCTTCCTTCAGGATGGGGATGTCGGGGTCGGCGTCTTTCCAGATCAGAAAGAAGTCTTGGTATGCACTCTTTGCTTTGGCGGTGTCGCCTGCCATGGAGTAAGCACGAGCAAGACCGAGATGGGCGAGTGCTCCCAGTGGGAAGTTGATAACGATGCCTCGGTGATCGAGAAACTTCTGGAACTCGGCGGCTGCGGCAGTGCCGTTGTGGGCTGCCAGATAGGCTTGGCCGCGAATGTACGCTGGATACAGAGTCCCAAGCTGGAATTGTGACGGTCCGCCCAACTCATAGGGAGCAGCGGCTTCCAAAGATACGAGGGCCAGCGCGGAATTGTTAGCGTCCAGTTCGATGGCTGCCTTAATGGTCGGCAACCAGTAGACCTTCAGTATCGTTTGCGATGGGTAGCTCTTCTCCAGTTCTCCTGCAATTGCCTTTGCCCGCCCGGCCTCGCCGCATCGTGCTAGCGTCAGGGCAGAAAGCAGTTTTACATCTCGGCCCGGAGCCAGCGCCAACGCGGCCGCAACATCCTGCTTCGCAGTTGCGGTGTTGCCGAATTCCGCTTCCCGCAACGCAGCATTCACCTGCCACATTGCAGCCGCCTCTTTCGAGTCGGAGCGCACTGCGGCATCCACTGCACGCCGGGAGAAGTCCCGTGCTTTACCTAGCTGGCCGTGGTATGCCTCGGTGTCGGATTGGGACGAGAGCAGTTGGTCTTCAGTTCCGGGCTTGCCTGCGGCCCAAGCTACTTGCCTGTCCATTTCTGCCGTATCGCTCCCGATGAAAGCTAGCTGATAGATCGTGGAATGTAAGACATCGCCCTCGAACTTGCGCTCTTGGGCCTGCTCAATCATCTTCTTAGCGTCGTCCGTCCGGTTGAGAGCGAGGTAGATGCTCGCGAGGTTGGTATAGCCAATAAGGTTCGTTTCCAGATGCTGGCTCTCTTGGGTTTCAGTCAAAGCCTTCTCGTACTGCCCTAGTTGGGAGTAAATGAATCCCAAGTTGTTGTGCGGCACCGCATCCTGTGGATAACTCTTGGCCCATAATTCGTATGCTTGACTGGACTGTTCCAATTCCCCGGTTACGTAGGAGTAATACAGGGCAGCGATGCGGTATCTTTCTCGTTCGCTCACCCGATCCCTCAGAGCGTAGGCTTTCTTGATGTTCTCCGCAGCCAGACTTGCCTGTCCCAGATTGGCGTATACGAGACCGAGACTGGCATAGGCCACAGCGAAATTGGGGTCAAGTTCGAGGGCGCGTCGGTAGAACGCAATAGCCTCGGCATTTCCTTTCGCACGGAAGGTCGTTATGCCCATGCTGAAGGCCTTCAGCGCCTCCAGCGATGTTGTCGTCGCTTCCACCGGAACGTCGAATTTCTGGACGGAGGCGAGAGATTCCCCGAGTCTAGCTCGCAGGCTGACCGCCGCCTTACCCAGTGCTTTCAGCACATCCTGCTTGCCCGCAGCCTCTTCCTGTTCCTTGGCCAGCGTGTCGCCGCTGTTGCAACCGACTGCATCGACACCAATCACATACTGACTACCTAAGTTGGAGATTGTCCCCAATATGATTGCCTTGCTGCCTGTACGAATGCAGAGTTCCCGCGCAATGTCACGCGTAATACGCTCGTTCGACTTTTGACCCATAAGGTGCAGCGTTTCTTCCGCCCTGCGGTCCGAGAGAATATTGAGGAAAGGAGATTGCCCAAGTTCCACGGCCAAAGCCTGCTTCAGTGCATCGTCAAAGACGGCATCCCCGGTCTTGTTGTCGAAGTCGGCGAGCACCACTGTGTCTTTCTCCGTGAGCGGCGTAGCCTTGGCTACGGGCGTTGCGGAACGCGAACGCAGGTAGAGGCCAACGGTAACGAGTCCCGCGATGATTACGACAACCGCCGGGACAAGAACTTTCCAAAGTCTGCTCCGCCCGGCTGCCGGAATGGCGGTTATCTGAGCGGCAGCCGATGAAGATGACGAAACCGCAGCAGGAGCCGAGCCAGAGTCTGGGGCTGCTGGCGATGTTACTGTCTGAGACCCGCTTTCCTGCGCCACTGGCACCGTCCCAGAACTCGCCGCTGGCACACGCCCTGTCTCCGTGTCCCGCTTCAGTCGCATCAACTCGGAACGCATCTCCTTCGCGCTTTGATAACGTAGTTCTCGGTCTTTCTCCAGCGCCCGATTGATGATGTCTTCGAGCTTGGGCGGAATGTTGCGATTGAAACGAATCGGGGCGGGTGGAACAGAATCGAGTATTGCTTTGAAGATGACCGCAGAACTTTCGCCATGAAAGGGCATTACTCCCGTCGCCATCTCATACAGTACCGCGCCGAAGGAGAACAGATCGGTGCGGGCATCCAGTTCCTTGGCACGCGCCTGCTCCGGCGACATGTAGGCCACCGTCCCCACTGCCGCACCGGGACTCGTGAGATTTGGATCGGCTGTACCCGTCGCGGTTGCTTCGCCCACCGCTCTGGCCGCGGTCACCTTCGCCAGCCCAAAGTCCAGAATCTTGGCGTGGCCACGCTCCGTTACAAAGATGTTCGCAGGCTTAATATCTCGGTGGACGATCCCCTTGGCGTGGGCGGCATCGAGGGCATCAGCAATTTCGATGGCCAACGAGAGAATCTCCTCGGTTTCCATCGGACGCCCACCGATCTTGTGCTTCAGCGTCATGCCATCCAGAAACTCCATGGCGATGAACGCCTGCCCGTCCTGTTCGCCAATGTCATAAATCGTGCAAATGTTGGGGTGATTCAGCGCGGACGCCGCCTGCGCTTCTCGTTGGAAGCGGCTCAGGGCTTGAGGATCGCGGGCAACCTCATCGGGCAGGAACTTCAGGGCGACAAAACGGTGCAGCCGCGTATCTTCTGCCTTGAAGACGACGCCCATACCGCCGCCCCCAAGTTTCTCGACGACACGGTAGTGCGAGATGGTCTGGCCGATCATGAGCGGGCGCTGGGACTCAGGCTGCAATGTTAGGGATGCTGCGATGGGAAGTCAACGAGGCGCACACCGCTGGAAGCAGGAAAGGGCAAATCCCGTGATTTCAGGCTCTCCCCAAGCCCTTGCCAACCCAGTGGTCAAAAAGGGTGTTTTTCACAGAGCCGCAAGTGAATGAATCTACTGACCCGGAAATTTGCGACTTTGCTCGTCCGCCCGGTATACCTTCGGGCCACTTTCTATTCAAACACTCACTGCGGAAGTCCCATCCGGCGTAGCAGGTCGGCGTAGCGTGTGCTCATTGCAGCTTCGCGTACTCTGCCTTAGCTTGTTTCAGGATGGGGATATCAGGATCGGCGTCTTTCCAGAGCGTGAGGAAATCTTTGTAGGCGGCACGGGCTTTCGTGGAGTCGCCCTCCATGGCGTAGGCTCTGCCGAGTTGGAGATGCGCGAGTGCGCCGATGGGATCGTTTAGCACAATCCCGCGATTGTCGAGGATTTTCTGAAACTCGGCGGCAGCTTCGTTGCCCTGATGCGCCGCCAGATAGGCTTCGCCACGCACATAGATGGGATACAAGGCCACGCCCCAATGGTTACTCCCACTGACCTTACCTAATTCATACGGGGTGGCGACTCTGAGACTCTCAATAGCCTCAGAGGCATTTCCCCGGCTGACCGCAAGCTTTGCGCGGAGGGTCGGCAGGTAGTTGAACTGCACGATTGTGGCTTCCGGAAACCTCGTGCCCAAATCGCCGGTCAGTGCTTGCAGCCTCCTATCGTCACCCGTATACGCCAAGGCGAGCGCAGTGCTGTACTCCATATCGCGGCCTGTCGTGTGCCCCAATTCGGAAGTGACATGCCGTCGTGCTTCGTCTCCGTTGCCGAACATCGCTTCCCTCAGAGCGGACAGGGCAGAGTACGTTGCGGCAGTTTCCTTTTTGTCTGACCGTTCGGCGGAATCCACCGCCCGGCGGGAAAACTCCCGCGCCTCCCTAAGCCTCCCTGAATGAGCGGCGGTATTGGCTTCCAAGCCTAGCAGTTCGTCCTCTATTCCCGGCTTGCCCGCCGACCAAGCCACCTGTTGCGCCATCCCCGCCGCATCGTTCTGCAAAAAAGCAATCGCATACAGGCTCGTATGGTAGAAAGGGCGGTTAAGCTTGCGTCCCAGAGCTTGCCCATAGGCGGCCTTCGCCTCATCGAGGCGATTAAGGGCGATGTAGCTCAACATGAGGATGGAGTAGGAGATGGAATTGTCCGGATTCAAACGGACTGCTTCGATGGCTTCTTCAACCGCTTTCTCATATTGTCCCGAGATCGGGTAAATCAACCCCGACAAGAACATGTGCGGCCCCGGAGAGCGTGGATAAGCCTGTGCCCAAAGCTCGCAGCTTTGTTCGGCCTTTTCCATGTTCCCCGTGACCACTATATTGAAGGAAGCAGAGATAAAATACTTCTCCGGCTCACTCGTTCGGTCGCGGAGTTCGTAAGCCTTTCGGGTGTAGTCGGCAGAGATGCCATATTCTTTAATGTCCCCATATAAGCGGCCCGCGAATGCATACGCGAGCGCAAACTTTGGGTCGAGTTCGATAGCATGCTTGAAAAACGGAATAGCTGCGGCCGACCCTGTTGTACCCAAAACCTGTTCGCCTGAGCTGAAAGCTTTAAGGGCTTCAAGCGACGGCGTAGTGGCTTGTTCAAGAGGGGTATCAAACTTCTGCACGGTGCTCAGCGACTCGCCCAATTTGTTCCGAATTTCCGAAGCTGTCTTTCCCAGAGCATCAAGCACATGATTTTTGTCGCTCGCCTGAGCTTCCGTGCTCGCCAACGATTCGCCACTTACACAGTTGACCCCTTTGACGGTTAGAAGGTACTGCGTGCCAATCTGCGCTATTGAACCGTCGAGGACAGCGGTGCTCCCCGTCCGCTGGCAGAGTTCCCGCGAAATCTCCGGCGTGAGCTTCGCATCAGGCTTCTGGCCCATCATCTGTAGAGTCTGCTGGATTTGCTGGTCAGAGACAATGCTCAGGAAGGGTGACTGCTCCAGTTGTACGGAAAGCCCCTGCCGCAGCGTGCCGTCGAAGACCGAATCGCCCGTCGTGTTAGTGAAATCAGCGAGGACGATGGTGTCTCTATCCGTGAGTTTTGGCGTGCGGTGAAAATAGAAGTAACTGCCGACTGACAACGCCAGTACGGCCACGGCAGCAGGAACAATCACCTTCCAGCGT
>CABECZ010000244.1_pt1 | contig 15731 bp, 12 predicted proteins | sample 3422621 | NCBI WGS metagenome assembly CABECZ01 (sample SAMEA5534328, study PRJEB31848) | metagenome | biome: tundra; feature: field; material: soil | place: USA | collected 2013-05 | depth 0.15 m | reverse complement strand
CCGCAATCGCCGTTGAACGATTTGCCGTCATGCTGCGGCTCGTCACGTGGATCGGGTCGGAGGAAGCGAGCATGCCGCCATCCGGTTGCGCCTTTAGATCGGAGTACGTGCTCTTGACGTTGTCCTCGGCAATGGCGTCGCCGGTCGCCCGGTTCATGCGAATCGTCTGGGCCGTCGTCGTCATGCCGCCGTCCACTACCCGGGGCGATCCGGTCAGCACCGCCAGTTGATCGGCGGTCGTGTACTCTCCGCGCTGCGCCCAAGCCTTTTGCGTGCCATCGACGTAGACGAACCCACCTGTCTGCGTGATCGAGCGGACGCCGCCCTCTGGAAAGAAGACGACATCAAGCATGCGGCTGGTCGATACTCGATCCGTCTGTGCCGGCGAGCCGGTCTTACTCGATCCGGCCTTACTGGCGTCGATCTTACTCGCGTCGATCTTACTGGCTTGGATCTTACTGGCTTGGATCAAGCTGCTGAAAATCTTCGCGTCCGGTTCTCCATGCAGTGTTGCCAGGCGATTATTCTCCGTGAATTTCGCCGTAAACTTGGCGGCTGTAACCACCGTCTTCTGATTTGCGCCCGGTTGCGTGACGACGATCCGCGGCGGTCCACTCGTCTCGGCACGCTCCAGCAGGCGGCCGTCTTTCACCATAAAGTCCATCACTGGGGCGGTCATCTCCACATCTTGCGCGCCTCCCTTCGACGCCGACGGCACCGCAACCAAACCGCTCTCCCTGTTCTTCTGCGTCAGCCTCACGCCGTCCTCGGCATGAACCGTCTTCAGCATTTGCCGGCCTGCGAAGTGCAGCGTTGCCCGCCCGGCGGCAGCATCAGCGGGCTGCGTTCCCAGGGAGGCGAGTTGCACGTTGCCCGTGAGAATGGCAGTGGTGAGGAGATTCCGCGCGCCGGTCAAGAACAATTCGGCGCGATCGGAACGCTCGTGCGTTTCCGAGTTGGAAGATGACCGGCCATGAAGCACCGTCTCCACATCGCCCTCGGCAAGAATGTGGTCCACCGTGTCGTCTTCGCGCAGGAAGAAAGTCGCGTGGTCGGACCGCGCTTCTTGCTGCCCCCGGGTCATGTGCACCGTGGTGAGAACAACCTGATGAGGCTGCTTCGTAATTACGCCACGATCTGCATTCAGATGGACCGGTTGCGGCCGGTTGACGGTCATCGCTACCGCCGACAGCAAGTTCATCGTACCCGTCTTCGCCACATATTCAATGCCCACGGCCGAACCGGATGCCTGCGGCGTCTGAAACACCACCTTCCCGGCGGAGGAGGCGTCCCCCGTATGCCTGTTGAAGACCAGTCCGTCGGTTTCAAGATGAATCGGGCTTCTCCTTTGCGCCGGAGGCGTCTGGTCCGAATGCCGCATCCCCTCGGGGTTCGCTTCCAGGTCAATCAGCACCGTGCCCTTCGCGGTCACATTGCCCGACACGGGGTCGTACTCGAAGTCATCCGCGGTAACCTGGTCGAAACGACCGGCATCCTTGCCGTAGATGACGATCTTGACGTTGTGCAAGTCCGCCCGTCCACCATCTTTGAACTGAACCGCCTTGGAAGCGCTCACCGTAAACTGTGTGCGGCCTTCTATGGACTTGGAGATCGAAAAGCCCTCGGCGGTCTGCTGAATGTCCAGGCCCATTTTCGCCGGGAGGTCGTGGACAGCCTTGCGCAGACTCCAGCGCGCGTAGAAATACATCCCTGCAACCGTAGCCACCATCAGAATCGCGCCCAAGGCGAACCAGCGGCGCAGCCGTGAAACCGGAGAGGCCATCAGAGGTTAGTGTAACTCGTGTGATCGAGAGTCAAGCCCCGTAGGGGGCGATCCAGCTTAGCCCCGCGCTTCAGCGCGGGGTAGGATGGGCGAAATAGCGGAAGTCCCGGAGGGACGACCCAGTTCCCGCACACACCTACACTCGCCGTACCAGCGTCCCAGCCAGCAGATCGTGCAGTCCCTGTTTGCGCTCTGTGAACCCGACCATGATGTAGCCGATGCACAGGATCATCGCGGAAAGCCACTTCGCAAAATGCCTTCCCGTCGCCCGTTCGAATGAGATTCGGTTGCCATTGAGATCGGTAACTTTCATGCCAAAGATCATCTTGCCCAGCGTGGCCTGATACGACGAGCTTTCCATGAAAGCCTCGTACAGCCAGGAACCGAACACCAACAAGATGATCGTGATGCCACTGCCCAAGAGATGCAGTGCAATATGAGGAACGCCGGTCATCATTCTTCCTGCCAGCCCGAGGCCACCGAAAATTATGCCTACGGGAGCCACCACAACCCGCAAGATGATGGCGTCGATAATGGCAGCAACGACCCGAATCCAGAACCCTCCGTAGCCGACCCCCACCGCCGGCACAACCGTCGGATACGGAATCGCTGAGGCTGAATAGGGCGATGCCGGGTAGGACGAAGCTGGGTTGGGCGACGCCATCGGTGTCTGGAAAACGCCGGGCGTCGGGTTCGTGGGCGCTCCACAGCGGCTACAAAACTGAGCGCCCGCGGCATTCTGCGCGCCGCACTTGTTGCAAAAGAAAGTTCCGTTCATGACCCGGCACTATAAAGATGGATTGGCTTTTTGTCAAAAACCGGAGAAGCAAGGTGACGACCGGAATGGTGGAAGACCATATGCCTGCCAAATTCTCAGCATCGCCAACTACTCTGATCTACGGAGCGACGGGGTTCTTAAGCGGAGGCGGCTGGGGCTTGGTCGTCCCGGCACTCGCAGTACATGCCCGCCAGATACCTACCTTCGTTACTGCCCCTTCCCTAGACTGAAAGCATTCCTGCAACGCAGGCGAGGCTTGCCCCGAGTCATTGATCTTTCAACAGGTTCTCGGTTCGCAGTTCTCAGAAAAATTCGCTGATAGCGCGCGTCAGTTCCGCACTGAGAACTGAGAACTGGCTTCACCCCTTCCACCGGTACGCGTCCGGTTGGGGCAGGCCTATGTGAGCCAGCACGCGGTTCGCGAATTCCTGTGCCATAGCATCGGTGCTCGATGGATGGTTATAGAACGTTGGGATCAGCGGGAAGATCGTCGCCCCCGCATCCGCCGCCAGCGACATGTTGCGGATGTGAATTTTGTTGAGCGGCGTCTCGCGAATACACAGCACGAGCGGCCGACGCTCCTTAAGACTCACATCGGCGGCGCGCTCGATCAGGCGCGAGGCGGTGCCGTTCGCAATGCGGCCGAGCGTACCGACGCTGCACGGGATTACGACCATCGCGTCCGAAGGATACGACCCGCTGGCCACGTTCGCTCCGATATCGCTGTTGGACTGCTGCTGAATCTTTGCCGAAGGCGCGCCGATGATTTGATGTAGGAGATCGGAGCGGCCTTCGACCCCGAGTTCCTCGGCCATGACGCGCAGGCCGCTGTCAGAAGCGATGAAGTTCACCGTCTTCACGCGCGGGTCGCGTTCCACGGTGAGAAGAAAGTGTTTCAGAAATAACGACCCACTAGCGCCGGTAGTGGCAACCGTCAAGTTTTCCGGCGGAAGAAAAGGCAAAGTTGGCGCTCCACGAGGCATTCAATGCACGGCCTCGAAAACTGAGGATAGGGATGAGCGAAAGGCAAGTCAAGGATAGCAGGGTGCGGAAATGGTCGGTATTCGTCGCGCAGCCCCTAAAGGGGCATCGGGATTCGAAGACTTTGTGGCATCGCTAAAGCGATGCCCTGATACGAAACAGCGAATAGCGAACGACCAACGACCAACGACCGACGACGAACTTATGGCAACCACCGGCATCTTACGATCGCGGCGCAGTGCCGCCCAACTCCACGCCCTCGCCAGCGTCGAGCGTGAGATTCGCGCCATTGATCCCGCCGCCGGACGCAAATATCTCCGCGACTTTCGCGAGGCTTACCGCTCCTACCAGAAGGTTCTCACCCCCAGCGATGTCCGCCACCAAATCGCCAACGCTGGAATCGTTTTGGTCGGTGACTACCACGCCCTGCCCAACTCGCAGCGCTATCTCGCCTCGGTCCTCCGCGATCCTGAACTCCACCAGCGCCCCGTAGTGCTGGGAGTCGAAACCATTTTTTCCCGCAACCAGCACATTCTCGACGAATGGTTCCGCGCCGAGATTGCGGAAGACGAACTACGCCAGCGCATTCGTTTCGAACTCGACTGGGGATACGACTGGCCTCCATTTTACGAACTGCTCTCCGCCGCCCGCGACCACGGCGCATCCATCTATGGCCTGGATTGCATGCCTCGCGAAGATCTGCGCAAAATCGGGGCCCGCGATCGCCACGCTGCCGACAAGATCGCCGAACTCCGCCGCCGCCATCCCGCCGCGCTCATCCTGGTGCTTTTCGGCGAGTCGCACCTCGCGCCAGAGCATCTACCCGCGCTGCTCCAGCAGCGGCTTCCCGCGGAACGCGTGCTCACCGTTCTGCAGAACGTCGACGCCCTTTACTGGCGCGCCGCCGGAGAAGCCGGCGACCACGTCGAAGCCGTCGAAGTCCGAAAAACAGTCCGCGAAAATGTTCTCTGCGTCTTCAACGCCACGCCGCTGGAAAAATACGAGAACTACCGACTCTGCCTCGACCGCTGGGGACGCAATCATAATGACCACAGCGCGCCCGACCTCGGCCCCACACTCTACAACCTGATCGACGGTATGGTGCGTTTTCTAGGCATCAACCAGTACTCCGCGCACAACACGACGCAGCCCAGGCTCCTGGTTGACCTTATGCCCGAAGTCTATTCGCGCAGCTCTGATGCGCTCCTGCACCGTCTCTTATTGCGCCAGGGATTCACTGCCGAACACCGCCGATCCCTGCTCCGCCAGGTCCGCGAGCGCGGCAGCGTCTACCTCACGCCCATCAACGCCGTGTACGTACGCCACTTTCGCATGACCTCCTCCGCCGAAGACGCGACCCGCTTCCTTCATCAAGCCTGTCGCGGACTGCCGAATCTTTCGAACGGCAAGGTTTTGGCACAGCACACCGCGCCGCACGCCGTGCCAGTCGCCCAAACGCTAGCCCGGGACGACGCGTTTTACATGGCCGTCTTCGAACACGCGCTCGCCTTTTTCGGATCGCGCATCTTACACCCCGCGCGTCCCGCTCTCCGCGATGCCGATCTCGCGGATTTGTTCGATGTGACTCGTGAAGACCTCGAACACCAGACATCGCTTCCCTTTGCCGCCGCCGTCGAAGCTCTCGACTTCCTCATCCAACACCGCGAACACGTTCTTCGTTATAACCATAGTTATAAGCAACGTTATAAGCAACGCTCCCGGCGCCAGTCGCCCGCTCCGGAAGCGCTGGCGCAAGCTCCAGCCTTCACCGGCCGCCAGTACGAATACGCCGCCCAGCAACTCGGTTACCTCACCGGCAACGATCTCTACGACGCCTACCTTGAAGGCCGCCTAACCACTGCCGCCCTGCGCCAGCTCTTCCTCACCCACATAGAACAGCCCGGTGTAGCCCGCGAAGCCTACATCCAGCTAAGAGCGCACCTACGCTAGTGCCGTGACTGATGCGGTGGAGGGACGTGCGTCTCGCGCGTCCACAGCCGGAGCACGCATAAATCTTCGTGTCCTTGGTGGATCAGGGTTCCGGAGATGAGTCGATGAGTCTTAGAAGATGTTGGGGTCGCGGCGAGTCAGGATGACGCGTTCGAGGCTTAGCTCGTTGCCGACCAGAATAAAGTTATAGGGCGAGCCGTTCAGCAGCGATGTCAGTACTTCGAGCACCGGGGCCGGACCCAGATCGGCGTCCACTTCTTCCTTGTCGGCGCCGGCCGGAATGGCAATCTCGGCCTTCGTCTGGCGCTGCACTTCGGACAACACTTGCGCGAACGTAGCTTTCTCGGCGCGAATGCGCAGCATTCCGTTTGCCAAGATCACGGTCACGGGAGGCTTCGGCGGCGGCGCTGCGGGAGGCGGCGGCGCGGTCGCATTGGAAACTGCGGGAGAGACTCTGGCGGCCGCAACATTCGTCGCCGCGGCTTTCGTGCGCCCGGCAAGCGCGCCCGCGGCGAGCGAGGCATTCTGAAGTTTGGCGGCGGGCGCATGCGGCACAGCGGGAGGCTGGGCTCCAGGGGCGGTGACCGGACCGACCTTCACCGGACCCAGCTTTACCGGACCCAGCTTTACAACGATCGCATTCTGGGTTGTCGAAATCCGATACGACAGCGGCTCCGCAAGATCGAGCACGACGCGCGTAATCGGAGGGTTGTCGAAAAACAGTCCCGAGCGAATTCCCTTCAGCGCACCCCGATTGACTTTGAGGGCGTGCAACTCGGCGGAGGGAAGCGCCCCGGGAAAATCCACGACGATGCGATCGGGTCCGGTGATGGCCTGGGTCTCGGGCGCGACCGGCGCTCCGGAGGTCTGTATCTCCACTTCCATTGCAGCACCGCTTCCGCGCACGACGACGTGCTCGATGCGAGTGCTCTCTCGCTCACTCTTTGCCGAACTATTTGTCGCGCTCGTCTTCGCGCTCGTCGGCGCAGGTGTCTGCGCGGAAATCGGCACAGACAACAGCGCCGCAACCGCCAGCAGGGCTCCGACATGAAGGAGGCGTGGCATTGTGGCTTTAAACAAAGTCTAGCAGCTATGGCAAGGGGCAATCAGCACCAGAAGTTGTAGCACCGATTGCGGGCAGCCCGCAGAAGGTGTGAAGGCTCGCTGATCCGCTCGGTAATGGTGTCTAATCGATAGCAGAGAGCCATCACATGACAGCATGGCCGCAGCCTTTTCGCCGACTATTGCCCATCACACAGGCTGTCCTGGCAGCGCGCTTCGGGGGCCTTGGACTTTGGCAACGGAACCAGTATCTAAGTAGCTCGTGGCTCGGGTGGAACTCGACCGAGCGCTTCCACTTCTGTGTGTGATCACGGCGTGCGTTTACGTCAGATTCCCCACTTCCGACTATTTGGTCTTTGGCACTGTGATCTGGATAACCATTGGTCTCGGGGTTGCCACATCCACGATCTACTGCAAGGTCCGTGCTGGGCACGCTTGATCTATTTGTCGAATCGTTGTTGTTGTAAACAGGCTTTACAGCTGGTTTTTTGGCAAATGATCCATTCTGCACAGTATTGCTAGAGCCAGTGAGCGAAGCTATTGATGTCTCAACAGGGCAGTTTCCCCGCCAAACCAGACGGCCTAACCTACCCTCTCGGAACAGGGCCGACCCAGACACAGTTTGCCCGGCGCTCCGGTCGTCTTCATAAAGCTGCAGCGTTGATTGCGTTCGGAGACACAGCACATCGTCAGGGCCGGGCCGAAGTGGTGAGTCCCCGAAGGCACAGGAACACTCCGAGCTCGGGGCTTTACGTTGGACTAATGGGGACTGCCGGTCTGCAAATCGAGGAGAAGGAAATGTTATTAGCCAGCAAAGCCGCGTGGGCTGGGATAGTTTTCATAATGCTGACGACGGGGATCTCGGGGCCACGCCCGACGGCGCGCGCTTCGGGAGCCAACCTGGGCAAAGAAGTGCCAGCGGTCGGGCCCCGGAACGATGTCAAAAAGATGCAGGAAACTCTGCAGGACAAAGGACACTACCGCGGGAAGGTCGATGGCGTCTTCGGTCTCCGGACCCGAGCCAGTATTCGCGCGTATCAGAAGGCTGAGAATCTGCCCGTCACAGGGCAGCTTGATACCCAGACGGCCGGTAAACTCGGAGTTAGACCAGAGGGTGGCGAGGAAACTGGCTACGACACTACCAAAGGTAAACCTTCGGCCGGCATAAAGTGGGCTAAAGGTTCGGGGCGAACAAGCAAGATCCTTCGGAAGCCAGTCAAGACAGTTGCCGCTCCAGAAAGCAGCCGGGGAGACCGCGAGAAGACACTTCAAGCTGAGAACGACAACCGCCCACAGTAGTTGAGTTCTTTCTAGTGGAGGGCGCAGAGCCACATCGATCCGATCGCGGCGAATAGAGAACCGGGCGGGTCCTCAAGGGATGATTCATAAGCCTGATTTTCGGCGCAAAGGATGGGAGACCGCCAATCCTAATCGCCCAAGGTTCTGGTTCTTAGCTCCCGCCATTTCGCGAAAGCAGCGACGGCGATAAGGATTGGGGCCTCCCAATGATGGTTCAGGTTCGATCGCGCAGCGGTGTTTCTATTCCTGCGGCTTTTTCAATTTTTGGCGATTCATTTATGAATTGCCTACCCAGTTTTCTTTAAGTCTGCCAGCTGTCCCTTCAAATCTGCGACAGCTTCTTTAGCATGGCCTATCCGCTGTTGAACTTTGCCCGCTTTTTTTTCGGCTTTCCCTTCGGTTTTCAAATCGCGGTTACTCGTGACCTTTCCGAGCTCCTCCTTGATTGTTCCCTTCACTTCGTGGAAGCTGCCCTTGAGGTTGTCTTTCGTGCTGGTTTTCATATTTCACCTGGGCCCTCGTAAAGCGCGGATTGCGGCTCTTGTGAGCCTCTGAGGGCTGTAGCCATTCTGATCTCGTGCCGTTCTGAGGTCTGAGCAGAATTGACCACCTCTGAGATTTGTGAGCATTATTGCTCAGACCGTTTTAATTCTGATTTGCTAGCCTCGAATTGATCTTGGTGCGCCCCTTGGTGCCTACCCAGACTTGTGTGCGGGTGTGCGCACAGCACGACGCCAGAGAGGGCGCGCTGAGGTAATAGAAATGGAGGCTGTCCCATGAAGAAAGTAATGTTCGTACTTGCGATGTTGAGTCTCGGTACATTGAGCTGGGCGGGGTCGGCGCGGGAAGATGCCACCGACCGGCTGAACAATTCCACTAGTGTGATGCACGAAATTATGGGGATGCCTGACAAGGGAATCCCGGAGGAAGTATTGGAGCACGCAAAGTGCGTGGCCGTTATCCCGCACATGGTCAAAGGCGGCTTTATTTTCGGAGCTAAAGAAGGCAAAGGCGTAGCCACCTGCCGCACGGCGGATGGTTGGAGTGCGCCGGCATTCATCACGATTTCGGGCGGAAGCTGGGGCCTGCAGATCGGGGTGGAAGCGGTGGACGTGGTAATGATCTTCCAGAATGAAAAAGCGATGCAGAGGCTGCTCTCCAGTAATTTCCAAGTTGGCGGGGACGCTTCCGCGGCAGCGGGTCCAGTTGGACGGCATGCCGAGGCCGGTACGGATTGGAAGTTGGATACAGAGATCCTGACCTACTCCCGTGCCAAAGGCGCGTTCGCGGGGCTTACGTTGGAGGGTGCATCGCTCCGCCAAGACAGTGATTCCCGGCACGCGATGTACGGCGACGTCACAACTCGGGCTTTGCTGTTGGGTGAAGTGCCGGTTCCAGCCGTAGCCCGGCCGTTCCTTGCGGAAATTCGCAGAGCAAAAGCTGAGGCCAGAGGCGACAAATAGTAGGGCTTCCGGAGCCGGTCTGCCGTTGTTTGTCATTCAGCCGGCTCTGCATGTTCAAGTCGCGGCACAGTCCATCATTTGTTCACTTGCCGGAGACAATTAACGCCAGTCGCGTCTCCGGAGACGGGGGCAGGCCCCCGTCTTTACCGGCGGAAGAAAACTTGCGGCTCCGATTCGCGATGCCCAGCCCCTAAAGGGGCGGCTGACTCCGAAGGACTTACGGTATCGCTAAAGCGATACCCTGATACGGAAACCCGAGATACGAAACCCGAGTTTTTCCGCAAGTTGTCAAGCGCTGCACTGACGCGGGAACCCGGTTTTTCCCGCAGCCTGCTAGAAGGCACTTCGCTTTTCTTTTATGGCGCGGCGGGTTGAGCGTTGCGTAGCGCCTCATCGAGCGTCTGGCTGCTGGGGACGGTTTGGTCCACAACCCGCCAGCCGTCGTCATAGCCACGGAATCCGACGGTCGAGCGGTAGCGCACTCCGCTGTCGTAAAGCGCCGCGCCCACCGGATTGATGGGAACCCAGCGCCAAGTGAACTCGACATCGGCGAAGTTGCCACCCTTGCTGATTCCGGAAATGCCCAGCAGTTCCCGGCGCGCAACTTCGATCGCCATCGGTCCATTGTCGCGACCTCTGTCGGGAAGCGCACTAGAAATCAGCGGCCGGACCGTATCCACTCCGTTCGGCGTGAGCAATACGTCCCAGCAGGGCGGAGGGTCGACGCCGGCGGGACACTTCTGCTGGCTGGCGATGATCCATCCGCGGCGCTGTAACACCATGTAGTCGGGCGAACTGAAATCCTTATTGGAAACGATGCCGGTGCGGAGCCAGAACAATTGCGGCTCTTTGAATGCGTCGGAGGCGGAGATCAAATCGGCGGCGAGCCGGCGCGTCAGGAAATTGCGCGGAGAGCAGCCTAGCGCCATACATAATAAGCCCAGACACAACATGACTGACAGCAATTGTGTTTTCGTCGTTCGCATGAATATCGATTATTGTCGCGAAAGGATTCTAACCAATTGCGCCTGCCTGCGGGACAGAAAAGGCGCGGCTGCAATCTGGCCGTCAAATTTTCCCGACCAGCGGCCGGGGACTGGGGTGTGGCAGGCCGGGCACTCGCCTTGCGCCGTCAACGTGTACTTTTCGATTGAATATCCATAGCGCTGGATCAGCATTTCGCCGCACTGATGGCAATGAGTATCTTCCAGACCCTCCACCTGCCCAGGAAGGTTGCCGGCGTAGATGTAGCGCAATCCAGCTTCACGGCCGATGGCAGCGGCGCGCCGCAAATCTTCGGGACGCGTATCGGCGGGTGAAGTCATTTTGTAGTCCTGATGAAAGGCGGTCACGTGCCAGGGGATGTCTGGCGAAACGCCGGCTAAAAATGCGGTCATATTCCGCAGTTCGTCGTCGCTGTCGTTGAACCCAGGAATGAGTAAGGTGACGATCTCCAGCCACACACCCATTCGGTGCAAACTGCGGATGGTGTCGAGGATGGGCTGCAGGCGTCCGCCGAGTTCGCGATAGTGGCGATCGTCGAAGCTCTTGAGATCCACCTTGTAGAGATCGATCCAGGGATGGAGATACTCGAGCACCTGCGGAGTTCCGTTGCCATTCGAAACAAACGCGGTCAGCAAGCCCGCCTGGCGGGCCTGGCGGAAAACCGCAACCGCCCACTCGCTGGTGATCAGCGGCTCGTTATAGGTGCTGACCACAACTTTTGCGCCTTGCGCAAGCGCGTCTTTGATCAGCAGTTCCGGATCGGCCTCGATCGGCGGTGAGACGGCATCCGGGTCGCGCAGCGCCTGCGAAGTGACCCAGTTCTGACAATAGGAGCAGTGCAGATCGCAGCCCAGCATTCCGAAACTGTAAGCCAGGGCTCCAGGGTGGGCGTGGAAAAACGGCTTCTTCTCGATGGGGTCACACTGCGCTCCGGCGACATAGCCCCAGGGAACGTAGAGCGTGCCACCGTGGTTGAAACGAACCTTGCAGACACCGGGTTGTCCCTCCGGAATCGGGCAGCAGTGGCCGCAGGCATAGCAGCGCACGCGATTGCGATCCAGCTTTTCCCAAAGAGCCGGATCGCCCTCTCGGACACGGTCGTCGGCAGTAAGAACATCGCGCATCGTGGCCACACCTATATTCTACGGCTGAACGATTAGGTCTGTCTGTGGTCAATAAGGCTGCCGCCTGTAGAGACGGGGCTTGCCCCGTCTCTCGCCGCAAGTGGAGACGCGCCTGGCCGCGAGTGGAGACGCGGCAAGCCGCGTCTCTACGGGAAGTCAGTTGCCACTTCAGTTCGCCTCGGATTTTGCTCGCAGGTTATGGGAGCGGATCCAGGCTTCTGCCTGCTGGCGGGCGGCCAAGACCTGCGCCCGAGTCATTTGCGAAGCCAACCCTTCAAGTCGAGATTTGCTGTTCTCGTCACCCTGGGCGAGCGCGATTGCAGACCAGAAATAGGATTTGGACAAATCTTGAGGAACTCCACGGCCCGCCCAATAGTAAGCGCCGAGCGTAGCCTGCGCGATAACTTGGCCCTGTTCGGCGGCGCGCTGGAACCACTGCATGGCCTGCGCGTCATCCCGCGGAACGCCCTCTCCGTTGTGGTAGCGCACGCCCATCTGCCATTGCGCGTCAGCGTCTCCCCGATCGGCGAGGCTTCGTAAGCTTCCCAGGGAATTTGCTTTCGCGTCATGATCGATCGCGCTTTGTCGTGAAACCGTCGAGGCCCCCTCGACCGCCGACTGCCGCGCCGCTTGCGGTGATTGGGTCCAACGCCTCTCGACTATGGGACCGGCCAAGTAGCCGAGGGCCATCGCGATCACTGCAATGGCCAGTCCGATCAGCGTGCGATAAAGCAAGCGAGATGGAGCGGCGGGCGCAGTGTCGGGGGCCGGCTCCGGAATTTGCTCTGCGATGATTTCGGGGAGCGGCGGCGAGACTTGCTCGGAGAATTCAGGCTCCCGTTCCCACAAGGCCTCACGAAGCGCTTGGATCGACTCAAACTCGATCAAACCTGAATTCGAAGCCGGCGGCGGCGTCACGGCCTCTGGCCTAACCGGCTTTTCCGGTTGAGTGATTTCAGGCTCGGCGTTTTCAGGCTGCGCCTTCTCACGGTGGGGTTTGGGAATGATTTCGACCAACTGGTCCAAAATAGTCCCGTGGGCCTTCGTGAAGCGATGCGGACGCGGAGAGAAAACCTCCAGCAGGCCAACCACCCGGAAATCGGACACGACAGGAGCGGCCATGAGCGAGCCTATGCCCAGCGTGCGTCCGATTTCCGGATCGATACGCGGGTCGTTTTCCATGTCTTCGCACGAGACGAGAAGTCCGCTGCGAACGCATTCTCCAGACAGCCCTTGTCTTACGTCCACAGGAGCTCCCAGCGGCGGAGCGGGTTCACCGGCTCGCGCCCGGCAGATCATCTTGTCGTCCGTGAGAAACGCCAGGGCCGCGCCACTGGCTTCGGTGAGACTCAAGGCGCGTTCGGCGATCAGTTGCAAAACTGCATCGACGTCGCCACCGATCTCGCCGACCTCGCGGCCAACCGCTTCCACCGCTTCCACCGAACTGAGCGTTCCGCTTTGATCGGAGATGGGGACAACACTGCCGGCCTTAGTGACCGGCACCGGCTCGGGCGATTTTTCTTCCTCGCGGTGCGCGAGTTGCTCGGTTCGAGCAGCGTGGTTGGAGCAGGCGATCAGCAGATTGGCAAAGAGCCATTCTTTTAGTATCTGCCGGGAACTCTCGGGAAGCCCGGAAAACTGGATGCCTCCGCGGCCAGTGTCATCGCTCCATATCACCTGGCCGCTGCCATGTATGTAACTTTTGGTTTCAGGCAAATCGAGGCAGAGCGTTACGGCCCGGTTCATCTCCAGCCGTTCACTGGTTTGGACGGCGAAGCCCTCTTCGTGCAGGTCGAGCAATTCGCTCAGATCCACAACCATCTCGGTCTGCGGGCCATTGAAACTGGCGTAAACCGGCGTATGGAGTTTTTGGCGAACACTGCGGCGTCGCTCTCCGTGGGGAGCCCCTGCAACTGGATCCGGCAATCTGAGAATGCTTCGATCCATGGTTGCCTCCATATTAACTCACGGATCGAGAGGAAGGGAGCAAGATCAATCGGGGTGGAAAGCGATGGGTTTAGGCGAACAATCCCTGGAGTTTCTCAAGAAGCTTTAAGTGTCCTTAGCAGCTTGCGGAAAAACTCGGACTCGGACGGGTTTTGGGAAGGGCACGACTTCAGTCGTGCCGTTAAGCCGTTGACAATGTGTCCGCGCTTTAGCGCCTGAGGTTTGCTTCTTGCGCCCTCGACGACTTTTTCCGCAGTCTTTTAGGGAAGTTCTGATTAAGTCCCCGGGGTCCTCCGTGCACCCCTGTGTACCCTGTGGTTAATGCCTTTTGCCGACACTTAATCAGAGTTTCCTTAGTCAGAAGTCCTTTGCTGAACTCGCGGCCGTTCGGCGGGCGGGAGTTGCCCGGGCTAGTTGAACCCAGCCGAGGTTGCGGCAACCGCTGCACGCCGCTCTGCCAGCTTCTGTTGGCGCCGGACAAGGCGTTTTTCAAGCCGCTCCAGTCGATCGCGGCCCTCTTGCGTGTTCATGACCACCTTCTCCACTGTGAGCAGAAACTGAGGGAGCTTTTGGCGAATCTCGGCCAGAAAAGGCTTAAATTTTGCATAGACGCAATACATTTCACCGTTGGCATCGAAGAACAACCCCTCATGCAGCGCGCCTCGCAGCACGAATGAGGCAGCCATTTCCCAGTAACTCGTAACCTGGCGCAACCAGGTATTTTCCGGGCTGGGATACGCCCTGGCGATGCGCAGCGTATCTTCGGCCGTTTCCGGCCAAAACTCCGCGGCGATAAAGTGCCGAGCCTTTCGCATCTCTGTGTCCCGTCGCAGATCATAGAGCTGGAGAATAATCTGGGCGTCTGCGGTCGTCGCGCCTCTGGAGGTCGTCGCCACCTGATTATTGGATGGTCTGGACTTGCTGGGCATGGCTCTGCTCCTTGACATTGACGATGATAGGCTGCACCGCCAACCGAGCGCAGCATATTACGAGTCAAGAGCACGCGCAACCATGAAACCAATGAAAGCAGGGCGGCGGTCTACATCCTTTTCGATTTGGCACTCACCGTGTTTGCTCCCAGCCGCCACTCTTTTGGTCGTGGCGCGAGGCTAGAATGTGGATAATGGAGCAATAAGAATGGGGGACGGCCTTTTCACCGCTGTCCTCCGGGAAGGTGCCTATGCATCAAGTCGCTTGTTCGACGGGCTACGAGAACATTTGTTTTGAAACGGAACAAAATGTCGCGGTGGTCACTCTGAATCGGCCCAATCGCCGCAATGCCCTGTCGCTCGATCTCATGCTCGAGTTGCTGGACTGTTTGGATGGCATCGGCAAGAATAGCGAACTGCGAGCCGTCATTCTAGCCGCCGCGGGGAAAGTCTTTTCTTCCGGTCATGATCTGAGTGCAATGGTGGGAAAGGATATCAACGAGTATCGCCGAACCTTCGACGTTTGCTGCGAGCTGATGACCAAAATCCAATCCATCCCGCAACCCGTGATTGCAGAAGTCCAAGGAATAGCCACTGCGGCCGGATGCCAACTGGTAGCAACTTGTGACCTGGCAATTGCGGTTGAAGAGGCGTCGTTTGGCACACCCGGGGTGCGCATCGGATTGTTCTGCACTACGCCCATGGTTGCTCTGAGCCGCGCCATCGGCCGCAAGCGTGCGCTCGAGATGCTGCTGACCGGCGACATGATTCCGGCGGCAACGGCGGCGGACTGGGGACTGATAAACAAGGTAGTGCCGGCGACGTCCTTGCACGAGGAGACACGCGCCCTCGCCCGGCGCATCGCCCAAGCCAGCCCAATCACGTTGGCGATCGGCAAGCAGGCCTTCTACACCCAGATCGACCTCGACCAGCCCAAGGCGTATGCCTACGCGAAAGAGATTATGACCATGAACTCCATGGCGGCGGACGCACAGGAAGGCATCTCCGCCTTCTTGGAGAAACGCCCGGCGTGTTGGGTGGGCAAGTAACACGTTTCGCGGTTGGCGTTTTGTTTCGGCGCCGGACAGTGAATCTATGCAATCCAGGCTATGGGCGATCGGCGCCGCAGTCATTCTCTTCCTGGCACTCTTCGGGTTTTGGAAATCAGCCCATAAGCAAGCTGGGGAGGTGCGCGTTGCCTACCTGCAGATCATTCCGAGCTTGCCGGTTTTCATAGCGCAGGAACAGGGACTTTTCGACAAAGAAAACCTGCGGCTGAAGGCGATCGCGGTGGGCAGCAGTAACGACCTGGTGAACACCATGGTCGCTGGCCAAGCCGATATTCTGCCGGCAACCTCGCTGGTGCCGATCATTCACCTGGAAATCCAAAGCCCCGGTCGCGTGCGCATC
>CABECZ010000242.1_pt1 | contig 15736 bp, 13 predicted proteins | sample 3422621 | NCBI WGS metagenome assembly CABECZ01 (sample SAMEA5534328, study PRJEB31848) | metagenome | biome: tundra; feature: field; material: soil | place: USA | collected 2013-05 | depth 0.15 m | reverse complement strand
ATGACGAGCGCGGCGGTCCGATCCTCAACCCGAAACTGGCGGCCGGCAAGGCCGTGGAAAAGACGCGCGGTGGAAAAGTCCAAAAGCCGACTTTCCCACCGCGCTTGGAAATCCCGCAAAGTGCGCGGGATTCCCACTTTCCCACCGCCTCGGCGGCTGCGGGAGATTAACCAAAACCGGACATTTCACTTGCTACGAAAAGCGGACGTTTTAACTTGCTAACAACAGTGACGAAGTTCATAGTGACGAAGTTCATAGAATGATGTGATGCCCTCGTATGAACGAATCGGGGCGAGCGGCCGGCAAAAGATCTTGCTGTTGGTCCTGGATCACGAGCTAACAGGAAGTTATTCCGAGCCAGAAGTCGGCTTCCGGGAAGTTGGAAATTGCGTTGGCGCTGGGCGCCGACTGCGAGCCGTGCCCGTGGTTTGGGGGATTGCGCCCAGCAAAGCGAGATTGCAGAAAGCACTTGCGCCAAGATGAGTGCTGGCTTCATGTTGCGCTCCTTCGCAGAGCCTCGGCGCTGTACTGCTGCGCGTCAAAGATCAAGCTGGCAAACCCATCCCGCAAGAGCAGCTTGCGTCGATCGGCCTCGGTTTTGGCCAGCAACGGCAGGAGAGTGTCTCTCATCTCCGGCGTAATTTGTTCAGTTCCCAGAACTTTGAGTGCCTGCGCGAGGTCGAGAATCTCTGAGACTGAGGGTGGCTTTTCCATGCTCCAGCCGCGCAAAGCCTTGGCGAGTCCCGCCATACCCGCGTGGAATTCGTGGCTTGAATCCGGCGTCCTCAGTGCCACAATCTCTGCTTCTCGCTCGGCGGTGGGGTGTTCAACACGGAGATAGAAGCTGCGCCGACGCAGGGGATCGCCGATTCGCCTCTCTTCATTCGATGTCAACACAACGAACGGAATGCTCCTGGCTTTGATGGTGCCCAGCTTCGGAATGCTCAACTGCCACACGCTCAGCAATTCCAGCAACAAGGCCTCAAAAGGGTGGTCCACCTTGTCCAATTCGTCGATCAGCAGGACACAAGGCCTTTCACACTGCAACGCGCGCAGAAGCGGCCCGGCGCCGAAAAACTGCAGACTGTGCAACTCCGTCCGCAGGGGTTCCCAATCCACGCTGACGGACTTGGCTTTGAGTTCAACGCAAAGCCTTTGAAGGGGTTCATCGAACTTGCCGATGGCCTTCTCTTCGTTGATGCCCTGATAGCACTGCAGGCGTTCGACGGTGGTGTCCGCTGCGTCTGCAACTGCATATGCCAGTTGAGTCTTTCCGCTGCCGGCGGGGCCTTCCAGCAGCAACGGCTTCTGCAGTCTCGCCGCCAGGTACACCGTCGTCGTGGCTACCGAATCGGCAATGTAGCCGCTTGCGCGAAGGCCTCCTTCGAGTTCTTGAAGAGACGAAAACACTCGCTCCTCCACCGTCTAGGACCGTTCCAGTTCCGGTCCTGAGCGTGAAGAAGTTAAGCCCAAATGAAATTTCGGTCAAATCGCGTCGATTTTCGTGGAGTTTTGACCGAAATCGACACTCGGTGTAGAACCGAATCTCCGCAGTGGTTAGGAGTTGACTATGGCGAACTCGGCTTATCGGTTCAGTCTGGCAAGCGACAGCGTCGCTGGAATGGCAAAGATACTGCAAACCCTGGAATCCAAGGAGTACGCCTTAAAGGCTGGAGATTTGGCTAAATTGCTCGGCGTGACCCGGCAACACATTTACAAAATGGCAGCCGCCAGCGCCATTCCTTCCTTTCGCATAGGCGCGGCGGTGCGATTTGACCCGAAGCAGGTTGCGGAATGGCTCACGCGGAGGATGCCGCAGACGGTTACCCCTTCTAGCCTAAGCAGGCTTGCTGTTTGACCATCTTTGCAAGCCGATAGCTCCTGTCGTCGAACGTGTTCAGTCAGGTCCCTTCCGTGCGATCTTCTTCTGGTCAGTCACTGCCTTCCAACCGAGACAACAGAGAGTTCCCAAGTTCTAACGCTGCTTGCGTTTCCTCGGCTTTGATATTCTGACCGTGGACTGCTGAATTCAGGACAGCCGATACGGTTCGCAAATCTGCGACCACTTCTGTCGATAATGCATTCGCGCTCGTGAGTGCTCGCGTCAAGGCCGCAATGCCGACCAATTTCGTCGACAGCCCCCGTTTCTCAGCGACAGTCTGCAACGCCCGTTCCAGCCGAATCCGCATGGTCACCAGATTGAACCGGGGCAACTCGCCTGCAAGATCGTGGCTCGTGGGCAATTCGGACTGCAAGCGTTTTGGAAGCGATTCGGTCAATCGGTACTGTGCCACTCCCACCGGCTTGCCTGTGTCCCGGAGTGCATACTCAACCACAATTCTGTTCTTCTCCTTGCAGAGAATTAGGCCGATGCTGGGAGTGTCATCAACATGGCGCAAGAGGTCATCCACGGCCGACAAATAGAAATTCATCTTGCCCGCGAATTCGGGCCTGAACTCTTCAATTTTCAGGTCGATTACGACATAGCATCGAAGGCGCAGATGATAAAAAAGCAGATCGAGAAAATAGTCTTGCCCGCCGATTTCCAGATGGTACTGGTTTCCGACGAATGCAAATCCCTTGCCGAGTTCCAAAATTAAGTCGCGCAGATGGTCGATCAGACCTCGTTCCAAATCACGCTCCAGCATCTCTGTCCCGAGCGTTAGGAAATCGAAGTTGTAGGGGTCTTTGAGGAGTTCCTGAGCCAGTTCTGACTGGGGGGTCGGGAGCGTTCGCTGAAAGTTCGTGAGTGCCCGGCCCTGCCTGCGGTGAAGGTCACCCTCAATTTGATGGACAAGGACGTTCCGCGTCCAGCCGCTCTCGACAGCCTGCCGGATATACCATTCCCGTTCCGCCGGGGCCTTCACCATTTCAAGAATCCGCACATTGTGTCCCCAGGGCAATTGTGCAACGACCTGTTGCACAAATTGCTGTTCAGGGTACGCTTCGGCGAAAGCCCGCATATATTTGAGGTTTCGCGCGCCAAAACCTGTCATCCCCGGAAAAGCTTGGAGCAGGTCATGAGCCAACCTGTCGACGACCTTTGCTCCCCACCCTTCCGATTTCTGACGGGTGAGAATGTCTCTGCCAATGCCCCAATAGAGCAATACGAGTTCCCGATTGACGGACAAAGCGGCGCGGACTTGCGCGCTGCGGATTCGCTCCTTCAGTTCCTGCAAGAACGCGTCATACCGATCCGGCAGTTCAGGATGTTTTCGCTTCATGATAGGAAACCAGCATAGCCTAAGAGTCAGATTCAATTGCACCCCGAGGCACGGAAACGGCGGTGCGTCCCTTTCTGACTGCCAACCTGTGCGGCACGTCAACCATTGGTTGAACGGCTCCACACAGTCTTAGCCTGACCACTTGAACCCTAATCAGGCAACATACGCCGCCAGGGCTCCTGCGTTCACTTTTGCCAGGGCGTCTTTGGATTGCACTCCCTTCAGATAAACCATGGTCGATTTGATGTCACGATGGCCCATCCACGTCTGAAGCGTGCGGATGTCCACACCGTGCCGCAGATGCTCGGTGGCAAATGTGTGGCGGAACTTGTGCAGGAAGAAGTGCTGGCAGTAAGGTCCCTGAGCGCACTTATTGCCGTGCTTGGTAACGCACTGTCCACAATTCAACTTCGCCCGGTGAGCGACCCGCTTCACAATCGTGTCATTCTCACTGTTGGGATTCCCACGCTTGTTCGGAAACACCAACTGCGCCGGCAGAGCATTGCGTGTCTCTTTCAATCGCCGCAACTGGTCGATGAGAGCTGACGGCAACGGTACAACTCGTTCTTCCCAGTTCTTCGGCCGAAAGTCCCACAGAGCCTTGGCGGTGACCCGAACGTGACTGTTGCGGAAGTCGAGATCGCGCCAGCAAACATGTTGCGCCTCTTGATCACGAAATCCAGAGCCCAGCATAAATTTCAGAAAGATTGCCTCATCGCCGATGGCGTGATTGAACATCGACTGGATTTCTTCCGGCTCGTAGATCGGGCGGATCTTTTCAACGTACTTCGGCCAGTCGCTGGATGCGATCAGGCCACTTTTCCCGCGCCGTTTGAAAAGCTGCAGCACGACGACCAGCTTGTCGTAGACGGTCCGGTGGCTAAGTCCAAGTTGGTAGCAACGTGCCATGAAGGCCAGGATGTCCTCGCGCGCCACCTGCTCGACGGAGCTTTTTTCATAGGACGGGACGAGCAGTTCCTTCAGGGTGTAGCGGTAGCTGATGTAGGTCCGGTGACTGCGCTGGGCCTGAACCATCGCGAGGTACTGATCGACGGCTGCCGCGAGTGTAATGCCGTTTGTGTTGATCGCGGCTGGCTGTGCCGGGCGCGACATCACCCCGGCTTTGAGAGCCTCTACTTCGATGGCCTTGAGCCGGGCCGCTTCGGCTACGGTCGCGAAGTCAGCGACGGCCTTGCGGTGACGCTTGCCGTGCTCATACCACTCGAGGTAATAGCTGCCCTCGGGGTGGTGTTCGTCGCGGCCCGCAATCAGGACGTGATCGCGCACCGTCCTGCCGCTGCGCTTGACGACGTTGGCGAAGCGCCACGCATCTCCAACTTTCACGTACTTGAGGATCTTGACCCGATGGGCGTAAAGCTTTGGCTTTCCCGGCATGTTCCATCTCCCTCTGGAGGGGATGGAAGGTAGACCGGATCGCGAATTCGGGCAAACGCGGAAACGGGATGGAAGGAGTTGACGGAATTGACAGCGATTTTATCGACAGGAAGACCGACAGGAAGCGGGTTAAAGCGATGAAAACAAACCAAACCGAGGAGAAGGCAGCGTTCTAACCAACTGAACTACGTCCCCAGCCTGTTCTTATCGGGTAGCGGGAAAGCCGCATGTCTACTGCACTTCCCTGCTATCCAATGTTTCGCCTGTTTCAACCATTTCCACCTCAGTATATGCGAAATTCTGGGCGAAACCGACACCAAGCGAAAGCGCGACCAGAGCGTTTGTCTTTGCTCTACGAATCAAATTGTAACAGAGGACTCCCAAATCGCGAGCTAGACAGCGTGATTGGTGAATAAAAAATGAGCCGCTCGTTTGCTTGACAACGCTACCGGCCCTTCGTACTGTTCTTGCGCAGGCCGCTCTTCTCGTGATGGCGGAGCTTGCGTGGATTTTGTACGAACTGAAGCTTCGGAGATTTGATGTTGTCGCCCAAGCATCGCAACCCTAATTTCTTCGCATGTGAGCTATCTTGCTCAGACACGAAAGTCCACACCTGTCACTCTTGATTCTCCTGAGTGTGTAGATGGAGCCGCGGACGCTGATTCGTAGCTTTGATTCTTAGGTCGCTTCAGATCGGGTCCCTGATCAAGTCACGGCGGCCACATCCAGACAATCGGCATTCTTCATCCGTGTGTATGCCGGAGAACCTTGCGGCGAACACGATTCGACCCTAAAAGGTCTCGAACATCGAAGTTAGGGCAACACCTCCCAGGCGGGTGAGGGGGGTTAGCCCGCGAAACTAAGGAAGAGAACATTATGCCTCTAATTCAAGTGCTGGAAGTTCTGATCGTGGTGGGTGTCCTCCTGTGGCTAGTGAATCGCTTCATTCCCATGCAGGGGACGATCAAGTCAATTTTGAACGGCGTCGTGGTCATTGCCGTGGTTCTGTGGATCCTGAATGTTTTTGGACTCTTTAACTCGCTTTCCCGGATACACATTGGAACCTGAAGGATGACGGAAACCAGCCAATAAGGCTGCACGCACAAACGCAAGATCGATATAACGCCACACGGCAATGTGTGCCTGAAAAAGGAGAACTGTGAAGACCACGCTTTTCTTAGCAGTCGGAATCACCCTCAGTGTGACCGCATTTGCTCAAACGAATTCTCAAACAACCATGGTCGTCCAGCCCATAAGTCCGACACCTATATTCCGAGTGAATGTAGTCAGCCGCAGCGTGCAGGCAGTCAACTACGAGCATCGCAGCGGAGCTTCGAAGCTGGATTTTGCGGGTACGAACTTGATGCCCTCAGCGAACGGTGAAGCCAAGGTGAATAGCAAGCGGGGATCCATTGAGATCGACGCAGAATTTGGCGACCTGCAAAGACCGACGACTTTCGGCAATGAGTATCTGACCTACATTTTGTGGGCGATTTCTCCCGAAGGCCGGGCGGTGAACCTGGGCGAAGTGTTAGTCGGCGATAACCATCGCAGCAAGCTACGCGTGACCACCGACCTTCAGGCCTTCGCTCTGATCGTTACTGCGGAACCTTATTATGCCGTACGGCAGCCCAGCAACGTGGTTGTGCTTGAGAATGTAGTTCGCGAGAGCACCAAGGGAACTACCGAGGCGGTAAATGCAAAGTACGAACTGATGGAGCGCGGCGGCTACATTCCCACCGGCTACAAGTTCGACCCTGTGGTTTTGAATGCCAGGTTGCCGTTGGAATTCTTCGAGGCGCGGAATGCATTGCGCATCGCTCAATCCGAGGGAGCCGAGCAGTATGCCAGCGACAGCTATCAGCACGCTGTCCAGTTAATGAACAATGCCGATGAATATGCCACCAGAAAACATATCGACGAAAAGCCGCTGATCGCAGTCTCCCGCGAGGCAGTGCAGACTTCCGAAGATGCTCGCGAGATCGCAGTCAAGAAACTGGACGAGATACGTCTGGCCAACGAACGTCAGGCTTCCAGCGACGCACAGGCACAATCGCAGGCGCAAGCCAACGACGCGATTCGGCGGAAAGAGCAAGCCCAGTCCGACACGGCACAAGCTCTAACGGCAAAGACTCAGGCAGAGTCTGATGCAGCAAAGGCCCGGGCCGACGCTGCTGATGCACAAGCTGCAGCCGCGCAGGCTAAATCCGCTATGGTGGACAGCCAAGTTGCATCGGCAAATGCAGTCTCCGCAGCCCAGGCTGATGCGGAGCAGTCTCGTTTGGCTGCACAGCAGGCCCAGGCGAGCGCACAACAAGCGGAAACCGACAAAGCGGCCATGCGCGCGCGATTGTCCGAGCAGTTGAATTCCATTCTTCAGACTCGCGATAGCGCGCGAGGGCTCATCGTCAGCATGTCCGATGTATTGTTTGACACCGGAAAATACTCGTTGAAGCCGGGTGCACGGGAGAAGCTGGCGAAAGTCGCCGGTATTCTGCTCGCCTACCCTGCACTCAACATTGAAGTCGGCGGCTACACGGACAATGTGGGCAGCGATGAAATGAATCAAACCCTGTCTGAGAACCGTGCTGGATCGGTGCGCGACTACCTTGTGCAACAAGGGGTGTCGAGGAATTCGGTTTCGGCCAGGGGTTTCGGTAACACTTTGCCCGTAGCCTCAAACGATAACTCCTCGGGCCGGCAACAGAACCGGAGAGTTGAACTTCTCGTGTCCGGCGAAGCCATCGGCAGCCCTTAACGCGACAACAGGAAGCTTGCAGTAAGAGCTAATAACAAGCAAGACAACGAATCGATAACGGAGGCAACACCTTTGAAACTAATTGGAGTTATCAGCACAGCAGTTTTGTCTTTGGCCCTCGGAGTCGCAGCTCCGGCGTTCGCACAGGAGCAGCACGAGCAAGAAGAACAGAAAGCCAAGCCCGCCCAGCAAGAAGAGAAGAAAGTGCAACCTGCCGCAAAGCAAGAGGCAAAACCCGCGGCGCAGGAGGCAAGACCCGCGGCGCAGCAGGAGAAGAACACCAAGCCGGAAGAGAAAAACGCACACCAGGCTAAGCCGGAGCAGCAGGCGCAGCGCGCCGGTGGCAACGGTGGCGGCCGCATTCCCGCAGACAAATTCAAGGCCAATTTTGGACAGGGACACACGTTCCATGTCAGCCAAGGCGACTACAGCAATCACCGCTTCCAATACGGTGGCTATTCGTTCGGATTCGTTGATGCGTGGCCAAGCAACTGGCTCTACACGCAAAACGTTTATGTGATCGAAATTAACGGCGTGTATTACCTGTGCAACGCATCGTTTCCGGGCGTTAACCTTGCACTCAACTTCACACCATAGCGGCCCATCCTTAGGGGCGCAACCAGCTTAACTTCTATCGGCGCGGGTCCACTATTTGGGCACGCGCCGCTTTTTTTCGACGCCAGCACGGTTATCTCGGGAAAATGCAGATTCAAGGGGAACATTCACGGAAAAGTGAGCTGTAATGCACAGACTTGGAAGTGCCTTCGTGGAATCCTTGCATCGACGCAGTCGCCGTTCGATCCACGCAGCCCGCAGCAGCAAGGTAGGACCGGGCAACCGAAGGATGATCTGGCAAGGTGGTTCAAAATGCGCAAGATCCGTTTGCTATCCCTCGCACTTCTTATACTGGCCATGTCGGCCGCCGCGTTCGCGCAGTTCGGCGTGTCGATCACGATCGCTCCGCCCGCGCTCCCAATTTACACGCAACCCATGGTCCCCGCCGCCGGTTATCTGTGGATGCCCGGCTATTGGGCTTATGGCGATGAAGGCTACTTCTGGGTTCCGGGTACGTGGGTTGAGCCGCCCACCGTTGGCTTGCTCTGGACTCCCGGTTATTGGGGCTGGGGCGGCAACGCCTTCGCCTGGAATGACGGCTACTGGGGTGAGCAAGTCGGGTTCTACGGTGGCGTTAACTATGGCTTCGGCTACGGTGGCGTCGGCTATGAAGGCGGCTATTGGAATAACGGAGCCTTCAACTACAACCGCTCGGTGAATAACGTGAACGTCACAAACATTACCAATGTCTACAGTAAGACAGTAATCAACGAAACCACGGTGAACCATGTCAGCTATAACGGCGGCGAGGGTGGAATTACCGCTCGGCCAACCGCTGCAGAAGAGACTGTGATGCACGGGCATCACACGCCGGCAACCGCGATGCAAACCGCGCATGTGCACGCTGCCAGTAGCAACCACGCGCTCCTGGCGTCCGTGAACCAGGGCCGTCCGGCCGTCGCTGCAACTGCGAAGCCTGGGGAGCTTAGCGGTTCCGGGGTGGTAGCGGCCAAAGAGGCGGGAGCGCCTTACAAGGCCCCCGAGAATAAAGCGGCCACAACCAAGGCCACCGAGAACAAGGCTGCCGAGAATAAAGCAGCCACAACCAAGGCCACCGAGAACAAGGCTGCCGAGAATAAAGCAGCTGCAACCAAGACCACCGAGAACAAGGCTGCCGAGAATAAGGCAGCTGCGACTCGCACGAGTGAGAACAAGGCCGCTCATGCGCAGCCCGCAACTCATGCGCAGCCCGCAACTCATGCGCAGCCCGCAGCTCATGCGCAGCCCGCAGCCCATGCGCAGCCCGCAGCTCATGCGCAGCCCGCAGCTCATGCGCAGCCTGCCGCCCATGCGCAGCCTGCCGCCCATGCGCAGCCTGCCGCTCGTCCCCAGGCTGCACCCCACCCTGAGGCTCGCCCCGCGAGCGCTCCCGAGAAGAAAGCCCCTGGAGGTAAAGAATAGCCTCGTCAACAGCGAATTGACTGCGACGTATTGCGTCAGGCCGCTCGATTTAAAAGAAAGAGGTATAAGAAAGTCGATTAACTCTTACATTGGTGCGGGTTCACTTCGTGGACTCGCGCCATTTATCTCTGGGGGTACGCAGCGATCGAAGTGATGTCCCGCATTGCCGAGAGGCGCTGTACCGCTGTGTCATCGCCCGTATCCCCCCGCGAACGCAGCTCCGCCGCCTTCGACACAATTCCTCACATACTGAGCAGTTTTGACCAGCAAGAAACCAGCCGAACGCCTATAAACAAAGCTGACCCTCTCCTCACTGTTGGATTCGCGGTGCGAGAACTTGAGGATCGGGGACGCCGCGCTGGAAGAGGACGGAAACAGGGCGGCTAAAAGGAGCGAAATATGCTTGGAACTATATTGATTGTGATTTTGATCTTAGCGCTCTTCGGTGCCCTGCCACGGTGGGGTTATAGCCGAGAGTGGGGTTATGCTCCGACCGGAGGATTGGGGCTGATCCTTTGCATCGTTGTCATCCTCCTGGTTCTCGGTCGCATTTGAGCCATGGGCCACCCGGCAATATCCCCAGGCGCCATAGCCAAAGGTTGGCGCCTGCTTTCTGTCCGTACGGCGGGATTCCTTCTCGTCGTGCTCATGTGCAGCGGCATTTTGGCCGCGTACTCCGTTCTGACGCACGAAGAGATCGTAGACCTGCTCTGGACCGACGAGATCCGGCCCCTGCTGCTCAAGCGATACCCAGGGCTCTCGGAAGATCAGATCAAGGAGGCCCATGCCTACGCCTACGGAGGCGCCGTCATCCAGGATCTGGGTTATTACCCATTCGGCAGTAAAGATTTTAGCAACCTGGTGCATTACGTTCGCAGCGGAGATTTCGTGCGTGAGTTGCTGCTCGAAAGCCAGGATGCCAACGAGTACGCCTTCGCGCTGGGCGCACTGTCGCACTATGCGTCGGATATCGCGGGCCACCCGGCGGTCAACCAGTCTGTCGCGATCGAGTTTCCGAAACTGCGAGCGAAGTTTGGCAAGTCGGTGAGGTATGCGCAGGACAAGACGGCGCATCTGAAAATAGAGTTTGGGTTCGACACGGTACAGGTCGCGAAGAATCGCTATGCGTCGCAGCAGTACCACGATTTCATCGGATTCCAAGTGTCCAAGCCCCTGCTGGAGCGGGCCTTTCCCGTCGTGTACGGAGTGGAGTTGAAAGACGTGCTGACCCACGAGGATCTGGCAGTGGGTTCGTATCGTTTCGCGGTCAGCCGGCTGATCCCGGAGATGACCCAAGTCGCGCTGCAAACCCATAAGAAAGACTTGATGCGCGAGCGGCCCGACTTCGCGAAACAAAAGTTCCTGTACCGTCTTTCGCGCTCCGGTTATGAAAAAGAGTGGGGGAAGGACTACACCAAACCCGGATTCGGAACCCGGATACTCTCCACCCTCTTGCGCTATATGCCGAGAATTGGTCCGTTCAAGGGGCTGGGCTTCAAGAACCCTACTCCGCAGACCGAGGACATGTATTTCAAGAGCATCAATTTGACCGTCGATCAATACCGGGCCTTCCTCGAAGAAGTGCGCACGGACACACTGGTGCTGCCCGACTGTGATCTGGATAGTGGCGAACCGACCAAGGCAGCGGAATACTCGCTCACCGACGACACGTACGCAAAGTTGCTGGCTAAGTTGTCAGAGCGGAAGTTCGATCGGACGTCGCCGGAGTTGCGCGATGACATCCTGCAGTTTTATTCCGACCTCTCGGTGCCGATCGAGACGAAGAAGGACCAGGTTCGCTGGCAAGGCGTGCTGACTGCGCTAGACCAGTTGAAGTCCGTGACGCCCGTGCCGACTGTCGCGAACCGGCCTGCACAGTGATCTCCCGTGCAGTTACTCCACTTCAAGTCGGAGAGCTCCGCGATGTAATCGTGCAACTCGCGTTGGTGCGTTTTCATCGTCGTTGCCACAGGATTCGGGCGGATTCCAGTGGGACTGCAACGCCGTCGCAGTGCGGCATCACTCGCGCCGTATAGTCTCTCGCTGGACGTGCAGTCGGTACGGTCGCGCGATATACGCAGCGGCGGGATGCATCGGGGATCGGTTGCGCGCACTTCATTTCCACCCGTACGGGATCGCCGCCGTTAATTCCGTCCGCGTAGAGCTCAACTCGCGCCGCATTCGGGTCGAGATCGTTCAGAAAGATTTCGCCTTCAAACGTGTGGTGGTCCGCGTTGGTTTCGACCCGGAAGTCTCCGAAGCGCAACGAGCCCCACTCCCGATCCACCGCATGCTGCCAATCGACCATTTGCCTGCCCACGGCGCCTTTGTTCGCCGCGCGCTCACCGTAGGCGGCTGCAGCCGGGAGATAGTGCTGCTCCGAATATTCGCGCACCGCGCGGTCGGCGGAGAAGCGCGGTGTCAACCGCGCCATGCTCTCCCGCATCCGCTTGACCCATGCGGTGGGAACGCCGCTCTGGTCGCGGGTATAAAATTCCGGGATCACCTCCCGCTCGAGCAGGTCGTAGAGCGCGTCGGCCTCGACAGCGTCCCACGCGGGATCGTCGCCATGCTCCTGGCCGTCTCCTAATGCCCAGCCCACTTCAGGCGTGTAGGCTTCCGCCCACCAGCCGTCCAATTCCGAGACATTGATGCCTCCATTGACGAGCACTTTCATCCCGCTCGTCCCGCAAGCTTCCCAAGGCCGGCGTGGCGTGTTGATCCAGACATCCACGCCCTGCACCAGGCGCTCGGTCAGAAGCATGTCGTAGTCGCTCAGGAAGACGATGTGGGGTCGGGTCTCTGGCTGGCGGATGAAATTTATCCATTCATGGATCAAGGCCTGCCCCGCCTGGTCCTCCGGATGGGCCTTGCCGGCGATGATGAGTTGCACCGGGCGCTGAGAATTAGTCAATAGACGAAGGAGTCGCTGCCGGTCGTGCAGCAGCAGGTTCGGTCTCTTGTAGGTCGCGAAGCGGCGCGCAAAGCCCAGGGTCAATGCGTTGGGATCAAATAGATGTTTCGCCCTGTCAATCGACTCGGGCGACGAGCCGGAGGCAGCCAGTTGCCGGGATAGTCGCCCGCGCGCGTATTCCACGAGAGACCTGCAGGCGTTAGTACGAAACTTCCAGAGCTCGGAGTCGGAGACTCGCCCAACCTTCTGCTCCATAGTTTCCGTTGTCCCCAGCCAACACCCCTTGCCACAGGCTCCCGCCCACAAATCGTTGGCCGGAGCCGAGTCCCAGGTTGGCATATGGACTCCGTTGGTCACGTATCCGACTGGGATCTCTTCCTCGGGCCAGTTCGGAAAGAGCGGCTCAAAGAGGTGCCGGCTGACTTTCCCATGCAATCGACTCACGCCATTCACCGCACCGCTCCCCCGGATTGCCAGATAGGCCATGTTGAAACTCTCCGACGAGTCGTTCGGATTCTGGCGGCCTAAGGCCAGCAAATCGTGGGGGCTTATGCCGAGCTTCTGCTCGGCATAACGAGTGAGGTAGGGTTCGATAAGGGCCGGAGCGAAACGGTCAAAGCCCGCGGCCACTGCCGTGTGGGTGGTGAAGAGGTTCCCCGCTCGCGTCACGGCCAGCGCGACTTCGAAGGGCTGGCCGGTCTCTTCCATGAAGCTTCGGGCACGTTCCAGGACGGCAAATGCCGCATGCCCTTCATTCAAGTGACAGACTTCCGGCTTGAGGCCCAGCGCGCGGAGCAACCGCCATCCGCCGATCCCGAGCAGCAGTTCTTGCTTGAGGCGCAACTCCGGCCCGCCGCCATAGAGTTCGCTCGTAATCCCTCGATGCGCGGGAAAGTTCGCCGCGTCATTGCTGTCCAGCAGGTAAAGCTTCACTCGACCGACCTGGACCTGCCAGGCGCGCAGCCAGACCGCGTAACCGGGCAACGCGATCTCCAACCGCAGCCACTCGCCGTTCGCCTGGCGCACCGGCGTGATCGGCAACTGTCCGGGATCGTTGTACGGGTAAAGAGCCTGTTGCTCTCCGTCTTTATCGATCACCTGGCGAAAATATCCTTGTTGGTAGAGCAGTCCCACTCCGACCACCGGCACGCCCAAATCGCTGGCCGCTTTGAGCTGATCGCCGGCCACATTGCCAAGTCCTCCCGAATAGATGGGGAGCGCTTCGCTCAACATGAATTCCATGCTGAAATACGCGACGCAGGTCAAGGGAGCTTGCGGATGCTGTTGCTGAAACCATGCCGGCCTCTCCGCCGCCTGACGCTTGTCTCGCAGGAGGTCATCAACGTTCTTGCGGAAGACAGGATCGGCCAGCACGCGTTCGATCTGATCGCGCGAGGCCGTCTGCAGGACAACCCAGGGATTTTGAGTGAGTTCCCACAGCAGGGGATCAAGCGTGCGCCACACCCCGTCGGTAGCATGGCTCCACGACCAGCGCATGTCCAGGGCAAGCTCTGCCAGGGAATCGAACCCCTCGATTTCCGTGGGTAGAAGGTTGTAGATCGGGTGGCTCACGCGGGGTTGGTCGCTCATGATTTCTCTCTCGGAACCGACGCCGACAAAGCATCGCTGACAATTGTCTGAGCTTCCTCCAGGATTCGGCGCAGATGGTCCGCTCCACGGAAGCTCTCCGCATAGATCTTGTAGATATTTTCGGTCCCTGACGGACGCGCCGCGAACCATCCGCTCTCCGCCGCCACCTTCAACCCGCCGATGGAGGCGCCATTGCCCGGCGCGCGGGTGAGGATGGCTTGGACTTTTTCCCCCGCTAGATCGGTGGACCGAACCTGCTCCGGCGATAGCTTCCCCAGAATCTCTTTCTGTTCCGGCGTAGCGGGCGCTTCAACGCGGTCGTAAACAGGCTCGCCGAACTCGTGCGTAAGTTCTCCGTAGATCTCGCCGGGATCGCGATCCATCCGCGCCGTGATCTCCGCCGCCAGCAGAGCCGGGATAATTCCATCTTTGTCCGTCGTCCACACCGTGCCATCCAGACGAGCGAACGATGCCCCTGCGCTTTCTTCGCCACCGAAACCAAGCGAGCCGTCGAGCAAGCCATCCACGAACCACTTGAAGCCCACCGGTACTTCGTAGAGCTTCCGGCCAAGCTTCGCGGTGACGCGATCAATCATCTGGCTGCTCACCACCGTCTTGCCGATCGCCGCTTCCTTGCGCCACTTCGGCCGGTGTTGGAAGAGGTAAAAAATAGCGACAGAAAGGTAATGGTTGGGCGGCAACAGTCCCGCGCTTCGGGTGACGATTCCGTGCCGGTCATGGTCGGTATCGCAGGCGAAGGCGATCGTGAAGCGATCCTTGAGGCCGATTAACCGCTGCATCGTATAGGGCGAGGATGGGTCCATGCGGATCTGGCCGTCCCAATCCACAGTCATAAAACGGAAGGTTGGGTCGACAGTTTCGTTCACGACCGTGAGATTCAACCCGTAGCGCTCGGCAATCGGCCCCCAGTAGTGGACTCCAGCGCCGCCAAGCGGATCGACTCCCATGCTGATCTTCGCGCCGCGAATGGCATCCATGTCGATCACGTTGGCAAGATCGGCAATGTAAGTATTGAGATAGTCGTGCCGGTGCGTCGTGGGGGCGCGAAGAGCTTTCTCGAAAGGAATCCTTTTCAAACCCAGAAGGCCATTCTCGAGAAACTCGTTTGCCTTGGCCTCGATCCAGGCGGTGACGGCACCTTCCGCCGGACCGCCGTTTGGGGGATTGTATTTGAACCCGCCGTCAGGTGGCGGATTGTGTGACGGCGTGATGACGATGCCGTCGGCGCGTCCTGTTTTGCGCCCGCGGTTATAAGTCAGAATCGCGTGGGAAATAGCAGGAGTCGGAGTGTACTCGTCGCCCTCCGCCAACATGACTTCCACTCCGTTGGCCGCCAGCACTTCAAGCGCGCTGGCCTGAGCCGGCTCGGAAAGGGCATGCGTGTCCATGCCGAGAAACAGCGGGCCGTCGATCTTCTTCTGCTCCCGGTACAGGCAAATGGCCTGACTGATGGCCAGGATATGCCACTCATTGAAAGCCTTTTTGAATGAGGAGCCTCGATGTCCTGAGGTGCCGAAGGCAACCCTTTGTTCCGGCACGGACGGGTCAGGCACCTCCGTATAGTAGGCCGTGACGAGCTTGGGTACGTTCACCAGCATCGATGCTTCGGCCGGTTTGCCTGCAGAAGGACTTACGTTCATGGTTATCTCGTCAAATTCCGTGGTGACGTTTCTAAGTTACGATTTACGATGCAAGTCGCGGGTACAATCGCGCGCCAATAAAGACCAGCACGGTCGCGGTCAGGAGGATAACAGCATAGTCGTGACTCAGGCCGAAGCTGCTCGTGCTGCCGGCAAGCATGAAAGTGCGCAGGGCATC
>CABECZ010000237.1_pt1 | contig 15794 bp, 14 predicted proteins | sample 3422621 | NCBI WGS metagenome assembly CABECZ01 (sample SAMEA5534328, study PRJEB31848) | metagenome | biome: tundra; feature: field; material: soil | place: USA | collected 2013-05 | depth 0.15 m | reverse complement strand
GACCAACGCGCGGTGCCGGGCGTTCCAATCGGGACGAAGCCTGGCGAGCCGGCTCTCGATCTCTGCGGCAGGGAGCGCTCCCAGATTGAAGGTCATGGAGCGGGAACGAATCGTGGGCAGCAATTCGCCGGAGTTTTCGGTGAGCAGAAAAATGCTGGCGAATTCGGGCGGCTCTTCCAGAACCTTGAGGAGCGAGTTGGCGGCCTCTTTCATGAAGGCCGAACTGGTGAAGATATAAACGCGTTCGCGGGCTTCCGCCGGCCGATAGTAGATGGTCTCAATCACGTGGCGAACCTGGTCGACCTTGATCATCATCTGCGGCGGATCGGGCGGGATGATGAGCACGTCGGGATGAGTCTGGACGAAGAGCCGGGTCTCTTTCTTGTCCGTGTCGCGCAGATTTTCGCGAGCCTCGACGGCTTCGGCAAAGCGCGAGTCGAGGTCTTCGGATTGCGCGATGCGCGTGCAGTTCGAGCAGCGTCCGCAGAAATCGGGCAAGCCGTCGGCCCCTCCGGTGCCTCCTGTGAAAGACTGCTCCAGGCAGTTCATGGCGCGGGCGAGCATAAGAGCCAGCGTGTATTTGCCCGATCCGTGCGCTCCGGAAAGAATGACGGCGTGCGGAAAGCGCTTGCGCGCCAGCATCTCGCGCAGGCGATGGATGGTTTCCGGGTTGCCGGCGAAATCAGAAAAGGGCATAGTAGGGAATTTTGTAATTTGGTAATCGGGTAATTTGGTAATTAAGAACCCAACCGGATTGCGCGGCAGGTTTTAAATTACAAAATTACAAATTTACACAATTACGAAATTTCTTAGATCTTCAGTTTCTTGCGCACCAACTCCATGATAAGCGCATGCGTTTCGCTGGGTGTGCCGCGGGCGTTTACGACGTGCACCCGATCCGGCTCGCGGTCCGCGATGGCCAGGTACGCATGGCGAACGCGTCCGAAAAAAGCCCGGTTTTCCTGCTCAAAACGGTTCTCGTCTCTTTCCGAGCCTTTTTCCGAGCGGCCACCTTTGTGCTTTCGATTGCGACGCCGGGCGCGCTCGACGCTGAACGCCACGTCATTGTCTAGTAAGACGGTCAGGTCGGGTTGCAAATTGCCGCAGAGGATTTCGTGCATCTCGAGCACCGGCTTCGATCCCAGCTTGCGCCCTCCACCCTGGTAAGCCTCGGTCGAATCGGTGAAGCGATCGCAGAGCACGATGCGTCCTTCAGCGAGCGCGGGCAGAATGACCTCGTGAACGTGCTGGGCGCGGGAAGCGAACATGAGCGCCATTTCCGTGAGCGGAGAAAGTCCCGCGGTGGCCGAGTGCAGCAGCACTTCGCGAATCTTCTCGCCCGCGGTGGTGCCGCCCGGTTCGCGGGTGACGGTGACAGAGAGGCCATGCGCGCGCAGGGAACGCGCCAACTTCTCGGCCTGGGTGCTCTTGCCGCTGCCGTCGAGACCCTCGAAGGTAATGAATTTTCCGCGCGCGGGCACGTCGGGATGATAGCAGGCGATGGCTGCCAGCGGTGACCGGTGGGGAGCAGGCAATAAATGCGAGTACTGGGCGGCGAACCGGCCTGCCAGGCTGGTATATTCAACCTACGCTTCTATTTGCATCGCTGGGGCGAATCGAAAATCCGGAGGGGGAATGGGCTCACGTTGTGGGGTGAGGAGCTTTTTTTGTCTCGCCATTGTTCTGTCGTCGTCGTTTTCAGTTTTTGGGGCAAATGGTCCGACAGTCGCGCTCTCGGTGGACGCGTCGGAAGCGCCGCGCAAGATCTTTCACACGCAATTGCGCATTCCGGCCAAGCCGGGGACGCTCACGCTCTACTATCCGAAATGGATTCCCGGCGAGCACGGGCCGACCGGTCCGATCACGGATTTGACGGGCCTGAAGTTTACGGCGAGCGGAAAGACGCTGCGATGGAGGCGCGATCTGCTCGACGCTTTTACTTTTCACGTGGAAGTTCCCGCGGGCGAGAACGAAGTCATCGCGAATCTCGACTACGCTTCACCCGCGCTGTATGAGCCCGGATACAGCGCCGGAATGTCCGCCACCGAAAAGCTATACATCGTCAACTGGAACACTCTGTTGCTTTATCCCGCGGGATATAGTTCCGATCAACTCACCTATAGCGCAAGCTTGCGGCTGCCCGCGGGATGGAAGTTTGGCACCTCGCTGCATGTCTCCAATCCGGTGGGCAACAATAACGATAACGAGATTCATTTTGCGCCCGTTTCGCTGACCATGCTGGTGGATGGTCCTGTCCTCACAGGCGAATATTTGAAAGTGGTGCCCCTGACGCCGCCCACCCAAGATCCTCCCGCGGAACTCGATGTTGCGGCCGACAGCCCCGCCGCGCTCAATGCTCCGGAGGAACTCTGGGAACATTACCGCAACTTGGTGAAGCAAGCGGGAATTCTGTTTGGCGCGCGGCACTACAGCGATTACCACTTCCTGCTGACGCTGAGCGATCACGTCGCGCATTTCGGATTGGAGCATCACGAATCGAACGACAGCCGCGTCGACGAGCGCTCCCTGATCGAAGAAGACGGAAGGAAACTGACCGCGGGACTTCTGCCGCACGAGTACGTGCATTCGTGGAACGGGAAGTACCGGCGTCCGGCGGACCTGGCGACGCCCGATTACGAACAGCCGATGCAGACCGACTTGTTGTGGGTGTATGAGGGCCTGACGTCCTATCTGGGAGATATGCTCGCAGCGCGCAGCGGCGAGCGCACTCCCGCGTTGGCCCGTGATGCGCTGGCGCAGATCGCGGCGGATCTGGATCATCGTTCGGGCCGGGTCTGGCGCAATTTGCAGGATACGGCTGACGGCGTTCCCTCCATGCAGACCGCTCCCCACGCCTGGGAAGATTATCGCCGGCCGCTCGATTATTACGACGAAGACGTACTCAACTGGCTGTGGGCGGATGTGATCATCCGGCAGCAAACGAAGGGCGCCAAATCTTTGGACGATTTCTGCAAGCTGTTTTATGGCGCGCCCGGCGGTCCGCCCATGGTGAAGACCTACATCTTCGACGATGTGGTGAACGCGCTGAACCAGGTCGCTCCCCAAGTCGCTCCCAACGACTGGCGCGGATTCTGGACGGAGCGCCTGTCCAACCATGGCCCGGGCGCCCCGCTCGCCGGAATCGAAGGAAGCGGATGGAAACTGGTGTACGACGAGTTCCCTTCGGAGCTGGATCGCGCCCAGGATCGCGACGGAAAGACGATCCACGCGCATTACTCGGTGGGTCTGTTGGACGGGGGCGATGGCGTGATTCGCGATACGGTCCAGGGGATGCTTGCCGCCAAGGCCGGGATGGGGCCGGGGATGAAGATTGTCGCCGTGAACGGCCGCAGGTTTTCACCGGATGCCTGGCACGACGCCATTCGGGCAGCAAAGACGAGTCCGTCGCCGATCGAGCTCATCGTGGAAAACACGGATTACTTCCGGGTCGTGAAACTGGATTATCACGGTGGCGAAAAATATCCGCACCTGGTGCGGGACGAGTCGAAGCCGGATCTGCTCACGGAGATTTATCGGGCGAAATAAGAAGCGGGTTCGTGTAGAGACGGGGCTTGCCCCGTCTCCCGGAGGCGGCAAGGGAGACGCGGCAAGCCGCGTCTCTACGGCAGATTTCTTGCGCGCCCTGCTAGCCCTCTGAGATCGCCGGGACCGGCTCTTCGTCACTCGAAATTACTTCCGGAGCGGACTCGTCCAGCATAAATCCCAGAACTTCCTGCGGAATCGGCGCGCTCCACACCGGCGAAAACGACTGCCGATGGAGCGGCGACGGTCCGTGCTCGCACAGGGCCGCGAGGTGGCGCGGCGTGCAGTATCCCTTGTTCGATGCCAAGCCGTACATGGGAAAGACCGGGTCCCAGGCGGAGATCATGCGGTCCCGTTCGACCTTCGCGAGGATAGAGGCGGCGGCGATGGAGGCCGAGAGCGCGTCGCCGTGAATGATCGGTTGTTGGGGAAGCTCGCAATCGAGTCGCACCGCATCGACCAGAAGATAGCCCGCCGCCGGCGCCAGTTGCTGCACGGCATGAAGCATCGCGAGGCGCGAAGCCTGGTAGATATTGATTTGATCGATGCGGGCCGAATCCACGGCGGCAACGGCCCAGGCAATGGAATGCTTTCGAATCAGGAGCGCGAGTTCCTCGCGGCGCTCGGCCGGGAGCAGCTTGGAATCGCGCAGGCCGCGAATGCGGTGTGCCGGGTCGTCGTTCAGATACAGAATCACGGCGGCGGCTACGACCGGGCCGAACAGCGATCCGCGGCCGACTTCATCGACTCCGGCAACGCATTTCGCGCCCGCGGCCCAAGCCCGCTTTTCAAAATTAAGAGTGCAACGTAGTTTTTTCAGCAGGCGCAACTTGGCGGCGGAGGCAGAAATTCCATCTGTGTTCGAAGCCTTCGATGAGCGCGCGGACTTTGAGCCGTACTTGGACACGGAAGCTGCTCAGCATCTTCGCCGAAGAAGACGCGCGAAGCAAGAGCAGAAGTTCAGCGTGGCAGTACCCAGTACTCAGTAACCAGTACCCAGCGTGAAAAATTGAACTGGGTACTGGGTACTGGCAACTGGGTACTGCACTACTGCTGTTCGACTTCCTTCAGTCGCGCGGCCTTGCCCTTGAGCTCGCGCAGATAATAAAGCTTGGCGCGGCGGACCTTGGCGGAACGCACCACGTCAATCTTGTCGATGACCTTCGAGTCGATGGGAAAGATACGCTCCACGCCCTGGCCGAAACTGATTTTGCGAACCGTAAAACTCGGTTGCGCGCCTCGCGTCCGGGAAATGACGACGCCTTCGAACGCCTGCAAGCGCTCTTTCTCGCCTTCTCTGATCTTGACGTGCACCTTGATGGTATCGCCGGGACCAAACTTCGGGATGTCAGTGCGGCGCGATTTCGCCAACAGTTTTTCGATAATCGGATTGCGCATAATGTTTCCTTCCTAACTCTTGCCCTTGCTCTCCTGTAGAGACGGGGCTCGCCCCGTCTCCGTCAGTATGCTCTGGTCCCGCTTGATCTGGGCCAGCAATTCCGTGTCTTCCGCCGTCAGCGCAACCCGCTCCAATAAGTCGGGACGGTTGCGCATCGTTTTTGCCAAAGCCGTCTTGCGGCGCCAGCGGCGAATCTGGTCGTGGTTGCCGTTCACCAGCACTTCCGGCACCGCCATGCCGCGAAAATCCGCGGGACGCGTGTAATGCGGATAATCGAGCAATCCGCCGGAAACGCAGGTGGAACTCGGCCCGTCGCCAGCCAGTTCCGCCCCTACCGTAAACGACTCGGTGCGCGTCTCAGTGAACGATTCCTGCCGCGTCGAAGCCTGGTTGCCCACCGCGCCCGGGATCAGCCGCGTGACCGTGTCGACAATTACCGCCGCGCCCAGTTCGCCGCCGCTCAGCACATAGTCGCCAATCGAAACTTCGCGATCCGCCAGGTGTTCGCTGATGCGTTCGTCGACGCCTTCGTAGCGCCCGCAGATTAGGACGATCCGATCGAGCGCCGAAAGTTCCGCCGCCAGCGTCTGATCGAGCCTGCGACCCTGTGCGGAAAGCAGAATCACCGACTGCTTCGCGCCCGGGCTCAAGCGGAGTTCACGCGACGCCACGTCGCCGAACGACTCCAAACATTCAAAGATCGGTTCCGGCTTCAGGACCATGCCCTCGCCGCCGCCAAACGGGCGGTCATCCACGCTGCGGTGCTTATCTCTCGTAAAAGCCCGCAGATCGTGAATGTTGATTTCCACCAAGCCCGTTTCCCGCGCCCGGCGCACAATTCCGTAATCCAAAGGTCCGCGAAAGAAGTCGGGAAAGATCGTGAGAATGTCGATCTTCATAAACCAGTTGCCGGTTGCCAGTTGCCAGTAGAACCCAAAAACCAGCGGTCAGTGAACGGGTTTGATTTTACTGGCAACTGGCTACTGGCTACTGTTCTTCGCGTTCACATCCAGCAACCCTTCCGGCAACTTCATCCGCACTTGCTTCCGCTCCAGATCCAGCTTCTCCAGGTACGCCTCGGCGAAGGGAATCTCGAAGGGAAGCTGCACTCCACTCTTCTGTGCTTCACCGCGAACCACCAGCAGCGGCGCTTCTCCGGCCCCGAACTGCACGTCTTCAATCTCGCCGATCTCGCGCTGGCCATCGAACACTGTGCAACCGATCAGGTCGCTCAGGTACGTCCAGCCCGGCTCCAACCGGGCGCGTTCACTGCGCGGAAGCTGAAGTTCGGCGCTCACCAGCGGCTCGGCATCGGAAATCGTCTCGATGCCCTGAAACTTCAGCACTAGAAAACTCTTATGCGGCCAAAGATCTTCGACCGTCACTTCGCGGCGCTGGCCGTCTTTCGCAAGCGCCCAAAGCCTCATGTTTTGCCGGAAGCGGTCCGGAACATCGGTGTGCAATTCGACCGCTATTTCTCCGCGGCGCCCCTGCGTCTTGATGACGACCGCCAGGGTGATCCATTCGCCGCTCTGGTCCTGTGCCGCTGGGCGTTGTTCTGCTATTCGATGATCTCCAAAGCGTAGCGCTTGTTCAGTTTCGAGCCCGTCGCCGTCAGCACATTGCGCAACGCGCGCGCCACGCGGCCGGAGCGTCCAATGATTTTGCCCAGGTCGGCCTCGGCCACTTCGAGCTCAATGACGGTTTCGTCTCCGTCTTCGTACTCGTCAATAAAAACCTCGCCCTTGGCGTCGACGATCGCCTTGGCGATGTACTCAATCATGGCGCGTGGGCTGACGCTGGGCTCGATCATTGACATTACTCCTGAATTGGCGAGTGGCGCGGGCGCCCTGGCCCGCGTGCCAGCAGGCTGCGGAAAAACTCGCGTTTCGTATCAGGGTATCGCTCTAGCGATACCGTAAGCTTTCCGAAATCAACGCCCCTTTAGGGGCCGCGCATCCATGCCCGCAACCTTGCTAGGCGACCGAAGCGGCGGCAGCCGGCGCAGGGAGTGCAAGCAGTTTTCTGACCCGATCCGAAAGCTGCGCGCCCTTTCCAACCCAGTACTCAATGCGCTCCCGTTTCAGGTCGAAAGTGGCCGGATTGGTGCGCGGATTGTACGTGCCCACCACTTCTACCGGACGGCCATTGCGAGCGTGCTCTTTCTCAATTACCACCACTCGGTAATACGGTTGTTTGCGCGCCCCAAAGCGCGCCAGTCGGATCATTAACACAGACGTCGGTATCCTTTGCCCGGAAGAGTCCGGCGAGATGAAGACAAACCATTATTATGCCGGAGCTTAGCCCTTTTCGCAACGAGACCTGTGGGACCTCAGTTTTGCTAGTGGGCCACTTTCATAATCAAAGTAGCTCGCTACCCCGTCATAGAAGCAAGTCCATTCACCGGGAGCGCACCACGTCGCGCAAAGTCAGCTCCAACCCGCCGAATTCAGGATGGTCGTTCATGCCGAGCGAGTAGGCGATGTCCAGGCGGTCCCCGGCTAACAACTGCAACCGGTCGCAGGATTCCTTCAGGCCCCAGCCCATCGCCTTAAACGCAATGTTGTCGCGCCAGGAAGATGATGATTGTGTGGTGGCGGGGCTCTGCCCCGCCGGACCGGGGCGGAGCCCCGTCCCCAAACCATCTCGTTTCGGAATCGCCGCCGCATCGGGATGGCAACGGGGAGTGAAATCTGGCACTGCCGTCGCCGTGCCCGCAACTGCTCCATTGACGGCCGGCGCCACTCGCAGCCGCACATGCTTGTCTTTTACCGCCTGCGGAGGCGCCATCAGCCGCACCGCCCGCGCGGCGAAAATCGGCTCCCGATTTTCCATCCCAAAAGGTTCCAGCAAAAGCAGCGCCTGGTGAAGTTCAGGAGTAATTTCTCCCAGCGGCAGATCCCGATCGAACTCCAGCTGCGGTTCGAAATCGGCGGGAGTGAGCCGGGCGCGCGCGTAGCCATCCAGATGCTCGCGCAGTTTCTCCACGTTGGCGCTGGGCAGCGCAAAGCCCACTGCGTGCGCGTGTCCACCGTAGCGGGAAAATAGCTCGTGGCACGATTCAATCGCGTGTAGCAGATGAAATGCCGGGATCGATCGTCCCGAGCCGTGCGCTTCGTCGCCCTCACGCGAAATGACGAGCGTTGGCCGCCCGTGCCGTTCCACAACGCGAGACGCCGTGATGCCAATCACGCCGCGATGCCAGCCTTCGCCATCCAGCACCACGCAATACGCTTCGCGCAACGCGGGCTCTTCTTCCAGACGGCGCTCGATGCTGTCCATAATGCGCCGTTCTTCTTCCTGCCGCTCGGCGTTCAACTCGTCAAGCCGGCCGGCTATCTTCCTGGCACGCTCGATGTCTTTCTCATTGAAAAGATCCACCACGTCGCGAGCCACGTCCATGCGTCCGGCGGCATTCAGACGAGGCGCAATGCGGAAGGCGACTTCGGTCGCGGTCAGCGCCCGCCCGTCGCCGAGCTTCGCAACTTCAAGCAGCGCCTTCAGCCCAACGTTCACCGGACGACGCAGCCCCTGCAATCCCAGCTTCGCGAACACGCGATTCTCGCCCAGCAGTGGGACGGCATCGGCGATGGTCGCGATGGCCACAACCTTCATGAACGACATCAGCAGGCGCGACTGATCTTTCGCGTCCAGCCGCCGCTGCATCAATCCCTGGGCCAGTTTGAACGCCACGCCCGCGCCGCACAAATGCTTGCAGGGATAATCGCATCCCTCTTGATTTGGATTAACCACGGCCAGCGCCTGCGGAACGCCGTCCATCCCCGGCAGGTGATGATCGGTAACGATCAGGTCCACTCCGGTGCGCCGCGCAGTTTCGGCCGCGTCGAACGCGCGGATGCCAGTGTCCACGCTCACGATCAGCCGCACCCCGTCGGCGGCGGCGCGCTCGATCACTTCGTCGCGCATGCCATAGCCTTCGCGGATGCGGTGCGGCACATGAAAGTCAGCCGCCCCGCCACAAAGCTCGATCGCCGTCTTGAGAATGACGATCGCCGTCGTGCCGTCCACGTCGTAGTCGCCGTAAATCAGAACTTTCTCTTTGCGCTCTAACGCCGCTTCCAGTCGATCAAGCGCGGATTTCATCCCGCTCATCCGCAGCGGGTCATGGAGGTCGCCAAGTTCAGGCGAAAGAAAACGGGCAGCCGCCTCCGGCTCTTCAATCCCACGCCCGACGAGCAGGTCGGCAAGCACGGGCAAAGCAGAAGGAGAGACTCTTAGTTTTGAATCATGCAGCGCAGCTTCGAGGACCCTGGCTTTTGGAGAATTCAGCGGATTGGCGATCCATCGCATGCGGAGAAGAAAAACGAATCAGGCGGGATGATTTCACAGTTCCGAATTTCCGAAAGCACCCGAGCAGAAAATTTCTACAATCAGGTTACCGCTCCTCGTCCTGGTCCGGCTCGTCGATCATGAATCCGCCGGCATCATCCGCCAGTTCGCGCAGCTGCTGATAATGTTCGTACCATTCCGTGCCCGCTTCATAGACAAAAACGCATCCCTGGTACGCCCATCCGAGCTGCACGAAACCGGTCTTCCCGACGTAGCTCTTCAGCCAGCGGCTTTCTTCCATATCTTCTTCGCTTTTGTAATCGCTGTCGGAGAGCTGCTGGGACAAGCGCTCCAACTCTTCGCGGTTGAGCGCCCAGGAATGCATGGTCAGGAAGGGCGCGCCCGTCGACTTGGCCAGCTCCACGAAATCCTTCCAGCCATCCGGATTCTGTCCCGAGTCCCACAGCACGCTGGGAATCTCTTCGCACTCCACATAACCAAAGAAGCGGCGCATGCCCAGACCTTCAATGAAGGCCGTCATATCTTCTTTCATGCCCGTCAGGTCGTCTGGGTGTGGAGACATGGGAGTGTCACTATTGTAAGGCTTGGCCCAGTCAGCCGCCACTGCGCAGGCTGAATAAACGCGCTGCGAGCTTCGAGCTACGATGCAACCAGTTTGCTCGAAGCTCGTGGCTCGGAGCTCGAAGCGTCGCCCGTCTACAGCCAGCCTTGTGTTAAACTTTCTGCTTACAAAACAGCGCTTTTATCATGCTCTTTTCCAAAGAATATGTGGGCTATCTGGCCCGCGTAGTTTCCAAGAAACTGGTGGCGAGCGGTCTCATCGAGACCAAGGCAGTGCCTGCTCTTACCGAGAAGGTGCACGCCGCTCTGCTCGAAGAACTGGCGCTCGAGGACCGCATTCACGACGAAGTGCGCGTCATCCTCGAAGCTTATTCCGATGAAATGCAGAAGACCGGCGCCAATTACCAGGAAATGTTCCGCAAGGTGAAGACCGAGCTGGTGAAAAAATACAAGGCTGTTCTTTAATGTTGGAACTGTGAGGACGCCCCCGCCGTGCGATTGAGCCGCGACAAAGTCAACAAACTCGCCCACACCGTCACCGACGCCGTAGCCGAAATGGACGAGGTCGACTTCATCGAGGATCGCAACACCATCCGCCTCGAAGTCCGCAAGATTCTCGAAGAACTCCTCATGCAGGAAGCCCGCATCGACCAGGCCGCCCGCCAGAAAATCGAAAGCCAGCGCCGTACCATCATCGAGGGCTCGGAGGAATGGTCGATCCTCTACCGCAAGTATTACAACGATGAAGTAAAGAAGCTGGGCCTGTAAGTACCCAGTTGCCAGTACCCAGTACCCAGTACCCAGAAACCCCACAACCAGACTGGCTACTGGCTAATGGCTACTGCATTCATCCGCAGCACATCGTCCTGGTCCGCATCCTTGCCCTTGATCCCAGCCGCATCCAGCTGACGCGCCACTGGCTGTACCACCTCCAGAATCTTCGCCAGCGTTTGCCCTAGGGCTTCCTTATCGCTGTTATCTGGACCGCGACGATCAATCACACTTTGGTATAAAGTTTTCGGCCGCGGATACACCACGATCTTGACGTCGTCGCCTTCAGCAACGCCGGCCGCCTTCTTCGCCAATTTCAGCGCCGTATCGTAGCCCCCGAGCTCATCCACCAAGCCCAGGTTCTTCGCATCCTGGCCCGACCAGATCCGCCCCTTCGCAATCTCCAGCACCTTTTCCTTGGGCAGCTTGCGCCCATCGGCAACCTTACTGGTGAAATCCACATACACGCGGTCCAGCCACGCCTCGAATCGTTCCCATTCGGCGGGCGTGTAATCGTGCGTTCCGGTGAACATGGTGGCGTTCTCGCCCTGGTGCACTTCGTCCCACGAAAGTCCAACTTTGTCCCACAACCCGCTGGTCAGCATCTTTCCGCCCAGCACCCCGATCGAGGCCGTGATGGTTCCCGGCTCGGCGACGATTTTGTCGGCCGCCATGGCCACAAAGTATCCGCCCGACCCCGCTAGATTTCCCATCGAAACGATCACCGGTTTGCCCGCCTGGCGCGCCCGCACCACTTCCCGCCAGATCGCGTCGGAGGCGACATACGAACCGCCCGGACTATCCACCCGAAATAAGATCGCCTTCACGTCCTTGTCTTCCGCCGCCGTTCGAATCGCGCCCGCCACCGTATCCGAACCCATATTCTGGCTGCCTTCGACGGGATCGTAATCGCTCTTGCCGCGGGTGACGTCGCCCACGCCGAACACCAGCGCCACCGTCTTCCCACGATCGTGCGGACGCCCGGCGCGCCCCAAATATTTATCCAGATAGAGGAGTTCCGCTCCGTCGCCCGCCTTGCTCTTTACGTCGTTGTAGACCTCGTCTCGATACGCGATCGCGTCCACCAGTTGCGCCGTAACTGCTTCTTTGCCCAGATAAGGCCCCGCATCCACCAGGGCCTGGAATTTCTCCGGTGCGATCTTGCGCGCTTGGCAGATACCGTCCTTCATCTGGTTGAACCATGAAGTCATGATCGCGGTCATCGCTTCTTTGTGTGGCCCCGTGTACTTGGTCTCGGTGTAGAAGTCGAGCGCGTTCTTGTATTCGTAGCGGTGGTCGCCGTGAAAAGTCATGCCCAGCTTGGAGAGCGTCCCCTTGATGAATGGCGACTCCATGATGATGCCAGTAAGTCCGACGTCGCCCGAGGGCTGCAGATAGATGTGGTCAAACGCCGTCGCCAGGTAGTAAGCGCCGTTGCCCGGACCAAACTCGCCAAAAGTTTCCGAGTAGGCGACGGCAAATTTCTTGTGGGCGCGAAATCTTTGGACGGCATCGCGAATTTCCTGCGTCTGCGCCATTCCCATCCGAGCTGCCCCGATCCTGGCAATCATGCCGACCACGCGATCGTCGCTCGCTCCGCGGTCGATCGCGTCCACCACGTCGCGCAGCGTCTGTTTCTCGCTCAACAGCAACTGCGCCGACGGTGTGTCCGGGACGTCCTCCATGAACGTCTGCTCGAAATTGGCTTCGAGAATCGTCTTGGATGGGACTTTGCCTTTCATGCCGATCACGGCCACCATCACGATGACCATTCCGATCAGCCACAGAGCGCCTAAGATGGCGAGGAAACGTACGATTACCTTGGACATGGTTTCTCCTTTGGTGAGAAAGAGCAGTCTAACCAAGTCCGGGGGCTTGGAGCTATAGCGGCGGTTTTTTCATGTGCACTCTTGATGTATTAATTAGTGGGTAACTGTACCCCCGGTCTCTCGGCCCGCTTTCAACAACTATCCATTCTTCTTCTCTGACCCAGCCTGTTTTTTCGTCGTGGTGGATTGGTTCGTGGACTGGGACGACGCGGACGCGGACCCGAACAGCTAACAGCGAAACTCATCGGAGGCAGATTCGAAACGCCATCCGACTACTTCATCCCTTCCACCAGGTAAAGGTCGGAAAGTGTGCGATGGTATCCGTAAACGTAGGTCTTGCCATCCGGTGTAATCATAATAGGACCAATGGTTTCGATGCCCGCAGGATCGACCGGCATTAGTTCCTTCCAAACTGTTTGCTGGCCGCTGGACAAGTCGACACGGTAGACCTTGGCTGGGAGTTCGCCGGGGCGGTCGGTATATAGCGCCCGCCCATCCTGGCTCCATGCGATGGGTTCTTCGCCAACCGAAAATCCTGGGATTGCGTGCGCTTCTCCCCCGGCCACGGGATACAAGTATCCTTTCTGATCCGGGCCTATGCCAGCTACGAACTGGCCGTCGCCGGAAACAGCGAACGCCATAGCGGACACACCCTCCGGGGAGATAGGTCGGGGATTGCCTCCGTGTACCTCTTGCACGTAAAGCCGCACTCCCTTACCCGGCTCGTTCCCGGAGAATACCAGCCGCTTTGCGTCGGGCAGCCAGCGGGCCCAGATGTGGTTAATATCGTCGTGGGTGAGCGCCTGGGATTCACCGGCTTTTGTCGGCAGCAGCGAAAATTGTGCTGGAGCTCCAGGCGGTTGGGCAACCACCCATTTTTGGTCCGGGGAGAGCGCTATGGCAGTGCCTTCCCCCAGTCGAACGCCCGGTGATCCATCGGTGCCCCGAAGATAGACGGCATAGGTCCACTCGCCGGTTCCCCGGCTCAAGACCGCACCTTCGCCTTCTTCGTCGAACAATATGGTCTTACCGTCGTTTGAAATGTCGGCACAGTAGGAATAATCCAGCCAGGAAAGGTCGTGCTCCTTGGGCTGGTCGCTGGAATTTCCAACCAGTTCCCTTCGCCAACTGGCGCGGGTTAAGAGGACGCGGCCGTCTTTCCAGATGTCGAGCAAGGTCAGCGTCCCCGGCATCCGTGCCACCAGCCGCTCACGACCTGAAAGCGAGACCGCATAAAGGGCACGATCGATGCCGATGCGGGTGGCGGTAAACCAAATTTCGTCGCCACCGCTGGACCACGCCATCCCCTGCAGGCTTAACCAACTGCTGGAGAGAGTTCTCTTGTGTCCAGCCAAATCGACAACTGCCACCGAACCGCTATCGTCCCCCTGAATCGGATGGTCCAAAAAAGCGACTTGGTCGCCCTTGCTCGAGACCCGTGGGTGGCTAATCCAGCCGCCGGTTTCGTACAGCACTTTTCCCATCGGATACTCCAGCCGGTTCCTGCCTCCCCAGTCACGCACCACTGCAAGACTGTCCCCGTCCGGCCCCCAATCCGCCGCTTGCACGTTTTCAAGGATTTCACGGGGAGCGCCTCCCACTAGAGGCGCGCGCGCTAGTGTGCCCACGTTTACCCACGTCCCCACGGGATTGTTGGAGAGTGCAACCGCCATTTCCCCCGTGGACGATACCGCCAGAAGCTGACTGCGACTCAGGCCGACCGAACGGGAATCGGGCGCTTCCGGACGAGTCGTAAACACCTCCACGGGGTTACCCTGCCAGGCCGCGCTATAGAGGATGGTATGTCCATCGGGGCCGAACCGGGCCGAGCGGATCGAACCACGTCGGAAGGTCAGTTGCCGGTATTGCAGTGGAGGCGCCACGCGCTGCCACAGAAGCCTTCCACACACCGCGCCCAGAGCGAAGCTACCGAGAAAGCCTAATGCCAGCAAAGCGCCGCGAGTCCGGTGCCCAAGCGATTTGGGTTCGGCTTTTACAGAAGTGCCGCTCCCATCGACGGCTCCACGGCTCGCGGTAATTCCCGCCGCGCTACGCTGCCGGACGCGTTTCAGATCGGTGCGAATCTCTGCCGCAGATTGATAGCGAAGGTCGAGATCTTTCTCCAGAGCCTTCTCGATGACCTCACCCAACTTCGGCGGTAGTAGCGGATTCAGTTGTCCGGGCGCGGACGGAACCCGGTTGAGTATGGCCTCGAAAATCACGCCCGACGTGTTCCCCGAAAAGGGCTGGTGGCCAGTCGACATCTCGTAGAGCACAACCCCGAGCGAGAAAAGATCGGTGCGCGGATCCAGTTCTTCTCCCCGAGTCTGCTCCGGCGACATGTAAGCAACCGTGCCCACGGCGGAGCCCGGACTGGTGAGTTGATCTTCCGGTGCTGCTGTCACCGTGTCGGCTCCCTCTGTCGTCTGGTGGGTTCTCCGCACTTTGGCGAGCCCGAAGTCGAGTATTTTTGCCTGGCCCCGCTTGGTCACGAAAATATTTGCCGGCTTTACATCGCGATGAATAATGCCCTTGGCGTGCGCTGCATCCAGGGCGTCGGCAATCTGGATTCCCAGATCCAAAACCTGGTCGGCTTTCAGTGCCTTGCCCTCTATACGATGCTTCAGGGTCTCGCCCTCGAGCAACTCCATCGCGATGAAAGCCTTGCCTTCTTCTTCGCCGATGTCGTGAATCGTGCAGATGTTGGGATGATTGAGGGCCGACGCGGCCTGAGCTTCGCGCCGAAACCGGCTCAAAGTTTGCGGATCTCTCGCCACATCATCGGGGAGAAACTTGAGCGCGACAAACCGGTGCAGGCGGACATCTTCTGCCTTGTAAACGACGCCCATCCCGCCACCGCCGAGTTTCTCGATGACGCGGTAGTGCGAAATGGTCTGGCCGATCATGCGTGGCAAATCTTACGTGGATGAAACAGGCAAGTCAATGAAAGCTGTGGAGTTGCCGGTGTCCCAAAAGGTCGTTGGCGAAACATCGCAATTTCACCAACAATTCCGGAGCGAGTGGAAAAAGCGGGAACTGGAACGCGCGGCAACAGGTGCAAGTCCCGGAGGGACGACCGAAAATAGCCCAGCGCTTCAGCGCCGGGAACAGTGGGAAGAATGACTAAGTCCCGGAGGGACGACCGAAAATAGCCCAGCGCTTCAGCGCTGGGAACAGTGGGAAGAATGACTAAGTCCCGGAGGGACGACCGAAAATAGCCCAGCGCTTCAGCGCCGGGTTGGGAAACGGCAACAGGCATAAGTCCCGGAGAGACGACCCAGTTCTCACGCACGCACTGCTAGGGCTGAGCGGCTCCTTTAATTCTGTAAATCGCGTACCATGTACCTGCCATCAAGGCGCCGGACAGCAAGCGCATTAAC
>CABECZ010000230.1_pt1 | contig 16051 bp, 13 predicted proteins | sample 3422621 | NCBI WGS metagenome assembly CABECZ01 (sample SAMEA5534328, study PRJEB31848) | metagenome | biome: tundra; feature: field; material: soil | place: USA | collected 2013-05 | depth 0.15 m | reverse complement strand
GCCTACATTGCCGGACGCCAGCGGATTGCCATGCTTTCCGAGCGCCGCAGCCCGAATGGGAAAGCCATCGCCATTCTCGGCGCGCGCGAGAACAACCTCAAGAATCTCGACGTCGCGTTTCCGCTCGGAGTGATGACGGTTGTGACCGGCGTTTCCGGCTCCGGCAAATCGACTCTGGTCAATGACATCCTGTACCGCGCGCTCGCCAAGCAGCTCTATCGTTCTCGCGAGGAACCCGGCACGCACAAAGCCATTACCGGAGCGGAGCTGATCGACAAGGTCATTCGCATCGACCAGTCGCCTATCGGGCGCACCCCGCGCTCCAATCCCGCAACCTATACCGGAATCTTTGCGGCGGTTCGCGACCTCTACGCCATGCTGCCCGAATCGCGCGAGCGCGGATACAAGCCCGGCCGCTTCTCCTTCAACGTTTCCGGCGGACGCTGCGAAGCGTGCCAGGGCGAAGGCCAGCGCCGCATCGAAATGAACTTTCTGCCCGACGTTTACGTGCAGTGCGAAGTGTGCGGCGGACGCCGCTATAACCACGAAACCCTGTCCGTGTGCTACAACGGTTACTCCATCGCCGACCTGCTCGAGATGCCCGTATCGGATGTGCTACCGATTCTCGAAAACATTCCGCAGGTCAAGCAAAAGCTGCAAACCCTGGTCGATGTCGGCCTCGGATACATTCATCTTGGTCAATCTGCCGTCACTCTCTCCGGCGGAGAAGCCCAGCGCATCAAGCTCGCCCGCGAACTCGGCAAGCGCCAGACCGGAAAAACTCTTTATCTGCTGGATGAGCCGACCACGGGATTGCACTTCGACGATGTGCGCAAGTTGCTCGACGTGCTGCACCGTCTCACGGATCTCGGAAACACGGTCATCATCATCGAACACAACCTGGACGTCATCCGCAACGCCGACTGGATCGTCGATCTGGGCCCCGAAGGCGGAGAAGAAGGCGGCCGCATCGTGGCCCAGGGCACGCCCGAACAAGTCGCGCGGGTGAAGAAGTCCTACACCGGCCAGGCGCTAAGCGCGTATTTCACGGGGTCGGAAAAGAATGGGTCGGAAAAGAATGGGTCAGCGAAGAATGGGTCGGCGAAAAATGGGCCGGCCAAAAATGCGTCGATAAAAAATGGCTCGGCGAAAAGCGTGCTCGCGCCCACTGGCACCGGGGAACTCGCGTGAACTTTTCTCCCAACGATCTGCCCGAGAGTCCGACGCCGAAGCCTACGGACGCCGCGCCCGTGTGGGGACGGGCGCCCTCGCCCGTCCAAGCCGAGCGCACCGGGGCCCCCGTCAAGCCCGGTGTTGGCTTGACGGGGTGGAGGAGCTCGGCAGATGGCGCAGGTCACGGTCCTGAACTTGAACTTGAACTTGGACCCACTCTGCTCGATGAAGCGCCGCTCGATCCGCCGTGGAACGGCTTGGATGTTTTCCGTCTGGTGATCATGGCGATCGTCGCCATCGTCGCCTGCTTTCTTGCCATGCTCGCGGTTGTGCCCGGCGCAACCGTCAAAGCGCGAGTTCTCCGCCTCGGTGCGCTTCCTGAACTTTTCATCGTCGCCCAGATGCTGGCCTACCTGTTGCTGCTCGGCTACATGTACATCCTGGTTACGAAGGAAAGGGGCAGCCCGCGCTTCTGGAAAGCGCTGCACTGGAATTGGCCCGCGAACATCTGGCCGTTCCTGGCGGTGGGCCTCGCCATGCAAATCGGTTGCCTGTTCCTGGCACGCTTTCTCCCATTTCCCAAAGAGACTCCTTTTGATGAGCTCCTGCAGCGCCACACGACGATTGTTCTGGTCTCGGTTTTTGCGGTGACTCTTGGACCTCTCATGGAAGAATTGTTTTTCCGGGGATTCCTCTACCTTGTGCTGGCGCGGCGCTTCGGAATGGGCACAGGAATCTCCGTGACCGCCTTGGGATTCGGCCTGATGCACGCCGCTCAGTACGGATACTCCTGGGCATCGGTGCTCTTAATATTCCTGGTGGGCATGGTTCTCGGCGTGGTGCGGGCCCGAACAGATTCAGTCGCCGCAGGCTTCCTGGTGCACATGGCCTACAACGGAACCATCGCCGTAGCGATGTTCGCAGCCACCGGCGGATTTCGGCATCTGGAAAGATTGAATCAGTAGCCGGCAGCACCGGCTGCGGAAAAGGTATCTTCTGTACCGCAACGTGACCTCGGCGGCTAAAACAGAGTGCTGAAAAACTCGCATTTGATTTTGGGTGGCGCAGCGGTTCACCGCTGCGATGACTGGCTTGTTTTCATCGACGGCTTTAGCCGCTGAGGCGACTTCGGAGCGAAACACGACTTTTTCAGCAATCTGTAAAGCCGACTCTGAGAGAAGGCAGTTATCGCAGCGGTGAACCGCTGCGCCACCCAGAATCAAGTGCCACACCGACTTTTTCCGCAGGCTCCGCCCATCCTGCTCGAACTTTTTCCCTCCGCCTGCGTATCATACTGAGGAGGAGGTGTCCCCATGATCGCCTTCCTGCTATGGTGTTTTCTCTTCGTGCTGTGCTGGCCCCTGGCGCTGCTGGCACTGATCCTCTATCCCATCGTGTGGTTGCTGTTGCTGCCCTTCCGCCTGCTCGGAATCGCTGTCCACGGAGCACTCGTCCTAGTCTGGGCCGTCGTGATGCTTCCCGCGCGCTTGCTGAGCGCACCGTTTCGTCTTTCGCGAATCTAAAGGCGCTGCCGGGCTTCGCCCGGCTGGACGGCCGACCACCCCAGCCCGCGAAAAGCGCGCGGTCTGGGGACCCCGGCGAGGGCGGCCGTCCCTACGCGAGCTCTTCATGGTTTCTCGCGGCTAGGTATTTCTGCAGAAATTGCAGGCTCCTTAGGCCTGCGTCGCGCCAGATGGTTTGGTCTTCGAAGCCGTGGCCGGCGCCGGGATAGATTTTGATTTCGTAGGGGATTCCCTTTTTCTCCAGCAATTTTTGCAGTTGGTAGGCCTCTTCGACGGGGACGGTCGAATCGGCCTCGCCGTGCAGGATTAGCACCGGGCAGAGGCGTCTCGTGAAAAGGTTCATTTCTTTGGGCATGCCGCCGAAGAACTCGACGACGGCTTTCACGCGATGGTCGATGGCGGAATTGGCGAGCGAGAGGTATGCTCCGAGCGAAAAGCCCAGCAGAGCGATGCGCTTGCCATCGACTGGCGGCTGCGTTTCGACAAAACTGGTGGCATCCCAGAGAGTTTTCATCCACAAGGGAAAGTTGCGCATGATCTTTTGCTTGACGATCGCCTGTTTGACGATGGTCGGCTTGTCGGCAGAGGAAGTGCCGGTGCGGTCAAAATAATGAAGCAGGTAAACCGCGAACCCCTGGGCCGCGAGCAGGCCGGCGTAGCGCTCCATGCCGGACACGCTGCCCCCGGCGCCGTAGAGCGCGATGACGGCGGGAACGGGGCCGTCAACCGCCGTCGGCAAGTAGGCGTCGAGGCGGATCGGCTTGCCGCCGCTCTGGAAAACTATCGACGATGGTACGATGGGAGGCATTTGCGAATTCGCTACGCGTTCGGCAATTTGGTCGCGCCTTCCTGGTCCCGCCTGCAAAGACGCGCCAATCCGTTATTCCACCACCCGCGCCTTTCGCGCCCACAGCCAATTCAGGAAAGCCGCTCCGACCGTCGCCGCCAGGATCAGCGACTTACTCAAATCGACCTGGGTCGCCAGCGCCGCGGCAATCACGACCCCCAGCACCGCCAGCACCTGCCCCCCAGGCAACCGGAAACCGGCGGCCAGCGGCTGCTTTCGCCGCAAAGCGATCACTGCGGCGCACACCACGGCGTAGTAAAACAGCCGTGCGACCACCGACAGCGTCACATTCCAGGCAAAACTCCCCATGATCGCCAACCCCCAAACTGCCACCGCATAGAACAGAATCGAAAACCAGGGCGTGTGAAATCTGGGGCTGACTGCGGCAAACACCTGTGGCAGATCGCCACCTTCGGCGAGCGCGAAGGTGAGGCGCGGCATTCCCAGCAGCTTGGCGCTCAAATAACCGTACACCGAAACCAGCGCCCCGATCGCAACCAGCGCCGCTCCGCGATAGCCCATGGTGATGCGCGCCACCTCGGCCAGCGGACGATCCGTAGTCGCCCCGGGCCCCAATACTCCGACCACCACCCATTGCACCAGGGCATAAATCACGGTGCACGCGATCAGTGCCACAAACAGCGCGAAACCGGCGTCCCGCGCCGGATTCTTGGCTTCGCTCATGGGCGCCAGCGCCGATTCAAATCCACCGTAAGCGAAGAACAGCAGAACCATTGCCTTCATCCACGCGCTTGCCGGCATCGGTGCCGCCGCACCCGTCGCCGGATGCAAGATCGCCGGATGTAAGATCGTCGGGTGGATGATGATAACCGCGGCTCCCGCCGACACCACCATCAGCAAGGGTAGAATTTTCGCCACGGTAAACACGTTGCTTACCGCCGTGCCCTGCCGCGCACCCCGAACGTTTACAAGCGCCAGCACTCCCACCAGTAACGTCAGGATCACAAAACGCGGCCATGGTTCTTTCGCCGCCGGCCAGAATTCCGCCAGATAAATGACAAACAAATTCGCATTCGCCGCCGGAGCCGCCGTCTGCGCCAGGTAGAGCATCCACCCGACCAGAATTCCCGTCAGACGTCCGAACGCAGTGCGCGCATACAGGTAAGGTCCGCCCGCCTCGGAAAATTGCGAGGCCACCTCGGCAAAGCAGGCCATAATAACGCCCATCGCAGCTCCCGCAATTAAAACGGCGATTACGCTGCGTTTGCCAAGAAGCCCAGCCACTGTGGCCGGCAACCCAAAAATGCCACTCCCGATAATCGAGTTGACCGCCAGCGCGGCCAGGCTCCAACGGCCAATGGCTCGCACCAGTCCAATTTGCGCTGATGTCATCGCGAGACCGTTTGTACCACACCCGGCCTTTCCCTTGGATTAAACTTCTTCACGGGCTGTATCCCCTGAAGTAACCGGCATGATCGCCTTAAGTAATCGCCTGAAACGGCCTGTCCGCGCGGCTTTCGACCGAAGGTAACTTCAATTACCGAAGCTCATGCACACGGGGAATCTTTTCGCTCCTGCGCCGGGATGCGATCTTGAATAGAACGCATTGCTCAGGAAAGCTTGGTCAGGACGGAAGGGACCTTATGGACCGCGAGAGCCGGGAAAGCATGAAAGAGATTCATCTCCGCATTTTGCGCGTTACCGAAGACCTGCGCATGATTCAGCGCGAACTCAACTGCGCTGCCATGCAGGCCCCCACCGACCCCGAACTCATGGAAGCCCTCGCCGATCCGCCCGAGGTGGAATCCATCCAGGTCCTCAAGTCCGCTCTCGACCAGATGCGCCACTTCCTTTGGTTCTACATGCAGGTCGTGGCCAGCGACTCCGAAATGGGCGAGAAATTCCGCCAGACCCTGCGCCAGGACACTCCCCAGCAAGCCCCCGAAATGGAGCAGCAGTTCCAGAACGCCACCGACGCCATCATGCTCCGCTATATAGCCGACAATAAGTTCCGCAGGCCCAACTAAGTAGTGTGGGGACGGGCGCCCTCGCGAGCCCGCGCCCAGCTCGGCCTCGCCTTGACGCCATTCACCGAAGTGAGGCTGCGCGCCGCATGCGAGTTTTTCAGCTGCCTATCAACCACGAAAAAACGGGCGCGCCGAAGCGCGCCCAAGTCACAGGAGGAAACAAACTTCACAAGCAACAACGTTCAGCAGGACAAACCCAATCTCCGCCCCAATCTCAGCGCCCAAAACCCGCCGACTGCATCGCCTGCCGCGAGATGTCCGACGTCGACGCAATACCCTGCATTCGCAGCTTGAACTCATCCGCGTTCGAGGCGCTCTCCAGCGCCGTCTCGTAATTCACCAGCCCCGCCTGGAACAAATCCCAGAGCGATTGGTCGAAGGTCTGCATGCCGTACTGCGACGTGCCGGCGGAAATCGCTTCGCGGATGGCGCGTGTCTTCTCGGGCACCAGAATGCATTCCCGGATGTAAGCCGTCGTCACCATCACTTCGACCGCGGGGACCCGGCCCTCGGCGTCTGACCGGCGCACCAGTCGCTGGCTGACAATGGCGCGCAACACCGCCGCCAACTGCAGCCGGATCTGTTTCTGTTCCGGCGGCGGAAAAATGGCAATGATTCGGTTGATGCTTTCCACCGCATCCAGCGTGTGCAGGGTGGAGAAAACCATGTGACCGGTTTCGGCCGCGTGCAGCGCCGTCCCGATCGTCTCCAGATCGCGCATTTCGCCGACCAGAATCACGTCCGGATCCTGGCGCAGAGAAGCGCGCAGCGCCGCTGAAAACGATGGTGTATCGACTTCCACCTCGCGCTGGTTCACGTAGCCTTTCTTGTCGCGGTGCAGAAATTCTATGGGGTCTTCAATGGTGATGATGTGCTCGGCGCGAGTCGAGTTGATGCGGTCTACCATGGCGGCCAGCGTCGTCGATTTGCCCGAGCCCGTCACTCCGGTCACCAGCACCAGACCGCGCGGCATGTCGCAGATCTGCTCCACCACTTTCGGCAAAAACAGCTCGTCGAGCGCCCGGATCTTCGTCGGAATCACGCGCAGCACCAGCCCCACGTTGCCGCGCTGCTGAAACACGTTCACACGGAAGCGCCCCAGTCCCGCAACGCCGTACGCCATATCGATTTCCGTGGTTTCTTTGAATTTCTGCTTCTGCCGCGCCGACATCATGCTGAAAGCCATATTCAACATATCTTCGGCCGATACACGCGGCTGGTCGGTCAGCGGCACCAGATCGCCATCAATGCGCAGGTGCGGATAGTTCCCGACTTTCAAATGCAAGTCGGAAGCGCGGCGCTCCATGGCGATGCGGAGTAAGTCGTCGATATTCATGCAGGCAGGGCTCCAGCTACAGTGCCTATCATGACTCGTTCCGACGCCGCGCACGAGATGACGGAAGTAACATCACCATTAGGTCGTGCTGCCGCCGTCTAGGTCGCTGCCGTCGTCGGTTTAGTTGGTGTAGGGACGGGCGTCCCCGGCAGTAAGGTCTTTGCCTATGAACCGAGCACTAGCTATCGAGCTTTCCCCATGCCGGTTACACACCGACCGGCTGCTTCGCTCCCACCGGAACCGGAGTGAGCCAATCGTAGCGATCCGCCTTCTCGCCGCGAACGATGCCGTAAAACTCCGCTTGCAGAGATTTGGTCATGGGGCCGAGCTTGCCCTTGCCCACGGTAATTTTGTCGACGGAGCGAATGGGCGTGATTTCAGCGGCGGTGCCGGTGAAGAAGACTTCGTCCGCAATGTACAGCGACTCGCGTGGAATCTGCTGCTCCACGATCTTGATGCCGAGGTCGCGCGCGATCTGCAACACCGAGTCGCGCGTGATACCCGGAAGCACGGAGTTGCCAAGCGGAGCCGTGTGCAGCACGCCGTTGCGGACGACGAACAGATTTTCGCCCGAGCCTTCGCTGACGTAGCCGCTCACATCGAGCGCGATGCCTTCGGCGTAGCCGTTGACGATGGCTTCCATCTTGATGAGCTGCGAGTTCATGTAGTTGGCGCCAGCCTTGGCCATGGCGGGCAGAGTGTTGGGCGCGATCCGCGTCCAGGAAGAAACACAAACATCCACGCCTTCGCTGGCATCCGTCCCCAAATACTTCCCCCAGGGATAATTCACGATATAGATCTCGGTGGGGGAGTTTAAGGGGTTGACGCCGGCTTCGCCGTATCCGCGGAGAACGATGGGGCGGATGTAGCAGGGCCACACGGCGTTGTGGCCCACCAGTTCGATCATGGCGCGTACGAGTTCATCCCGCGTGAAGGGAACGTCAGTGCGGTAAATGCGGGCGGAATCGAGGAGGCGCTGCATGTGTTCGGGGGCGCGGAAAATCGCGGGGCCGCTGGGCAGCGCGTAGCAGCGAATGCCTTCAAAAACCGAAGAGCCGTAATGCACGACGTGCGACATCACGTGGAGCGTGGCGTCGTCCCAGGCGATGAACTTGCCGTTGTGCCAGATTTTGTCCGTCTTCTGAATCGCCATGCAGACTCCTTCGGTGCAAAAATTCGCGGAAGCGGCCGGAGATTCTCCGACTCGTCGAAGAACGTTCTTCCAGAATGGAATTATAACGTGGAAGCGGGCTTGCCCAACGAAATCGGGGTTCGCAGCCCGGTCGAATCGGCCTCGTCTTCCACCTGTAGAGACGGGGCTTGCCCCGTCTCCGGAGACGCAGCAAGCCGCGCCTATACGGGGAATCTGCGGACGGTCAGCGAATCGCAATGATGTTGTTGGCGACGAACCCACCTTCACCGGCGACGATCATCCGCATCGTAATGCGTTCCGCTTTGTAGTGGTGGCTGCGATGCAAGAGGTACACAACTCCAACTCCCGCGCCAAAACCCAACGCTGAGCCGGCAGCTTCTCCGGCCGCACCACGGGTCACGAAGGGGCGCATGACCGGATTGACTTCGCGGAGACCCTGGTTCAGGCCGCGTTGCGTGGTGATGGCGTCGGCGGCGACCAATCCGGCTAAGATGCTGAAGTTTACTTTGTTCTCGACCGTCAAGAACGGCTGTTGGCTGGGCGCATCGGGAAGCGCTGAGCTGCTCGCCGTGAAACTCTGCGCCTGCATGGCGACACTCAGCAAAAGAAGCGAGAGGAGGTATTTCATCTGGTCTCCGGTGTTGCCGGTAATTAGTGGTTAGGTAAGGTGAGAGTAAGTCGGAAGAACACCGTAGTACATGGCCCATTTCGTGTGGGTGAGGGGCCTTTTGGTAAGAGTAACTGTACGGTCCCAGCAGGTTACTTGCGATGACTCTCAACCCCCTGAGGAGGCAATCGGTGTTGCCAAATTCTCCCTGATTCCGCAGCCCCTCGATTGATTCTGAGGCGTTTACGGCATGACCAACTGACGAGTGTTGCGCTGCCTGTTAGTAACTATTACCTTAGTTCCTAGGAGCCCGGTGGTGTTCCGTCACCACTTCGCGAGGCGAGCCCCAATAGAAATCGAGTCGGAGTGGACAGCGCGCAGAGGGTAAGCAGGTATTCTCCCGACGGCACGGATGCGCCCAGCGGCGGAGCACCTCGCCCAAGCGAAGCTGGGACGCTCGAATGCTCTTATAGAACTCGCAATGGGGTGGGCATGGATTTCGCGAGCCAACAGCGAGCTCAGGGCGCGGGGGGCGCCTCCTGAAGTAAGATTAAAAGGGATGGACACGGCTGCCGTACGGGCGGAGCAACTCGAGAAAGCGCTGTTTCGGGGTGGTGGGCTTACCTTGCAGAATCGCGATTACGCGCGGGAGGTCCGCACACTCACCGATGCGCTTTTGCGGGTCGATCTCGGGGCCAAGGATTTAACGCGAGAGGCGCTCGGAATCAAGAGCGAGCCTGGTTCGGCGATCATAGTGGCGCGAGAGCCGGGTGTGGCCGCCGGAATTGCGGAATTGGGGCTTTGGCTCGAGCCTCTTGGCGTTTCGGTGCGCGCCGTGAAAAAGGATGGCGATGTTTTCGAGCGCGGGGAAACGCTGCTGCGGCTGGAAGGGGAGCGGAACAATTTGCTGTCGCTGGAGCGCGTGGGCCTCAACATCGTGCAGCGAATGAGCGGAATCGCGACCCTGACGCGCTGCCTTGGAGAACGGGTTCGCGGCCGTTGGCCCTCGACTCGTGTGGTCGCCACGCGCAAGACTTTATGGGGGCTGCTCGATAAGCGCGCAGTGCATCTTGGGGGCGGAGGAACGCATCGAATCGGTCTGGGTGACGCGATTCTCATCAAGAACAATCATCTCGCGCTGCTGGCGAGCCGCGAAGAAGAAGCGGCGCCGCTCGGAATCGCGCGGGCATGGAACTTCCGCAAAGATGCGGCCTTCATCGAAGTGGAGGTGAGGGGCGAGGCGGCGGCGCTAGCGGCGGCGGAGACGTTTCGCCGGGTGCAGGAAGAGGCGTCAGAGCGCTATCCGTGCCTGCTGATGCTGGACAACATGATGCCGAAAGAGATTCGCTCCATTCTCGACCGCCTTCGGAAAAAAGATCTTTGGGATTACATACTCACGGAGGCAAGCGGCGGGATTTCAGAACAAAATGTGGAGGCTTACGCGGACACCGGCGTGGACGCGATTTCCATGGGAGCTCTAACTCACTCGGTGCGCGCCCTTGATCTTTGCCAAAGGATTTCATAACGGAAGTCACGAAAGGTAACCCCGATGCGGGATACAGAAGTGCTGGGTACAGGAGTGCTGGGTACAGGAGTGCTGGATACAGAAGCATTGCCGTCATTCGAGGCGCGCTACACGATTCCGGCGGTGGAGACAATTCACGACAGCCCGGACGAAATTCGCAAAAAGCAGCAGCGCGTGCGGGAGCTCTGCGCCAAACATAATGCTATTTTGCTGGCCCATCATTATCAGCGCCCGGAAGTGCAGGAAGTCGCGGACGCGGTTGCGGACTCCCTTAAGCTTTCGCAGGCGGCGGCGAAGACCAATGCCGACGTGATCGTCTTCTGCGGCGTGCACTTCATGGCGGAAACGGCGGCGATCCTGTGTCCGGAGAAGACCGTGCTCTTGCCCGACCTGCGCGCGGGATGCTCGCTCGCGGCGTCGATCACCGTGGAAGAGCTTCGGATGTGGAAGGCAAAATTGCCGGACGCGGTCGTGGTCGCTTACATCAACACGTCGGCCGCCGTAAAAGCGGAGAGCGACTATTGTTGCACCTCGGCCAACGCCGCAAAAGTCGTTCGCGCCATCCCGGCGGACCGGCCCGTTCTTTTTCTGCCCGATAAATTTCTGGCTTACGTGGTGGCGCGGCAAACGCAGCGCAGAAATATCATCGCGTATCCGGGTTACTGCCACGTGCACAAAACCATACGGCCCGAGCATGTCGTCGAAATCCTCAAGGAGCATCCCGACGCCGAGCTTCTGCTGCATCCCGAGTGCGGATGCGTGAGTTCGTGCATGGCGAAAGCCGCCGACGGCACGCTGCCGCAAGAGCGCACCTTCTTCCTTTCTACCGGAGGGATGCTGCGTCACATTAGCGATTCGCCGGCGAGCGAGTTTGCCGTGGGAACGGAACTCGGCATTTTGCATCAGTTAAAGAAAAGCTTTCCGGAGAAGAAATTTTATCCGGTGAATCCCGACGCTGTTTGTGCCTTCATGAAGACCATCACGCTCGACCGAGTCTTGCGGTCGCTGGAGACGATGTCGCCCCGGGTGACGGTGCCGGAAGAAATCGCGCGCAAGGCGCGGCGGGCGATCGATCGCATGCTGGAGCTCGCCTGAAAGCGCCCACAGGATCGAATTTCCGGTGCCCTTACCGGCGCGCGCCGGCCGTCTGCAGTTGGGCGACTTTTCCGCGTGGGGAAGTTTCCTGGTAGCGGGCGATGCCCTTGTAAAGCGCTTCTGCGATTTGCTGGCGGTAAGTCGGGCTCTGCAGGTTGCGCTCGTCGTCGGGACTGCTGACAAAAGAAATCTCGGTAAGAATGGCGGGCATGGTGGTGCCGGTCAGCACGACAAAAGCGGAATCCTTGATGCCCCGGTTGCGAATGTCTGGACTGTTCACGGCCAGCGTGGCGTAGAGAGAGCGCTGGACACTTGTCGCGAGACGGCGCGACTCCTCGATTTTTTCGTGCAACTGTTCGATCGATAGCGATACCGGCGTCGGCTTGGCGAAGGTTCCATCCTCATGCTTTTCGACTTCACGCGAGCCCGGAGCAGAAAACAGATCGCTGTAGTACGTTTCAACGCCGCGCGCCGCCGTCGAGTTGCTGTAGTTGGCGTGAACGGAGACGAACAGATCGGCCTGTGCCTGGTTAGCGATGTCAGCGCGCTGATCGAGGGACAGGTAGGTGTCGCCGGTTCGCGTGAACAGTACTTCCGATCCCAATCGCGCTTGCAGCAACTTGCCCAGACGCTGGGCCACGTCGAGCACTAGATCCTTTTCCGTCAATCCCTGCCGTCCAACCGTGCCCTGGTCCCAGCCGCCGTGTCCGGCGTCGAGCACGATGCGAAATTTTCCGGTCCTCGCCGGCGAAGGCTGGCCGGATGGCTTCACCGCCAAGGTGGTCACAGGAGCCGTGTTCAGCGGGGACGGCGCTCGGTCCACGGAGGCGGACGTCAATTTCGGAGTTGTGCCTTTGGGAACGAATTGGTTCGCAGCCAAAGCTTTCTCGCTCCCGCGCAGCTCAACCACCAGGCGATAGGGGTTCGACTCCATGCTAACGGAGAAGTTCGATCCGCCTTTGGTGTCGAGCACGATTCGCGTTACGCCGGCGACGGGCTGAGCGATCCGCACACGAGTCAGCGAAAAGTCGCCGACGTCCATCGTCTTTCCGGCCCATTCGGGCGGCAGAACCGTGTCGTGCAGATCGAAGTAGATCCGCTCCGGCGACATCAAACGATGCACTTCGTAGGGAACCTGGTCTTCCATGTCGATAACCACCGTGCTTCCCATATCCGAAGACCAGTGACGCACGCCGGTGACTTTCGGCAGCACCGCCAACTTATCTGCGGCCACGGCGGTCAGCGGCGCCGCATCCGAGCCGAGCTTCTCCGGACTCATCAGATTGTCGGAGAACTCGAGAGATAGAACCTCCTGGGGCGCTGACGGCGTCGTCGCCGAGCGCGGCGAGAGTGCGGTATTGGCAGCTGCGACCTTGGTGACCGCCGTCTTCCCATGATCCTGCATCCCCCACCACGCTCCGGCCGAAAACAACGCGGCTACGGCCACCAGACCCATCACCACACTCAATCCCGGCCGCGAACTGCCGGGAAGAGAGATGCGGCGCAGGAATGGTAAGGCGCGCGGCAGTTCGATAAGCGTCGTCGGCTCCTCGATCGCAAATAGTTCATCCACGATGCCCGGCTCAGGCAACTCGACCACGGGCTCGGGCAACTCGACTAGGGCCGCGGGAATGACAACCGGCTGCACCAGCGCGACCAGGCCTGGAACTACTTCTGGAAACGGAGGCGCTGCATTTGAAACTTGCCGCGTCGCGGGAACGGGAGACGGGGAAAGCTCAGTCTCTACGACGGTTGGGCCGGGCTCGATTTTAGAAATCTCGATGCCCGCCGCTTCGGCAACAACTGGCACTGCCGCTTTCGCCTGCAGGACTTCGGTAGCCACACCAGACAGCCAGTGGATGCGCCGATCCTGATCTTCGGGTTTGAGCGCCGAGAGAACCAGTTCCGCGAACAGATCGAAACAGCGAATGTCCCCATCGCTGAAAGCGCGAACCGTGGTTGAAAACGCCTGCAGCACGCCCAGTTGCTGGTGCCGGCCACGCAACGGAACCAGCACGGTGGAGCGAGCTTCCAGCACGCGCGCGAAGTCCATCTCTACGCGAGCGTCGATTTCACAATCGTCGCAGCGAAGAATGCTTCCCGATTCCAGGCAGTCCTGCAGAAACTCGGATTCGCCGATCAGGCGAACCCCGCGCGCGGCGGCCAGCGGTCCCGCGGCGGCGCGGCACACCATCTCCGGTTCTTCTGTCTGCGGTCCTTCCGCCTTCGATCTTTCCGCCTTCGATCCGGCCGCGAGCGCGACCATGATGCCATCGGCCTGGGTGATGGCCTGAGCGCGGTCGCAGATCAACTGCAGTACTTCGTCGAGGATGAAGCATTCAGTCTCGAACAAGTCGCGATCGCTGGCGCATCCCGTGGCTACGCGCCGGTTCCGTATCTGCTCGTGGAGTTCGGAGAAGGCGAGCAAGGCGCGCAGGGCTTCCTGGTGGGCAAGCGATTCGAGGACACGGTTGCCCTCCTGCAGTGGAAAGCCTGGGTCGGCCGTCGCCGACGCTTCCCATTCAACGCGGGTTGGATTGGCACTCATGCTTGCGCGGTCAGGACCACAAAAATCCGTATTCATCGTATCCGGGCTCGGCGAAAGGCTCAACCCCACTTTTGGGTCAACCGGCCAAGCCACGGGTACACGTTCAACCGGCGACCATCACCAGCGATCTTCACCGGCGGTCTTATCCGCGAACGAAAGCCACAACTCTAAATTCCAGCGTAATATTCTTGTGGGGGGTACCGCAATGTCCCGCAGTACACGTCCGACTGTGCATTGGCAATGCTGCAAGCGACGCCGCCGGAGTCGGATGCCCGAGCTACGACCCTTCAGCTTTTGCCCTCCGCGTCGATTCGTCCTATGGTTAGAGGCAGCAAAGAGCCCGGAGATGGGATGACCGACGCAGTTGAGCAGGAAAAACCAGAAAAACTCAAGAAATCTAACTGGTGGTGGCCCGCCGGAGTCTTGGCCACCAGTCTGGGTGGCATGGCCGTGGTGGCGCTCCGAGGCTGCTGGCACCGCAAGATGAGCTGGCCGGTTGGCGTGCAGGGATATTCCTACCAGGTTTGCCTGGGCTGCGGCGCCAAGCGGCTTTTCGACGAGAAAAGCTTCAGCGCATTTGGCCCCTTCCGCTATGACCTGGACGAACTCATCGCTTGGGAAAAATCCATGAGAGCGAAATCCCCTCGCGCGGCGGACGACCAGCGCCGCGCGTTGTAGGCCGACCCTCAGTCCACAGTTCATAGTCCGCAGTCCACATTGCAATGACGGCGACGCCAGCGCTCAGGCTTCGACCGTCCGGGCCTGGTTCTTGTACCACTCCACCGTAGGGCGCAGGCCGTCCGCGAAGTTCACCAGAACCTTGTATCCCAAATGCTTTTGCGCCTGCGTGATGTCCGCCAGCGAATGTTGGATGTCCCCACCACGCTCCGGACCGTACTTGACGCTGCCCTTGTAGCCAGTCAGTTTTTTCAAGGCATCGAAAGTTTGATTCAGCGTGGTGCGCTGGCTGGTGGCGCAGTTGAAAACGCGCCCGGCACACTCCGCCGCCGGGGCCGCGCAGGCCAGCAGATTGGCCGAGACCGCGTTGTCGATGTAGGTGAAATCACGGCTGGTTGTGCCATCGCCAAAGATCGTGGGCTGTTCTCCACGCAGCATCTGCATACTGAATCTGGCGAGTACGCCCGAGTATGGCGAAGAAGGATCCTGCCGCGGCCCGAAGACGTTGAAGTAGCGCAGGCTAACGGTTTCGAGGCCATAGCAACGGTAGAACGACACCATGTAAAGCTCGCTGGCCAGCTTGGCCACTGCGTAGGGTGAGATCGGGTTGGGGATCATGGCTTCATGCTTCGGGAGCGCCGGCGTGTCCCCATACGCCGAAGATGAGGCGGCATACACCACTCGCTTCACTTTCGCGTCGCGCGCCGCGACCAGAACATTGACCGTGCCGTCGACATTGGCGCGATTGCTGGCGAGAGGGTCCAGCACCGATTTCGGGACCGATGGAATGGCGGCCTCGTGCAGCACGTAATCGACGCCGGCGCACGCCTGGTGCATGGCCTCCAGATCGAGAATGTCTGCTTCGCGGAAGTCGATCCGGTGCAGCACTTCGGAGAGGTTCTCGCGTCTGCCGGTGGAAAAGTTATCGATGCCCCGAACCTGCTCGCCGCGTTCCAACAGCGCGCGCACCAGCGAGGATCCGATGAAACCGGCAGCGCCGGTCACAAGATATTTAGCCATACGCTTGTGATGATAACGGATGAACTTGTCCGGCACGCAGAACAAGCGCCCGCACCAGAGTAACTTCTGCTTGGAGTCCGCCAAACGGTCGCCAGTCGCTGCCATCCCTGGAGGAAGGATTCAGGACCGGCGAACCCATTTTGGCGGTCTGGTATAACCTTTGGCGGCAACTGGGCTGCTCTTAGATAGTATCGGAAGATTGCGGGAAAACTTTAGCCCGCTGGAAATTTCGTACTGCCCTAATTCAGTTTTTCCACCACGGAGTCGCGGAGTCACGGAGAAACCCAACTGCTTGGCAAAACCTTCCCCTTCTGGTTCTTTGCAGGTTCAGGTTTTTCTCCGTGACTCTGTGACTCCGTGGTAAAAAAAGGCAGATTACGACACTGCTGGAAATTTGGGCAAAGCAGCTTGAATCTGGCGCCACAGTTCCTCTTTGCCGGCTCCGGTTTTGGTCGAAAACGCCACAATAGGCACCCCGGCATATGCTTGCCCGAGCGTGTGCAGCGACTGCCGTAACTGGTTACCAGACAGCCGGTCGCACTTGGTGGCCACAACTAC
>CABECZ010000188.1_pt1 | contig 17222 bp, 16 predicted proteins | sample 3422621 | NCBI WGS metagenome assembly CABECZ01 (sample SAMEA5534328, study PRJEB31848) | metagenome | biome: tundra; feature: field; material: soil | place: USA | collected 2013-05 | depth 0.15 m | reverse complement strand
CCGTCGGTGCAAACCGCGCCGCAAATTGCGCCCGGTTCAGGAAGTGACGATAGTTGGGAGAGGTGCGGTCGTAGAGCTGCTCTGCCAATGCATCGAGTTCACCGCGATTGTGAGGGTTCAGCCAGATACTAACCTCGATGGCCTTCGACGGGTCCTCGGTCCCGAGGTTCTTTGCCGTGAATACATATCTCGGTGTGTTGTGCGCGATCAACCTTCCGCTTGCGTTCGCCGGCCACGCCGCGCCTGCGATTAACGTCGTCACCACAACATACAGCCAAATCGCCGGCCAACGGCGGGAACCCGCCGCTGGGTGCACTGCTTCCTTTATTTGATTCATTTCTCCTCCTGGAGCGAACATTGCGGAAAACTTGAGCGACAAGGACGAGTGTCATCGGCGCGCAGGAGAGTCAGGAACTAACTCTCAACAGAGTTGCAACATGTTACTCCTGTAATTGGAGCACTGCAATGACTTATTATTCCTGGCTTATGATCTCTAACAGCCTGCGAAAAAACTCGAGATTCGTATCAGGGTATCGCTTAAGCGATACCGTAAGTTCCTGCAACTACTCTGCGAAGAAAAGTGCAGAAAAGGTGAGGGAGTGTTTCACTCCGCTTCTGAGTATTGCGGGATGATGCAGCCGGAAAAGCGCAGCCCATCCGCATGGGACCTGGGATGTCCACACTTGCTAGGCTTCGGACCTTGCCGCACGCGTCATCAGTTCTTCGATGGCCTCTTGCGGCGGCTTGCCGTTTTCGAGGATGGCAAACATCTGTTCGGTGATCGGCATCTCGACCTTCTTCTTGTGGGCTAAACCAACCGCCGCTTTGGTGGTGAAAACCCCTTCCGCGACTGCGCCGCGCATGCCGGCGATGATGTCGGGCAGTTTGCGGCCTTTGCCCAGTTCAACGCCGACGCTGCGGTTGCGCGAGAGGTCCCCTGTGCAGGTCAGAACCAGATCGCCCAGTCCGGCGAGTCCTGACATGGTGTCGAGCCGGCCACCGCACGCCACCGCCAGGCGCGCCACTTCGGCGAGACCTCGCGTGATCAGCGCCGCTACCGAGTTGTGGCCAAGGCCGAGGCCATCGCAGACGCCGGCGGCGATGGCGATGATGTTCTTCAGCGCGCCGCCTAACTCCACGCCGATCACGTCGTCGTTGGTATAGACGCGAAAGCGGGAATCGTTGAACGCCTGCTGCACGGCGCGCGTGACTTCACCGTCCACGGATGCCACGGTCACAGCCGTCGGATCGCCGCGCGCCACCTCTTTGGCAAATGACGGGCCGCTGAGTGCCGCCACCCGAGGAGTGAACTTGCGGCTGCGCAAGACATCGGCGATCACTTCCGTCATGCGCAGCAGAGTTCCGTCTTCCAGTCCTTTAGTGCAACTGACAAAAAGTATCTCCGGGCGGAGCGTCGGCGCCATGCGTTCGAAGAGCGCTCGACAATGCTGCGAAGGCATGACACTGACGACGATCTCCGCGGCATCGAGCGCAGTGTTGAGATCGTTGGTCGCCTTAATCGATTCGGGCAGGATGAAGTCCGGCAGGAAGTGTTCGTTGATTCGTTTTCTTGCGATGCTATCCGAAACGTCCAGTTCGTTAGCCCAGAGCCTGACATCGTGCGGGACATGGTGAGTCCCTTTACGTCCCAGGACGATTGCCAGTGCGGTGCCCCAGGCGCCTGCGCCGATGATTGCTATGCGGCTCATCGGCGGGTTGCTCCTAACGTCTCTGACTTCGTTCCTGACTCTGTTCCTAACTTTGTTCCTGACTCAGTTCCTAACTTTCTTCCTAACTTAGTTTCCGTTCCGGCGGCGAGACGCCCGATGTTGTGGCGATGCCTCCAGATGACGAGCGCCGAAACCAGCGCAATAAAAATCAGTTGCCGCTGATCCGCGTATTCGTGCAGGGCCCACGCCAGCAGCGGAAAAGCCGCTGCCACCCCGACCGACCCGAGCGAGATGTAGCGGAAGGCGACGGCGATGAGCAAAAACAGGCCTATCATGCACAAAATGGATTTCGGGGTGAGCAAGATAAAGGATCCAAGGCTGGTGGCGACGCCCTTGCCGCCGCGGAACTTGAGCCAGACGGGAAACAAATGGCCGAGCACGGCGAAGAAAGCCGCCGTGGTCATGATGAGTTGCTGATGCGGCCCGCTGAACAGCGCCCGCGCCAGTAGAACCGCAGCCAGACCCTTGGCGGCGTCAAGAAGCAGAGTCGCAAAACCGAGTGCAGGCGACTTGCGGGCCACGTTGGTCGCGCCGATGTTGCCGCTCCCGCTCGAGCGCACATCCTCGCCCTTGAAAATCCGCACAAGAAGGTAGCCAAATGGGATGGACCCCAGCAGATAGCTCACAGCGGCGGTGATAAGGTAGGGATTCATGTTCATCTATCTAATGGCGATTCAACCTTGCCGGTGGAGCGCCGCTCGTCCCCGCCCGGCGGGACGGGCGAGACGCCCGTCGTCCACTACCCTCCCTGGAGCGGAAAGCGTAGCAGCTTCGTGTACTTCGATCCTCCGGGCGAAAGCTGGCTCTGATAAAGAATAAACTCGTGGGCCGTCATTCCACCGAAATCAAGCTTGCCCATCGCAGCGAGCCGCTTCTCGAGCGCCGCGAACGCCGTGTTGGGGCCGTCGCCTTTGCGCCATTTCGGCGATCCCGATCTGCCGCCGGCACGCGCCAGAGTTAGATGAGGACTAAGAGCCCGGTCTTCGCGCGGAATGCCGAGTTCGGCGACGGCCATATCGATCTTCTCGGCCATTTCCGGCAGTTGCGGTCCCGCCTGGATACCGATCCAGAATACGCGCGGAGCCTTCGCGGTAGGGAAGAACCCGTATCCGCCGGAGCGAATTTCAAGCTCGCTGCCCTCGACCCGCCGCAAACGCTCGCTGATGGCCTCGACCCGCTCGGGCGGTTGTTCTCCGATGAACTTCAACGTAATGTGCAGCGACTCCGGCCGCGCCCAGCGCGCATCGGGCGCGAAGCCCTGCACGCCTTCGACAAAGCGCGCGATGCGGGCGCGAACTTCAGGGTCAAGATCGATGCCAATGAATATTCGCATATATTCGCATCTCGCTCAGGTTGTGTGGGGACGGGCCTCAGGTCCGTCCGGACGAGGCGGAGCCCCGTCTCCACACATCAATATAAGCGTTCTACAGCAGAGCCCTGCGGATCATTTCCAGCGCCTGTTGCGTTGCGAACTGGCGGATGCGCTTGCGATCGCCGGGGAAATTCCGTTCGACCACCTGCGTGCCTTCTTCTCCCGCGAGGGCGACGTAGACCAAACCCACGGGTTTCTGCTCGGTTCCGCCCGTCGGGCCGGCGACGCCCGTGATTCCGACTCCATAGCTCGCGAGGCAGCGCTTGCGGATACCTTCGGCCATAGACGCGGCCACTTCGCGGCTCACTGCCCCGTGCTGATCGATCAGGGCTTTAGGAACATTTGAGAATTGCGTTTTCAATTCGTTCGAGTAGACTACGGCGCCGCCCAGAAAATAGCGTGAGCTGCCACCGAGCGAAGTGATGCGCTCGGCCAGCAGACCGCCGGTACAAGATTCGGCCACGGCCAAAGTCATGCTGCGCATCTGCAGCAGATAACTGACGATCTGCTCGATGGTTTCACCCTTGCGAGAGAAGATGGCGTCGCCCAGTTCGTCCTCGATCTTTTCGGCGAGCTCTTCGACGCGCGCCTCGGCCTCCGTTTGCGAATCTTTCCGGCAGCGCAGGTGGAGTTGAATCTCCCCCCCGCCCGCCAGAATCGTGGTCTCGACGTCGGCATAAGTCTTGTAGATGGGCGCAACCCGCGCGTCCACTTGCGATTCCGGCATCATGGCCATCTTGAGCGTGCGCGTGGCAATGTGCCGGAGCGGGATCCGGCCGCGCATTCGCGGGATACATTCCGTTTCGAACATCGCCTGGAGTTCGTAGGGAGGGCCGGGAAGCAGCATCAGAAGTCTCTCCTGGCCGTCATACTTACCGCCGATCCACTGGCCGGGCGCGCTCCCGAGCGAATTCGCTAATATCGTGGCGCTGGTCAGGATGTCGGCCTGCTTGGCATTGTTGGCGGACATCTTCATGCCGCGCTTGGCGAAGCGCTCTTCGAGTTTCGCGATGACCTCGGGATCGCGTTGCAGTTTCAAGCCGAGCGCGTCGGCCACCGCTTCGCGCGTCAAATCATCTTCAGTGGGGCCGAGGCCGCCCGTGAAAATGATGATGTCCGAACGCCGCATGGCAAGTTTGGCGGCTGCGGTCAGCCCCTCGGCGTCGTCGCCCACTATGCACTTGAATCGCACTTCCACGCCCAGTTCATTCAGTTTTTCGGTGAGGTAGAGCGAGTTGCTGTCCTGGCGATGCGGAGTGAGCAACTCCGACCCAACGGCAATGATCTCGGCGTTCACCGGTAAAAGTGTAAATGATGAAGATGGTTTTCCCCCTGTGTTCCTCTGTGCCCCATGTGGTTAAGAACTCCGACGGTCTGCGAGCTTCGAACTGCGAGCCTCATCTTGCCGGCTGTTGCTGCGTCATGCAGTGCAGCGCGCCGAATCCCCAGATCAAATCGCCGGAATAGATCGGCACGATCTCGCGTGTCGGGAACAGTTCGGCGAGAGTGTTAAGCGCGATGCGATCGTTCGGATCGTTGAATACCGGCGCCAGCAGCGCGCCATTCGCGATATAAAAATTGGCGTAGCTGGCGGGCAACTGCCGGCCCTCAAATACGACCGGACGGGGCAGAGGAATTTCAACGATGTCAAGCTTCTGCCCATCGGAAGTGCGCACATTTTTCAGACGCCCCAGGTTCGCATGCAGGGCGGCATAATTGTCACTCTGCTCATTCTGCTCGATCATCGTGACCACGGTATTCGGAGCGACGAAGCGGGTGATGTCATCGACGTGGCCGTGAGTGTCATCCCCGGCGATTCCGCTATCCAGCCAGATGACGGATTGCACGCCAAAATAGTCGGCGAACAGATGTTCATAAGCGGCGCGATCCATGGGCGGGTTACGTTGTTGAGTCGTCGACAGCAAACACTCCTCAGTGGTGATGAGAGCGCCACATCCGTTGACGTCGATCGATCCGCCCTCGAGCACAACGCGGTGTTTTTCGCTGAACGGGAGTACGGCGCGTGCGCCAGCGGCCTTCGCCATGCGCTCGCCAACTTTTTCGTCAAGTTTGTAATTCGGATATTTCGCCCATGCGTTGAACTGAAAGTGCAGAGCGAGCAACCCAGAATCGGCGTGATCGGCGGGCGGCGTTAGGAAGATGCAGCCCGAGTCGCGAGTCCAGACGCGATCGGTGCGCCAGCGGTGAAAGCGAATATTATCGGCGAGTGCGCTAGAAAGGGCGCCCGCTTTTTCGAGCACCGCGCGCGCCCGCTTTTCCCAACTCGCGTCATTGACGATCAGGTCCACACGCTCATGCCGCACCAGGTTGCGGACGATCTCCGCATAGACCCATGGGATCGTTTCGAACTTGCCCGGCCAGTCGCCCCGCAAATGCGGCCAGGCGAGCCAGGTAGACTCGTGCGGCTCCCACTCCGCAGGCATGCGGTAGCCCTGTGCGGCGGGCGGGAGTTTGGCGCGCGCAGCCGATGATCTAGCCATTTTTCGTCCGGTCATTTTAGGTCCGGTCATTTTCGGTCCAGTCACGTCCCTCTTAACTGCGGTCACTTCTCGTCAATCATGCGGCTGGTGATGGGAGCGTAACTGTCGATGCGGCGGTCGCGCAGGAAGGGCCAGTTGCGGCGAATCTCCTCCAGTTGATGCAGGTCTACTTCGCCGAGCAAAATTTCTTCCTTATCGTGCGAAGCTTCGGCGAGCACGCGCCCGAAGGGATCGCAGAAGAACGACCCTCCCCAGAATTCGAGGCCTTTGCCGGACGCGGAATTGCCGCGAATGTTGCCAGTCTCAAAGCCGACGCGATTCACCACACCAACATAAACGCCGTTCGCGATCGCGTGTGCCCGCTGGATGGTGCGCCAGGCGTCATGTTGCGCTTCGCCGAACTCGGCCTTCTCCGCCGGATGCCATCCAATAGCGGTCGGGAAAAAAAGAATGCTGGCTCCCTGCAATGCCGTAAGCCGCGCGCCTTCGGGATACCACTGATCCCAGCAGATGAGCGTGCCGAGTTTTCCGGCGGAAGTGTCGAAGGCTTTGAAGCCAAGATCGCCGGGAGTGAAATAATATTTTTCGTAGTAGAGCGGATCGTCGGGAATGTGCATCTTGCGGTAGATGCCGACGAGTCCGCCGCCGGAATCGCCGCCGGAATCAAAGACCGCGACCGTGTTGTGATAGAGCCCCGGCGCGCGCTTCTCGAAGAGCGACGCGATCAGCACAACTTTATTCTTCAGGGCGGCGGCGGCGAGCTTCTCCGTCCCCGCGCCCGGGATCGGCTCCGCGAGATCGAACAAAGCGGCGTCTTCGCGCTGGCAGAAATACTGCGTCTGGAAGAGCTCGGGCAGACAAACAACGTCGGCGCCTTTTCGTGCCGCCTCCGACACGCGATCGAGCGCCTTAGCCAGATTGTCGGCGGGTTCGGGGCCGCACGACATCTGGACCAGGGCGACGGTGAACTTGTCTCGCACTTGTTCTCCAACCTCGTCTATTTAACGTCGTTTGTCTAGCTTCGTTTGTCTAACTTCGGCATGCCGCGGTAAGCCTCGTCTCTACGCATGGGTGATCGCGCTCTAGCAGGCTGCGGAAAAATTCCGATCAGAACCGGTTTTGGGAAGGGCACGAGTTTACTCGTGCCGTAAGCCGTTGCAAATAGTTCGCGCTTCAGCGCCCGAGGTGTGCTTTTTGCGCCCTCGACGATTTTTTCCGTACCCTCCTAGGATATCAAAGTGGTCGATGCGGGCGTGAATGGTAACGACTTGGTGTTGAGCTTTGAAATTTGCGGGTCTAGTTAGCCGCGCTTTCAGAGGAATTGCCCTGAGGAAGCCGCTTCACGTAGCAGTCCTGATGAACAGCTTTTCCGTTTTCATCAGAGCATGTATCGGTTTGCAGATCGATTGGCTTGTGAACGCAGGTCGCCGCGTTTCTCTCACTTCTAGTAAATTGTTTCTTCGGTCAAAATCGGTTTCTCATTCTGGAGGTTCGCCTTTTGAAGCACAAAACTGCCGCAAAGCACGGCCATCATCATGAAGGCGCGGGAATCGACCGCAAGCTGCACGATCCGGTGGCCGATCGGCTGATTCCGCTGGAGCCGCTGGATCTCGCCAAGATTCAATCCATTGACGACCTGGTGCGTGCGATGTCGAAGACTGCATTCACCGGCCGCCAACTCGGCGAGGCCGCCGACGTGCTGGAGGCGATGGCGCGCGACAAAGACTGCTTCGTCGTCATGACGCTTGCAGGCGCGATGACCGTGGCCAAGCAGGGCCTGGTGATCGCCGAGTTGATCGATCGCGGCATCGTGAATGCGATTGTCTCGACCGGCGCGCTGATGGCGCATGGCCTCGTCGAAGCAACCGGGCGCGCGCATTTCCGGCATAATCCCGAGCTCAGCGACGAGGAACTCTACGAGGCCGGATACAACCGCGTCTATGACACGCTCGAGCCCGAGCAGAACCTCGACGACGTGGAGCGAGTGATGGCGGCGGTGTTCGGCGGCTGGGATGCGGACGAGGTGATGTGTTCGTATAAGTTGAACCGCGCGATCGGGGCGCATCTGGCGAAGCATGCCAAAGGACAGCGCGGCATTCTGAAGTCGGCCTACGAAAAAAATGTTCCGGTATTTGTGCCCGCGTTCTCCGATTCCGAGCTCGGCCTCGATTACGCGTTAACCAACCGTGAACGCGATAAGAAAGGGAAGCCGCGATTCCGCTTCGATCCCTTCGAAGACCTGGAGCATTTCGCCGCAACCCTGCTGAGTCAGAAGCGGCTGGGAATCTTCACCATCGGCGGAGGCGTCCCCCGTAACTGGTCGCAGCAGTTCGGCCCGTTCATCGAATTGCGCCACCGCCGGGGCGGGGAAGACCTGCCGCTGAAACGCTATCACTACGGCCTGCGCATCTGCCCCGAACCGGTCTTCTGGGGCGGACTTTCGGGCAGTCCCTACAGCGAGGCGGTTTCGTGGGGAAAGTTCGTGCCTCCAGCCGAAGGCGGAAAGTTCGGAGAAGTGTTTGTGGATGCGACGGTGGGATTGCCGCTGATCGTAGCCGCAGTGCTGGAGCGGCTAAAGAAGAAACCGGCGGCGAAAAAGACGGTTGCGCAAATTTCAAAGTAGAGGCGCGGCTTGCCGCGTCTCAGGTTCCGTATCAGGGCATCGCTTTAGCGATGCCGTAAGTTCTGCGAATCAGCGCCCCTTTAGGGGCTGGGCATCGCCACTTTTCTGCAGCCTGACGCAGCAAGCCGCGTCTCTACTCCACAGCTCCATCAGTCAAATATGAGCACGGCCGAAGCGATCACGGTAGTCCACAGCCCGCGCTTGTCCCCCACCGCCGATTGCGTCACATTGGCGGTGCGGACGATCTTGTTAGAGATGCGATAAATCTCCTTCTTCTCGTCCCACGAGCGGTCGGAATCGAACTCCACGTTCAGAGTGGTGGCCAGCATTTCGGCGGCGAGTTCCTCTGCGTAATCTCCGGCCGCGTCTTCGGTCTCACCGAACGAGTGGTGCTCGCTCAGGTATCCGTAAGTATTGCGATCGGCCGGGATGGCGACGCCGATCGAAGAGGCGAGCAGGCGATGCGGCTCGTGAGTGGAGTTTTCGGCAACCACCGCGAATACGACTTCTCCGGGGTGCAGATACGTGAGCCCCTGCGAGCGTGGGACCAGCTTGCAGTTGGGCGGAAAGATGGAAGAGACACGCACCAGGTTCTGCGCCGCGATGCCGGCGTCGCGCAAAGCGAGTTCGAAAGAGGTGAGGCGCTCCCGATGTTTCCCCACACCTTTGGTGAAAAAGATCTTCTTGGGGACCATGTCCTTGCCCAATTCAGTTGCCTCCAGAAAGTTTTGAGTTGAGCGGCAAATCTAACACAGGGATTTGTGAAGATTGTATGAAAAAAAACAGGAATGTCCCAGTTTGCCCAAGGACCGCCGACTTGGCGGCTTCAGCAACAGTCGTTGGTCGATGGTCGTTGCGCGTTCGCGAACGAGGCTCTGCCGACAGAACCAAACGACTAGCGACCACCGACCGACGACTTTTCCGCAGCTCTCAAGCCGCGTGAGCGCCAGCCTTGCCCGCCGCCAGCGCGATGATTGCCGGTTTCACCAAATCGCGGAAATCGGCAAATCTCATGCGCACCAGTTCACGGTGCGAACCAGCGTTGAAGGCGATTTCCTTGTCCTCAGCCAGCGCCAGGTCCACGAAAACATCCATGCCGTAGAGATTGCCGAAAGGTGGCATGGATCCGGTTTCGCAGTCGGCAAAACGACCGCGAAATTCGAGCTCGCTAGCCAGTTCTACCGAGTCTGCTCCCAAATATTTCTTGAGCCGGTACAAATCCACCCGGAACGAAGCCGGCACCACCGCCATGGCGAGACGACCATCCACCATAACCATGACGGTTTTGGCCAGCTCCTTTCCCGGCGTGTGGGTGAGGGCAGCAATCCCCTGGGCCGTATAGGCCACTGAGTGCGAGATCACCATGTATTGAATGCGGTTACGATCCAAGAACTCCCGAAGCATGGAAAGAGGCACAGACACCTCCCGTCCGACCGCAAGCGGAACGCTTCTCATGAACCGAAACATGCTCCGCGGGTCGGCGCCAATTCAATTATGCGCCTGTCGGAGGGCAAGGAGTTAGTAAAATTTTAGAGGCTAGGGCTGACCCAAAACGGGAAAACGCGGAGCAAGAATTGGCAGGGGTTAGCGAGGAATGTTCACTTTTGGCCGCGAAACGCCTCGAAGAACGGGCTGTAAGAGACCAGCGGGTCCTTACGCGGCTTCTTTCGTAACCAAGGAATGCGCGGCTTGTCTGGGCTGCGATCCCATGATCTTCATTTCTTGCCAGTCGTAGCCGAATTCTCTGCCACAGTCCAGGCACACGACGTAGGTCCCCGTCCGCGGAGCTGGGCTACGACGCGAACCGGCGCGCACCGTGATCGGAAAACTGTAGCGAGCGTGCCGGCAGCCAAACATGGCGTCCATCAGCTTTGAAAACATCGGTTGACCTCCACAGAATAAACGCGACAAAACTGGCTCATCCCCTTCGCCCGAATACTAAGACGAGCTCTAACCACTTAGATTCGAGGAGCGCGGAAAAGGTTCGCGCTGCTGATAACACAGTAGTACACACCCCCGGGCGGACCGGAATCAATCACTTGCGGGCATTCAGGGGAACGACTTTCAGGGGAAAGACTTGCAGAAGAATGACAACGGCGAACGGCAGGAAAACCAAGAGGTGCAAGACTGGGCGCTCAACTCGGCGCGCCGGACTTCTTGTGCCCCGAACACTTGGTCATGATGGCCGATCGGAGCCGCACCCGCAAATCGTCGGGCAGTTCGTAGAGCTCCGAGTTGCGGTAGATTTCGATGGTTTTGCGAGTGGTATCGCAGACGACGTAGCAGTTGTGGCACCACGCCAGATGATCGTCGAGTTCGGACTTAGTCCGGGCGTCCAGCGCGCCATCGAGGTAGTTGGTCAGCTCGTTTAGAAACTCAGAACACTTCACTGGTCGCCATCTCCACTGTCACCGTCTCCACTCGCCCGCTTCTGAAAGAATCGGTTCAGCCGCTCGCGCAATTGCAGGCGCGCGCGCAGCAACCGCGACTTCACCGCCGGAACGCTCAGCTCCAACGCTTGGGCCGTCTCTTCCGTCGACAGGCCTTCCACGTCACGGAGTACGAACACCGTTCGAAACCCCGCCGGCAATCCCTGAATGGTGCGCGTCAGTATGTCCCGCAACTCCGCCTGGTTGTACATCTGCTCCGGATTGGGGCTCCAATCCGCAACTTCGCGGGGCAGCGAGTCATCCTCGGTTTTTACGTCTTCGTCCAGAGAAACCGTGCGTTCCGGCTTCCTCCGGCGCAACTTCATCAGGGCTTCGTTAACCGCGATCCGCACCAGCCAGGTATAAAACTTCGACTGTTCCTGGAACTTTGCCAGGTTCCCATACGCCTTGAGGAACGCTTCCTGAACCACATCTTCGGCGTCCTCGCGATTCTGCGTAATGTGCTGTGCTATGCGGAAAACGTTGCGATCATAGCGCCGTACTAATTCTTCAAACGCTTGATCGTCGCCGCGCTTGGCCCGCCGGACCAGCGCCATTTCGTCGCTGACCGGTTGCTCTATGTTGGGTTGGATGGTGCTCATTGATAACTTGATGCAGATTTTTCCGAAACGCGATTCAATCCGCAGCTATATTGTACTTGCTGACCGTGGTTTTCGGTGTGTTGTTTCCACCCGCGCAAGCCGGAAAAGTCCCGGAGGGACGATTGAGCTTAGCCCAGCGCTTCACAACTTGTGGAAAAACTCGGACTCGGACGGGTTTTGGGAAGGGCACGACTTCAGCGCTGCGAAATGTGGAAGAAATGATTCAAGTCCCGGAGGGACGGCCGAAAAGTCTCACGTAACCAGAAGGGCAAGTACTAAGGTGTCCCGTGAACGCCTGCAAGCGGCCCTATAATTAGAGATTAGAAGGTTACGCCCTTCTCCCCCAAAGAGGTCTACCTCGGAGCACGCATGAAGGAGCACGGTTGGATTGAACCCATTGTGGAACGGGTGGTAGGCCAGGTGCTGGATAGCCATGCGGCCCAACTACGCACCGAGATTGCCCGCCGGGTGATGGAGGAGATCGTAGCCGCACCCACCACCGACAATGCTTCTTCCGCCTCCGGCGCGGCAGAGCTGGCGCGCGCCGTCGCCGAAATTCAGTTGGGCGCCTCACAACGGGAGATTCTGCGCGCGTTGCTCGATGCCAGCGCCCGCTACGCGGCCCGAGTCGCGCTCTTTGTCGTAAAGGGCAGCCATGCCATCGGATGGCAGTCACGTGGCTTTGCCAACAACGATGCGATGAAAGATTTCGCGCTCGACGAAAACGCTCCCGCCGTCGTTAGTGTGATCGGCCGCGCCAACGGTGATCGCGCCCTGGCGAGCGCGCCGGTTGCCGACCTCGACCCGCGTTTCCTCGAGGTATTCGGAACGCCAGCCAGCGGAGAAGCCTGGATTTTCCCCTTGATGTTGAAAGACAAAGTCGCCGCGCTGGTCTACGCCGACAGTGGAACCCCTGCGGCGAGTTTGCTCGACGCCGGCTCGCTCGAACTGCTCGTGCTTTCTACCAGCGCATGGCTTGAGGTCAATTCGCTGCGCAAGCAAGCGCAGAAGGAACCGTCCGCGGCGCACGCCGACAGTCATCATTTGGAGAGTCATGGCGGCCCGGCGGCCGAGGCGCCGTCATCGCCTGCGAACACTTTGGCGCAGTGCAACGATCCCTTCGCCTCTCATGCTCCTGGCTACGCCATGGCGGCAGCGGCGTCGGCGGGCGAAGCCTCGGCGTCAGCCACCGCCACAGTTGAGTCTCCAATTCCAATTTCCATTCCAATTCCAACGACGGCCGCCGAGAGCGTGACCGCCGAAGCCCAAAGCGCGCTCGCCGAAGTCCAGACCGAAGTCCAGACGGAAGTCCAGGCCGAAGTCCAGTCTGCGGTTGCTGAAATGGAGTCTGCGCTGGCCGAGCCGCTGCCCATCGGCCATGCGGAGACCGGGACAACTCCCGACCCGTCGCCGGTTTCCTCGATCTCGCCCGACGATCAGGGCGTTCACCGCAAGGCCGAGCGTTTTGCCCGTCTTCTGGTCGACGAGATCAAACTCTATAATCAGGTCAAGGTCGCCGAAGGCCGGAAGAATAAGGATCTCTACGACCGTCTGAAAGAAGCGATCGAGAAAAGCCGTGGCACGTACCAGAAGCGTTACGGCAACACCGTTGCCGCTTCCGGCAATTACTTTCAACATGAAATAATAAGAAGTCTCGCAGAAGACGACCCGTCCATCATGGGTGCCAACTTTCGGCAGTAGGTAGGTTTGAGTGCGCCGTTTTGCAGTCCTGGTTCTTGCTGAAATTTTCTTCCTGCTCTGGCTCGGCTTTTTGCCCGTCGCAGCTGCCCAGTCCCAGTCGTCTACTCCACCTGACAGCACTCCAGCCCAGAGCGCGCCCGCTCAGCGCGCGCCGGCAAAAAACACGGCGTCAACAAACACGCCGGCAAGAAAGAAGCCCGCCGCTTCCACCAGCACCCGCTCTAACACGACTAGGAAAAAGCGTAAAACCATCTCTCCGCGTGTGCGCCGGGTGCGGCGCGCTTTTGTCGCCTCCGCCAGTCTTCGTCTCATGGCGCAGCAGTTGTTGCAGGACCGCACTCCCACCGCCTATGCCGGAGTCGAAGCCTACGCCCGCCGTCACGCCAAGGAGGATGCCGATGCCGGAGCGCTAGCCTGGCTCGTGATCGGCTACGCCCGCACGCTCGATCGCGACTTCGCCAAAGCCATCGAACCGCTCAACCGGGCCAAGGCCGGAGCCAGCGAACTAGGAGACTACGTAGCCTACTACCTCGGCGACGCTTACCTGAAAACCGCGCACAATGCCGAAACGCTCTCCGGGCTCGCCGATTTCGGCAAAAACTTTCCCGATTCACTCCTCATCCGCGATGCCCACCTCGTCTTTGCGACCGCGTTGCTGGAGGAAGGCCGAGCGCCGGAGGCAGCGGCTCTGCTCGCAAAAGACCGTGCTCCGGTGCGTAGCGATATTGAACTGGCGATAGGGCGGGCCTACGAGGCGGCGGGCGATAATCGGAAGGCAGAGGGCGCCTTCCGCAATCTCTACTTCAACCTCCCCAACAGTTTCGAAGCGGAAATGGCGGGAACGGAATTGCGCAAGCTCGGAATCTCCGGCTCCATCGCCGAGCGCCGCACCCGCGCCGATCTGTTATTCAAAGCCAAACATTACAGCGACGCGGCCCACGATTACCGCGAGCTCATTAATGAAGACCAAGTCAGTCCGGAGGAGCGTCCGCAGCTGCAGTTGGCGCTGGCGGGAGCGCTGGAAAAAAGCGGCCGCAGCCACGATGCGCGCCAGATTCTGCTCGCTATGGGAGCGCAGACCGCCGACACCGAAGCCGAGCGCCTCTATCTGCTGAGTGAGACCGCGCGCTCCACCAGCGATGAGGAAGCCGTGCAGCGAACACTCAACGAATTGCGGCAGTTCGGTCCGGCGAGCCCGTGGCTCGAACAAGCGTTGCTTTCGGCCGGCAACATGTACCTGCTGAAGCGCGACTATGACCGCGCCATCGATTATTTCCGTGAGTTGCAGCAGCGCTTTCCGAATGGCGGGCGCGCATCCTACGCGCACTGGAAGGCTACATGGCTGGCTTTCCGGCAAAGCCGAAACGATGAGGCGCGGCAAGGCTTCGAAAATCAAATCGCGCTCTATCCCAATTCCGCGGAAATTCCCGCCGCCCTCTACTGGCGTGCCCGTCTCGCCGAAGAAGAACACAACCCGGCGATGGCGCGGGCCTTTTATCAGAAACTCTCCGACCGCTTTCACAACTACTACTACGCGGAGTTCGGCCGGCAGCGCCTGAAAGGCTTGCCGAGCGGAGGCGCCGTGTCGCAAGCAAGCCCAACCGAACCTCCGCCGCACTACGCGCTGCTCGATCGCGTTCCTCCGCTGTCAACCGCCGGAAAAATTACCGCCACCGACCCTCCCGACGACAACCTGCGCGTCGCCCGAGCGCGTCTGCTCTCAAACGGCGGCCTCGCGGATATGGCAGTGCGCGAGTTGCAGGCCGCCGCCAGCCAGGAGGGCGGAAGCTGGGCGCCCCCGGAAATGGCCCGCGTTTATCAGGACGGCGGCCGCTACGATCGCGCCATCGAAATCATGAAGCGCTCGACCCCCAATTATTTTGCCGTCGACATTCCCGATCTGCCGCGCCCCTACTGGGAAGCGCTTTTTCCCAAGGCCTTCTGGCCCGATCTGCGAAAATATTCCGTGCTCAACGGACTCGACCCCTATCTGGTAGCATCGCTAATCCGCCAGGAATCCGAATTTAACGCGCTGGCTCTCTCCCGCGCCAACGCCGTCGGCCTGATGCAGCTTTTGCCAAAGACCGGCAAGACTGTAGCCAAGCAAGTCAAGCTCAAGGGCTACAGCGCCCCGCAACTGTACACGCCAGCCGTAAATCTCGAACTCGGCACCCGCTACTTTAAAGATATGGTCGACAAGTACAACGGACAGTTCGAGTACGCGCTAGCCGCCTACAACGCCGGCAGCGACCGCGTAGGAGACTGGCTGGGACAAGGCCACTACCGCGATCCGCAGGAGTTCGTCGAGTCCATCCCCTTCACCGAAACCCGAGAATACGTGCAAGCCATCCTGCGAAATGCGAATGTGTATCGCCAGCTCTACGGAACGCCGTAGCGGATCGTCGTCAGTGAAAGTTGGCGGCTGTTTTGTTTGTATGGGGACGGGCGTCTCGCCCGTCCAAGCCGAGCGAAGCTCGGCAGGGTTTCTTCGCCGTCAGTACAAAGCCGACGGCCGGGTGCCCCACTCATTCGCGTTCTTTGCGAATGAGTGGGTTGCTAGGCCGACTGCTGGCTGGGCGACTTGGTAAACACGATCTCAAATACCAGCAGCCCCGCTCCCACCACAATGGCGCTATCGGCCACATTGAACGCCGGCCACTGGTGCGGCCCTATATAGAAGAGGAGAAAATCGACCACGTGCCGGCTGATGAGGCGGTCCCATAAATTGCCGATCGCGCCGCCCAGAATCAACGACAGCCCGATTCCCGTCGAGGTCAAGCTGTGGCTGTTTTTCCAGAGCAGCGCGGAGACAATTAGCAGCGCAATCACAGAAAACAAAATCAGCAGGCCGACTTTCCATCCCGAGGGAGAATCCGCAAAAATACCAAACGCAGCCCCCGGGTTCTCGGCGTGGATGATGCGAAAAAATCCGGGAATGACCGGGATGCTGTCATGCAAAGAAAGCCGGTGCGCGATCGTCCACTTGGTGACGCGATCGAGAGCGACGACGAACAACGCGATCAGGAAATGATATTTGCGCATGTCCCCAAAAACTTTTCTCTCTATGATTTGCCCGGATTTTGCCCGCGGTCAAAGTCAGGCCTCACTCTTCAACCTCTCAGATATTGTCATCCCGAACGAAGTGACGGATCTGCAGTTCGCCGGCAAGATGCAGATCCCTCACTTCGGGATGACAATTTTTGAAAGGTGTCACTCGTGTAACGCTCCCGGACTTTCACCACAGGCTCCTGCTTATAGCTTATCGCGTTTACGCAAGCCGCGGTCACGCCCCGGCAATTTCCCCGCCGATCTCTCGGAGCACGGCGCTGCAGCGCTCGCACACCGAGGGATAATTCTTGTCTTCACCCACGCGTGTCGAGAAATTCCAACAGCGCTCGCACTTCAGCCCCGGAGCTTTGCCGACCTGCACCACAACCGGCGAGTCTCCATTCCCCGATCCTTTTTTCACTTCGACGGCGGAGACGATGAAGAAGTACCGCAAGTCATTCTTAAAGCGCTCCAGCACCGAGAACACCGGATCAACTGCCGTCAGCGTGACCTGCGCCTGCAGATTGCCTCCGATCAGTTTCTGGTTGCGCGCTTCTTCCAACGCTTTCAGCACCGTTTCGCGCACGGCCAGCACCGTCTTCCAGTCTTCGGATTGCTTAAGGTCAGGGGCAACCGCAACTTCGTTCGCGCCCAGCAGGTCGCCCGCCGCGGGGAAGATCGTCAGGTGAACGCTCTCCAGCCTTCCCTCGACCGGTGGCAAATACCGCCAGACTTCTTCGCAAGTAAAGCTCAGGATCGGCGCCAGCAACCGCGCCAGCGCTTCGCCGATGTGCCAGATCGCAGTTTGCGCCGCCCGGCGCGACACCGATTTGCGCGCCGAAGTGTAGAGCCGGTCCTTCAACACGTCGAAATAGAAAGCGCTCAGTTCCACGCCGCAGAAATTGTTGATGCGATGATAGATCTTGTGAAACGCGAACTCTTCATACGAGCGCTGCACCTCCGCCGATGCTTCCACCGCCTGCCGCAGCATGTATTGATCGAGCGGTTGCATCTCGTCGAACGCGACCGCATCCTTTAGGGGGTCGAATCCATCGAGATTTCCAAGAATGAACCGGAACGTGTTGCGAATCTTCTTGTAGTTTTCGCCCACGCGCTGCATCAGGGCCTCGGAGCCGACAACGTCTTCCCGGAAGTCCACCGAAGCAGTCCACAGGCGCACGATCTCCCCGCCGAGGCGGTTGGCGATGTCAACCGG
>CABECZ010000180.1_pt1 | contig 17274 bp, 17 predicted proteins | sample 3422621 | NCBI WGS metagenome assembly CABECZ01 (sample SAMEA5534328, study PRJEB31848) | metagenome | biome: tundra; feature: field; material: soil | place: USA | collected 2013-05 | depth 0.15 m | reverse complement strand
AAGGCGGACGATCTTCTGGATGCGCTCATCACCGCGGCTGGCAAAGAAGTGGATGCGCGTCATCCCGTGTTGAGTGAAGCGGAGCGCGCCCGCATTGCTACGCAGGTTGCCATCGGGGCGCTGCGCTACTTCATGCTGAAGTTCACGAAGCCCTCGGTGATCGCCTTCGATTTCAAAGACGCTTTAAGCTTCGAGGGTGATACGGGCCCCTACGCACAGTATGCCGTCGTCCGCGCTTCGAACATTTTCCGCAAGGGTGGACTCAATCCGGAGAGTTTCTGTAGAGACGCGTCCCCGAGCAACCCGTCCTCGATCGACTCGGGTGCGGCCGGAGACGAGGCAAGCCTCGTCTCTACAGGAGATTTCGCTAAGTACCTCACTGGCGAATCCAGCAACGACATTTGGGAGCTCTGGCTGGCGGCGGCGAAAACCTCGTACATCGTGGGCCAGTGCATCGCGACGACCGAGCCCGCGTATCTCGCCAAGCATGCCTTTCAACTGGCGCAGCTCTTTAATACGTTCTATCACCGCTATCCAATCCTGAGCGAACCGGATGAGGGCCGGAGAACGTTCCTGCTGGCCACCGCAGCCGTGGTTCGCCGCGAGCTTATTCGCGTTCTTGCGGCGATGGGGATCGGTGTTCCGCCGGTAATGTGAGGCAGTTGCAATCTTGCGAATTAGCGGCCGACCATCTCCAATACGGCCCCGATACTCGTCTCCAGGGTTTCGACCGGCATGCCCGGCCGCTCCAGGCGGAGTACCGCTCTTGCCAGGCTGTTGTTGGCGACTTCAAAGCTGCCGGTACAGTCGGTCTTCATGTAGGGAAGACGATGGATGCTCGGGCCAGCGCCAGCGATCGCTGCTTCCAATCCGAATCCATCCTTCGTCGAACATCGAAAATTCCACGTCAATTCATCGGGATCTCTTCTGATCTCTTGCAGATTCTTGAATTCGTGCTCCTTGCCCTCATGCCACAGCAGCGCTTTGCGAAAGACCAGCCCGAATGGCATTTCGTATACCAAGGCTTCGAATGTGCTCGCTTTCGCTTTCCCTGCGCTCGCTTGCAATGTGCCCGAACGCCCGTCGGGGCGGGGAAAATGCGCATGGGTCCAAGTCCAGAAGTTGCGATGCCGGTATCCGCAGTTGTGTCCTTGCACTCCGAACCCCAAAGGGTTTCCCTCAAATCTCCGGCCATCCAGCGTGATCTGGCCGGAAAAAAGCGCGTCGGAATGCGGGGTGCGCGAGAATCCAATCCAGCCCTTGTTGCTCAGCGTGACGCGAAACGCGGAACAGTAATGCAAGTCCCATGAAATCGCGTGCCCTGCCACTGCCAACGCTCCCCGGCAAAAGCTCTCGCCGATTTCATTGCCGCCGATTCGGAAGTGGAATGGATTTTGCCCTCGGGCGCTGAGGTCCAGACCCTCCAAGGGAAAGCCTTGAATGAAGCTTTGCGGCTTGCCATCCTGCGGAAACCATGTGGCCCACACTTGGACGGGCATCCCGCTCAGGTCGCCTGCGCAACCGCCCCGGCCAGGATTCATCAGCAAATATCGCAACCACCACGCCCCGCCGCCGTCCGCCAGTCCCAGACGAACAAACCAGACTTCGTAACGGCGCCGGGCAGAGAGCGATGAATATAGTTCGTTCAGCGTCTTCACAGTCCCATCATACCGACTCGAATTCCGATCCCGATTTGCGTGACCGGCTTTGCCCTCCACCGATGTTGAAGAGCTGATCGCTACTCGTCGTTCGCGATTAGCGATCGACGAACAGCGAAGAGCGAATAGCGAACAGGGAAGAGCTGAAAAGCGAACAGCACGCTCGTCGTCCACGGGCCGACTTCTTTACCTGAATGCTTAGAGCATGTTTCATAGATCGGTTTTGGGTAGGGCACGGCTTCAGCTGTGCCGTTTAGGGCCTGGAAAAATGCGGGCTTTAGCCCCTGAGGGACGCGCCTTCTAAGCTGAAAGGCATTTATGAAACACACTCACAGTCTCATCATTTCAGAACTATGGGCAACGGCTGGTCATAGGGTTGAATCGTAACGATCAGGGACTTGCGCTGATCGAAGGCTTCCTTCGTGACCTTGAAACCGACAATGATTACTCCTCGGCGTTCGGTTCCGGCCAGCAGCTTGGTTTCGGGGGAAAGCGGCGGCTCGGAATTTTGTTTCAACGCCGGAAACGCCTGGAAATAGCGGTCGAGATCCACGGCGGAAGCGGCTTCGTCGTCGAAGGTTTTGTCGTCGGCGGTGGTGAGCTGCGCTTTGAGCGTGTGAATCCACAGCGGTTTTTTCGTGGTATTCCGGAGGGTCAGGGTGATGGCCGCCAGGATCATGTTCTGGCCGGGCACTTCAGCCGCGGCCACCAAATCGATGGAACCCGCGCCCTGCGGTTTCGGCCGTTCCGTGAAAGCGAAGATTCCCACAATCACAGCGACGGCAGCGATGCAGATCAGGACAATGCCGGCGGGCGGAAGATTGCGCTTGGCGGTTCCGAATTCATCCCCGATGTGAAAGTCGGTGATCGGGCCGGGCGGCGCTGGAGGCTGCGGCCGAGGAGGCACGGGCTGATTGGACATGGTTGTAATTGTAGACGACCTCTAACTTCCGGCATCGCAGTACCCACTACGTCCGCACGTCCACAATTTGGCGCCGACCGCAGTACGCTATCGGAGAGGGGGATTACGTCCATACGGTGTCGTGACTTTGGTTACCTTGCCACGTGTGACGGATGCTGCGACGATGCGGAAGATTTCCTTTTGGAGGTACTCCTCGGTGAATCGTCAAACTCTCTTTAGTGCGTTGGCTTGTGCGTTGCTGGTGTTCAGCATGGGCTGTGGATCGACCAACAACTTGCAGTCCATCAAACTTAGCGCAAGCTTGATAAACGGTGTCGCCCCCACGGGTCAGGCCGGCATCTACAACCTCCAGGGTGACGGGGGTACGATCCAATTGCAGGCGATCGGCACCTACAGCGGCAGTAAGACCAAAGATCTCTCGAAGCAGGTCACGTACACAGTGATTGTCGATCCAAACTACACGAAGACCTACACCGGCGCCGCACTGCTTCCCCCTTGCCAGGCTCCTTCATGTCCAACCCCGAGTACTCCCCCCTATACGCAGGGAACTGTCGAATATAATCAAAGCGGGTTGATCACCGCCGTCGAGCCGGCAGTCTGCACGTGGGTGGAACAAGGAACCGGATGGTTCTTCGTGGGCGCGTACCAGGTTACCGTTTCGTTCGAGGGTGTCACGTCCCAGCCGATCTACATTCCAGTTGCGTCACAGGCCGGCCCAGGAACTAACGGGCAATGCGGGCCCACGTCCTAAGAATCAACAGAGGCTAAGGAGAAGATGGATTCTGGTGGGGACGGCTGCATGGCTGCCGTCCTCGTCTCCTTTTGGGCCGTCCCATCCCTCGAAACCAATTGTCTTCGGCGCCCTGATTGAGCGTCCTGCCCGCAACCCTTATAATCCCAAGATTGCCGTGAACGCAATCGCTACCTATGCTTCTCATTCCCGCAATCCAAGTCGTGATCGCATGAAGGTACGCGCCGGAATTGAAGTATCGAGCCAGTCCGACATTGGCTGCGTGCGCCAGGATAACGAGGATTCCTTTGGCTATTGGGAGCCGGAGGACGACCAGCAGTTCCTACGCAAGGGGCGGTTGGCGATTGTAGCGGACGGCATGGGCGGCTACGAAGGCGGTCAGGAAGCGAGCCGGCTGGCGGTGGAAACGCTGGTGGCCGTGTATCGCGACTTTGGCGGCGACGATCCGCAGGCAGCGCTGGTCCAGGCTTTGCATCGCGCGCACGAGCAGATACTGCAATACAGCTTTACCCATCCGGAATTGCGCGGCATGGGAACGACGTGTACGGCGGTGGCGATCGTCGGGGGCGCGCTCTATTACGTGCATGTTGGCGACACCCGGCTTTACCTGATCCGCGACGGCCAGATTACGAGGGTAACGCGCGACCACTCCTATGTGGGACGGCTGGTGGAGTCGGGATTGATCAGCGCGGAACAGGCGGAGAGTCATCCGCAGCGGAACATTCTGACCGCAGCTTTAGGCACGAACCCCGATCTGGTTATGGACTCACCCGGACGACCGGAGCCACTGCGCCCGGAGGACGTGCTCCTGATCTGTAGCGACGGATTGTGGGGGCTGGTACGCGACGCGGAGATTCTGAGCGCAGTGAAAGACAAAAGCGCGGAACAAGCGGGCCGCGAACTGGTCGAACTGGCCCGGGAACGCGGCGGACCGGATAACATCACGGTCGAGATTCTGCGCTTACGCTGAGGCGGTTCGGATCCTGAAAGCAGCGTCCGGCACGGGAAGTCCCATCTTCCGAAAGTGCAAAGCCTTGCACAAGGCCCACCCGTGCGAGTCCCTCTCCCAGCCGTAACTTGATGAAATCACAGGACCGGCCCAAGCCGGGACATTTATTGCTTTGGCAGTACGCTTGCATTTTCTATAATGCCTATTAGAGCCATAGAGATAGTCGGGGCGAGGCATTATGAAAGTTTCTCAAAAAGGGCTGTATGCGTTGCAGGCGATGATGATGCTGACCCGGCGTTATACCCAGGGTGCGATCCGGATTCGCGATATTGCCTACGAAGAAAATCTACCGGAAAAATTTCTGGAGCTGATTCTTCTCGAACTGAAGAACGCGCGCATCGTGGAGAGCGTGCGCGGCGCCAAGGGCGGATACCGGTTGCGCCGGGCCCCGTCGGAGATCCGGTTGAGCGAAATCATCCGTTTGATTGACGGGCCGCTCGCGCCCTTTGGAGATGCCGATCAGTTGCGCGTTCTGATCGATCGCGATTCCGACCACAGCGCTTTGTACAAAGTGTTTCTGGAAGTGCGGGATGCGGCCGCCAAGATACTGGAGAATACGACGCTGGCCGACTTGATTAGCCGTGGGCCAGCCGATGCTTCCTATCCGAAGGCCATCAACGGGAAGGGCAGCCGGAAGAAGAAATCGGAGTCCAACGTGCTGCCGATGTTGGCGCGAGGCGCGGGCAATGATTAAGCGTGGCTTCTGCGCTTGCGCCGGTTTGCTTTTTGTACTGGGTGCATGGGCCGGGGCCGAGACCGTCATTCGCGTGGGCGCATTTCCTAACATCACGCATCCGCAGGCGATGGTGGGCAAGAACAACGGGTGGTTCGACAAGGCGATGGGGCCCCAGGTCAAGATCGAGTGGAAAAGCTTCAACGCCGGGCCGTCGGCAATTGAAGCCTTATTTGCGGGAGCGATTGACATGACCTATATCGGCCCGAATCCGGCCATCTCCGGCTACGTGCGCTCTAACGGAGAAGCGCTGCGAATTGTGGCGGGCGCGACCAGTGGTGGAGCGTCGCTGGTGGTGCGCAACGATTCCGGCATTCAAAAGCCGGAAGATTTTCACGGTAAGAAGGTCGCTTCACCGCAGATGGGCAACACGCAGGACGTTGCCTTGCGCGCGTGGTTGAAAGCGCACGGCATGAAAACGACGGACAAGGGCGGAGACGTGCAGGTAATTCCGCTGGCGAATCCCGATCAGCTGACGCTGTTTCTAAAGAAAGAGCTAGACGGCGCGTGGGCGCCCGAGCCCTGGGCAACGCGCTTGATCAAAGAAGGCAATGGGCGCTTGTTCCTGGACGAGCGGACGCTCTGGCCGAATGGTCAGTTTATTGCCGCTCATCTGATCGTCAGAACGCAATTCCTGAAGGAACATCCCGATCTTGTCAAGGACTGGATCCGCGCGCACGTGGAATTGACCGACTGGATCAACGGCCATTTGCCCGAGGCCAAGAAACTTCTCAACCGGCAGATCGCCAAAGAGACGGGCAAGGGGTTCCCAGACGTCGTGCTGGATGAAGCTTTTGGGCGCATGCAGGCGACCTATGACCCGCTGCGCGGGTCGCTGATGAATGCCGCCAAGTCCGCATTTGACGCGGGTTTTCTCGGACGCCAAATGCCCGATCTGTCGAGTCTGTACGATCTTTCGCTCCTCAACCAGGTGTTAGCGGAAAAAGGGAAGAAGGCAGTCCAATGAGCGCGAGTCCTCATGATGTATATCCTGCGGCAGTCCCATCTGTTCCTCGCACGGCACTGCGCGCGAATGTGTTTCGCGGGAAACCGGCTTCCTCGGTAACCATGTTTCCGGCGCGCCCCGTCTCCGAGGTGGTGGTCCCAAAAGTCGCGCTCGACGCCATCTCGCTGAGCTACAAGACAACCTCAGGCGAGCGGTTACTGGCGCTCGACAATGTCAGCCTGGAGGTGAAGCCGGGAGAATTTCTCTGCATCGTCGGTCCTTCGGGATGCGGCAAGTCCACGCTGTTGCACCTGATCGCGGGCCTGCAGCCGCAGACCTCGGGAAGGATTCTCGTGGATGGCGCGCCGGTGAGTGGGCCGGGGACCGATCGCATCCTGATCTTCCAGGAGCTCGGACTGTTTCCCTGGCTGACGGTCGGCGGAAACGTCGAGTTTGGGATGAAGATGAAGAACGTCAGCAAGGCCGAGCGCGAGGAGAAGGTGCAGTACTACTTGCGCCTTGTCCATCTTTTGCACTTCCGGGATAGCTACATCCATCAGCTCTCGGGCGGTATGCTGCAACGAGTCGCATTGGCACGCGCGCTGGCCACCGAGCCCGACGTCCTGCTGATGGACGAGCCCTTCGGCGCGCTCGATGCCCAGACTCGCGACCTTCTGCATGACGAGTTGGAGCGCCTGTGGGCTGAAACCGGCCGCACCATTATTTTCGTCACACACAATGTGCGCGAAGCGGTGAGGCTGGGGGATCGTGTGGCGTTGCTGACATTTCGCCCGGGTCGGGTAAAGCAAGAGTTCTCGGTGAACCTGCCGCGCCCGCGTCAGATGGAACAAGCCGATGTCTTGCGTACCGCGCGGGAGATTTTGGATTGCCTGCGCGATGAGATCAACAAGTCCCTGGAAGAGGAGTACGCCGATGAAAAAGCTCGCTAAGCAAGTAATCTTCTATTCGGTCCTGCTCGGGATTTGGGCCCTTTTGGCGAAACTGCGTATCTGGCCGCCATATCTTTTTCCTCCGCCGTGGGGGGTGGGACACGCCCTGTGGGACGGCTTTGCCGACCACAGCTTTTGGATTGGCATCGCCGTCACTATGAAGCGCATGCTGATCGGCTACAGCTTATCGGTCGTCCTCGGGATGATTCTTGGGTTAGCCGTGTCGAGCAACAAATTCCTGGAAGAAACCCTGGGCGGCCTGCTGGTGAGTTTGCAATCTCTACCCAGCATCTGCTGGATTCCGCTCGCCGTTCTCTGGTTTGGGTTGACGGAAAAAGCCATCCTGTTTGTCGTGCTGATGGGCTCGCTGCTCTCGGTGACCATCGCCATGGAAGATGGACGCAAGCAGATGCCCAAGATCTACGGCATGGCCGGGCGCAATCTGGGAGCAAGCGGCTTCCGACTCTTCTGGTCAGTGCTGTTGCCGGCGAGCTTGCCATTTATCGTGAATGGGATGAAGCAAGGGTGGGCGTTCGCATGGCGCTCGCTGATTCAAGCCGAAATGATTTTTCTCAGCCTCGGGCTGGGCCAATTGCTGATGATGGGTCGCGACCTGAGCGACATGAACCAGGTCATGGCGGTAATGATCCTGATCGTCATCCTCGGCTACATGGTGGACGGCCTGATTTTTCGCACCATGGAGCGGCGTCTGCAAGAGAAATATGGCCTGGCGCCATCGTAGCTGCTAGCTCAACCTCCAATTCCTGAAACGTGGCGCTCGTGCTCTGCGCGTTCCCGACTCCTGTCGTAAGATTTCCTGTGCTCGTCTTCTGGATCCTTTTCAACCTGTTTGTAGTGGCGATGCTGGCGCTCGATCTGGGTGCACTGAATCGCCGCTCCCACAGCGTCGGGTTTCGCGAAGCGCTGGCCTGGTCGGGAGTCTGGATCGCGCTGGCGGCGGCGTTTGCGGTGCTGGTATTGTTCTGGCAAGGGCGGGCTCAGGCGCTCCAGTTCGTGACCGGCTACGTCATCGAACTGTCGCTCAGTGTCGACAACCTTTTCGTATTTCTCGTCATTTTCCGCTATTTCAAGGTCCCCGACGAGCACCAGCACAAGGTGCTGTTCGCGGGAATCCTCGGGGCGCTGCTCATGCGGGGTGTGTTCGTCCTGGCGGGCGTGGGCCTGATTGGGCGCTTCAGTTGGATCACCTACGCATTCGGCGCTTTGCTTGTTTATTCGGGATTGAAGCTGCTACAGCAGCGCGGAACGGAAATTCATCCCGAGAAAAACCCTGTTCTCCGCCTGTTCCGCCGAGCTTTTCCAGTGACGGAAGAATATGTGGACGGGCAGTTCTTTACGCGGCGATTTTTCAAGGGAAAAAGCGGACTTTACGCCACTCCGCTGCTCGTGGTGCTATTGGTGGTCGAGACCAGCGACATTCTTCTCGCGGTGGATTCGATTCCGGCGGTCCTCGCCATCACGCTGAACGCCTTTATTGTCTACACCTCGAATGTGTTTGCCATTCTCGGCCTGCGCTCGATGTACTTTGCCCTGGCGGGCATGATGGATCTGTTTCACTACCTTCACTACGGACTGTCGGTGGTACTGATTTTCGTCGGGCTCAAAATGCTGGTGTCGCACTACGTCTACATTCCAACCGAATGGGTACTGGCGATCGTGCTTTTTGTTTTGGCAGCTTCCATCCTCGCCTCGCTGGTGAATCCGCAAAAAGAGAAACTCGTGTAGAGACGGGGCTTGCCCCGTCTCGGACTCCCCAAGCATGGTGGCTCGCGCAGGTTGGGGGTGAGGATTTTGAACCGTGTTGGCACATCTCGCCCATACGCTATGATGAATGTTCATGATTAGCGTTCCCGTCGCCACGCCGTCGCGCTCCTATGAAGTGCTCATCGGAAGAGGGTTGATCGCCCGTGCCGGAGAATGCCTCGGCAAGATTCTTGAAAATAACCGCGCCTTTGTGGTCACCGTCCCGCCGGTGCGCCGGCGCTGGGCGAAAGTCCTGCTGAAATCGCTGGCCGCCTCGGGAGTTGAAACTGACCTGCTAGAAATGCCCGATGGCGAGCGCTCGAAACGTCTTACGACACTGGAGAAACTGGCGGAGAAACTCGTGAAGCAGGGCGCGGATCGCGGGGTCACGCTGATTGCGCTCGGCGGCGGCGTAGTCGGCGACGTGACCGGGTTTTTAGCCTCGATCTACATGCGAGGCGTGGATGTCATCCAAGTGCCAACGACCGTGTTGGCGCAGGTGGATGCGGCGATCGGCGGGAAGACGGGCGTCAACCTCGTGTCGGGGAAGAATCTGCTGGGGACTTTCCACCAGCCGCGCGTTGTCCTGGTCGACCCCGCCGTTCTGGAGACGCTGCCTTCGCGTGAATACCACGCCGGTCTGTACGAGTCGCTGAAGTGCGGCATTATCGGAGATCCGGGATTGTTCAAGCTTTTTGAAGACCGGCGCCGCGAGATTCTGGATCGCGACCCGGTGGTGGTTGAGAAAGTCATTGCCGATTCGGTGCGCCTGAAGGCGTCGATAGTGAGTGCCGACGAACGCGAAGGCGGTTTGCGGCAAGTGCTCAATTTCGGCCACACGATAGGACACGCGCTTGAGGCCGAGACCCGCTACACGTTGCTCCACGGAGAGGCCGTCGCCTGGGGCATGATCGCGGCTACGCACATCGCGCTCTCCATGGGCAAACTGGATAGTGTCACCGCGGGACGTATTTCGAACGCGGTTCTTGGCTTCGGCAGGCTGCCTCGCATGACGTTGCAGACCGCGAACATCCTGAAACGGTTGCGCTCCGACAAGAAAACGCGGCACGGAGTGGTGCACTTTATTCTGCCGCGGGAGATCGGCAAAGTCGAGATAACGAGCGACGTGCCGGAAGCAATCGTGCGATCTGCGGTCGACGAGATTCGAAAGCTGGCAGGAAACTAGGACTGGTCGTATAAATGGTTTTGCGTAGGGCACGGCTTTACAGCTTGCGGAAAAACCCAGTTTCGTAGAGACGGGGCTTGCCCCGTCTCAGACTGCTGAACAACTCTTGCTTTCACTTCGGTTTTGGGAAGGGCCGGCTTCAGCCGTGCGCTAAGAGTCAGTAAAAATGCGGGCTTTAGCCCCTGAGGGCGGGCAACCTGCTCGAAAAACCATTGATGAGACCAACTCTAGTACAGTGACCAGCGGTGGAGCGATGGGCGTCCCGCCAGGCTCTCCACCGACAACAAGAATATGAATCAAGAGATGAATCAGCGGATCGTAGGCGCGGCTCCCGCCGGTGCGCCGGACCGCGAGTCGGCGGCGGCGGCCGTCCGGGAGATGTTCACCTCGATTGCACCACGCTACGACCTGCTGAATCACGTTCTTTCGTTCAACATCGACCGGTGGTGGTGGTGGCGCACCGCGCGTAAGTTCGATGCGATTCTGAAGCGTCCCGAGGCGCGCGTGCTGGACATTTGTTGCGGCACCGGAGACATGACTTTCGCCTTACGCCGGCGCGCTGGCTCGGGCGCTCCGCAGATTCTGGGTGCGGATTTTTCTCACGCCATGCTGCAGCGCGCAGGGGCGAAGGGAGAAGGTACGACGCTGCGCTGGATCGAAGCCGATGCGCTTCGCCTGCCGTTTCCCGACGGACATTTCAATCTGGTGACGTCGGCATTCGGCTTTCGAAACCTGGCCGACTACGACGCGGGATTGCGTGAAATTGCGCGGGTGCTAGGTCCAGGCGGAGAATGCGGCATCCTCGATTTCGGAGAGCCGGGCGGCTTGATCGGACAGTGCTATCGCGTCTACTTCAAGAAAGTTCTTCCGGCGGTCGGGACGATGGTTTCGGGAGTGCGCGGTCCGTACGCCTATTTGCCCGCGTCGGTCGAGCGCTTTCCGGCGCCCGATGAAATGCTAGGGCGCATGCGCCAGGCGGGGTTTCGCGAGGCTTCCTGGACTCCGTACACGTTTGGCATTGCGGGGCTTTACCGGGGCGTGAAAGAGAAACAAAATCTTTAACGCGGAGGTCGCAGAGAAGATCAAAATCTTGAACCGCGGAGGTCGCTGAGGACGCAGAGAAACAACCGAGGGCCTTTTCTCGAAGTTCCTCGGCGTACTCGGCTCTCGGCGGTGAAATGGGTTCCTAGTTTCTCTGGAACGAATCGACGAACGCTTCGAGATTCGTTTTCTCAATCACCCGCTCGTAGTCGTCGCCGAGAAATTTCTTCAGCCGGTCGGTGTTCATGATGTACTGGCCGGTCATGTAAGGGACGGCGTCCGGCGGAATCGTCGAAATGTTCCAGTCCCACAAGAGCTGCAGAATGCGGCGCATGGCCCACAGTCCGGGGACTCGCAGCAATTTGGCGTGCGCCATCTCGAAACACTGCGCGAAGGTCAAAGGATCGCCGCGCCCGGCCACGTTCAGGATCGTCAGCCGTTGCGCTTCCGGTTCCCGCGTCAGGATCCACGCGATCAGCCGGGCCATGTCGTCGACGTGGAGGAACTGGATTTTGTTATCCAGGTACTTCTGGCCGAAGGGCAGCATGGCGGGCAGGCGTTGCCCCGATTGACGCATGCGGGCGGCGCGCGGCCCCTTCCCGTTGGGCGTTCCGCGGAACGCTCCCATTAGGTAATTTTCGACGGTGGCTCCGGCAAAAATGTGGGGACGCAGGATGAACACTCCGCACCCGCGCAGCGCAGGCGCGCGCTGCTGCACCACCAGATCGCTTTCTTTCTTGTGGACCGCGTAGGGCAGCGTGTGAGCGTTGAGCGGCGAATCTTCCGTGACCGGTGCGGGCAAATCGGGGCCATACGCCGACACGCTGCTGGGAAAAATGAACTGCCGAATGGTGGTTTCGGGATTGCGGTTGGCTTCTGCAATGGCTTCCATCACTCGCGCGGTGCCGGCCACGTTGATCCGCCACATCCGATCGACGTCCAGAACCCCTGAGCGGTGGGGATCGATCACGAACGCCAAGTGCACAACGGACGCAGGCTGCAACTCGCGCAGCAGCAGCAGCAACTCGCGGGTGGATTCTTCTCTTCCCAGGTCGAGCGCTACAAAGCGGTCAACCGGGGAATGAGTGGGAGGCGTGACGTCGATGCCCACTACCTTGAAATCCGAGAGCTGCGGCAACAGCCGCTGGCCCAGATTGCCCGAAACGCCGGTAACCACAATGGTTGGTTTTGCCGTATTCATTTAATCGCGGTCGTCTCGCTCTTGGGCAGGGGGCTTTGCTCCCCGTGGAGGTGGCGGCATGGCTGGATTTCGGGTGGGGCCGAAATACGCATCGTTCAAGTCGATATTGCCCTGAAAACTTTGCATGCTATCGCGATAGCGTTGGCTGGAAATAACTTTGAGGATGTCCGGTTTCACCGCCTCCAAGGATAAGGTCTCTTTGCCGGCCATCTTGTAGATGTAGTAACCGCTATTGGGATCGGAGATCAATTCCGACACTTCGCCGGGCTTCAGGTCCATGACCGCTTGATGGTTCGCAGGCAGCGCGGTGCGGCGCAATTTCTCCATCTTTGTGTTAGGCGCACTTCCCGGGAGTCCAGCGGCGGCATAGGCCTCTTCTTCCAATTTGTCGGGGTCTTCACCCTTGGCGGCGCGGTCACGGAGATCGGCGGCGACTTTTTTCATCGCCTCTGCAGCAGCTTTCTTTTGCTCCTCGGTTGGAGGCTGCTCTGCATTGGTGGTCGCAGCGCTTTTCCCACCAGCCTCGGTATCGGCCTTGGCCTTTGCGGCTGAAGGTGCGATTTGCTTGGCGCGGGGAATGTAAATCCGCGCCAAGGTGGCTTGCTCGTAGGAAGCTTCGTTCTTCTTGTAATAGTCTTCGATATCGGCGTCAGAAACCTTATTGGAATCCTCTTGCAGCGCGCGGCCGAGCTCCTGGGAAAGAATCTGCATGCGCGCAAAGTACATCTTTTCTTCGAACGTGGGCCCTTTGTCGAGGCCGCGTTTTTCCGCTGCGCCGGACATCTTCAAGACCTGCGAATACCGGGTTGCGAGTTGGCGACGAAGGGCCGGAGGCATTCCCGGCTGCAGCGCTTCGACCAGCTTTTCAAATTGCGCGCGGGTGATCGCGGTTTTGCAGGCGTCGCCCTGTTGGGCAGCGTCGGCGCAGAAACCCTTCAGCGTAATCACTGCATCGTTGGGCCCAACGTTTGCTTCGGGGGCCTTATCGGGCGCGGCCGAGGTGCTTTGCTCCGCCTTCGCTCCGGCGGCGGGAGGTGTAGCCGGTTGCGCAGCTTGTCCGTAAGCCAAGCCGGCAAGCAGCACACACACGAGGCACTGGGAACGCATGAATCAATATCCTCCAGGGAAGAATTACGATGAATGTCATCGTAGCATGTCCCGCTGGACCCCGGGGCAAGGGGTCGAGGGGTTGGCGGCGGGCGAATCCAAAGCGATAATGATTTTCATGGCATTCAGTTCTCAGTCGATGCGCCGGGAAAAGCGAGCCGTTGCCGGGAACTCAGTGTTGGCGGCTCTTGTAATCACCAGCCTGAAAATTGTTGTCGGGATCGCCACCGGCTCGCTGGGGATTTTATCGGAGGCCGCACATTCTGGATTGGATCTGATCGCAGCCCTGGTGACGTTTTTTTCGGTGCGGGTTTCCGACAAGCCGGCGGATGCCGATCACCAGTACGGACACGGCAAGTTCGAGAATTTTTCCGCCTTCATCGAAACCGGTCTGCTGCTGGTGGCCTGCGTTTGGATCGTCTATGAATCGATGAGGCGTCTGTTCTTTCACAGCGTGGAGATTGAGCCGACCGTGGCTGCCTTCCTGGTCATGCTCCTTTCGATCGCGGTGGACGCCTGGCGCTCTCGCGCCCTTGGGCGCATTGCGACGAAGTACGACAGTCAGGCGCTGGAAGCCGATGCGCTGCATTTTTCCACCGACATCTGGTCGAGCGCAGTCGTGATCGTGGGCCTCGCGCTGGTCTGGTTGGGACGCAGCTATCACGTGGAATGGTTGCGCCAGGCCGATCCGATTTCCGCGCTGTTCGTGGCAGGCGTGGTGATCACCGTGAGCTGGCGGTTGGCGCGGAAAACGGTGGATGCGCTGCTCGATGCGGCGCCCGCCGGCGTGCGCAGCCAGATTCTCGATCGCATCAGGACCGTCGATGGCGTGCTGGAGGTGGAGCGGGTCCGGTTCCGGAAAGCTGGGAACCGCTACTTCGCCGACGTGTCGGTGGGGCTGGAACGCAATTTCACCTTCCAGCGCTCCGAGCAAGTGTCCGATGCGGTGAAGTCACGGGTGCGCGAAATTTTGTCCGACGCTGACGTGATGGTGCACACGGTTCCGCGGGCCCGGCGCACGGAAAATATTTTTGACCGCATCCGCGCCGTGGCTACCCGCTACAACTTCAATGTGCACGACATCAGCGTGCAGGACCTGGACGGGCAGTTGCACGTGGAGCAGCATCTGGAACTCGACGAGCAACTCAGCATGAAGCACGCGCACGATGAAGTTACCCGGCTGGAAACGGAGATGCGCAGCGAGGTCCCGGAAATTGCGACCATCCTTACCCATATTGAAAGCGAGCCGGCGACGATTGAAAGGGGACAGGAGATTGTTCGCGAGCCGGAATTGGAACAGCGGCTCAAGAATATTGTGAAGGAGTTTCCCGAGGTGATGGACGTGCACGAATTCCAGTTCAAGAAGGTGCGCGCGCGGCTGTATGTTTCCTGCCACTGCACGCTGCCTGACGATATGCCGCTTTCGCGAGTGCACGACGTTCAAACCTCGCTCGAAATTCGCTTCAAGCACGACGCGCCGGAACTGTTCCGCGTGCTGATTCATCCCGAGCCGATGACAGATAACCGGCGCTAGCGAGACTGAAGCCCCGGCGAACGAGCATAGCCCAGCGCTTTAGCGCTGGGAAAGTGCCAAATCGATTAAAGTCCCGGAGGGACGACCGAACGACTCGGTTACGAGGGTCACAATGATTGAAGCTTCACTCAACTGGACAGACAAAGACCGATACGTAGGCGCGGCATCTTCACGGCACTCGATCGTGATGGACACAGCAGCCGAAAAAACCGCCAACACTCCGATGGAGTTAGTGCTGCTCGCTTTGTGCGGTTGCACGGCATCGGACGTAGTGGGAATTCTCCGCAAGAAACGCGAACCGTTCACCGGCCTCGAAGTGCGGGCAGAAGCCGAAAGAGCGGACCCCCACCCCGCCGTCTATACCTCGATTCACTTGACCTATCTGGTTCGCGGGCACGTGTCGCAGAAAGCCATGGCCGACGCGGTGCGCCTTTCGAAAGAGAAGTATTGCTCGGTCTCCGCCATGCTGGAGAAGACGGCCAAGATCACCTACACCATCGAGCACGTTCCGTGAAGACTGATCTTCATCGTGCCGGCCCCCATCCGCTGCGCGGTTACTTCTATATTGGCAGTGCGGCCCTGCTGTGGGGAATTTCGGCGACGCTGGGTCGCGCGGCATTCACTGGCCACCCGCTGCCGGGCGGGCTGTCGCTCGGTATTTCACTAAAAAAGATCGATCCGCTGATCCTGTCGCAGAGCCGTGCAACCTTGTCGCTGGCGGTGCTGCTACCGGTGCTGCTGGCACGTAGAGGAGTGTCCGCGCTGCGCGTTCCCGGTCGCGACCTAGTGCGGTTTTTCCTGCTTGGCATTCTGGGAGTCGCGGCGTCGAACTATCTCTACTACCTAGCGATTCAACGGACGAACGTGGCGACGGCCATCATCCTGCAATACACGGCGCCGGTCTGGGTGCTGCTCTACACCGTGGCCCGCGAAGCGCAGCGCCCATCGCTGCGACGAACAGCGGCGGTGGGACTGGCCGTGGTGGGTTGTGCGCTGGCGGTAGGCTTTGTCGGCTCGAGCGGCTTCCGCATGGACCCAGTCGGAGTCACGGCCGCACTGCTCGCTGCATTTTCCTTTGCGTTTTATAACGTCGGCGGACACAGCGTGCTGGCGCGCTACGACCGCTGGAAAGTACTGCTGTGGGTGTTGGTGGCCGCTTCAACATTTTGGATCTTCGTGAATCCCCCGTGGAAAATTGTTGCCGTTCACTATGGCCGGCAGCAGTGGGGATTCATGCTGGTGTTCTCGCTGGTGTCCGTGCTCGGGCCATTTTACTGCTACTTGACAGGCTTGCAGCACCTGGAGCCGACCCGCGCCATAGTGGCCAGTTGCCTGGAGCCGGTGTTCAGCATCTTGATCGCGGCGCTTGTACTGGGCGAGTTACTGCGGCCGATGCAGACCGTCGGAATCGTTCTGGTGCTGGTAGCGATTGTGCTGATCCAGTTGCCAGAGCGGGCTGCTCGAGGCGAGGAGTTGGTGGTCGAGCCGATCGAGTGAGTTACCGAGCTGGTTTCATAAATCGGTTTTGGGTAGGGCACGGCTTCACAGGCTGCGGAAAAACCCGTGTAGAGACGGGGCTTGCCCCGTCTCAGACTGCCCAATAATCTTCGTTCGAGCCGGTTTTGGGTAGGGCACGGCTTCAGCCGTGCCGCAAAACGCCCAGAAGAATGCGGGCTTTAGCCCTTGAGGGACGTGCCGTCTCACTTCAACCGCTTGCCTGCCTGTTTTCGTCAACTACCACGTTCGAGGAAGTACAATTTGCCGTGCAGGTCTACTCCGAGATGAAGATTCGCGCACAAAGCGTTGTGCTTGGCTTAGCTGCGGTGTTGTGTTTCGTTGACGCTTTTGTCGCTCCTAAAGAGAGTGACCCGGGACCAGCATTAACCGCCGTCATGGGGATTTTGTTGGTTCGCAGAGCAATCATCGTTACGCCCCAGTCCGCAGTTGTGATCTTCGCCGGATGTGTCCTGGCCGGACTGGCTGTGGCGGGCGACCACGGTTTCGTAAACATAAACAAACCGATCTGGATCGCACTGATGCTCATCGCGGGGGTATGCTACGCCCTCTGGGAAAGAATTGAGAAACTCTGGAGCTAGCTCAACTGGCGTAATATCGCCATTTTACCAGCAACCGCTGCACAGGCCATCGATGAGATAGGGTTCTGCCCGCTAGGAACGAACCCTTGCCCGCCCCAACCGCCGCAAATACTTCTGTGCCCTCCGCACATCCCGCCCGATCTGCTCTTTCAGCGCCTCGACGGAAGGGAACTTGATCTCGTCGCGCAGGCGATCGAGGAAGTAGAGTTCAACCTCGGTTTCCGCCGAGAGTGCAAGCGGATGGAAATTCAGCAGGTGGGACTCGATGGCAAATGAATCGCTGCCAAAAGTCGGACGGTTTCCGATGTTGGTGACCGAGTCGAAGCACTCGCTGCCGATGCGGGTGCGGGTAACATAGACGCCGTCTTTGGGGACG
>CABECZ010000165.1_pt1 | contig 17634 bp, 9 predicted proteins | sample 3422621 | NCBI WGS metagenome assembly CABECZ01 (sample SAMEA5534328, study PRJEB31848) | metagenome | biome: tundra; feature: field; material: soil | place: USA | collected 2013-05 | depth 0.15 m | reverse complement strand
GGCTCAGACCTTCGGCCCAGAACATGGGGTCGAAATCTACGTTGTTTTGGCTGGCGAAGCTGTGACGCCGGTCACATAACGTCGTATTGGGAATCACGGTAGTCAATAAACGACCAAAGCAAAACGCGCTGCTCATTCGAACGTGTCTAATGTATGGATTTCTGGAGAAGGATGCGGCTCCACTCCGGGGCTAAACAGTTAGCTGAAAAATACCAAGGTCGGCAACAGAGCCTTCTTCGGCAACAGGTGGGAACCCGCGACTGGAGCCGAATCTAGAGAACTCGTTATTAACAACGAAAGAGTCCGAAAATGAGTTTTTCAGCAAACTGTAAAGCTCTCATTCCTGTGGCTCGGACCGAGCCGTCTTCTCACTTCTATGAATATCGGGATTGTAGCAATCTGCGCAGCCACCGAAAAAATAGTTAGCTAAGTAGTCGAATTATCGTACAACTTCCCATGACGACGCTCCCAATGAACCAGAAGAGTCAATAGCTCACAGTAAAAAGTTCGTAAGTGGATGGGCGGCGCGGTGGCGGCACGATGGTCGCGACCGCAACCGGAATGATGGATTCGTGTATGCCAATCCCGAGGCTCCCATAGCTTCGGCAAGCTGGCTTGACCCCAGTTCCTGCTCACATGTTCTCGAGTACCAGCTTAAGGTAGTTCCAGAAACTTTCCACCGACGATATCTGCACGCGCTCGTTCGGACTGTGAGGATCCACGATGGTCGGACCAAAAGACACCATCTGCATGCCGGGATATTTCTCGCCAATGACGCCACACTCCAAGCCAGCGTGCATGGCGATCAGCTTTGCAGGTTCGCCGAAGAGTTTCTTGTGCACCTCCTGGAGCTTGCGCACGATGTCGCTGTTAGGTTCCGGTTTCCAGCCGGGGTATTTGCCTCCGTGCTCGACTTCGAACCCCGCCAGACGACATACCGTCGCAACCATGCGGGCGGCGGCCAGCATGCTGCTCTCGATCGCACTCCGCTGGCTGGTAACAATCTCCACCACGTCTCCCTTGGTGTTGACAGTCGCCAGATTCGTGGACGTCTGGACTAAGCCGGCAACGTCGGGGCTCATAGCCAAAACGCCATGATGCAAGCTCGCGAGCAGCGCCACCGTTTGTTTCGCGTCAGTCGCGTCCAGCACATTTCCGGGACGTTCGGCTTTCTCGACCGTGATCAGCAGTCCGGAATCGAATCCTCCCAAGTCGGCTTTATATCCACTTTCGGCTGTGGCTACCAGCGATTTGAGTTCACTCTCGCGCGAGGGGTCGGCTACTACCAAGGCTGCGGCTTCGCGCGGAATTGCATTCTGCGCGCTTCCACCGTTGACCTCGGCGATTTCGATCGGAAGGCGATCAAGCAAGGCCTGAAGAACCCCACCCATGATCCGCAGGGCATTGCCGCGGCCTTGATGGATATCGACACCGGAGTGGCCACCCTTCAGGCCAGACACCTTGATCCGCCAGGCCGAGTCTGCGCTTGCAGGACGAAGCCCTACTTTACGTCGAGCAGTTGTCTTGATGCCGCCTGAACAACCGATACAGAGCGTTCCCTTCTCTTCGTTGTCAAGGTTGAGAAAATACTTGGACTTCAGCAAGCCACCCTTGAATGCCGAAGCGCCCGTTAGTCCGGTCTCCTCGTCAATGGTGAACAGGAATTCCAGGGGACCATGGGCAATGTTATTGCTCTCCATTACGGCCAGTGCGGCGGCCACGCCGACTCCGTTATCGGAGCCCAGGGTCGTGCCATCTGCCTTCAGCCAGTCCCCATCTCTTACTACCTTGATAGGATCGGAATCGAAGTTATGAACTGTTGCCTCGTTCTTCTCACATACCATGTCGAGGTGACCCTGTAAGAGGGCCATCGGCGCTCCCTCGCGTCCCGGACGCGCAGGTTTCCGGATCACGAGATTGCCAGCATCGTCCTGCACGGACTCGAGACCCAGCTTTGTGGCCAGCACCCAGACGTAGTCCCGCGCTGCGGCCTCCTTGGTGGAGGCGCGAGGAATTGCCGCTAATCTGTCAAAGTGCTTCCATACCGGTTCAGGTTGCAGGTTCGCGAGTGCAGGTATCATGACACGCTCCGTGGGACCAAAAGGTTACAGCCATCTTACAGCGCGAAGGCAATGCTCGTCGTTCTAATGCTCGTTCTTCTGTGGAAGTGTTTCTCCCATCAATTTCATGAGATTTCGCCCAAGATGACAGACACTAGTTATGTCGCGAATTAACGGGACATCACACTTAGTGCACGACCATCACCGGACAGTGCGCGTATCTCAAAGCTCGCTCGGAGACCGAACCTAGCATCATCCTCGAGATCATGGATCGTCCCCGCCGGCCCAAAATGATGAGGTCCACGCCGTCGGTCTCTGCCCGGTGGATGATTTGTTCAGCCGGATGTCCGACTGCCATGTCCATCTTCACCTCCAGATCAAGGGAACGGGCCTTCTCCAGAATCTTCTTAAATCCTTCTTCGAAATGTTCCTTCGCGTCGTCCAGCACGGCTTCTAATTCGACCGAAATCGACGGTTCAGGCGGCCGCGCAACGGCAAAGATGAGCACCGTCGCATCCAGACACTTTGCCAGCGAAAAGGCTATATCCACGGCTTTATCCGATTGCGGAGACCCGTCGTAACCAACTAGCAACTTCCGAAAATGTGTGTTGTGCCGCTGTCCCGTCATGCTCCCTCCTTAGTTGCCTTCTCGCTTATAGCTTGAGATAAGTTCGACTTCTCCTCTTTCTTAGTGGCCAGCAAGTGCCTCGGCATAAACCAAGCATTGGCGATCATAGTAGGCACCACGGCGCTGCCGATCACCGTAGCGACCAAGTAGGAATACTGCGCCTGAGTAATGACACCGTGATTCAGGCCGAAGAGCGCAGAAATAGTTCCGAACGTCAGGCCGGTAGACATCATCAGCGTAAAGTACAATCCTTCTTCCTTCTTATAGTCAAATGCCTTCACCGTGGGGAACAGAGGCACTACCTTCGACAGCATTTTGGCGAAAAACAACACAGCAAATACGAGCGGGGCCGCGATCAATGCCGGCACGGACACAAACGATCCCGCCCGAATGAAGTAAAACGGAGTCAGCAATCCGAAGGTCAGGGTGCGCAGACGCCTTATGAGAGTGTGATCCTTACCAACACTGCCCGCCAGCACCATTCCGATGATATAGGCCGGCAAGACTGCTTCACTGCCCGACCAAACTGCCAATCCCCCCATTGCGAACAGCATGAAGAGCAGATACTTGGCCTCAATTTCGGAAACGCGCCCGCCATATTTCTTGAAGAATCGCGGCGTGAGAAAAGGAAGGACAGCGAAGACAACCACGCTGACGACCACGAAAATCAGCGTCCTGATGGTAAACGGCGAGAAGATCATTCCCAGAGCAATCACGGTTCCCAGATCGTTGATGAAACAGGCGGCCAGCACCGTCTTGCCAAAATCAGTAACGTTGAAACCCAGTTCCAACATCACCGCATATACGACTGCCACGGAAGTGGTCGAGAGGGCGACCCCGGCCAGCCAACTCGAGCGTACCGTCCAATGCAGGATGTAGTGGGCAACTGCCGTGCAGCCAAAAAACGGACCGAAGAAACCCACCAGCCCAATCACCGTCGCTTCTTTCCATTTCGTGCGGAAGATCTGGGGATCGAGTTCGGCCCCGGCCAGAAAGGTAAGGACAATGGCGCCCGTGCCGGCGAGAAAGCCAATCCATACGGTCTTCCCACCCAGATCAGCATGCACGAAAAGCACGCCGATCAGCAGTTGGGCCGCCGTGCCGACAACAATCTCGCTGAGCGCGGTCGAGATCTTGAACCAGATGGCGATGAGCGTCGCGATCAGGGCCAGGCCGACCCACACAGCAGCCAGCACCCACATATTCTCCATGAAGGGCCACCTCACTAGTTCTGCGGATCGCTGCCGGCGCCATAACTCCGCGACAAAAAAATCCGCTTGTCAGGAGTCATCAGCTGGTCCCGGCTTAAGATTGGGACAGCGGTTGGCGGTGAACTCCTTCACCGTGATTAACAGGTCAAGTACAACAAAAAATACCTCGCGAAGTCAACGGCATTCCTCACACGCGATCGCAGTCTCGGACAATGCAGGAAGGAGAAAACAAACGGCCAAGAATGATCGCCAGGAAATGACGTATGGGGAACGGCAAAGCTCCAGCTATTGCAGGCTTAGGTTAATCTCGCCGTGCTTACTGAAGTTGATTCGCAGCACGGTTTCCTGCCCGCTGACAAACTCGCCCTCCGCTGTCGCGGACTGGTCATAGGCGGCTCCATCAGAGGTCACCTGCACCTTAAGACTATGTTTCCCGGGTGATACCTGCATGGCATGGAATTCATGGCCCTGGACATGGTGGAACACGACCAGATGTTTCTTGTCTGTTCCTTCCAACTGGTGCGTATAAGTCAAGCGATCATCCACCCAGATTGACAGTTGGGCCTGCGCGAAACGGTGCTCCACTTCGATTTCCAACGTGGCTGGAGCAGCGGCCGGAGACGTTGCCGGAGAAGTGGCTGGCGAAGCTGTTGGAGAAACCGTTGGTGAGCTGGCACGGGCCACTTTCGTTGGGGACGGATGGGTTCGGCCTGCCGGAACCGGCTTCGAAAGCTTTTCCACGACTGGCGCCGGCGCTTTGGCAATCGAAGGAACCGTCGCTGGCTCCGTTGGCGTCGCCTCCGTTTTGACCGGCGCAACCTTCCCGGCGAGTGGCAATGGCCCGGCGGCTCTCGATCGCACTCCTTGGGGGCCAAACGAAATGGCCCAGAGCCCCAGGATGAAAAGTCCGGCCAATACCAAGACACCGGCAACAGACCTTTTCCGGATCTGCTCCAGCAACTTCTCCGCTGCCCCGTGCCACGGGAGCAGAGAGAGAGCGCTTGCCTGCGGTTTAGAGGCAACCGCTTGGGGTGCGCCTCGGCTCGCGGGCAAACCTGGCAGCGTTGCCTTGCTCTTGCTCAAAGGCTCTCGTCCTTCCCGCAGTTTCTGGATGTCCTGCACCATCTCCATGCCGCATTGATAACGTTCGGCGGGATCTTTCGCCATCGCCCGTGCAATGATGTGATCGAGCCCCTGCGGCAACTCAGTATCGAGAAGGGTCGCCGGCATCGGTTCGTGGTTGACTACCTTGAACGAGACCGTAAGGGCGCTGTTGCCTTGAAACGGCCGGTAACCCGTCAGGACCGTGTATAGGATCACGCCCAGGGAAAACAAGTCCGACCGTCCATCCACCGCTTCGCCATTCAATTGTTCGGGCGACATGTAAGCGGGTGTGCCTAACGCACGTCCCGCCAGAGTGTGGTTGGCGAGGTTGAGTTTCGCCACTCCGAAGTCGGCGATTTTGGCATGGCCGTCTTCGGTCAACAGGATATTCGCGGGCTTTAGATCGCGGTGAACCACGCCTTGACCGTGGGCGCAATCTAGCGCTTCCGCCAGTTCGAGCGCTAGCTGTAGTGCTGTCTCCACCGGTAGCTTATGGTCGTCCCGCGACAGCAGCTTGTCGAGGGACTGGCCCCCGACAAATTCCATTACGATGTAGGGCACGCGCGTCTCTGGTTCCTCGCCCACATCGAAGATGGTTACGATTCCAGGATGCGACAGGCGGCCCGCAGCCTCCGCTTCGCGAAAGAAACGCTCGCGATACTCGCGTTCCTCTTCCGGGGGTTGACCGGCCAGCGAAACGGTCTTTACGGCGACGACTCGGTTGATCTTGGGATCGCGCGCTTTGTAGACAACACCCATGGCTCCCCGCCCCAACTCGGTGAGGATCTCGTAGCGCCCAAAACGTTCGCTCCTGCGATCATCCATGCTGCGATCATCCATGCTGCGATTATCCATAGGTGTCATTTGCGGTTTCAGAGTTTGGTTGTGACCTCGTCAGCCTGACGCCGCTTGCTGCTTGTCATCCGACGCGGTAATGACAAACGCACCGATTACGTTCTCGTTCAGCACATCGAGGATTTTCTTCGCTTGCTGGACGGTGATTCCGTTCAGCAGTTCGAAGCCAAACTGAACGCCCCTAAGTGCGGAAATGGTGTCGTGGTGGGGGCGAACTTCGATTACGATCGATCCACCGTGCCGACCAATGCCAAAGGAAATACCTGCTCTTTCGATCTTCGCTGTCGCCATGAATTACACCTGATTTGAGGACATAGCCTTCTCTGCACCGCCCCCCTGGTGGTCGCGAGAAAAGAGGGGTTGCAGCGTCTATATGATATTGTCGACTCGCAGGCCGAATCGCTCCAAGTTACCAACGTGCTCGGCACTGGGGCTGGGGCGCCAGCTGTGGCTGGTTGCGACGCGGCCGCCATCCGGGCGCACTTGGTGGCTGAGTCGGGGGGCTTAGCAAAGACCGTTCAGCGGAGTCTCGGAAAATGCATCACTATAACAAGGTTCCCCGTATTGACTGGCCTACTCCGAACGACGTAGCATTTAAGTTAAGAGATCCAAAGTCTCCGAATCCATCCTAGCGCTGGGGAGAAAACACATGGCGCACGACCACGGTAGTGAATATCAGGTCAGAATTGTCCACGAGGACGGCACCGAGGAACTGAGCGGGTGGCTGAACAGCGCGGAGCAGGTCGCCCAGGCAATCGCTGTGAGCCACAGGCCCCAAGCCAAAGCTTACTGGCTATTGGAACGAGACGTTCTCTGTCCCACCTGCCAGGATAGGGGACAGAAAGTCATGGAATATCCCCTTACGGATATCCCATCTCCACGAGGCAGCCCACACGACTCCCGTTATTTGGTGGATGTAGGGTCGAAGAGCCGGTACGAGCTTGAGGTCGTCATCTGGAACAAAATTCGAGCTGCTTGAGGTAGGCTTTCGAATTGCTCTCTATCCCGCCAACGCGACCTCGAACGCTCCCGTCCTGTCGCGCATCGCTCCGATAGCCGTAAGAACCTGCCCTAGCGCAATGATCGGCCGATACATCCAGTACTTCTTTCGAATCGCCGCCATGGCGCGTTCATGCTCGGCGCGGTCGGTGAGAAAGCGTGCTGTGCCGTTGAACGTCTCATCGCCGATGGACAACTTGACTTGCGGCGTCTTCTGCACGTTGCGCACCCACTGGCGATTCACGTTCGCGGTTCCGATATAGATCTTGTCGCCCTCCACGACGAACCAGATCGTAACATCGTAAGGCTTCCCGGACTTACGACCGTAATGGGTCAGCGTCACGGTCTGCCTGGCCGCTACCCTGTTCAATCGCGTTAGTACGTTGGATTCCATACAGCGTTCCGTCCTCAATTCTAATCAGGAAGCGTCAGGCAGGTGGTCTTCTTCCTTGTCATTGACGTTGGGGACGTTGGGCTGTCCCTCAGCGCCGCTATCGGAAGTGTTTAGTCTCAGCTCGACCGCGTGCTCCTGCTGATCGTCAACCAGTTGAATGACGTTACCTTGTCGCTGGACGCCATCCACCGTAACACTCGTCTCGCCATGCCCGGCCGGCTCCTGCACGATGGCGATGTGATATACCGTCTCACGATATCGGTAATGCACCTTGAACTCTTTCCAATGGTCGGGAAGGCACGGCGCAAAGTGCAGTTTGTCCACGTCCAGTCTCAGCCCTAAGAGCGATTCCACAATCAAGCGGTACATCCATCCGGCCGACCCTGTGTACCATGTCCATCCCCCGCGGCCAATGTGCGGCGACAGTGCATACACATCAGCGGCCACGGCGTACGGTTCCACTTTGTAGGTCGCAATCGTTTCGGCAGATGCCGCGTGGTTCACGGGGTTGATCAGGGCGAAGAGTTCCCAGGCTCGCTGGCTGTCTCCCAATTGGGCGAACGCCATCGCCGCCCAGATGGCCGCATGAGTGTATTGGCCGCCATTCTCTCGCACGCCCGGAAGGTATCCCTTGATGTAGCCGGGATTCAAATCCGATTTGTCGAACGGCGGATCGAGGAGTTGGACTAACCGCCAGTCGCGGTGAACGAGGCGCCGATCCACCGCCCTCATCGCCATGCGCGTGCGCTCGGCATCGCCCGCTCCAGATAGAACGGACCAACTTTGCGCAATCGAATCGATCTGGCATTCGGGGTTACTGGCCGATCCAAGCGGAGAGCCGTCGTCGAAGTAGGCGCGGCGGTACCACTCGCCATCCCAGCCGTGCAGGTCAATGTTCCGACGTACCTGAGCCGCCTCGCGACCGCAGCGTTCGGCAAAGGGCGCGTCGCCATGCACGCCCGCAACCTCAGCGAAGCGCAGCAGCACGTCATAGAGGAAGAACCCCAACCAGACGCTTTCGCCTTTACCCTCTTGGCCGACCAGGTTCATGCCATCGTTCCAGTCACCGGAACCCATAAGCGGCAGGCCGTGTTCACCAAATCGCAGGCCCCTGAGGATGGCTCGCACACAGTGTTCGTACAAGCTGGCCGTCTCTCCAAACCGGTTGGGGAGATCGTAATACGAGTCCTCTTCCGCGTTAACCTGACGGCCATCGAGGAAGGGCATCGGTTCGTCCAATACCCCGGTATCCCCCGTGCCGAGAACGTACCGGGAAGTCGCCAGGGGCAGCCAGAGGTAATCATCCGAACAGTGGGTGCGCACGCCTCGGCCCGATGGGGGATGCCACCAATGCTGGACATCGCCCTCGCGAAACTGACGGGACGCGCAGAGGAGCAGGTGCTCACGAAGCAGTTGCGGCTCGGCATGGATAAGCGCCATCACGTCCTGCAACTGGTCGCGGAAACCGAAGGCGCCTCCCGGCTGGTAGAATGCGCTCCGCGCCCAAAAACGGCACGCCAGAGTTTGGTAGACGAGCCAGCCGTTAGCCAGGACGTTGAGGGACTGGTCGGGTGTTTCCACCTGCACCGCGCCCAGCGTGTGCTTCCAGTACTGCCATACCGCTTCGAGCTCGTCATGGGCGGCAGCCGATTCGCAGAAACGACCCGCCAGGTTGTGAGCGTCATCTTCGCCACGGCCAACGCCGAGAGTGAAGACGATTTCACGCTCTTGCCCGTCGGCCAACTCGAACGGAACCTGTATCGCGGCACAGGGGTCCAGAGCACCGCCAGCTCTCCCGGACAGCCGGGATCGGCTCATGGCAGCTGCATTCCGAAGCGTGCCGTTGCGGCCCAGGAACTCAGTGCGATCGCCGGTCATGGTGCGACTTCGATCATCTGCGTTGAAAAAGGCAACCCGGTCGGCGAACTCCGTGTTGTAGGAGTTGCGCGCGAACAGGGCGCCGCCGTTGGGGTCAATTTCGGTGACCACGTGCAACGCCGATTTCGGCCGCAGGTCGCCGAGAACCCATTCCACGTATCCGGTGGCGGAGAGCCGACGTGATCGGCCCGATTCATTTCGCACTTTCAACACCGTAAACTTGATGGGCGCGTCGACAGCCACGTAAACCGACATTTCGGAGCGGATGCCGCCTTCGGTGTGCTCGAACACGCTATAGCCGAATCCGTGCCGGATGGTATAAGGTGTCGCGCCGGGTCTGGGCATCGGCGTGGGCGACCAGAAGTGGCCGCTATCTTCATCACGGATATAGAACGCCTCTCCGCTCGAATCGCTCACGGGATCGTTGCCCCAGGGAGTGAGGCGGAACTCGTGGGCATTTTCATTCCAGGTGCAAGCCAGACCGCTTTCTGAAATGACGGTTCCGAAGTTCGAGTTCGCCAGCACATTGACCCATGGCGTCGGAGTCATTTCCCGCTCGGTGGTGGTAATGATGTACTCGCGCCCGTCCGGGGTGAATCCGCCCATTCCGTTGAAGAAAATCAGATCGGAGCGAGGTGCGGCGGCGACGGCAGCGGGCTCGGGCCGCTGGACTCGGGAGACGGGAAGTTGCGGAACGATGACTTCTTCGGCGCGGCGGCGCTGCATCTGGTCCAACAGCGATCCGCGGCTGTCGGAGAGGATGGCGCGGGCGACCGACTGGAACAGAATGCGGTCCTCGCTCGATATCTGGTCGCCGGGTCTCACAAAGATGCTGCCCGGTTGATCTGTCAAGGTGGCTTCAACGCCTGCGGAAATCAGTCCCATGATCTGGTCTTGCAGAACCTGCCGGTAGCCGGAGTGATCTTCATTCCAGATCAGCAGGTCCACCGCCAGTCCTTTTAGGCGCCAGTAACCGTGGGCTTGGATAAGTTGGCGGGCGAGGTCGATGTTGGCCGGATCTCCGATCTCGAGCAGCACGATGGGCAGGTCGCCGGAAATGGAATAGCCCCACAGATCGGACTGCCCACGGCGGTTCTTCATGAGGACGCTCGCGTCAGCGCGGAGCGAGGAATTGGCGAACACGATCGAGGCGGCCAGTTGTCCATAGAGTTGCGCGTCGGCCTCGGTGGCATTGATCTGCCGCAACAGCACCTGGCTGTGTGTCCAGGCGAGACCGAAGACGCGATCCGCGAGACGCCGGTCTTGGTATTTTTCAGCAAGAGCCAAACAGGCATCGCGCGTCTCGCCGATGCCGGACACGATGTCGATGGTCACCTTTTCTTCCGGATTGAGCACGATTTCATGACGGATGGCGACGATCGGATCCAGCACCGACCCTTCGCGGCCCGAGAGCGGCGCATGATCGGCCATGGCTTGTGGATTGGCGATAGTGTGTCCCCGGCCGATGAACCGCATGCGGTCAGTTTCGTAAGAGATTTCTTCGATCTTCGCCCCATGAACGGCCATTAAATGGAACATCCATGGCGGCTGCTCTTCAGGAGAGCGGGGCCGGCGAGTGCAGAGAATCGTCCGCTTCTCGCGGATGATCTCAGTCTGCACGAACAGATTACTAAAGGCCGGGTGAAGCGCATCCGCCGCAGACGATCCGAGAACGACCTCCGCGTAACTGGTGACCTCGATGGCTCGGCGCAATCGCGAGGAGTTAGTGATGGTGAGGCGGCGCACCTCGATGTCATCCTCTGGCGAAACGGATATTTCTGTATAGGTGTCGAACCCGTGGTCGCGGCGGCGGAACTCCACCCGCCCCTCGGAGAAGATGGCTTCGTAGCTGTCCGATGCCTGGAGCGCCGGCTGAAATGCGGCTGACCAGAAATCGCCGCTGGCGATGGCGCGGATATAACAAAATGTACCCCAGTTGTCGCAGGTAGTGTCTTCGCGCCAGCGCGTCACCGCAATATTCTTCCAGCGACTGTAGCCGCCACCGGCGTTTGTGATCATGACATGATATCTGCCGTTCGACAGCAAATGCGTTTCTGGCATCGGCGTGTCAGGACTGGTGAAAGTGCGCACGGGCGCTTCCGAACCGTTGGCCGCAGCACCTACGTCGGAGAGTTCGGCCAGGTGCGAATAAGATGCGATGGCCTTTGGCACCCGCTCCTGGAGCAAGAGCGCAGCCGCCTGGAACGCCGGATCCGACTCGAATCGCTTTTGCATGGGACGATCAAGAAGCAGGTAAGCCAACGACAGCAAGCTCATGCCCTGGTGATGCGCCATGAACGACCGAACCACGACGTTCGAATGCCCGCGGGGCACACGCGAAGGAGTGTAGTCGATCGCTTCATACAAGCCGTATTCCCCCTCAAAGCCGTCCGCGCCGAGTGCCTGAAGATTCAGGCAGGCCTCTTCGGGCGCTACCATCAGCGCCAACGCCGAGGCATAGGGCGCAATCACCAGATCGTCCGCGAGCCCGCGTTTGAAACCCATGCCCGGTACGCCAAACGCGCGGTACTGATAGTTGAGACGAGCGTCGATGGAGTTGTAGCCGGATTCCGAAATACCCCAAGGCACTCCGCGCTTGGTCCCGTACTCGATCTGTCTTGCCACAGCGGCCCGGTAGGTCTGATCGAGCAGCGTGTTTTCGTAGGTCGGCATCACGATGAGCGGCATGAGGTATTCGAACATCGAGCCGCTCCACGAAAGGAGAATCGGATGTCCACCTGCGGTGGTGAGGAGGCGGCCCAAGGCAAACCAGTTCTCTTGCGGCAGTTGTCCTTGTGCAATCCCCACAAAACTGCATAATCTTGCTTCCGAAGCGAGGAGATCGTAGTAACTTGGGTCCGGCCGGTGCTCCCCGGCGTTGTAACCGATAGTAAGTAGATGACGAGCCTCGTCGAACAGGAAGTCATAGTCCACAAGGGCGAATTCACCGCATTTGCGCGCGAGATCTTCGATGGCAGCAATTCTCGACGCGGCGCGTTGGCTATGCGGGAGGTCCCCCGCGAGACTAGCCAACTGGCGCAACGTCGGGATCTCTTCGAGTGCATCTGGAGCGAGAAACGTCAGCTCATCCAGGGCGCTCTGGCACTGGGAAGCGAACGCCCTTGCCCACCACATCGCCTCGCTCTCAGAATCGGGTGTGAGGCTGCTGGCGAATTCCGCGGCGCACGCAGCCAACCGGCCGAGGCTGCGCCGCGCCTCCGCGAGTGAACCTGGCGGGGAGTCGCATGCGGATTTCAAATCCTTCTGGAGCCGGGTAAGTTGGACCGGGCCGGCTTCTCTGGCCACGTCTTCTCTAGCTACGTCCAGGAGGACACTTAGCGTGTCATTCAGACCCTCAAATAATCGCGCACCCAGGATCTTCTGATCGGGAATCGCGAGCAGCCCCGGTCGCAGTGTCAGCAGGTGACCTACGAGGTTCCCGCTATCTACGGTCGAAATATACATAGGCAACAGCGGCTTTAAGGACTGTGTGTCGTACCAGTTGTAGAAGTGGCCGAGGTGGCGTTCCAACATTTCCATCGTGTCGAATGCATTCGCGGTGCGCTCGATGAGTTGTCCGGGCGAAATGTAACCGAAGTCGTAGGCCGACAAGTTCGCGAGTAGCGCAAGTCCAATGTTGGTTGGTGACGTGCGATGACTGAGCCTGGCAACGGGACGCTCCTGGTAATTGTCGGGCGGCAGCCAATGATCCTCCGGACCGACGAAGGTCTCGAAGTACTTCCAGGTCTTCCGGGAAAGCTTGCGGAGAAAGACGGTCTGGCCGGTGGTTAGGCGCGCGGCGCGGCGAGCAAGCGGCCGGCTGATCCACCACGCGATCACCGGCGAGGCAAACCAGAGTCCCAGTATGGGCCCAGCCACCCCCAATGCGGCTGGTCTCGAGATCGTTAGATAGATCGCGGCGGCCGTAGCCACCGCCGGCGCAACCCACATCCTCCGGCAGAAACGGGCGAGGTCCCCGTCCCTGCGACTGTTCCCATTCCGGTCGCCCGACGGAATCCATTCGAGAAGCCGCCGGTGCGTGAACAGCATTCGCCCGACGGTGCGCACGATCGCATCCAGGCTGAAGAATGCCTCGTAAGGAAGGCACGCGAGCGTAAATGCAGCCTGCGCGAAGTGCTTGGATGCGGAGCCCACGGTGGCAGCGAGGTGTTGATTCAAACGTACAACGCTTGGCTTTTGCACCAGGTCCAGGACGCAGGCGACCAAATGCGGAATCAGGATGATTCCGATCGCCGCCGGGGTCCAAAACCACAGCGGCGACAATGCCGTCCAGCTCAGCAGCAACAGCAGCGTCAAGGCCGCGGGTATCAGACTGCGCCTAAGATTATCAAAGAGCTTCCAGAGCGAGAGCGCGGAAAGCGGATTCTTCAGGCGACGCCCGCCAAAGCCCGGAACCCGCGGCAGCAGCCACCGCACCAGTTGCCAATCCCCGCGAATCCACCGGTGGCGGCGGCTCACGTCCGCGCTATATTGAGACGGATATTCCTCGTACAAATGCACATCGCTCAACAGCCCCGACCGCGCGTAGCACCCTTCCAGAAGATCGTGGCTGAGTATCCGGTTCTCGGGGAAACGCCCCTCCATCGCCTGCTCAAACGCATCGACGTCATAAATCCCCTTGCCAATGAACGAACCCTCGCCGAACAGGTCCTGGTAAACGTCGGAGATAACGCGAGTATACGGATCGATCCCTGGTTCACTTCCGAACAGGCGTGCATATCGCGACTGGTTCGCTCCCGACAGGCTCACGCCGACGCCAGGCTGAAGGATGCTGTACCCATACGAGACCCGCTGTTTGCCTTCGTTGTAGCGCGCACGATTCAGAGGGTGCGCCATCGCTCCCACCAGCTGCCGTGCCGAATCGCGCGGCAACTGCGTATCCGTGTCCAGAGAAATGACATATTTCACGTTGGCGAGAATTGATGTGTCGCCAACGACGAGCGAGAAGCGATCCCTGGAACCGCCGCGCAAGAATGAATTCAATTCCGCAAGCTTCCCTCGCTTCCGCTCGTAACCCATCCATATTCGCTCCTGCGGGTTCCATTGGCGCGGACGGTGGAAGAGAAAGAACAGGTCGTCGTCCGCACTCTCGTACTTCCGATTTAACCCTTCGATTTTTTTCTGAGCCAGCCGCAACAGCAATTCATCTTCCGGTAGTGTTTCCTCGCGCGCGTCGCGAAAATCAGTCAGCAGGCCGAAGTGCAGGTTGTCGTCCCGATTGGCCAGGAACCGGACCTCCAGCGCTTCGATCAGCTCCTCCACGTTTTGAGCGTTCACGAGCATTGTGGGGACCACCACCAGAGCACGGTGCTCCGGCGGAATCCCCTGGGAGAAGTCCATGCGAGGGAGCCGACGCGGAGTCGCGAGCAACGACACCAGCCAGTTGACCAGGGCCACGGCCAGCTGACTTGCGCACACCAGCGAGAGGCCGCCGAACAAACCGAGCGCCCAACCGTGAAAGGCACTGGGCAAGGCGCTGGGAAAGACACTGGCATGCGCCTTCGCCACCAGGGTTCCGGCGACGATCATTGTTATGAGCGTGATCGCGCCCAGGTACAGCAGCAAAGGAAATTCGCGGCCCACTCTCCGAAACGCTTCAGCGGGAGATAAGCGGACCTCCACTTTGCGCTCAAGTTGCTCCAATCCCTTGTCGATCAGGTAGAAGCCGACATGCTGCGCGCGATCGTCGCTGCCCTTCCTGGCCGCGCCTTCCCGCACCAATTGGATCGCTGCGCGCGCCACCTCGGGCTCGGATCGGCGGCTGTTCTTGGCGATCTTCTCCACTGTGTGCCGGTAACGGTCACGCGTCGCGAAGTCCATCTTGCCGTAGAATCCGCTTGGGTCCTCACGAAGAACCTGTTCGACGGCGCTCAAGGTCTCGACAAACTCGCGCCAGTTCATCGCGCCCAAGACACGGAGGCTGCCGATGCTGTTGCTCATCGAGACCTGATCGGCAGCCTGTTGCTGGTTCTCCGACTGCACCAACTGCTTGATGGTCCGCCCGGATTCGGAAAGTCGCTGCTCAATCCAGGTGAGCGGCAAGGCCAAGGCGGGGCCTTGCCCCTGCAACCGGCGCGCAAATTCCGCAACGAACGAGCCCACCATCGGCGGGCTCGACCGCGCCATGTCGGCGATCACCAGGATCAGGCTCTTGGGGTCCTTTTCGGCGGTCTCCGCTATTTTGTCCGCCCAATAATCGGCGCGGTTTCGGCCGATCCTGTCGGCGGAAATCCGGGCTCCCACCCGTCGAAGATTTTCGATCAGCGCCAGACGCAGCATGATGGGAAGCGCCCAGAGCTCGCCTATGTTGAGGGCGGTGACCGTCTGGTAGGCCGCTACGAAGCTGCTGAGACTCTCCGGATCCAGTCGCCCATCGCCGTGCGAGATCGTCTCCAGCGCGATGTCATACACCCGCGGAAGACCGGCCGAAGGGCCGTTCAGCAAGCGTGGCAGTTCCCGGCTGTAAGCCCTCGGCAAGTGTTTCTCGGACATGCGAATCTGCTCTTCGATCAGATAGAAGTTGTCGAGGAGCCATTCCCCGGCCGGCGTGATGCGGCGGTTCGTCTTAACCGCCGCCGTCAGCAAGCCGCGGACTCCGAGCAGAACGCCTTCATTTTCGGCCAGCCGCGCCAGGAGCCGCTCCGGAGCGCCTCCCGGGCTCACCTGGTGTGAGGCCGCCAAGGTTTTGCCATGCTGCCGCATCTGATCGGCGCTGAACAGCGCAGCCCGCAACGGGGGGGCGTCGTCGCTGTATCTTTCTGCCGAGTCGCTTCCCGGCATGCTCAAATGGAGCAAATTCCTACCGATCGTCCTGTTACTCTTACTCAATTTGAAGCTCCTTTTTTGAAGCCAGCTTGCGAGTGAACCAGATCGCAATCAGGCGGGCGGCACTCGACAGCCAGCCCCGCGTCGCGTCTCATACTCTAACGCATGCAGCTCCGGGACAGGTATCAAGCTCCTCATCATTATCATTGATTGTTCGTCGTCGATTGGTCGTAGTCAGAATCTCTGAGACCGGCTTGGCCCAGGGGCCCCGCTACACTTTCGGTTTCAGTTTACCCGTGAGAGGTTGGTTCCAGCGCGCCAGATTGTGGCGCAGGCGCATTCGACGGTCCGCATACGACGATCCGCGTCGCCCTAGACACTACGCCCAGGTGTCAATCACTGAGAAGCGTACCGCGCAGGACGCTGGGGTCTCGTTCCGGCCAAGATAAAGAGAGAGAAGGAAGGCAACCTGAGAAAGCAGGAGCATGAACGCCTCTCGGCCGGGGGAGATAGTCGATGGTCGTTAGTCGATGGTCGTTCGCGAACAACTACCGACCAACGACAAACGACTGGTTTTATCTGAATCGCCCGACCTCGTTCCGGCCATCGCACTCGGTGCCTGCGCACTCGCGAACACGCCAGCAATTTCCTGTCGACCTTCCGAGAAATGGGCCCAGTCTTCAAAATGGACAGGAAATGCCCCGAAGGGGCATCTTGTAAGCGATTGAAAGGAATGGCGGGGACGACGAGACTCGAACTCGCGACCTCTGCCGTGACAGGGCAGCGTTCTAACCAACTGAACTACGTCCCCACTCGCCAAATCAACGATATGCAGAATCGCCAGTGTTTATGCGGCTTTGCGCGATCTGCATAAAATGCATCGATTGCCCAACACGACCCAGATTGTCTCCCATCGGGCAGAAACCGCCAATAAACCGCCAATAAATTCTGCTCCATCCCGGCGTCTGTGCGCCGCACAAGACACCCAGGTGGAGGGCGAACCATATCGACAGCAGTCTCGGCGAAACCGCCAACAGGAATTGAGCAATCTTCAGCACAGAAATATCCTAACAGCTTCTCGTGACATTGGGAAAGGCCCGCAACGGCGGAATTATAACCAGACGGAATAAGACTCGATCAAGAAGTCATTGGACGACACCAACTCCGAACCGCTACGGTGACCCAACACATCAGCCCAATTTGAGGTCACTCCCGGAGGTTCGCATGTCGCATTTCACTCCCTCTTCGGATCGGTCTATCAATTCGACCGATCGACCGATTCCCTTCCCATTCCGAAAGCGGTTACTTGTCGGATTTCTTCTGCTCGCGCCACTCGCAGCACACGCCCAAGGGAGTCCCTTCGACACTGGCTTCACTTCCCTACAAACGCTCTTCACTGGCACTGTGGCCAAGGTCGCGAGCTTGATCGCCATCGTGATCGGCGGCTATGGCTTCGCGCACGGCGAGCCCGGCGCGAAGAAGGCGCTCGCCGGAGTCGCAGCGGGCACTGGCATTGCCGTGTCATGGCGGCAAATGTCCTAAGTTGGCTGTGGGGCGTCTAACGCGCGCCATGAGGGACGTTCAACCCGCGACCGCAGCATGCCTTTAGACGAGGAACTATGTCGGACAAACCGCACCAGAAGCAGCGCACAAATCGAGTCTTCAAGAGTCTGCATAAGCCTCTCACGTACTTGGGCGTGGAACGCACGCTCTTCTACT
>CABECZ010000160.1_pt1 | contig 17687 bp, 16 predicted proteins | sample 3422621 | NCBI WGS metagenome assembly CABECZ01 (sample SAMEA5534328, study PRJEB31848) | metagenome | biome: tundra; feature: field; material: soil | place: USA | collected 2013-05 | depth 0.15 m | reverse complement strand
CGTGACGTGAATAAGCGAGGGCGGTCCAGATGCCTTGCTATCGACCAAAAGGAGCTGAGCGTTGCCCGCCGGACCGATGAGGTCAACACGTCCCTTGGATCCGAGGATTAGCGTCCCGATCGGTTCAAGAACCACGCTTTTCGGCCCGATCTTCAGAACCAGTTGGTCGGCAACGTACGACCCGAGGTGCTCTTCATTCAACTTGACAGGCCGGCGTTCACGCTGTATCTGTCCAGAAGAAATGTATTTGTCCAATAGAGACTCGACCTTCTTGTAAAGCTTATCAAGATAGCCAAGCCATTCTTTGCGTTCGCCGTCCCAATCCACCGAAGCGGTTTCAGCGGCTGCTTCCCGCTCACGCTTGACGAATTCATCGAACTCCTTGACATCCATCGGACTCCTCCTTTCCCTTTTCGCCGACAATGCTTTCAGCCTGAGAGACATATCCTACCCTTTGATCTCGGCCAGCGCCCGTCGCAGCTCGTCAACATCCGGGAAATTCGGCTTGAGCTTCACCACGCGGTCTAGTTGCTGGCGGGCCAGCGCGGCCTGACCACTTTTGGCGTACGCGAGTCCCAGGTGGTAGTTGAAGAGCGCGTTGTCCGGTTCCTTTTTGACCGCTTCTTTGAACAGGCCAATGGCGGACGTATAGACGCGCTTGTGGTAGAAGGCCCAGCCCAGGGTGTCGGCGGAGTTTGGATTATCGGGAAGCTGTCGCCGCGCCGTCTGCGCCATCGCGAAAGCGACGTCCACATTGCCACCCTGCTCCAGCATCACGTACGCCAAATTGTTGGAGGCCAGTGGATTTTCCGGCTGAATCTCAAGCACCTTCTGGTACTGCTGCCGGGCGTGCTCCCAATCCTGCCTGCTCTCGTAGATGCTACCGGCCAGCAAGTAGAAAGCGATCTCCTTGGGATTGATCTTCGACCCATCGAAATACGTTTGCAGTGCCTGATCCGTGGCGCCGCGTTCGTTCTGCACCGCGCCGAGCTTAACCAGCGCATCGCTGTTCTTCTTATCCAAGTCGGAGGCTTGTTTGAACTCCGCTTCTGCTCCCGCTAGGTCCTTTTTCTGTTCCATCAGAAGTTGGCCCAGCATGATGTGAAACCCGGCGTTCTTGGGATACTTGGCCAACTGTGTCTTGGCGGCAGCGATGGCTCTGTCGGGCTCCTTCTGCATTAGGTCTGCGGTGAGCACGCCGCCCAGTGCGTCGGTGGAATTCGGAGCCTGATCCAGCGCTTGCTGATAGGCTTTTTGCGCTTCGGCATACTGGCTCTGTGCCATCCGCAGGTTGCCCAACTGCACATAAGCGGCAGGATTGTTGGGCTCCTTTTCGAGAGACCGGTGAATATAGTCATCCGCCGTCGCGTACTGCTTGCGATCGATGTCCGCTATCCCGCGCAGCAGGTATCCGTCCGGAGCATCTGGCAGCAGGGCGATGATCTGGTCCGCTTCCTGCGCGAGCCCACTGGGATCACCGCGGTGGATGGCTACACCCGCCAATGCGCGGTGCGCTTCCACAATGTCAGGACGCAATCGAACTGCATCGCGCCACTCTGTTTCCGCCCGGTTGGTGTTGCCGAGTTCGTCGAATGCCAGGCCCTGCTGGTAATGCGCCACAGCGTTGTCGGGATCATTCTTCAACACGGCTTGCAGCGTGTTAACCGCGTTGCTGGCCTTGCCGCTGCGAATCTCGATCTCGCCCTTGTAAATCTGGGCGTCCTGGTCATCGGGCTTCGCCTTCACGACTTCGTCATTCAACTTGCGGGCGTCGTCAATCCGGTCGGTCAGGATCAGCAGCTGAATGTAATTCTTCTTAACCACCATGTCCTTGGGATGGTCTTTATAAAGCGAGGCATACTCGGTCGTGGCTTTGTCGAGCTGGTTATTGCCATAATAGAAGCCTCCGAGCATGCGGTAGCCCTCGGAATTATTCGGGAAGTCCTTTTTCGATTGGCGCAGGAATTCCTCGGCTTGGCCGGGCTTGTTCTCCGCCATGTATAGGCGGGCAAGAGAGAGCCTGGGACCGGGATCGTCGGTGGCGGCCGCAATGGCCCGCCGGAACAACTCTTCTGCCTCGGGAAATCGCCCGCGAATCTGGTAAAAATTCCCCAGCGAGATCAGCGCAATCGTGGATTTGGGACTGAATTCGACCGCTTTCTTGAAATTCGCCTCCGCCGCGTCCCACTGTTGCCCGTGCATCTGGAGCATGGCCAAATTCAGATAAGAGTCAGAACTTTTCGGGTCCAGTTGCAGCGCCTTCTGCATGTCTGCCAGCGCGGCAGGAGTGTCATTCATACCGGCGTAGTAGTTGGAACGTGCGATGTACACCTCGGGGTTGTTGGGTTGTTTTTGCAGGAGCAGGTCCAGATGCTCCTTGGCGTCATGGAACCGACGACCGAGGATCAGCAGGTTGGCCAGGTCAAGGTGCGCGGCATATTGGTCCGGCTGGATTTCGATGGTCTTCGACAGCTCCTGGTAGGCGGTTGGCCACTGCTCCAGCTTCAGCGCCGCCAGCGCCAACTGGTAGTGGGCGTCGGCGAAACGCGAATCGACCTGGATGGCGTTCCTGAACTGAATCTCAGCCTCCGGGTACTGGCCCTTAGAGTAGTAGCGCTGGCCGCTCTCCAGGTACTTTTGCTTGCGGACGTTCGGATCCCGCGAGCAGCCTGTCAGCAGCCCCGCGAGCAAGCAAACCGCTACCACGGCATGTTTTGACCCTCTAGCAATACGCATATTTCTGAACGCCTCACATCGCGCAAACGTTGTCTTATCAATGCCCTACTGGGCCCTACTGCCCAAAGGTACTGCCTTGGGCGCACGCCAGAAAAGTTACTGCCGTTATTATCGCAAACCTGGGCAAACGGGCAGAACCACGTTAACCCCATGTTTAGCATACGCCCGTGTACACGCTCTTTCGTAATCTGCCGCAGCCGTTTGGGCCATGGCATAGTTCAATAGGCTATGAGTCACTTCCCCCAAACCGACTCCAACCAGCGTTCACCCCGAGTACAACTCAATGGATCGGTCGCGGCCGCAGTGATGGCCGAAGGCGGCCAGCGCGCGCGCGCAAAACTACAATGCATTTCGATCAACGGCGGCTTGCTGCAGTTGCAGCACCAGCTTTCCGCCGGAGATTTCGTCGAGATCGCTTTCCACACCCGATCTGGCGCCATCCACGGTATGGCCGAAATGTTGCACCCGACGCGCAAGTTTCAGAGCGCGTGTCTGCAGCCTTTCCGCTTTATTGCCCTGGCCGACGACGACCACCGCAAGCTGCGTATGGCGCTCGATTCCGCTCTGGACCGGAGTTTCCTGGACCCAGTTTCCGAGCAGATACAGGCGCCGCCGGGATTCTGACGCGGGTGGTAGGCTGATTCTACGGCGCCTGTCACTTAAGCTGCGAGCTACGAGCTGCGAGCCACGGGCAACCGGTTCGCTCGAAGCTCGAAGCTCGAAGCCCATAGCTCGCGGCTGCTTCGCTATACTGAACCCTCCGGAATGACGAGCCAGAGCATCACTCACTTCACTCACTCCGCCGAGGAGACGATCGCTTTCGGGCGGAAGCTTGCCGCGGAGCTGTCTTCTCCGCTCATCGTGCTGCTGTGCGGCGACCTGGGTGCGGGAAAGACGACCCTGGTGAAGGGAATCGCGGAAGGGTTCGAAGCCGCTCGTGCCGACGACGTGACCAGCCCTACCTTCACGCTCGTCCACGAATACCGCGGACCCCACGCCACCCTGTACCATATCGACCTTTACCGCATCGATACCCAGCGCGATCTGGAAACGCTCGGTCTGGACGACTTGCTCGCACCAAACTGCATCTTACTGATAGAGTGGGGAGAGAAGTTCCCTCGTTTGCAACGCGATCACAACGTGGAAATTACCCTGGAACAGGTAGGGGAAGAGCAAGTGGGGGAGGCTGCGCGCAGAATCCAAGTGACTATCCGTTGAATCCGGGGACTGCCGAGAGTGGACTGCCAACAGTAGATAGACTGCCAATGTTGGATCGGACGCATCTCAATCAACTGAATGTTGGAGCCAGAATCAACTTGAGACCAAGCCATTTCGCACTTGTCTGCCTATTGATTTTATTGATTTCGATCACTGCGGCTTTTTGCGCTGCGCAAAGCGCTCCGCAGCCCGAGAACTCTGACGCGAACCAGTCCGCCCAACTGCCCGCGGCCGGCGGCGGCCAGACACCACAGCAAACGCCGCCTTCAGCCAAACCATCCGCCGGCCAAACGGCCCAACCTGCCGATCAAACTCAGAGCCAGAACAAGGGCAAAGACAGCCAGGCATCCACTACGCCCGGCACATCCAAAGACCGACTCTTTTTTGCTCTACCCAACTTCCTGACCGTGGAGAATGCGGGCAAAACCCCACCCCTGACGGCCGGGCAAAAATTCAAAGTTGTTGCCCGGGGCTCGTTCGACCCCGTTCAGATTGTCTGGTATGGTGCGCTCTCCGGCGTCAGCCAAGCCGAAAACAGCGAGCCAGGTTTCGGACAGGGCGCCGAAGGGTACGGGAAGCGCTACGGTGCTTATGCCGCCGACGGTACCATCGAGAATTTTTTTGTGGGCGCGATTCTTCCTTCCGTGCTCCACCAGGATCCGCGTTTTTTTCAGAAAGCCGAAGGCAGCTTCTTTGACCGCGCGGGGTATGCCGTCAGCCGGATCTTCGTAACTCGCAGCGACTCCGGACACCATCAATTCAACTTCTCTGAAATTTTTGGCGCCGCCATCGCGTCGGCCATTTCCACCTACAGCTACCATCCCGGCCGCACTTTGATCGGTAGAAATAGTGAGGGTGTCCCGCAATATACGGCCAGTGACCGCACCTTGAAGAATACGGCCAGTGTATGGGGATCGCAGGTGGGCTACGACACGATTACGCTGGTGGTCAAGGAGTTCTGGCCGGATATCCGGCGGAAATTGAAGAAACAGCCTCGTTGAACTCCCTTTCAGAACCCCATAATGTTGTATCCGCAATCCACGTAGATTGTCTCGCCCGTGATGCCTGAGCTCGCGTCGGAGGCCAGAAACACGCCGGTGCTGCCCACTTCTCCGACTTCCACATTGCGTTGCAGAGGCGCGCGCTCGGCATGTCCTTTCAGCATGTCTCCAAGGCCGGCGATGCCGCGCGCGGCCAGCGTCTTGATCGGCCCTGCGGAGATCGCATTGACGCGGATCTTCCGCCGGCCCAGATCCTGCGCCAGATAGCGGACCGTGCATTCCAGCGCGGCTTTGGCCACTCCCATGACGTTATAGTGCGGCACAACCTTTTCCGCGCCGTAGTAAGTCATGGTGATGACGCTGCCCCCGTCCTCCATCAGCGGGGCTGCAGCGCGGCAAACCGCGATCAGGGAATACACGCTCACATCGTGCGCCACACGAAAGCCCTCGCGCGTGGTGTTCACGAAGTCGGCCTTCATCTCTTCGGCGGGAGCGAAAGCCACGCTATGCACCAGGGTGTGCAGCTTGCCGTAGCGAGCTTTCAGGGTTTCGAAAAGCTGGGTGATTTCTTCGTCCTTCGAAACATCGCACATGAAAGCTTGCGCTCCCGGCAGCGACAGAATCAGGTCTTTGGCTTCCTGCTCCAGCCGTTCGTTCTGATAGGTGATGGCGAGGTTCGCGCCCGCCGCGTGCAGCCCTTGCGCAATTGCCCACGCGATCGAGCGCTTGTTGGCCACTCCGAAGACGACCGCCGTCCGGCCTTGCAAGTCCTCGAACATGAATGGACGCTCCCCTGGGAGAAGAGAAAGAATAACAGTATCCTTAATTTGTGTGGGGCGGACACTCTTGTCCGCCGCTTTTGATCTTGGGGTCGATCTTGATCCTAAGGATCAACTGCAAAATCCTAAGGATCAACTTCAAAATCAACGTTAACGGCAGCGGACAAGAGTGTCCGCTCTACACAAACCGCAGCTACTCCGCGATTGAAGGCACTGCGTGCCGTGCTTTCATCGGCCAGCAGGCGCTGCCAAATGCGACCGCATACACGGCGGCGATTGTGCCAAACCCGGCTGCCAGGCTGATCCGCGATGCCACGGCGCCCACCGTCAGCCCCAGTGCCACCTGCAGAAACGTGCCAAAGAAATAGAAAGTGTTCTGGACGCGTCCCATGAAATGCGGTGGCACTTGTTTCATCAGGCTGGTATTCATGGCCACGCCGCTGACGCCGCGCGCCGATCCCATCAGTCCATACAGGAGCACGGCAATCGCCAGCCACGGCGAAAACGGTGAAAGGGCCATCGTAAATGTCAGCAGCAGCATGGCAAGCGCAATCGCAGTGCGCGCTCCCACCCGCGCAATCAGCGCCGGAGCATAAAGAGCGCTCAGGAATGCGCCCACACCCCATCCCCCGTTCAACCAGCCGTAGCCGGTCGCGCCGGCGTGAAAGACGCGATCGCTGAGTGGCGCCGTGACCACCACTCCCGTCATCATCGCGCCCAGAAACAAAGCCCAACTCGTACCCAGAAAAACCACGCTGCGATGCGCGCGCAGAAAGACCAGCCCTTCGCGCATCTCGCGCAGAAAGCGGCCGACCGCGGTTTCCGCAGCTTCCAGATCGTGCCGGAGTTCGACGGCTCGCGGTACAACATGCCGGCCCTGGCGCACTGCGAAGTAACACAAAAAAGACACGACGTAAGTGCTCACGTCGATGAGCAGCACCCCGCCCAGCCCAATGTGTTCATAGACAAATCCAACCAGCGCGCCGGCAATCAGCCAGCCACCCTGGACGCCAGCCAGTAGAAGCGTATTCGACTGCACGAACGCGCCCTGGGGCGTCAGTTCCTGAATCAGCGCGGTGATCGTCGGCCAGAACATCCAAAAGCCCGCGGCCACCAGCGTATTCATCAGGTAGAGTTGCCACACCTGCACGCGGCCCAGGAAGGCAAGCACCGTTACCACGAGAATGACGGCCGCCCGCGCCAAATCCAGCATCATCACCAGGCGCCGCCGGTCTTCGCGGTCGATAATGACGCCCATGAAGGGCAGCATCAGCATGGCCGGAATGGTTTGCAGAGCGGCAAACTTGCCCAAAGCCATTTCGGAGTGAGTGCGCTGCAAGATCGTCCAGGCCACCGCGGCGGAGTTCATGCCGCTGCCCAGCATGGAGATCACGTTCGCCGCAAACACAAATCGCAGCGAGCGTTTCTGCAGGATGGAGCGCACGATTTGAATCTAACATGGAGAGCTTTTGGCTCTTGGCTCTTAGCTCTTAGCTTTTAGCTTCTGGTGCCGCCGCTATTTTGCCAATCTAGGAACCAGTTTTGGCGCGGTCGAAGGTCCGGACCTCCGAAGCCAGACGCCACATGCCTACTCCGGTTCGGCCACAAACCTATACCCCACTCCGCGCACCGTCTGCAAATGTTTCGGGCTCGACGGATCCTCCTCGATGTACCTCCGCAGCCGCACCACAAAATTATCGATGGCGCGCGTATCGGTGTCTTCGTGTAATCCCCACACATCTTCGAGAATTGCCTTGCGTGCGACCACCCGGCCTCCGCTGCGCACCAGATAGCGGAGAAAATCCGCCTCCATCACCGTCAGATGGATGGTATTTCCCAGCGAGCGCAGTTCCAGTTCTTGGAAGTCAATCGACTTGCCGACAAAACTGAAGGTATCGCCGCCAGCTTCCGGTTCGCCCTGCGGCGCCGGCCGCGTCTTGTCACCGCGCGCCGGGCGGGCGTCTTTCATCCAGACACTGCGCCGCAGCAGGCTCTCCAGACGAGCGATCAGAATGGCCAGCTCAAACGGCTTGGCCAGGTAATCGTCGGCGCCCGCCGCGAACCCCTCCAGCACATCTTCCGGACGCCCGCGGGCGGTCAGCATCAGAATCGGCACATAATTTTTCTTCTCGCGCAGCAAGGCCGCGACCTCAAAGCCGCTCTTGCCCGGGAGCATGACGTCGAGAACGATCGCGTCGAAGCGTTCTTTTTTTTCGACCAGCCTGTCCAGAGCCGTCTCGCCGTCGGCCGCAACTTCCACCGCGTGTCCTTCGGCTTGCAGGTTGAAGCGCAAGCCCTGCGCCAGGTGCGCCTCGTCCTCCACCACCAGCACCCGGCTCATGCCACCCTCCGCGGTAATTCCAGGGTCACGGTCGTTCCCTTGCCTGCACCTTCGCTCTGCGCGAACACCCGGCCGCCGTGCTTGCGCGCGATCGACCTCACGATGAACAGTCCGAGGCCCGTGCCCTTCACTCCCGAGAGCGAGCGCTGCGTCACCCGGTAAAATCGCTTGAAGATGCGTTTCAACTCCTGCTCCGGAATGCCCACGCCGCGATCGCGCACCCGCAGCACCAATCGCTCTTCATCGGGAGCCTCCAACTCCACCGAGATGTGCACGCCATCGGGCGAGTACCTGACGGCATTGTCCAGCAGGTTCGAAACCGCGGTCCGCAACTCCTCCGGATCGCCCAGCATGCGCGCGCCGCTGCCGTTCTGCGAAGACAAGGATGGAGCCTCGCAGTAATCGAGATCCGCGGCCTGCAAATGATGGCGCACTCGCGCCAGTTCCATGCACTCGCGTACCAGCGAATTGAACTCCACTGGCAAGCGCTGCGGCGGGCTTTTCTTCTGCGCCGCCTCACCCGCTTTCAGCACCTGTTCCACGGTGCGCAGCAGGCGATCGGTATCGAGCAGCATGAACTCGTAGAACTCCCGGCGCTGCGCTTCTCCCACCTCGCGTCTCTGCAAGGTTTCGAGGTAGAGCCGGATGGAGGCGATGGGCGTCTTCAATTCATGGGTGACCGCGTTGATGAAGCTGTCGTGCTGCTCGTTGCGGCGAATTTCGCGGACCAGAAAAATCGTATTAAGGACGAGGCCCGTAACGATTGCGCCAAAAAAAATGACGCCCAGAAAGACCTTGACGCCCTCGCGCCAGTTGAGGATGACCCAGCCGCTGCCGACCGCACCGGCCAGCGCCGCCAGGCACACTCCGAACGTGAGGAAAAAATAAATCGCCTTCTGCCGGCTGATGATCCGCACAGGAAGATTTTAACGGGAAATGCCGGGAAATGCGTTTAACCGCGGAGGACGCAGAGTTCGCGGAGAAGTTAATAGAAAAAGAAAAAACCGGGGGACTTTTCCCGGTTATCTCTGCGTTCTCCGCGTCCTCTGCGGCTAATGCCGTTCTAGTCGTTGCCGGCGGCCGTCACCATCGCCCCAGCCGCCTTCACATCCCGTAGCAGGGCCGGTTTGGGCGGGAGGTTATCGAGCGCGACCTTGTACACGTGCCGCGCCAGTCCGAGTTTTTGCAGCGTCCAGATGCCGTACCAGTTCATGTCGATTTCATACCACGTCAAGCCATGGCGCGCGGAAACCGGATGCGCATGATGATTGTTGTGCCAGCCTTCGCCAAAGGTCAGAAGGGCGACCAGTCCGTTGTTGGTGGAGAGGTCTTTGGTCGCGAAGCGCCGCGAGCCCCACAGGTGTGTGACCGAGTTCACCATCCAGGTGGAATGCAGTCCGACCACGACGCGCGCGAACACTCCCCACAGCAGCCACGGCCATCCGCCAATCGCAAACAGGATCGCGCCCAGAATAATGTTTGAGGTGTAGTGGTATTTGGTGAGCCAGACGTGAACTTTGTCTTGGGTCAGGTCGGGGACGTAACGAGCCAGGGTCGTGGTGTCGTGATGCATCGACTTGCCCATTAGGATCCACCCCATGTGCGACCACCACTTGCCGTCGATGGGCGAGTGCGGATCGCCTTCGTCGTCGGAAAACTGATGATGAATCCGGTGCGTCGCCACCCAGAAGATCGGGCCGCCTTCGAGCGCCAGCGTCGCGCACCAGGTCAGGAAGTACTCCACCCACTTCGGCGTCTTGTATCCGCGATGCGTCAGCAGCCGGTGATAGCTCATCCCGATCCCGAGGCTGCCGGAAACCCACCACAAGAAAATGGCGACAAAAAATGCCGGCCAGGTAAAGAAGAATAACGCCGCGACTGCGCCCACGTGAAACAGCCCCATGGCGATCGCCGTGCCCCAGTTGAAGCCATCACGGTTTGCGCGGTCCTTACGATTGGTGCCTTCTCCGGCTTCGCTCATTGCCTGGATCGTCTCTTCGCTCATCGTCTCGCGTGTTGTCTGGCTCATGGTCTTTTCTCCCCACACCCCTCTTTGCTGACAATATCAAGAGAGCGCGAACCGTTTTGTAATACTTCTGTAATCCTCGCTGGATAAAGGGGTTACGAGCACAATGCGATCCGACCAAAGGGTCTGACCCCCACCCAACCGGGAGTCGCAGTGGCGGTGCCTCAGTGATCCCCCGCACAGCGGTCTGTGATCGCGCAACTTCCCGTGCACGTTCCCGTGTCGTAGAGTATTGTTGGCATTTCAACCGTGCTCCCTAACAGGAGGTTTGTGTTGAAAAATAAAGTGTCGAAAGAAGTATCGAAGAAAATTCCGATGGTTCTTTTCGTTTTGCTTTTTTTTGTGTTCGCGCTATGGGCGCAAAAGCAGAACGATCAGCCCCCCGCAAAAGCACCCGCCCCCGACAACAAAGGTTCCGCCGAGGCTGCCGGCAGAGTAAACGCCGTCAAGCCGACCCAGGAGTCGCTCTCCAAGGGCAAGAAGCTGTATGTCATCGACTGCGCGATGTGTCATGGAAAAGACGGCGATGGCAAGGGCGACATGGCCTCGGACATGAAAAACGTCACTGACTTCACCAATCCGGACTCATTGAAGAACAGCAGCGACGGCGCACTCTTCTACGTGATCCGGAATGGCAAGGGCGAGATGCCTCCCGAAGGCGACCGCGCCAAGGATGATGACATCTGGAACCTGGTGAACTACATTCGCTCGCTGGCGAAGAAGAAGGAATAGCGCTCGTGGAGAGACGGGCGCTCTCGTCCGTCCGCGCTGGGACGGCCGCCCTCGACTGTCCAGCCGAGCTTACTTTGACGCATTCTTTATTTTCACGCCCGCCCATTTCTCCAGCAAAGTGAGGGTCGCGGCGTAGTCGAGATCCTGCTGCCCTTCCTGGGCTGCGACATCGTAGACCTCTTCCACCGCCTCGAGTCCAGGCAGGCGCACACGCGATTCCTTGGCCGCATCGAGCGCCAGGCGAATGTCTTTGAGCATCAGCCGCAGAGGAAAGTTGGGCGAGAAGTCGCGCTTCAGAATGAACGGAGCTTTGTAGTCCACCACTCCCGATCGCACCATGGAAGCCTGGATCAGCGGCAACAGTTTTTCCGCCTCGACGCCCAGCTTTTCTGCGAGCGTGAGGGCTTCGGCGAAGCCTTCGTAGATGAGCGCGATCTGCAGATTCATGACCAACTTGGTGGCCTGTCCTTTGCTGGTTTCGCCCATGTGAAAGACCTGCTTGCCCATTGCCTGAAAAAGCGGCTGCAGGCGAGCGAGCACGGCTTCGTCGCCGCCCACCATGAAAATCAGGCTCCCGGCCGCGGCGGCGATCTTCGAGCCGGTCATCGGAGCGTCCACATAGTCAACGCCGCGCGCTTTCACGCGCTCCGCAAAGCGCAGAGTGGCGGAAGGGGAAATCGTGCTCGAGTCCGCAATAATCATGCCCGCGGCCAGAACTTGTTCTACGCCGCCCGGCCCAAACAGCACGCCCTCGACCGCCTTGGTGTCGGAGACGCACATCCACACCACTTCCGCGCCCTGAGCCGCATCCGCCGGAGAAGGCGCGCTGCGTGCGCCTTCCACGTCCTTGCCGCCACTTCGATTCCACACCGCAACCTGGTGTCCGGCTTTGACCAGGTTGGCGGCCATCGACCGTCCCATAATTCCCATGCCAAGAAAAGCGACTCGCATCGGCGTTGACTCCTCCACTGAGTTCTTCAAACTTTGCATTAGATACGACCAGCAAAGGGGCGGTCAAGGAAAACACGATGGTTTACACTGCAAAGCTCAACCCACCCCAGAAACACTACCCCAAGAAACCGCCCGCCGGTGCGTCGTCGTCGGGTTCCAGAGCATCTAAACGCACTGGTGAGTTGAGCCAACAAAGGCGATAATGTGTCCATAGTCCGCGTGGCAGCGGACGGGTCGTATCGTACTGGTCGAAAGAATGTTAAAGGCCTCGTTGAAAAATCGCGCTTTGCGCAAGCGAGCGAGCCAGTTCACGCGTCTGGTACGGCATTCCGTGGTCACGCCGCGTACCGGCGAGACCCACCAACCGCGGCTGGTTTCAAACGGCGAACTCGGCGTCACCTTCATCGGACATTCCAGCTTTTTTCTGCAAATTGGTGGACAGAACGTCATCATCGATCCCAACTTCGCGCGCTGGCTGTTTGTTCTAAAGCGCCTGCGTCAACCTGGATTGAACCTGCGCGACCTGCCTCCAATGGACGTCGTCCTCGTGACGCACGCGCACTTCGATCACCTGCATCGCCAGTCGCTGCGCACCATCGCGCGGCAAACCCGGCGCCAGACCGGAACCGCGCCCACGCTTGTCGTCCCCCATCATTTGTTCGACCTGGTCTCCGATCTGGGCTTCGAAGAAATTGTTGAACTGGAGTGGTGGAACACGTATCGCCACGGCGCGCTCGACATTACTCACGTCCCCTCGCGGCATTGGGGAGCGCGCATCCTCAAGGATTCGCACCGCGGCTACGGCGGCTACGTGCTGCGCAGCGGCAAGCACTCCGTGTACCACGCCGGAGACACCGCTTATTTCGCGGGCTTTCGCGAAATCGGACGCCGCTTGTCGCCCGAACTAGCGCTGCTCCCCATCGGCGCCTACAATCCGCCGCAATTCCGCAATGTGCACACCAGTCCCGCCGACGCCACCCAGGCCTTTCTCGATCTGAAGGCCCGCTGGATGGTGCCCATGCACTATGGAACTTTCCGCCTGTCGCACGAGCCCATCGAAGAGCCGCTCCAGTTGCTGGAGCGCGAAGCGCTAAAGGCCGGAGTAAAAGACAGGGTGCTCGTCTTGGAGGAGGGCATCACCCGCTTCTTCTGATTGCCTGGGAGTGTTGTCCTGCGAGTCCCTTCCGGTGTCCTAATGTAATTCAACGAGGCCAGGGACTATTCTTCAGGAGTATTCTTCAGTTATGGACAAGAAGGAGATCAATTCCCCAAAGTTGACCGAGCATTTTCTCTTCTGGGTGTGCGGCATCGGAGGCTTGCTGCTGGCGATTCTTTTTGCTCATTTCGTTTATCACATTTTTTGACGCTGGCGAAGAGGAGAGAAATAGGAAGTGGGCTAATTCCGCGCCCTGTAGGGCTCAAATGATTCCGATAGGCCGGTCACCCCGCCGTGCTGATGCACTCCATCAACAATTCGAATTGGACTTGGCGCGAACCGGATATTAGAGTTCATAGTTCGGTTACATATTGGGAATAGCGCAAGCCCAAAAGCCGCAATTTGGCCATCCGATAAGCACTGTGGTAATCAACAATTCCGCAACCGATGTGGAGTGGTTCGGTTTTCACCCGATAGAATGGCTTAGGGGGATGGTTTCTTCTAACCGTCTTCCCGTCGCTGGGCTGGCGACCGGGTTAGCGGTTGCGGGAACCTTAGGAATCTTAGGCAAATGGAGACAAGATTGGATCGACCGAACGAGATCGTTCAGGAGCACGCTGCCTGTTCTCTTGATGCCAGCCATGTGCTGACGTGGGAGGAAATCGCGCACCTGACGGCGGATCCGAGCAAGCCGGCAGAGACCCTGATGAACGTTGTGGCATTGATTGCCAGACGGTTTGGCGTCGATGTCTGCTCGGCCTACCTTTTGGAACCCGACCGCGCCAATCTCGTTCTGGCCGCGACGCTCGGGCTTCGCCAGGAATGCATCGGCAAGCTTCGTATGTCAGTCAATGAAGGGCTGGTCGGCCTGGTCGCCGAACAGGTCCGCCCGGTGGCGGTTGAACATGCCCGGAATCATCCGCGCTTCAAGTACTTCAGCGAAGCGGGTGAGGATGCTTACCAATCGTTCCTGGGAGTTCCCCTGATTGATCGCGGCGTGCTGCAAGGCGTTCTGGTGATTCAAACGGTGGGGGCGCGGATGTTTCCGGAAAATGAGATTCGTCTGCTCACCGAGGCCGCGAAGCGGGTTGCGCCCGTGGTGCGCGAAGCCCGCACGCTCGACCGTTTCATCGCGCCTGCCCAGGAGCGGCTCTGGGCGCTGGCGCGCAACCTGTGGTGGAGTTGGGATCACGATTCCGCCGGATTGTTCCACGACCTCGATCCGCTGCGCTGGAGTCAGCTCAATCACAGTCCGGTGTCGCTGCTGAACGAGTATCCTCTCGAGAAACTCGAAGCGCGCGCCACTGAACTCGCCCTGCACAGCCGGATCAACTACGCCTATCGCCGCCTGCGCGAGTACCAGGATGCGGAGCGAACCTGGGGCGCGCGCCACGCCGGCGTGCTGCGTCCCCGTCCCGTGGCTTATTTCTCCGCCGAGTTTGGCGTGCACGAATCTCTCCCGGTCTATTCCGGTGGACTTGGAGTTCTGGCCGGCGATCACATCAAGAGCGCCTCCGATCTCGGGATCCCGCTGGTTGGCGTGGGCCTGTTTTATGGCCAGGGATATTTCCGCCAGCGCCTTGATCGCGACGGCTGGCAGCGCGAGGAGTATCTCGAGACCGATGTCAACCAACTTCCCATGGAAGCGGCTATCGGGAAAAACGGCAGACCGGTCGTGGTGCAGGTCGATACCCGCCATGGTTCGATCCGCGCAAAAGTGTGGCGCGTGAAAGTGGGCCGTTGCGATTTGTTGCTCCTCGACTCCGACGTGGAAGGCAATACCCCCGAGGACCGGCACATGACCTCGCGTTTGTATGGAGGCGACGGCCGGGTTCGCGTGCATCAGGAGCTGCTTCTGGGCGTGGGCGGCCTGCGCGCGCTGAAAGCGCTCGGCATCACCCCCGGGGTTCTTCACCTGAACGAAGGACATAGTGGATTCGCGGTGCTCGAAGCGATTCGCCAGCGCATGGAAGACGAGGGTATCGGCTTTGAGAAGGCCGTGCCCCGCGTGGCCCGTGAAGTGGTCTTCACGAGCCACACTCCCGTGCCCGCCGGTCACGATCGCTTCGACGCCGATCTGGTCGAAGAGCACCTTGGACCTATGCGCGAGGCCCTCGGTCTTTCCAGGGAAGGTTTCATGGCGCTGGGACGCGAGAACCCCGAAAGCGACGAACGCTTCTGCATGACCGTGCTCGGCCTACGGCACTCGCGGCGCGCCAATGCGGTTTCTTCTCTGCACGGTGAAGTCTCGCGCGCCATGTGGACCGGACTCTATCCCGGCAAACAGGAAGACGCGGTTCCCATCGGACACATTACGAACGGCGTTCATGTCCCCTCCTGGTTGGCGCCGCAGATGTTTCGCCTTTACGATCGCCATCTCGGCACGGGATGGCATTTGCGCAGCAGCGAAGCCAAAATCTGGGATGGCATTGACAACGTGGATGACGGCGAACTCTGGGAGACTCATTTCAATCTGAAGTCGCGCATGATCGAATTTGTGCGCCGCCGCGCCGTCAAGCAGGCGGCGCGGCGCGAAGAACCGCGGGGCGTGCTGCAGCAACTGGAACGCGTACTCAGTCCCGACGCGCTCACCATCGGTTTTGCGCGCCGCTTTGCCACCTACAAGCGCGCCAATCTGATTTTGGCCGATATCGAAAAAATCGCCAGCATGGTCAATGATCCGACGCGCCCCGTGCAGTTCGTATTTGCCGGAAAGGCGCATCCTCTCGACGAACCTGGCAAGCGTGTCCTGCAGCAGATTGCCCAGTTGATGCGCGACCCGCAGTTTTCCGACAAATTCGTCTTCGTCGAAGACTACGACATCAACGTCGGCCGCCATTTTGTGCAGGGTGTCGATGTCTGGCTTAACAATCCGCGGCGTCCGCTGGAAGCCTCCGGAACCAGCGGCCAGAAAGTCGTTCTGAACGGTGGTTTGAACCTTTCGGTTCTGGACGGCTGGTGGGCGGAAGCTTACGACGGCATGAACGGCTTCGCCATCGGAGACGGCAGAACGCACTCCGACATGAACGTTCACGACACCCGCGACGGGGAAGACCTGCTGCGAGTTCTTCGTGAAGAAGTGATCCCGCTGTACTATCAGCGCGATCGCGACGGCCTTCCTCGCGGCTGGATCCAACGCATGAAGCGCACCATCCGCACCCTCGGCTGGCGCTTCAACGCCGATCGCATGGTGATGGATTACACGCTCAAGTGCTACGTTCCAGCGGCCGGCGGCACCTCGAGCGACCTCCGGCCAAAACTGTAAGTTGCTGTACCCCGCTCGTGTGGGGACAGCCGCCCTCGCCGTCCAAGCCGAGCGAAGCTCGGCAGCCGCCTGTGGTCGCAGCAACTCTTGATTCGCTGTAAGGGTTGAGTCCGCTCTAGACCGTCGATCCAACGGGCCGAAGAGTCCCGAACCGCGCTTTCAACTTGACAGTTCGGCGAGACCGTTTAGAATGTATGAATATTTATGCATAATGATGGATAAATATGCTTCAGGGAAGAAAATAAAGGCAACGGGGAGACCTGTAGACTCGAAATCTGATGGCGGCCAAACTGAAAACCGCGGTTCTCGGCGCGACCGGCTATTCCGGCCTTGAACTCGCTCGCCTGCTCGGCCGCCATCCCCGGACCGACGCGCCCTTGCTTTTGCGGCGCACTGCAGAAAAAAAGACCGACGATTCCGACGGGCACCCGCCCGGATTGCCGCACATTTCCGGCAACGGCAATTTGCCCGTCCCGTCGCCGGTCCAGCCGTTTTCGTGGTCCGCGTTGGAGCAACGTGGCGTGGAACTATTGTTCCTGGCTACACCGCACTCCGTTTCTCGCGAACTTGTTACCGAGGCGATGACCTGCGGGCTGATGACCCGCGGGCTGCGGATCGTCGATTTGAGCGGTGCGTGGCGGCTGAAACAGGAACAGCATCGCGCCGTCTATGGCTTCAAGGATGTCAACGCGCAGACCGCGGCGGAACTCACGGAGCGCGCCGTGTACGGTCTGCCCGAGCTGAAGGCGAATGTGGACCGGATTCCCTCGGCCGCTCTGGTGGCGAATCCAGGTTGCTATGCGACTTCCGTCATTCTTGCGCTGGCGCCCTTGCTGTCGGCCGGCATTGTGGATTCGGATCGCGGCATTATCTCCGATTCAAAGTCCGGCGTATCCGGCGCCGGCAAGGAACCCACGGCGCGCACCCACTTCGTATCGGTGGCCGACAATTTCTCCGCCTACTCGGTCTTCGGACACCGCCACACCGGCGAAATTCTCGAGCAATTGGCGCTCAATTCCCACCAGTTGATCTTCACTCCTCACCTCTTACCAATTCCACGCGGGATTCTGTCCACGATCTATGTCTACCTGAAACGCGAAATGTCGACGGACGAGATCCAACGTTGTTTCCAGGATTTCTACGAGGGCAAGCAGTGGGTTCGCATTTTTCCGGCATCGAGTTTGCCGCAAATCCAATTCTCGGTGCACACCAACTACTGTGACCTCGGTTTTTGCCTCGCGCGCGATGGCCGCCGGCTCGTGATTGTTTCCTGTCTCGACAACCTGCTCAAAGGCGCAGCCGGACAAGCCGTTCAGAACATGAACCTCATGTACGGCTGGGACGAGACGGAGGGCTTGCAGTGAAAATTGTCGTCAAGATCGGGGGCGCGGCGCTGGAGGACAAACCGACTCTTCAGAAATGCGCGCAAGCGGTGGTGCAGCTCGCCCAGGACGGACACCAGGTCGCGGTCGTGCATGGCGG
>CABECZ010000150.1_pt1 | contig 18026 bp, 12 predicted proteins | sample 3422621 | NCBI WGS metagenome assembly CABECZ01 (sample SAMEA5534328, study PRJEB31848) | metagenome | biome: tundra; feature: field; material: soil | place: USA | collected 2013-05 | depth 0.15 m | reverse complement strand
TGCCACGACCAGCACAGCATGGTTGCCGTCAAAGGCAATTACGGTGGCGTGACCGGTGGAGTGTACCAGACCTACTTCTTTGTCAGAGGTCCATACAATCCAGGCGCACCGTACGACAAGACGCATGCTCCATCCACCATGCAGTTCTGCCGTCAGTGCCATTTCCCGCAATCGAACGAAGCCTATGGCGATTTCAACATCGGCACCGCGTTCTAATTGGGCTGCTACAACCGGGGGGGAGTCTCCTCTCCCCCGGATTTTGAAAGTCGTTTGAGAGTGAAAACCTTGAAGGGAAATCTATGAAGGCTAGGTTCCAAGCCGTTGCTCTGCTCAGTGTCGCCCTCTCATCCGGGCTGGCGCAGGTGGCTTCGCATGCGCCAACGTTGGGGAAGACGGTCGCGGACGCAAGCGCGCCAGCCCCCACCGGTTCGACCTCGAGTATGCAGGTCACGGACAAGGCGGTGGCGCGCGTCAATGGCGCCGTGCTGACCGACCGCGATCTGATGCGCGAGATGCTCGCCATGTTTCCCTACGCCCGCCTGCACAATGGCTTTCCCAAGTCGCAGGAGGCGGAGATCCGCAAGGGCGCCCTGCAGATGATCGAATTCGAAGAACTGGTGTACCAGGAGGCGGAACGGCGGAAATTGACGGTGCCTGGGGCGCGCCTCAGCCGCGCTGAAGCGGATTTCCGGAAGCAGTTCTCCAGTGAAAGTGACTTCAAGCTTTATTTGAAGACGGAGTGCAAAGGCTCCCGCCAATTGTTGCAACAACGTATTCGCCGCTCGCTGCTGATCGAGAAACTGCTGAAGCTGGAAGTGGCCGATAAAGCGAAACTGTCCGCGGCGCAGGTGCGGGACTTTTACGATAAGAATCCGCAGCGCTTCCAGGACGGCGAGAGCTTCAGCATTCAGACGATTTCGATTTTTTGCCCGCCCAACGCCGACGCCAGCAAGAAACAAGAAGTCCGCAAGCGGGCGGAAGACGCGCTGCGACAGGCCAAGGCCGCCAAGAGCTACGAAGAGTTTGGGCTGCTGGCGGAGAAGATTTCCGAGGACGACTACCGGGTCAACATGGGCTTGCACAAGGTCGTAGGACGCAACGAGTTGCCCCCGGACGTCGTGAAGGCCGCGCTGGCCATGGCTCCCGGAGAGGTAAGCGATCTGATTCAAATCGACAATGCCTACAGCCTGTTTCGACTGATCGCCCATGTGCCGGCGGCCAAGATAAAGTTCGAGCAAATACAGGGCAAGCTGCACAATGACCTGGAGAAAGGCAAGTATGAACGGCTGCGCGCCGGTCTGGACGCGCAGCTGCGGAAGACAGCGAAGGTAGAGGAACTATGAGAGCGTGCCACTCCCCCGGATGGATCGAGCAGAGAGCGGAAACGCTGACTTCCGAGGGTGGTAGGGCCGTTTTCTCCAAGGGGGTGGAGATGTGCGGTTAAAGCTCCGAATCGCGATTTGCGGGCTGGCAGGACTCTGGTGGGTGGCGTTGCCGGCAACGGCGCAAATTCAGATGGACGGTCTGAATATGGCGCTCAACGGCAACCTGGGGTTAGGCTACACCGGCTCGATGAGCAATCTGGGCGAGTCGGGCCACGGAGACAACATCAACGGCAACGGTTACTTCCGCGGTTATTACTACAACCCCAACTTTATCTCTTTCGCCGCCCAGCCCAACTATGGCCGCGCGCAAGACAATGCCGAGTCGCAGAGCATTTTCGACGGCGGCGGAGTGACCGCCAGTGCCAATATTTTCAGTGGCAGCCGCTTCCCGGGAACGTTGAACTTCTCCGATAACAAGAACAGCACGGGCATATTTGGGATACCCGGGGTGGCTGGCCTGGTTACGAACAATAGCTCTCACGGTGTCAGCGTCGGCTGGAGCGCGCTGTTGCCCGGGTGGCCCACACTTACGGTGGGCTTTAGCGACGGTTCCGGGTCGTCTTCGGTAGTGGGAGCCGACGACCAGAGCCACTCTACGAATCGTGTCTACACTTTCCGCTCCACCTATAGGGTGGCCGGGTTTGATTTCGGGGGAGGCATCATTCACCAGAATCTCGACATTAATACGAATGGTACATCCCTGACGGGCGTTGAAGAGTCGACAACAAACGACACCACCACCTACAGCATTTCTGCTGCGCACAAGCTGCCGTGGCATGGTTATTTCTCCTCGTATGCTTCACGGGAGAATTACACCGACAGCTTTTCCGGCGGCCACAATACCGGCACCACGGATAACGTCAACGCAACCGTCGGTATTTACCTCAAGGTACCGATAACGGTTTCGGCGAGCTATACGGACGATCTATTCGGGAGCGCGCAACAGTTCCTGACCGATCAAGGGCAACCGTTTCTTGAGACCACCATCAGCCCCAAGTCGAGTCAGTTCGATGTGAGCGCCACCAGCCAGTACAACTGGCATCATTTTGGTTTGACCGGATACGTCAACCATGTGCGCCAATCCTTCGGTGGCAGTTCCTACGATCTGACGCAGTTCGGCGGCACGGTGAACTACGATTTTTCAAAATTCATCCATGGATTGATCGTGACTGCGGGCGTAACGAACACCGCCGACCGGGATGGCAATCAACGGGCCGCATTGGTGGGCAGCGCCACCTACATGCGGAGTCTGCGCCGCTGGGACTTCAGCGGCAGTTTCTCCTACGACCAGAGCACCAGCACGCTTGGAGCTATCTATACGACCTCCACCTTAGGCTATTCCGGCGGTTTCAAATACCGGCTGGCCCAGCACATGCACTGGAGCGGCGGGTTCACGGGTGGTCATACCGGCTTCGTCGAGCTGGCCGGCAGTGGAATGCATAGCGAGAGCTTTACCAGCGCTTTCAATTGGCGGCGATTTACGGCGTCGGGGAACTATTCGAAATCGAGCGGTACTTCGGCCTTCACAGCGATTGGACTGTTGCCGGTGCCAGTGCCGCAGCCGATTATCCCGGTCGGCGGCCTGACCACTTATGACGCAACCGGGCGGGGCGGCGGATTTGGTTTTTCGCCGGTGCGAAGATTGACCATCAACGGGAACTACTCGCGCGTGAACAGTAACATCTTTAACGTAACGGGCAACTCCGTAAACCTAACTGACCAAATGGGTTCGCGGCTTGATTACCAGTTCAGAAAGGTGTATTTTTATGCAGGCTATATCCGCCTGCGGCAAATCGTCAGCGCGGCCGGCACACCTCCAACAAGCCTAACTAGCTATTACTTCGGGCTTTCCCGATGGTTCAATTTCTTCTAGCGGCCGCGCGGAAGATCCACATAAGCAGGGCAGCGAAAATTTGCTGCTCCGTGCTGCTTTTGCTCGCCACGGTCGGGGCAGCGGACAAGGGCAGGAGCAACCAGCCCAAACCACCCGACTTGCCGCTGGAAGGCGGCCGCAAACTTGTGTTTGAGCGAAGCTTCAGCACGGAGAAAGAGACCAAGGGCAAGCCCGGGTTCTGGACCAAGGTCCTGGACGTGGTCGCCGGCGAACCGGAATATCGGCAGATGGTGCGTCCTTATAGTATTGCGGTCGACTCGCGGGGCCGCGTTATCGTCACGGACCCGGGCGTGAAGGGCGTTCACCTCTTCGACTTCGAGCAGCATAAATACAAGTTCATTCAGCGCGCGGACAAAGACAAAGACCCCATGCTGGCGCCGCAGTGCGTCGCGGTGGATGACCAGGACAATTTTTATGTCACCGACTCCGAGTCGGGAAAAATCTTTGTCTTCGACGGAGAGGGAAAATTCAGGCGCGTCCTGGGCAGCTTGAAGGGTGGCGAGGGCTACTTTAAACGGCCCACTGGCATCGCCGTCGATTCCGCCGGCCAGCGAATTTATGTGACCGACACGCTGCGCGACAAGATCTACGTCCTGGATATGCAAGGCCAGGTAATGCAAACCATTGGCAAACACGGCAGCAGCAACGGCGAGTTTTACTTCCCCACAGAACTGCGGCTCGACGACCGCGATTTGCTGGTGGTCGACGCGATGAACTTCCGGGTTCAGAGGTTGAGCCGCGGGGGCGAATTTGAGCAGGCGCTCGGGCAGGTCGGAGATGGCGTCGGTCAGATGTTCCGGCCGAAGGGGGTGGCCGTGGACTCAGAAGGGCACCTGTATATTGCGGACGCCCTGTGGGGAGTCGTGCAGGTTTTTGATCGCCAGGGTCAGCTGCTGTACAACTTTGGACAGAGGGGCACCGAACTTGGGGAATTCCAGCTGCCCGCCGGGATCTTCATCGATCACAACGATCGGGTTTTTGTCGTGGATTCCTACAATCGACGGGTTCAGGTGTTTCGTTATTACGGACTGGCTAAGAAGGCAGAAAGGGCGACTCCTTGAAGCACTTTGCTACTTTCTGCGTTCTCACGATGACGCTGGTGGGCGCGGGGCAAGCTCAGACGCCCCAAACCGACGTCTTGGGCATCCATGACATGGGGGCTTTTAGCCAAGGCCCGCTGAGCGGAGGCCTGCCCCCTTGCCAGTATTGCCACGCGCCGCATTCCGGCCTGAATGCACGGCCGCTATGGGGTCAGAAGCTGTCCACGCAGACGAATTACACGCTCTACAGCAGCACCACGATGGTGAACACGGTGCAGGAGCCTGCGCTGGGATCGGCCAGCAATCTCTGCCTCAGCTGTCACGATGGTACGGTGGCGCCCGGGCAAACCGTGCCTTACGGCAGGATCAAGATGCAAGGTTCCATGAGCGCCCAGGACGTGTTTGGAACCAATTTGTCTACTACGCATCCCTTCAACTTCAAGCTGCCGCTGTCGTCCAACACTCCCAACGTGTATCCCAGCGTGCTCAGCGGAAAGACGACGAATCCGGCAGTGAAAATGATCAAGGGCAACATCGAGTGCACGACTTGCCACAATCCGCACGTAGAAGCGATTGACCCCGTCGCGCAGAACTTTCTCGTCGTCAACAACAGCGGTTCAGCCTTGTGCCTGGCCTGCCATCAAGCGCTTCCCAGCAAGACAGACCCGCACAGCATGGCGTCACTTCGATCCCAGATCGAGGCTCGGACAGGAACGACGACGGCTAGCGTCACGCCTAATATTTTTGGCCGCTGGTCCCTCAGTGGACACGCGTTGGCTTCTCACAGGGTATCGAAGACGATTCTGCTTGGGCCCTACGGCAATACGCGCCAGAATGCTTGCCTTTCCTGCCACACTCCGCACAAGGCGCCGGGTGCGGGCGCATTGCTCACCGGACCAGTTCAGCCGGTGCTCGATATGGACGCAGTGACGCAAAACTGCATTTCATGCCACAACGGCGGTACGACCCTTGCGCCAGCGATTCCCAACGTGTTCGCCGAGTTCAGCAAGACGGGGCATCCCTTTCAGACGGGAACCAGCAAACACAATAACCGGGAGACTTTGATTCTCAACAACAACCGGCACGCCACCTGTGTGGACTGCCACGAACCACACTCTTCCGCCCCAACCACATCTTTCCTGGCGACGAATATCCGACCGTCACAACAGGGCGTCATCGGAGTGAGCGCGGTGGACGGGACGACGGTCGTGAATCCAGCGGCAAATCAATATGAGATCTGCTTGCGTTGCCACGCCACCAGCGTGGGGAAGCTGAGTCCCGCCGTTTTCGGCTACTTGCCGACACGAGCGGCTGACACTGGAGACCCGCTGAATATAACCCCGCAATTCAACTCGACGGCAACATCGAGCCATCCGGTCATGCACGACAGCAACAGTCCGCTCCCACAGCCAAGCCTGCGTCAGTACCTGTTGAATCTGGATGGACACACCCAGGGGCGGCCAATGGGCACACGCTTCCTCTGCACCGATTGCCACAATAGCGATGACAACCGCGAATTCGGCGGCACTGGCCCAAACGGGCCGCACGGTTCCAAGTTCTCTCACATCTTGGAGCGTCGCTACGAGTTCAGCCAGGTGGCACTGGGCCTGCCTCCCCTCGCCGGACCGGGAACGACCATCCAAAATCTTCTCCCTCCGATTGTTGATCCGGCGGCGGGAGGCCCTTATTCCTTGTGTGCCAAGTGTCACGACCTTAGCAACGTGATGGCGAATGTCAGTTTTAGCAAACACTCGGTTCACATCAATGCCGGGATTTCGTGCTCTGTCTGTCATACAGCACATGGCATGAGCGCATCTTCGGGCAATGTCTCCGGAGTGCGCATGGTGAATTTCGATTTGGGGGTCGTAGCCGCGAACGACAGTACGAATGCTCCCATCGCGTACAAACGGAGCAAGAACACCTGCACTCTCAGGTGCCACAATTACAATCACAACGCAGATGGCACGGTGCAAGTCAGCGGCCTATCGAAAGCTTCTGCGAAACATTGAAGCTCCTGCGAATTCAAACCCGAAGGCTCTGCTCGAAACCTCGTGCCGCCGTCGACGGGCCTCGTGTGAAGTTCCGCCATGCCCGTTTACGTCATTGACAACAAGTTGGCTGGGACACCGCGACGTTGGGTTCTTGACAGCGCTCCCCTGCACGTTGTGGCTCTAGTGGCATTGCTGGCTACAGCGCCGGTGGTCGAGGCTCTCCGCGTTTCTGCGTTTTCGAACCGCGATCTCTGGTGGCATCTGCGTTCGGGATTGTGGATCCTTCAAAACCACAGCGTTCCCCGCAGTGGGTTGTTTTCGCAATATGCAGACAGGCCCTGGGTGGCATCCAGTTGGGCGTTTGAAGCATTGATGGCTGCAGCCTACAAACTCCTGGGCTTAAGGGCAGTCCCCATTCTGTTGATGGCGTTTAAGCTGGCACTGGCGGTTGTGACTTTTCTTCTGGCGCGTGGTTGGCGCGGAGTTTTTTGGGGAGCGGTAGGGCTTTCCGCAATTGCGCAGTATGTCCTCGTCGATTTGCAGCCGCTGCCCAACTTTTTCTCGATTTTGTTCTTCGGGGTTGAGCTGATTCTCTTATTGCAGAGTCGCCGGACGGCCGACTTGCACTCGCTGTTTTGGCTACCCCTCCTTTTCTTGCTCTGGGCTAATTTCGACAGCCAGTTCTTGAACGGGTTGCTCTTGCTGGGCTTGTATCTGTTAGCCGAGTTTACCGAGTTTCTGTTGCATCGTTTCGGCGCAAGCGGAATTTCACCGCCGGCCCACTCTCTGCCCAAAATCACCGCGCTTGCCGGCCTTTCAGTCATCGCAACCTGCCTGACACCTTACTGGTTCCAGCTTTTCCCGAGCGTGTCCCAGATTGCCTATGGCAGGTTGGAATTTGAATATTTCCAGGAAATGAGCGCCTTCGCCTTCCGGCGGCCGGAACAGTTTGTGTTACTGCTGCTGGTGATGGCAGCATTTCTTGTGCTGGGGCGGCAACGCTCTCGAGATCTTTTCAAACTAGGAGTGATGGCAGCGGGTGCCATGCTCGCATTTCGCGTGCAACGAGACGCATGGTGTGTGGCCTTGCCGGCGATTGCCGTAATCGGCGACGCGCTAGCGGATTATGTTCCCGAGGCAACACCGCCGAGGGGCAGCCATCGAAAATGGGAAAAACCGCTGGCAGCGATGCTGACTCTCGCAGTATTTCTGGCGGCCAGCCTTCGCGTTCCCAATAACGAAAGCTTAATGAGACGAGTTAGTCGTGTTCTCCCCGTAAAGGCCTGCGACTATATCCGGGCGAATCACCTTCCGCCACCGCTATACAATGCCTACGCCTGGGGCGGCTTCCTGACCTGGTATTTGCCGGAGTATCCAGTGGCTATCGATGGCCGAGTTAATTTATACGGAAATGAAATCAACCAGAGATATCTTCACGCAGCCGAAGGAAAACAGCGTCTGGAAACAGATCCAAGTTTCATGAGTGCCAGGACGATCCTGCTGGAGCGTGGCTCCGGGATGACTGAAGCGTTGACGACGCTGCCTGCCTTGCGCGCGCAATTCCGGGTTGTTTATCAAGACGATATTGCTACGATCCTGGTGCGGCAGTGAGGACGCCAGGGCGAGTCTGGCATCTTGTGCAAGTCGCTACTGGCGAACAAAAACCACCGCGACCTGATCCTGGTAGATCAAGCGGAAGCGCGAATCAATAGTAAGGAGGTTTGCCAGCGGCAGTTTCTTGGGTAACAGCACCACTCCAGACTCGTTGAGATATGGGTCCGAGGTGTACGATGAGCCAATCGTACTGTTGTAAGTGAGCGCGTCGAGTTCATCTCCATAGAGATCGTTCCGCCCATCGACCACCACGGGATACTGCGGCATACACCAGATCAGAAAGCCGCCCCAGCCTAAATCGTTGTATAGAGGTCCAGGAACAGGGTTGCTGCGCAGAAAGTTGACGGCATTGACCGGATATTCGTGGCTGATGGTGCGATCCAGATCTCGGTAATTGAATCCCAGGTTGGCCGCTGCCAGAAATACGAATAGCGCAACGACTGCCACCACTGCGGTTAGTTCCGGAAGCTTCAATACCGGCGTCACCCGGTCTTCTTTGGGGCCCGAATCGGCGATAAACGCCACCGCGCAGATGGACACGAACCACGCATCCCGCTGGGTGCGGAAGGCGACGACACTGGCGAGCGTCAACAGAGAGAGCTTGAAAACATCCAGTTTTCTTTGCCCCCCCAGCGCGAAAAATGCCGCCGCGGCTAGCAGGAGCAGCACGTAATGTGTAATCAACCTGAAGTCTGCTGCGGACAGCTCCTGAATCATGACGTAGGGCACGTGCGAGTTCGAATATGCACGTACGACGCGGTAGAGATGATACGTATACGGCCCAATGCAAGTAGCGGCCAGACTGCCTACAAGAATCCCAATGAGTCCGCGGATCGGGAGCGTGGATGCCGGAAGCCAATCGCAGTGAACTCCGGCCCACATCGTCATGCGCTGCAGCAGGTTGATCCCGACGAACAACCCCACCACGAACAGCCCGTAGAGAAATTGGATGTGAACGTTGGCCCAGACAACAAAAAGCAATGGTAACCAATACAACGCCTGGATCCGGCCGCTGCGCTGGGCTTCCAAAAGCAAAGTGAGCATGACCGTGAACAGGATCATCGTCACAAACACGGGCCGGGGCATGAGAGTGAATAGAAAGGCAAAGCTTCCCACCAGGGCAAGAATCCACGCGGTCCAGAATCGTCCGGAAAGTCGGTGCAGCATCCAGAAGAGGACAAAGGTGACCGCCATGGTCAACAGAACGCCGTACAGTGCAAATCCGACGATCCCGAACCATGCATAGGCTCGCGACATCAGCACCTCATACGTCCAGCTGTAGGCGACCCATGGATGAGTCGCGGCAGTGCGCGAGAAAATGCCGGTGTAGGGAACGGTGTGGTGTTCGACGATCCAATCGCCAACTTTGAGGTGCCACCAAATGTCCGGATCGCGAACCGTGGTGTGGCCCTTGAAGGCCAGTGCCGCCATCAGCGTCAACAAAGACGAAAGGGCCAGCAGTTGCAGCGCCCGCAACCTGAGAAGCCCACGCAATTCCTGCATTATGCTCATTGGTCAGGGGCGCCCTGCGCGTGTTCCCGTCTTAGTCTCCGGGCATCCGGCTTCCAGCCCTGGCAATCAGAACATTCTGCCACAGCGCCGGCTTATCGGTCTGGGTGCCGGGAGGAATGTTCAGATGCTGTTTCGCGAGCGATTGCTTCTTCGAATTGACATTTCTGGTCAAAGCTTTCCGGTGACCGTGACGCCGCAGGGGCCAAACGACTCACTTCCACCAGCTAGTCGCCGCCGCGATTGCGCCATATACCGCAGTTGTGTCCCTGGCCTTCTCAGATCGGTGACGCTAAGTTGGTGAAAAACATGGCTTGAACTGGCGATGTAAAGGGACCGTGTAATTGGCAGATTGATTGCCCCTTAGTGGATCCTGCAGTCTTCAGAATCCGAATGCCTTCTTTGCATTCAAAGGGACATACGACGAATGCCGGTCCGCGCCCAATCGTGGGCAGGTACACTGTGCCGACAGTTGCGGCACTCGCGCTGCTCTACGCACTGTTTGCGGGGCTACGCACGGTTGGCGATTCGGATATCGGATGGTGCCTGGCCACCGGTCGTTGGATCGTTCAACATCACAGCATACCTTCGACCGACGTTCTCTCCTATACGGCCCGCGGACAAGAGTGGATTTATCCAGCTCTGTCGCAGGTTTTGCTCTACAGCTCATTTCTTCTGGGTAATTACTCTCTCCTTTCGTGGTTAGGAGCGGCAGCATGCGTTGGAACTGTCGCGATCCTTCTGCGTCGTGGCCATGCAACCGTAGCGGTACTGGCAGTGCTGGCGGTCCCCATGATTGCAGAGCGAACCAATCCCCGCGCCGAAATGTTCACCGAGGTGCTGTTTGCTGGATTCGTGAGCTTGCTCTGGCATTACCATCGGTCGGGACGTGGCCCCGTGTGGGCGCTTCCCGCGCTCATGTTGCTCTGGGTAAACCTGCACTTGGGATTCATCGCAGGTCTGGGCATGTGCGTCGCATACGTTTTCCTTGAACTCGGCGATGCTATTGTGCGGAGCCATCGAGTTGCTGCTCTAGAACGCCTGCGCCGCGCCGCGCCCTGGCTACTGCTCACTGGACTGTCAACATTTCTAAACCCGTGGGGCCCGCGCATCTATGTAGCCCTATCGCGACAGCAAGGCCTCAACCGCATCCACAGCCGCTGGATTTACGAATGGATGCCGATACGTCTCACGCCGAGCACTCTCGCGCGCGCATTCGCGTGGCGCGATCCCGATACCGCTGTCCTATGGTTGCTGGCAGCAGGAGTCCTCGCCGCACTACTGGCGGTGTGCATGCGACGAATCGCTTCTGCCGTCCTTCTAGGAACTTCGATTTATCTTGTCATCCATGCCAACCGTTTCGAGGGACCGTTTGCCCCCATCGCCGTCATCATCGGGGGCAGCATCATCGCCGATGCGTTCGTAGAGATTGAGTGGATGCGTCAAATTCGGCAGCGGTTTGCGTTGGCCGCGACGGCCGCTGTTCTCGCGATGGTCTTTTTCCTTGTCGCCATGCGGGTGGGGGATCTGGTTACGAATCGCTACTATCTGCGAGAAACGGCAGCCGTTTCTCTCTTCGGCGCAGGTGAATCCTTCTGGTTTCCTGAGCGGGCTGCAGCGTTCCTCTCGCGTGAGCACCTTCCGCCCAACATTTTCAATGACTACAATTCAGGTGGATTTCTCACCTGGGCACTCCCGCCGGAATATGGCGATTACATTGACGGTCGCTCCGTTCCCTTCGGCGCCAACCTGTTTCTACATTTCGAGGAACTGCTGCGCACACCCTTGGACTCAAGCGTGTGGCAGCAGGAGGCCGACCAGCGCAACATCAATACTGTCATCGTATCTCTTGACCACGTGATTGGCATCGGAGCCCTGCCCAGCTTGGAGGCATCTTGTCGAAGCCAGCAGTGGCGCCCGGTTTATTTAGACAGCCAGGCAGCAGTGTTCGTGCGCGTTCGGACCGACACCGCCGACCTGGTTCGCCGTCTGCAACTCGATTGCGATACCGTACGCTTTGACAGTCCTCCAGCTTCCCGTGGACTCCGTGGCAGAGCGGAACGGTTTCAGTACTATCTGAATGCAGCCTCCATTCTCATCATGCTAGATCGGACTAGGGATGCCATGGAGGCGTTGGAGCGTGCTGAAGGCATTTTTTCGGACAACCCATTCCTGCACTATGCGAAGGGGGTTGTACTCCAGAATCTAGGACACCTGGATCAAGCTGAGCAGGAATTGCTCATCTCTGTCGAACTTGGCTCCGACGACGCTTCTCTGGCTCTGGCCCGGTATTACCACCAGCAAAGGCGTTATGTGGACGAGACAAGAATCCTTGCCCACGCGGTAGAAACTTCCACATCTCCAGCACTGCTTTATGTGGACTTGGGCTATGCACAATTAGCGATGGGAATGCCCGATAAAGCGCTGATCTCCTTCGATCAAGCAGAGAGGGAGAGCCCTTTTGATGAGGCGACAGCGGGTGGTGCAGATTTTCAGGAGCGCGTAGCACAGGGCCGGGCCGAAGCGCACCGCAGCCTGCGACTGAAATAGGTTGCCGACCGCTCGTTTCACCCTTTTCTCATTAGCTTTCCGCATACCAAGTCTGGAAAGCGATTACTATAAGGCTGCAGCCGAAGCCGGTCTTAGGCCTTCGCAGGGACCATGTTGATGTGTGAAATCCCCGCCCGACTGGGTTGGAATGCGCGATTTAGCCCAAACCGCCTCTAAGACCATCGCAATTCTGTCTGCTAAGTACCCTAAAATCTGTTGTTTACATGATATGGTATATCTGGCGCGGAACTTGCATTTCAAGCTTGGGGAATGGGGTAGGATAATGTCCTTAGATTTGCGCGCACTCGCCCACAAGACGTGGCGCACTATTGCTTCCATCCAGACCGGGGTGGTTCTTTTGATCCTGGTCGTGATTCTCTCGGCGGTAGGGACCATCGTGCTTCAGCGGCCGGCCACCGAGCCCGACGAGATGCAGAGCGCCTACTCCCCGCATGTGCTCCGGATCCTGGACGCGGTGGGGTTGACCGACGTATTTCACGCCTGGTGGTTCCTCGGATTGCTGTTGCTGGTCAGCCTCTGCATCGTAGCGGCTTCCATCGATCGTTTCCCCAACTCGTGGCGCTACTTCTCGCGTCCGTACAAATATCCCGACGAAAGCTTCCGCCGCGCTTCCCATCCACAGAAATCGCTGGCCATCGCGGACGAAGAATCGGGGTTGGTGGCGGCAGAGCGCGCACTGCATTCGCTGGGATTCAAACCCGAGCGGGTGGTGCGCGAAGATCACTTTGGAATTTTCGCGGAACGGCACCGGATCTCCGAGCTTGCGGTGTACATCGTCCATGCCAGCCTGCTGCTCATTTTCTTCGGCGCGGTGGTGGACGGTCTTTGGGGTTGGCGTGGATATCTCAGTCTGAATGAGGGGCAGACCTCCAACATCGTCGGATTGCACGACGGCACCACGCGCACGCTGCCGTTTGCCATCCGCTGCGATGCTGCCGGTCAGGAAAACTACAAGGACGGCACTCCGAAGAAGTGGTGGTCCAAGCTGGCCGTAGTGGAAGACGGACGAGATATTACGAAGAAAGAAATTGTCGTGAACGATCCACTTGTCTACAGCGGTGTGCGCTTCTACCAGTCGAGTTACGGCCCGAATGGCAAGGTCGACAAGTTCCTGCTGGTCGCGACTCCGAGCAGCGGTTCTGGCGAGAAGCGGGAAATCGCGTTGGCGGTGAATGACACCGTCCCACTCGACGCCGATACCACGGTGCGTTTCGCCGAATTCTTTCCCGACTTCGCCGTTCGCGACGGGCAGGTGTACCGGAAATCGAACGACTTGGAGAATCCGGCAGCCCACCTGGTGGTGACTTCGAAGAAAGCCGGGAAAGACTTTGACGTGTGGTTCCCAGCGCTGGACGAGGTCGCCGACAACTCGAAGGCGCCGTACCAGTTCCAGGCCACCGACCTAAAGATGGGCCATTTCACGGGATTACAGGTTTCGCACGAACCGGGACAGTGGGGAGTCTGGTCAGGTGTAGTGCTGATCGGCGTTGGACTGGCATTCGTGTTCTACGTGGTGCACACGCGATTTTGGGTGGTACCGGTTTCGGACCCAAAGACGGGCAAGTGCTCGCTGTGGATCGGGGGAAGCGCGAACCGCAACCGGGACGCGTTTGAGCAGCGCTTCAACCATCTGGTGGAGTCGGTGGAAGAAGAGCTGAAACCCATTCCCACGACCGCTCGGCGCAAGCAGGTCGCTACGGTCGTCGGGAACTGAAGCGGCTCATTGGAGGATGTCGATGGCACGAGTAAACGCAGAACAGCAGCAACCAAACACCGGCATGACCCTGATCGTACTGGTCGGATTGGCAATCGCGTTCCTGCTGTTCATGGCATTTCTGAACGTGGTCAAGAGTGGCAATCTCTTGAACGAGACGAACCTGCTCTTCGCCACGCTGATTTTCTACTCCGGCGCCGGCGCGCTGTATCTAGGATTCGGAGTCACCGGCACGGAGTCGTATGTGAAGTTCGCGTCGCTCGCCACCTGGCTCGGATTGCTCGCCAATACTGCAGCCATTGCTCATCGCTGGTACGAAAGTGGACATGCGCCGTTTTCCAGCGTTTACGAAATGCTGCTCAGCTTCGTGTGGACGCTGGCCGTGCTCACGCTGGTGGCCGAAAAGAAGTATGGCGTCAAGGTCATTGGCACGGTCACGATGCCGGTGGCAATTGTGGGCGTGGTGCTGATGCAATTGCTGCGGACCGAAGTTCACCCACTGGTACCCGCGCTGCAATCGACCTGGCTGCACGTGCATGTCACGCTGGCCATGCTGGCCTACGCCGCCTGCGCGCTAAGCTTTGCGCTGGCCATGATGTTCCTGATCCAGGACAACACCAAGACCGAGACCTTCCTCGCCGCGACCAGTGCCGGCACACTGGCCATTTACGCGAGCATCGTTTTAATGCGTTTCGAGAAGTGGGGCGGGCTGAGCCTGGTGGCGTGGAATCCGGAACAAAAATCGGAGGTCTTCCTTTCCAGGGGCGTGCGCCTGTTCGTCACCATTCCGGACCTCGGCTGGCTAATGACGCTAACGCTTTTGGTGGTGGCATCGCCGCTGGTCTTCTACGGGCTGGCGCGCTGGAAGAACAACGATAGCTTCCTGACGCTCGCCAATCGCGCTGTATTCCTCAGCATTCTTCTCCAAGTGATGGCGCTGGTCATGTTTCTGGTGCGCGCCCGGGATGGCCGCTATCCGTCACTCGACGCAGACGGGCTGTTTCCAACCAACCTTGCCGCCAGCCCTTTCATCCTTTCGGGCTTGGTGGGCGGAGTATTTATCTCTCTGCTTTATCTGCTGCTGCTGTGGCGACGCCCGGATCTGGGGCGTTTGCTGCCCAGCGCCGACAACCTCGACCGCATCACCTACAAAACCATCGGTCTTGCCTTCCCCTTGCTGACTCTGATGATCGCTTCCGGAGCGTACTGGGCGAATCAGACCTGGGGCTCGTATTGGAGTTGGGATCCAAAAGAAACCTGGGCCGCGATTACGTGGTTGGTGTACGCCGGCTATTTGCACATGCGTGTCACTCGCGGATGGCGGGGGCGCCGCGCCGCTTACTTCGCCATCATTGGCTTTGCCGTAGTGATGTTCACTTTCTTCGGAGTGACTTACCTGCTGCCGGGACTGCACGCATATGCCTAGCCCCACTCCATCCGCGGCGAACCTAACTGGGCCTTTGGCAGAAACCGTCAAACCGAGTGCCGCGGCCCGACAGCGTCCGGCTGGGCCGGCTGGAAGCGAGCGCACAATGTCCGCGAGTTCGTCACAGGCGGAGGGCTCCCGATTGGGTTCCGTCCGTATGAATTGGCAGCTCAAGGCAATCTTGCCGGTAGCGTTCGTACTGCTGGCGGGGCTGCTGCTTTTTATTCTAGCGACCGTCTCTCTGCGGGACCCCCAACGTCACGCGGTGCTGCTCCTCGCGGGAACGGGAGCAGTTGCAATATGCGCAGTGTTAATCGTCGCGCTTGCCTATGTGATTCAACGGCCCATGGTCGAATTGCAGGAGAAAATCGCGCAGGTGAGTGAAGGCAATCTGGACGTCGCGGTCGACTTCTCCCGGCGCAACGACGAAATCGGAGACCTCGGCCGCAACTTCAACCACATGATGCAGCAGTTGCGCGAGAGCCGGGAAGAGATTGAGCGCCTGCATCGAACGCAAGTGTCTCGCGCCGAACACCTGGCGACGCTCGGCGAGTTGGCTGCAGGCTTGGCTCACGAGATTCGCAACCCGCTTGCCGGAATCGCGGGCGTCATCGAAATCATCGGCCGCGATCTGCCTCCGACCAGTCCGGCGGTTGCGGTGGTGAAAGATGTTCGCCTGGAAATCGTGCAGATCAATCGCATATTGACCGATCTGCTGGAGACGGCGCGGCCTCACCGGCCGCAGGTTTGCCGGAGCAACCTCAACACCACCGTGGAACACGCGGTGATGCTGGCTCGGCAGCAGGTGCTCTCCAAACCAATCAAGATCGAGCTACAGAAAGCGCCCGATCTGCCGGAAGTCGAGCACGACAGCGGTCAGATTCACCAGGTGCTTCTGAATCTGCTCCTGAACGCAGTCCAGGCGATGGAGGGCGCGGGCACAGTACGAGTGGAGATCGGTTCGCGAGACGATTGCGCCACTGTGGTTGTCAGCGACAACGGGCGTGGTATTTCTCCGCAGCACCTGCCCAACATTTTCCGGCCTTTCTACACCACCAAGGGCAATGGCACCGGTCTCGGGCTCTCTCTCGCCCGCCGAATCGTGGAAGAACATCATGGCCGCATCGAAGTGAGTAGCGTGGTTGGACAGGGAAGTAAGTTTGAGGTGGTGCTTCCGTTTTCGATGCCCGCCGCTGAGGTTGCAGCTACCTAGGCGGGCATGTCTCCGGGCATGTCTAATGGAAAGACGTGCTGCCCTGGCCAAGATCATTCGCGCGGCGCCGTGACGGACGGCACTCCAAGGACCTGGAAATACCCGGTAGCTCACGTTAAGTAATTGCAAAGTGATTGCAGAATTTGAGGAGTTTCGTGAGCCCGCACAACCTGGCGCGGCGTGCTTTACGAAGCAGTGAAGCTGATTTTCTCTCCCGATTCCGCCGCCCTCTTCAGGTCTTTGAGATTCCCCACGAGAATTCGGTTTTCATTATCGCGAAAGAAAAAGTTCGCTCCGTCACTGCCGGCGAATGTGCCAGCATAATTCTGTCCGGGAGTGGTCGTTGCCAGATAAATATCGTTCCACCCGAACCGACTGCTCTCAAGATGCGCGATCACTTTTGCCAGTGGTTGAATGCGCTCTGTGTCCGTGATCTCGTCCAGCAGACGCTCCATCATCGCCACATCCCCGTTCGCGGACAGGATGCTGGCCTGGATGAGACGCTCTTTACTGACTGCCTCGAAATGAAGTTTGAATCCCAAGCTGTCAGCTAGTTGGCGCGCCAACTGCCGTTGCACCCGGCCATTTCCTTCTCTGAACGGATGGATGCGATTTATCTCGGAGAGGAAAACTGCCACTTTGCACGAAAATTCTCTTCGCTGCAACCCTTCGAGAAAACATTCGTCGGCCAACTGATCAAATACTTTGGCCAACTCCCGTTCGATCAACTCCGGAGCCGTAAATCTCGTGACTCGGCCACCGTGAGCGTAATCACCTTTTGCCAGCGGGATCGTCCGGAATTGCCCCGCCCACTCGTAAACGTCCCGAAAAAGGTACGAATGGATCGCTTTGAGATGTTCCGAATCGAAGTTGCCATTTAGGGGATTGAGTTGAAGCAGAATTGAACGCGCTGAAACTGCGTTCGCTTCCGCGCGGTCAAGCGATTCTTGATCGGTGAGGCCAAATTTGTTTCGCAGAACTCCAGATTGAGGATCGATGTAAGGATCGCTCATCGAGCGAGGATAGCATTCAACAACTGTTCGTCGGTCAGGTCACCCTGGACAAACCGCTCGAAAAGGAGCCGCACATCGGCCGTGGGAGCGAGACCCTCCAGACGGAGGTCCGCGACCGCGTTCTCGACGGCTTCGCGCCGGAGGAGGCTCTCGGAGACCGCTATTGTCCTAGGCGCTGCTGCGGTTGACATGGAATAAGTATATCACGCATGTCCGAAAATTCGACCCGTGTTTTGCGGTACCAAAAGCCAGTAACATATTGTTAATAAATGAGTTACGAGGAAATCCCGTCGTAACGCGCGCGTTTCTCTACCGGCTCAACACGGGCAGGCGCGATCCTGGAGAATGGAGGTAAGCGCGGGTGCGTTGACATTTGCGTCAACGGGAAAATTTTCGCCATTGACGATGAAAATGAGTGTGATTTTCAAGCTGCGGGTGGGCGACACGCTGCTGGTTCTGGCCAAAGTCGTCACGTGTGATCCGCAAGTCGGCAACGGGCAGTTTGAGTTCCAACACATTCCAAACGATACGATGATCTATTTCCGCATAGCCGTGGATGAGAATGTTGCGGAAGGCGATAATGCGCTGATATTCGCTGATCTGCGAGGCCGCTGCCGGGTCAGTTCTGGCCAGTTGGACAAGTGCCTCTCCCACCG
>CABECZ010000148.1_pt1 | contig 18040 bp, 12 predicted proteins | sample 3422621 | NCBI WGS metagenome assembly CABECZ01 (sample SAMEA5534328, study PRJEB31848) | metagenome | biome: tundra; feature: field; material: soil | place: USA | collected 2013-05 | depth 0.15 m | reverse complement strand
GCCCCGTCCGAGCGGGGCGGAGCCCCGCTTCCACACAACAATTCGGCGAAATTCTTGGCGGTGGAGGAACTGGTGAAAGTCACCACGTGCGGGCGGCGCGCCGCACTTTTCATCAGCGCGCGCAGGCGCACTCGCGATTTCTCGGGCGCTACGGTTTCGTAAGCTTCGATCACATCGACCGCGGCTCCGGCCGCGCGCAGCTCTTCTGGAATCACGTCGCGCGCGACTTTGGCTCGTATGAGCACAACGCGTTTGCCGTTGACCTTGTCGCGCAGTCCCTTCACTACAGACTCGGCAACGTACTCCTCCGGAACCATCTTGACCTTCAGCCCATGCTTCACGATCGCCTTCTTGGTAGCAGGCCCGATGGCGGCGATCTGGAGATGCTGGAGATTCTTGCGAGTGATGCGAAGTTTCCGAACGCGCTCCCACATCGCTTCGACACCATTGGCACTGGTGAGAATGAGCCAGTCGTAGCTCTTGATATTTTTCAGGGCATCGTCGAGCGGCCGGTACGATTGCGGCTTGCGGATCTCAATGAAAGGGATTTCGATTACAGTTGCGCCCAGGCTGCGCAGGCTGGCGGAAAGGCTGCCGGCCTGATGGCGGGCGCGTCCGACTAGAATACGAGTTCCGGCGAGGGGACGGTTTTCGTTGGGCTTGCGCATGCGTGGCTCTTAGTTCTTATCTCTTGGCCTTTGGCTCTTAGCTTGGACCTTTCGGCCTCAGCATTCAGTTCTCGGATTCCTCTTCCTGCTACGGTTTGGGCCCAGCTGACAAACAGCAGGTCCTTCCACTTCGGCTGCGCTCAGGGGCAGGATGACAAATTTTAAATATATGACAAGTCTTTAAAGAAACGATGTTTCATGGTTGCTGCGGCAGCGCAAAGCCTTCCCCGTAAACTTCTTCGAGAATAACATCGCCGCCTCTGCGGAGAAGAGTCTCGCCAACTTCTTCGCCCAAGCGCACGGGATCGTCGCCCTCGCGCGTCTCGCGCAGAACTTTGGTTCCGTCGGGATGGGCTACGAGCGCATTCAGGCGAATGCGGCCTCCCATAACTTCGGCGAAGGCGCCGATGGGAACCTGGCAGCCGCCGCCGAGTTTGTTGAGCAGGGCGCGCTCGCAGGTGGTGGCGACGCGAGCGGCAGCGTCGTCGAGAAATGCCAGAAGCGCCCGCGTTGCCGTGTCGCCATTGCGAATTTCAATTCCCAAGGCGCCTTGCCCGGCGGCGGGGGTCATCACTTCCGCGGGAATAACCTGGCGGACCAGTTGCGTTTTGCCGAGGCGGTTCAGGCCAGCGGCGGCGAGAATGATGGCATCGTAGTCGCCGGATTCGAGCTTGCGCAGGCGCGTATCCACATTGCCGCGGAGCGGGTGAATCTGCAGATCGGGACGAACCGCCTTCAGCTGCGCCTGACGGCGTAGGCTGCTGGTGCCAATGTTCGCCCGCTGCGGCAGCGCTTCGATGCCTGCGAACTTCACGGAGCAAAAAACGTCGCGCGCATTTTCGCGAGTGGTGATAGCGGCAATTTCGAAATCGGCAGCCAACTCCGTCGGCAAATCTTTCAAGCTGTGCACAGCGAGATCAACCCGGTTTTCGAACAGGGCTTCCTCAATTTCCTTCGTGAACATGCCCTTGGTGCCGACTTTAGCGAGGGCAACGTCGGTGATTTTATCGCCGGTGGTCTTGATGATCTCGAGTTCCACGGTATGGCCCTGAGCGCGCAGCAAATCGGAGACGTGATGGGCCTGCCAGAGAGCGAGTTGCGAGCCGCGGGAGCCGATGCGCAGGCGGGCCATCAGTCTTCCGCTTCCGGGCGACGGGCAGATCTCGAAGCGGTCGCCTCTTTTTCTTCGTCGCGCAGGTTGAAAAGCCGGCGCACGAGGTCGATGACGGTGGTGGATTCGGGATCGCGCGCCGCCGTTTTCAGGGTGCTGATGGGAGTGTGCATGATTTTGTTGACGATGCCTCGAGTGAGCGCTTCGACGGCAAGTTCCTGGTCGGTGGTCATCGAGCCAAGCCGGCCGCGAACGCGATCAATCTCGGCCTGGCGAATGGTTTCGAGGTGGTCCTGCAAGCTGACGATGGTGGGAACAACGTCGAGAGTCTGCAAGCGAGCGTGGAATTTCGCGACCTCGCCATTGACGATCGCCTCCGCCTTTTCGGCTTCCTTCTTGCGATCGGCGACGTGCGAACTGACCGCCTGCTGCAGATCGTCGATGTCATAGACGAAAATGCCATCGACCTTGTTCATCTCGGGATCGACGTCGCGGGGAACGGCGATGTCGATAAAGAACATGGGCTTGTTGCGGCGCAGCGCCATGAGCTTTTCGCCGTGTTCGCGCCGGAAGATGAAGTGGGGCGAGCCGGTCGAGGTAATTACGATATCGGCGCGCTCGCAGGTGTCATAAAGCCGGCTGAACTCGATCGCCTGTCCGTTAAATTTTTGCGCCAGCCGGATAGCGCGGTCGTAGGTGCGGTTGGCGACAAAGAGAGAGGCGGCGCCGTGCGCCAGCAGATGCCGGGCCGCTAACTCGCTCATCTTCCCCGCACCCACCAGGTAGACGCTCTTGCCGTTCAGGCTTCCGAAGATTTTCTCCGCCAGTTCGACAGCCACCGAAGCAATCGAAACCGACGAAGATCCCACGGCGGTTTCGGTACGGACGCGCTTGGCCACGGCAAACGCCCGGGTGAGCAACTGATCCAGTTGCGCGCGCACGGCTCCAACGGCGCGGGCGGTGGCGTAGGCTTCTTTGACCTGTCCCAGGATCTGGGGCTCACCGACGACCATGGAGTCGAGGCTGGCGGCAACGCGAAAGATGTGGCGGACGGCTTCATCCTCGCGGAATTCGTAGAGATGACTTTCAAACGAATTGAGATCCGTTTCGAAATACTCGCGCAGGAATTCGCGCAGGTCGCCGGCGCCGTTCTTCATGTTAGCGATGAATTCGACGCGGTTGCAGGTGGAGACAATCATGCCCTCGGCAACGGCGGGATGCTCGGCCAGTCGCTTGCAGGCCTCGGGTAAACGCGATTCAGGAATGGCCAGGCGCTCGCGCACCTCGACCGGCGCGGTCTTGTGATTGACGCCGATGAGCTGGAATCTCATGAGGCGATAAACCTGTGCATTCCGCTGAAGTAGTTGGAGATCCAGGCGACGATGGCGGCGACAAAGGCGACGCTGGCGAGCAAAGCGGCGCGGCGTCCGCGCCAGCCGGCGTTCAGGCGCGTGAAGACCATCAGTAGGTACACGGCCCACATCAGGACGGAAAGCAGAATCTTGGGATCGAAGAAATTAATGCGGCCGTAAGTGGATTCGGCGACCACGGAGCCCGCGATCAGGCCCAGAGTCATGAAGGGAAATCCGATCATAAGGGAGCGGTAGCCGATGTCGTCAATTATCTGGAGAGCGGGCAGCCGCGAGAACATCCCACTCGCGCCCTTGGATTTCAGGGCGCGTTCTTGCATGAGGTACAGGATGCTGGCGCCAAAGCTGAGGAACAGCGCCGCGTATCCGGTAAAGATCGTCAGGATATGCACCAAGAGCCAACCGTGTTTCACGGCAACCGAGGCGAAGACGAGCGGTTGCTGACCGGTGGCGGCCACGAAAGTCAGCAGAAAAACCAGGGGAAAAATCACGATGCCCGGGGTGGTCGTCTTATACACCATGTAGGCAATCATGAAGACGACCATGACCAGGAAAGCCAGCAGCGATTCCGAGTTGTGAACCGAGGCCGAAGCGAACTGGCCGGTCTGCACGACGGCTTCGGTCAGCGAAACGAGATGAAACACCATGCCGAGGTAGGAAGAATGGAGCGCAATCTTACCGAGGATTTCCGAAGTCCGGGTCAGCGCCACCAGCGCATAGAGCAATCCCGCAGCGTAGCAGACGAGCGCGACGCGCAGCCAAATCAGGGTCATCATTCTTTGTTCTTTTTTGCCGGGTGCTTCCGCAGGCCGGTTTGATAGCTCCCACCCCGCCTGGGTGATTATAGTTTGCCGGGAGGCTGGTGCGGGAGGAAACGCGTGCTGTCACAGGGGTGTGTGACGTGGGTCACAGAGGCGAAATAGGCCGTGTGCGACGAATGATTTCGGCAACTACCCGGGCTCACAAATTCGGGCTGGCACGCCGACGAAAAACAATCGTAGGCAAAGATGTTGGCTTAGTCGCGCTCCGGCTCAGAAGTGCGAGGACCCCGCATCAGTAAAAGCAGGGCAAAGAGTGCCAATCCGAAGCACATACCCGAAGCAATGAGCTGGAGCACATCCACGTTGCGGAAGCTCGCGAATCGAGGCTGATGCATAAGATTCATCAGGCCGATCAATCCGATTAGCAGGGGCACGAAAACGGCAGAAACCAGAGACTTGCGGCGGAGCATGCCTATCCCCTGGGTTGATTCCGTCGATCATAATAACACGCACTATCGCTCTGCAATTTGTCCTTTGCGGCGCCAAACCACGATAAACAGCGATTCCGCGACGGAGTGGATGCCTAGGCATTCAATTGCAGAGTGCTGGCTTGCTCCACAGACCGAGGCAGCAGTGCAGCACCTTCCAAATCTACTCCACACCCAACGACGCCAGTGATTCTTCCAGAGAGTACAAGTCGATCTGCAGTTGGCGCCCGTGCGCTTGCATTTCTTCCAGTTCGTCGAAGGCGCGGAACAGACGTATCTTCACGGCGGCGTACTGCTCGGAATCGGAGAGGGCGCGTCCGTGGGATTCGGCCCAGGCGGCGACGACCTGGTGCGGCAGGAAAACACTGACCGCGTAGGTCACTTTGCGGTCGGAGGTGACATCGAAGATGTACTCATTGGCGTCAGACTCATGGGCGTTGGAGGTCGCGGCGAGACGCTTGCCGACGAAGTAGTACTGGTAAACGTAGCCTTGCGATCCGGTGTAGGTTTTGAGGCGACGGATGGTCATAAGGCAGTCGTCGGTCGTTGGTCGTCAGTCGTTAGCGTGATGCAAAAGCTGCCAGTTCTCAGCTCTCAGTTGCCAGTAGAAAAGCGCCTTAACTGAAAGCTGAGAGCCTTCCCGAACGACTAACGACTAACGACGAACGACTTCTTCTCGCTGGATTTTCGCCTCCCGCAGGCGCTTCACGGCGGTCTCCGACGTGACCGGAGAATAATAAATCTCCTTGAAAGTGTATGACCTTGCCTTGGCCTCAAGAACGGGCAAAATTTCGATGTGCCAGTGGTAGTCGTCATCGAGGGTTTTCCAATATCCCAGTGTTGCCGACGGATGTTGGCTGTTGGGCGAGGTGTGGAGCACGAGGTGGAAGGCTTCCGTAACGGTGCGGATACGCTGCAGGGTGTTCCGCAGGAGCGCGGCGAGATCGGCCACGCTGCCCACGCGCGATGAACCGGTGCGTTCAAAGGAAGATTCATGATTGCGGGGCATAATCCAGGTTTCGTACGGGACGCGCGGAGCGTAGGGGCAGAAGGCCACGTAGTCTCCGCGAATTTCTACGATGCGCAAGTTCTGGCGTTCCTCCTGCGCCAGAATGTCGCAGAAGACGCAGCGCTCTTTGGCTTCGAAATAGTCGCGTCCGGCGCGGAGTTCGTAGAGGACGCGGCGCGGCACGAAGGTGGTTGCGGTGAGCTGGGAAGCGGGGTGCTCGAATTCCTGTCCGGCGCCCTCGCCGTGATCCTTGAAAATGCTGATGTACTTGAGCCGGCTGTCGCGCTTCAAATCCTGAATTCGCTGCGCGGCCAGACGCAGGAACTGTGAGATCTCCACGTCGCTCGCATTCCAGAGATGGCCGTCGTGGCGGGGATTTTCGAGTAAAACTTCGTGCGCGCCGACCGATCGCATGCGGTCGTAGAGACCGTCGCCGCGGCGGGTCGCCTCGCCTTCGATATGGTAGAGCGCATTGGGATGGACGACGGAGCGTGCCGACCATGCGCTGCCATCCGCTCCGGGCAAGTTGGCAATGACTTGCGCGGGCTGGGCGGAGGCACCGCAAAACCGGCAGGCTTCGGAGCGTGGAGCGGGCTCGATGACATCGTCACCGGTGATCACCCACGAACGGGTGATGGGATCTTTTCGGAGTTCCATGAGGTAAGGAGAACAAAAGAATTTGTAATTTGCAATTGGTGATTTGTAACTTGAAACCTTCCGCGATGCAACTTGCCGTCACCGGAAGCCGTTCCAGCATAGAATTGCAAAATACGAAATTACAAATTACAAATCACCAATCACAAATTGCCCCATGTCTGAGCCCTCGACGCCGCTGATGCGGCAATATTCCGCCATCAAGAAAGAGCATCCCAACGCTCTGCTGTTCTTCCGGTTGGGTGATTTCTACGAGCTTTTCTTCGACGACGCGGTGCTGGCCGCGCGCGAGTTGCAGATCACGCTGACTTCGCGCAATAAAGAAAAGGGTGTGGCCATCCCCATGTGTGGCGTGCCTTACCACGCCGCCGAGGGCTACATCTCAAAACTGATCCGGCGCGGGTTCAAGGTCGCGGTCTGCGAACAGGTAGAAGACCCGCGCCTGGCAAAGACGTTGGTGCGGCGCGAGGTGACGCGCGTGGTCACGCCGGGAACGGCAGCGGATTCTTCGCTGAACGCCGAGGAGAACAACTTTCTGGCGGCGGTGGCAACGGTCGGGGATCGCGTTGGGTTTGCGGCGCTGGATCTTTCGACCGGCGAGTTTCGGGCGACGGAGTTCGGAGGCGAGCCGGCCGGACGCCGCATTCAAGAAGAACTTGAACAATTGCGGCCAAGGGAAATACTCTATGGATCTTCGGCGCCACTCTTCGAAAAGCGAAGCAGTGGAGCGGCGGGCGTCCTCGCCCGTCCCGCAGCCGAACACTCAACGACGACCACCCCCACCGCGCCCACTCGATCAACGAGCGGCCTGGCGGAAACTCCCTTGGACGACTGGATCTTCGCTCCCGACCACGCCATTCCGCTCCTGGAGAACCACTTCGGCGTGCTCTCGCTGGAAGGCTTCGGGCTGGCGGGGAAACGGGCGGCGGCTTCGGCGGCGGGAGCGATTCTGTATTACATCCGGTCAACGCAGCGCGGCACGCTCGATCATGTGGACCGCATCGGCTTCTACGAGCGGCAGAATTGCCTGGTGCTCGATGCGGTCACGGTGCGCAACCTGGAGCTGATCGAACCGCTATTTGCGGGGACGGATGCCGGAGTGACCCTGTTCCGCTGCCTGGATGCGACCGTGACGCCGATGGGAAAGCGCTTGCTGCGCACATGGATGCTGCGTCCGTCCCTGGATCGCGCCGAGATTGAAGGCAGGCTGGATTCCGTTGAAGTGCAGCTGAAAGACACGGTGCGGCGCGAAGAATTGCGCCGGTCGCTGGACGGAATTCTCGACCTGGAGCGTCTGCTCAGTAGGGTCACGCTGGAAACAGCGAATCCGCGGGATGTACTGGCCCTGGCGGCATCGCTTAGTCGGATTCCCAAGGTGCGGGCCGTGCTCGGCGGGCTCTCTGCGTCGCGGCTGGGTGTGCTGCATGGAGTAATCGACGAACTCGGCGATCTGCGCCAGAAGATCGACGGCACGCTGGTTCCAGAGCCTCCGCTCACGCTGGGCGATGGCGGGGTGATCGCCGCGGGCGTCGACAAAGATCTGGATGAACTGCGCGACCTGAGCCGCAACTCGAAACAATACCTGGCGCAAGTGGAGACGCGCGAACGGGAAAGGACGGGGATTGGATCGCTCAAGGTAAAGTTCAATTCCATTTTTGGCTACTACATCGAGATTTCAAAGGCGAACCTGCATCTTTCGCCCGCCGACTACGAGCGCAAGCAGACGCTGGTGAATGCCGAGCGCTTCACGACTCCGGAACTGAAAGAGTATGAATCGAAGATTCTCGACGCGCAGGAGAAGATTGTAGAAATCGAGCGGCGGCTGTTTGCCGAATTGCGTTCCGCCATTGCCGCCGAGGCCAAGCGCATCCGGCAGACAGCGCTGGCACTGGCGGAAGTGGATGTACTCGGCTGCCTGGCCCACATTGCGGCGCTGCGGAATTACTGCCGGCCAAAGTTCGAGCAAAAGTTTGAGCCAAATCTCGACGAAGCTGAAAAGACCGAGGACGTTGGCGATCTGGAAATTGTCGAAGGCCGTCATCCGGTGATCGAACTGCAAGAACTGGCGGCAGGAAGCGATCGCTTCGTGCCGAACGATCTGTTTCTGGATTCCTCCACTCACAACATCGCGGTGCTGACTGGCCCGAACATGGGCGGCAAGAGCACGTATCTGCGGCAGGCGGCGCTGATCGTGATTATGGCGCAGATGGGCTCGTTTGTTCCCGCGCGCGCCGTGCGGCTGGGAATTGTCGATCGCGTGTTCACGCGTATCGGCGCCAGCGACAACGTGGCCCGTGGCCGGTCGACGTTTATGGTCGAGATGACGGAGACAGCCGCGATTCTGCACACGGCAACGGCGCGGTCGCTGATCCTGCTGGATGAAGTCGGGCGCGGCACCTCGACCTATGACGGCCTCGCGATCGCCTGGGCCGCCATCGAGTATCTGCACGCGCGGGTGCGAGCCAAGACACTGTTCGCCACGCACTATTTCGAGCTAACCGAATTGGCCGAGCAATTGAGTGGAGTGAAGAACTATCATGTGTCCGTCAAAGAGACCGGCGGAAGCGTAGTTTTTCTGCGCCGAGTCGAACCAGGCGCGGCCGACCGCAGCTACGGAATCGAAGTCGCAAAGCTGGCGGGATTGCCGAACGAAGTAGTGGTGCGTGCGCGGGAGGTGCTAGCCGAGCACGAATCGTCCGAGCACCGGCTTTCGGGGCATCTGACGCCGGGCTCATCCACAGAGCCGGAGCGTCCGACGCAGTTAACCATCTTCACGCCGCTCTCGCAGCCCGTGCTGGAAAAGCTGCGCGAAGTGGATTTGAACCGCCTGACGCCGCTGGAGGCGCTAAACTTGCTGGCGGAGTTGAAGAAAGAAATCTAACCGCCGAGACGCGGTGTACGCCGAGAAAGCCAGGCGGACCAGGGCCTTGCACCGTGCTCAGTAAGAAACAAGAAAATGCGTAACTCGACGCTGGATATCGGCCAACTCCTAATCATCGGCTTCGACGGGACCGAGATGTCGCCGCGCCTCGCTTCCCTGCTCACGAAGATTCAGCCGGCGGGAGTGATCCTATTTGCCCGCAACATCACCGGAGCCGCGCAGACGCACGCTCTTCTGCGCGAATGCCAGAAGTGCGTGGCCACGCCGCTTTTCACTTGCGTGGACCTTGAAGGCGGTACGGTGGACCGATTCCGCAATGTGATCGGTTCGGCGCCTTCTCCGGCGGAGGTGTTTGCCACGGGCAGCCGGGCGCTCTTTCGCAAGCATGGGCGCGTGATCGGCGAAAACTGCGCAGCGGTTGGTTTCAACGTGGATTTTGCCCCGGTGCTCGACTTGGCCTACGAGGCTTCGCGTTCGGTGATGAGCTCGCGAGCGGTTTCGGACGATCCGAAGCAGGTGGTCATCTACGCCCGTGAGTTTCTTCGTGGGTTGGGCGAGGCCGGCGTGCTCGGCTGCGGCAAGCACTTCCCCGGACTGGGCGAGGCCACTCTCGATACGCATCATGAACTTCCCAGCGTGGAAAAATCGCTGCGCAAATTGTGGGACGAGGATCTGGTTCCCTATCGGTCGTTATCGTTGCGGCACGAATTGCCGTTCGTCATGGTTTCGCACGCGGCGTTTCCGGCGGTCACAAAGGATCGGACTCCGGCATCGCTCTCGAAGAAATGGATCACCGGCATTCTGCGCAAGAAGATTGGCTACGGTGGCCTGATCTGTTCCGACGATCTGGAGATGGGCGGCGTGCTGGCGGCGTGCCCAATCGAAGAGGCCGCGATCGAACATGTAATGATCGGGCACATCCGCGCCGGGGGCGATCTTGGCCTCATCTGCCATCGGGAAGATTTCATTCTGCTGGCACACGAGGCCCTGATCCGCGAGGCGGAGCGCGACGGCAAATTTGCCCGCCGCGTGCGGGAATCAGCGGGGCGCGTGCTGGCGTTCAAAGAGAAGGCGTTTGATAAGAGAGTAGCGGCGCGGCGCCGCACTCTCGTTCCCACTTCCGCACGAGTCGAGAAGCTGACGCGGCAGCTTTGGGAGTTCGGGGAAGAGATTCGGCTGGCTACGCTTGCTCGCGAGGAACGCGCATGAGCATGATCGTTGCCGGCGTGATGAGCGGCACCTCGGCGGACGGAATTAACGTGGCGCTGGTGCGGTTCTCAGCCCACACCGGACGGGCGAGGCGCCCGTCCCCACACAAGAATCACCACTCAGACTTCACACTTCTTGCTCACGCGCAGTATCCCTTCCCTGCCCCGATTCGACGCGCGATCTTGGAGATGATGAACGCGGAATTGGCCCACGTTGCGGATCTGGCCCGGCTGAACTTTCTTCTCGGCGAACTGTACGCGGAGGCGGTGGCGAAGACAGCGCGCCAGCATCGCGTGAAGCTTGACCTGGTTGGCTGCCATGGACAGACGCTGTATCACCAGGGAACGCCAGAGCGATTTTTCGGGCGACGATTGGCGGTGACTTGGCAAACCGGTGAAGCCGCGGTGATCGCCGCGCGGCTGGGCATGCCGGTGGTTTCCGATTTTCGTCCCGCGGATATCGCGGCCGGGGGGAAAGGCGCACCGCTGGTGCCGTTTCTCGACTTCCTTCTTTATCGCGATGCGCGAGTGGGACGCAGTGCGCAGAACCGTATTGCGCAGAACATTGGCGGAATTGCGAATCTGACGGCGATTCCTGCGGGAGCGTCGCTGCGCCAGGTGGTTGCTTTTGACACCGGCCCCGGCAACATGTTGATTGATGCTGCGATGGAGGAGCTATTCGCACGGCGCTATGATCGCGATGGCAAAGTCGCGGCCTCGGGACGCGTACTGGATGGCGTGATCGTACAGTTGTTGCGCGCGCACTTTTTCCGGCAGAAGCCTCCGCGGACGGCGGGTCGCGAGGAATTCGGCCGGGAATACGTGGGCCGATTTCTTCAGATCTGCCGCGGCGCCACCAAGGCTGACGTGGTGGCGACGGCAACGGCTTTGACGGCGCGATCGATTGCGGATGCAGTGCAGCGCTTCGTGGTGCCGCGATTCGGGGCGCGGCGCCGTGATCACCAAATGATCGTCTCGGGCGGAGGCGCGAAGAATCCAACGCTGATGGCCATGTTGCGCCATGAAATCGCGCCCTTGGGGATCGGACTGCATTTCTCGGACGAGTTCGGCCTTCCGGCGGAAGCCAAGGAGGCAGTGGCTTTTGCCCTGCTCGCGCATGAGACGTGGCATCGAAGGCCAAGCAATGTGCCGTCGGCTACGGGAGCGAAGCGGGCGGCGATCCTGGGAAAGATCTCGTATGCGTGAGGCGGCAGCGCAAGAAAGATCAGCGCAAGAAAGAATTGTCATCCTGAGCGAAGCGAAGGACCTGCTTTCTGCACGCTCCCGACACACTTCCATCACGATGAAAATTCTGTTGCTAGTCACCGCCGGAGTGGTGCTGCCTCTCCTCTCCTGCTCGCAAGCTCCCGATCCCAATACGCTGGTGATGATTATTGAAAGCAGCCCCACCAATCTCGATCCCCGAGTCGGGATCGACGCGCAGTCGGAGCGCATCGGCGAACTCCTCTTTGACGCTCTGCTGACGCGCGACGAGCACCTTAATGTTCAGCCCGGCCTGGCGGAGCGTTGGGAGATTCCGGATCCCTTGACCTACATTTTCCACCTGCATCGCGGCGTAACGTTTCACGATGGGCGGCCGCTTACTTCGCGCGACGTCAAGTGGACTTTCGACTCGCTGCTCGAGGGGAAGATGCGCAGTACGAAGTCGGCGGCATACCGTTTTGTGGATCGCGTCGATGCGCCCGACGAGTTCACCGTGGTATTTCATCTGAAGGAGCCGAACGCGACCTTGCTGTGGAATCTCTCGGAGGGGGCGATCGGCATCGTGCCCTACGGAACGCTCGAGGAGATCACGCGGAATCCGATGGGCTCGGGGCCGTTCAAGTTTGTGAGTGCCGAGCAAGACAAGGAGATCGTTGTCGAGCGCAACGACAACTACTGGGGTGCAAAGGCGCGCCTGGCCAGGGTACGCTTCACCGTTGTGCCCGACGCGACAACGCGGGCGCTTGAATTGCGCAAGGGCAGCGCCGATGCCGCGATCAATGCTCTTACTTCCGACACCATTGTGGCGCTGGAGCGCCAGACGAATTTGCAGGTTGAGCGCGCTCCGGGCACGGTGCTTTCCTATCTCGCGTTTAACCTGCGCGACCGGACCTTGCAGGATGTGCGGGTTCGCCAGGCGATCGCGTATGCCATCGACCGCGGTCCTCTTCTCGAATACATCTGGCGCGGCTTCGCGCAACCGGCTCGGAGTGTGCTCCCGCCGCAAAGCTGGGCGTATGACGCGGACGTGGCGGCCTACCCACACAATCCAGAGAAAGCTCGCCAGATGCTCGATGCCGCTGGCTACGGGGCTCGCGACGGCGTTCGCTTTCACCTGACCATGAAGACGTCGACGGAGGAGTCCACGCGGTTGCTGGCTGCGGTGTTGCAGCAGCAGTTGCGAGATGTGGGCATTGCGCTCGACATCCGCACCTTCGAGTTCGCCACATTTTTTGCCGACGTCACCAGCGGCGCGTTTCAAGTTTATTCGTTGCGCTGGATCGGCGGTAACCAGGACCCGGATATATTTGAGTTATGCTTCCACTCCAACCGCTTTCCGCCCAAAGGCGCCAACCGCGGTTTCTATTCCAATCCCCGGATCGATAGTGTGATCGATGAGGCCCGCCGCCAGACCGATGAGAGTGTCCGCAAGCGGCTGTACGCGGAAGTTCAAGAAGTGCTGGCGCAGGATGTTCCGTATATCGACCTGTGGTACTTCGATAACGTGCTCGTGCACACGCGGCGCGTGCGAAACGTGACCCTGAATCCGTCGGGCAATTACGACTTTCTGAAGACGGCTGAGATCGGTAGCCAGTAGCCGGTTGCCAGTTACCAGTACGCGAAGCATCCGCAATTTTCAGCGTGTTACCATCGTCTCTTGAAAATTCTTTTTATCGGTGACATTTTTGGGCGCCCGGGGCGGACGATCGTAAGAGATAGCCTGCCTGAACTGCGCCAGCAGCACGCCGTGGATCTGGTCATCGCCAACTGTGAAAATGCCGCGGCTGGCTTCGGAATCACACCTCCGCTGGCTGAAGAGCTTTTCGATCTGGGTATCGACGTGATGACCACTGGAAATCACATCTGGGACAAACGCGAAATCATCGAATACTTCCACATGGCGGACGGCAACCCACACAGTCCGGCGCGCCGGCTGCTGCGGCCGGCAAATTTTCCGCAGAACCTGCCCGGTTGGGGAGTGTACGAAGGCCAAAAAAACGGCGTCGGTTATGCCGTCGTGGACCTTCAGGGACGTGTCTTCATGGGGTCGAGCGACGATCCCTTTCGCTACGCCGATCGACTTCTGGAACAGATAAAGTCGAAGGTCGTGTTGGTGGATTTCCATGCCGAGGCCACATCCGAAAAAATCGCCTTCGGCTGGTACGTCGACGGGCGCGTCACCGCCGTGGTGGGCACGCACACGCACATTCCCACCGCGGATGAGACCGTCTTACCCAAGGGCACCGCCTACATCACGGACGTCGGCATGACCGGCCCGTACGACAGCGTCATTGGGGTCAAGAAAGAATTAGTGATTGAGAAGTTTCTCAGCGGGATGCCAGCGCGCTTCGAAGCGGCCAACGGAGACGTCCGGCTGTGCGCTGTGCTGGTCGAGTGCGATGCCCAGACCGGGCGCGCCACGCGGATGGAACGGCTGATGCTGCGGTGAGCCTTTCTTCCCTCAGGTTCCGACTCCGCCCGTTACGACCGTAGTTCCCAACCCAGGATTTCTCTTGCAAGACAGCAGCCGCCGGGCATTCTATAGTAAGTAATATGCGATGGTTGCCAGCAGGCATTGTTTTGTTGCTTGCCGGAATGTGTCTGGCCACAGACACTCCCCCGGCCGCTGCGCCATCGCTCTGCTCCAATTCCAAGGGCGCGCCCGCCTGCCAGGGTCCTGTCAAAGACCTGAAGGCCGCTCGTCAAGCATTCGCGCGCGGGCTGAAACTCGAGAAATCGAAAAATCTGGACCAAGCCTTTTACGAATTTGAGGAAGCGTCTCGCCTGGTCCCGCAAAACGTGGAGTACCTGACCGCGCGGGAGATGACGCGGCAACATCTGGCCGGAATGCATCTGCAACGCGGAAACAGCGACCTGCTCGATGGCCGGCAAGTGGAGGCGCTGGCGGAGTTCCGAACGGCGCTCAATCTCGATCCGCAGAACGAATTCGCTCAGCAACGAATAAGCGACGCCCTGGGGCCCGCGCCGGTGCGCGTTGCAAGCCCGCCGCAAGTGGTCGCCAGCGCCGAGGCGATCGCCGCTAAACCGATCGACGGACGCCACGACTTCCACTACCGCGGCGATTCGCGCGGTCTGCTCACCGCAGTCGCTGCCAGCTATGGGCTGACGGTGATCTTCGACGATACCTTCGCCAGCCGCCGCGTGCGCTTCGATATTGAGAATGCCGATTTCGCAACCGCCCTGCAGGCGGCCTCCGCGGCCACCAAGAGCTTCAGCGTGGCTCTGGAAGACACTATTCTTTTTGCCAGCGCTGACACCCCTGAAAACCACCGCTCCTACGATCGCATGGGCATGCGCTCGTTTTACATCGCGGGCGGCGATCCTGCCAAGGATTTGAACGAGTTGATGAGCACGCTGCGGACGCTCTTTGAGTTCAAGTTCGTGAACCTCAACGCCGCGTCGAGCACGATTACGGTGCGCGGGCCGAAGGCGGCACTGGAAGCCGCCACCCAGTTTCTCGAAGAGTTCGATAGTCCGCGTCCGGAAGTAATGCTCGATCTGCAAGTCTTCCAGGTGAGCCACACCTACATGCGTACGATCGGGCTGCACGTCCCGGATACTTTCAATCTTTTCAATATTCCGGTGGCCGCACTCGCGGCTCTTGGCGGACAAAACATTCAGAGCCTGATCAACCAACTGATTGCCTCTGGCGGTATCAACCAAGCCGGCAATCAGACCATTTCCGCCCTGCTCGCGCAATTGCAAAGCCAGCAGAATTCCATCTTTAGCCAGCCGCTCGCGACCTTTGGCGGCGGGCTCACGCTGATGGGACTCAGCCTAGATAATCTGTCCGCCGCGCTTACCATGAATGCCAGTTCCGTCCAGGAGCTCGAGCACGTCCACCTGCGGGCCTCCCAGGAAAAGGACGCCACTTTTAAGCTGGGAGAGCGCTATCCCATCCTCAACGCCAGTTTTGCGCCGATTTATAACAGTGCCGCCATCGCGGCGGTCGTCGGGAATAACTCGTTCACTGCGGCCTTTCCTTCCGTCAGTTATGAGGACATCGGGCTCACCCTCAAGGCGAAGCCGCTGGTGCACAACAATTCAGACATAGCGCTCGAGCTGGAGCTGCAATTCCGCACTTTGGGCGCTACAAGCTCAAATGGCGTTCCGATAATTTCCAATCGTGAGTACAAGGGCGGGATCATGCTCAAGGAAGGCCAACCGGCGGTCGTAGCGGGAATGGTCACTGCGTCCGAGCAGAGGAGCCTGAGCGGTCTGCCCGCGTTTTCCAAAATCCCGGGATTCGGCCTCCTCACCTCGCAGAGTACCAAACAGGAAGAGAACGATGAGCTCCTGATCCTGATCACGCCATACGTCGTCCGCAGCCCGGAGCGCACCGAACCGCGGGAAATCTGGATGAGCAAGTAACAGAAATTGAGTCATTGAGTCACTGAGTGATTGAATCATTGAAAGGCTCTGCCCTTGTTTTTCAATGATTCAATCACTAAATGATTCAATGACTCAATCTACTTATCGCGTTTTTCCTGGCTCGCCTGGAAGTCCACAATCTTCTTCAACAGATCAACGGGCGCGCCGCCGGGTAGGTTCCGTCCATTGATGAACAGAGTCGGCGTGGCACTGACGCCCACCGCCCTGCCCAGCGCAATAGAGGCTTCGATTCGGGCTTTCGTATCCGGCTTGGCGGCGCAGGCGGCGATTTCGTCGGCATTCGCGCCCGATGCGGTTGCGATGGCCTTCAGCTTTTCGTCGGCGTTGGCCTGAGTGATATTGGCCTGCTCGTCAAACGTCTTCTGGATAAACTTCCAGACTGCATCATTCGAAGGCTGACCCGGCGCAGCGCGCCCAACGCATTCGATATAGCCGGCGGCTTTCTCTGCCCAATCGTGCGCGGGCAGCGGAAAATTCTGGAAAACAAAGTGGGCCTCGGGCTCCTGCGCCAGCAGTTGCTCAATCGTGGGCGCGGCCTTCGCACAGTGCGGGCACTGCATATCGCTGAACTCGACAATCGTCACCGCAGCCTTCGCCGGTCCCTTGGCGGGGCCGCTCACGCCTTTTTCCAGCTTGGCGCGGGCATCGTCAAAAGGCTTCGCACCGAAGGGCAGGATGTCGCCCGAAATCGCATGCTTGCCATCGCCGCTGACCAGCAACCGATTTTGGTTCGAGCCCTGTGAATTAGTAATGACCATTGAAACCTCCGCCAATCCCGGCACTTCGGAGGGACGAATATCAGTCACCTTCCACGTCACCGTGGGATCGTAGCCAAACATTTGGAACAGGAACGAGTCGACCGTGTCTTCGGTGGGCAGAGCCGAAGAGCTTCCCCCCGCGGGTGCAGGGGCCGCTGCTTTGGCTGCCGACTTTGCCGGGGGAGCCGATTGAATTTGAGCGATAGCGATGCCGGACAACAGAAGGCCAGCGAGCAGTGAGCGTTGCATGATTGTCATAGTATGTTTTGCGTTCGTTTGGAATTCGATTGTTACAAAAAGCGCGGCGGTTGTCATTTCCGAAGCTTCGCCAGTGGAGAACCGGGCGCCCCCGCCCGGCCGCCGAACTGCTGGACGGGCGACACGCCCGTCCCTCCACCGAATATCTCATCAGCCGGTCACGGTGCTAGAACTCCGACTTGGCCGCGATTGGGAATCTCCGCCCATAGCCGAACGCCTTGGCGGAGATCTTGATTCCCGGCGCCGCTTGCTGCCGCTTGTATTCGCTGCGCTCAATCATGCGGATGACTCGCCGCACCAGATCCAGATCGAAATGGCGATTGCGAGCAATCTGTTCGGCCGAGCACAACTCCTCCACGAAGTCTTCGAGAATCGCATCGAGCACATCGTAGGGTGGGAGTGAATCTAAATCTTTCTGATCCGGCCGCAATTCGGCAGACGGCGGCTTCTCGATGGTCGCTTCCGGAATTACTTTGCGCCGCGAGTTTACGTAAGCGCTCAGGCGGTACACCAACGTCTTCGGTACGTCCGAGATCACGGCCAACCCGCCCACCATATCGCCGTAGAGAGTGCAATAGCCGACGGCCAATTCGCTCTTGTTGCCGGTCGAAAGCACCAGCGCGCCAAACTTGTTCGACATGGACATCAGCAGCAATCCGCGGGCGCGGGACTGAATGTTTTCTTCGGTGACGTCCTGCGGCAGCTCGCCAAACACTGGCGCAAGCGTCTGGCGCACGGCTTCGTAGATTTCCTGGATCGAGATCAGTTCGAAGCGAATCCTCAAGTTGCCGGCAAGTTCCAGCGCATCGTCAATCGAACCTCGCGAGGAGTACGGTCCGGGCATGCCGACTCCGATTACGTTCTCGGAGCCGAGCGCATCGGCCGCAATCGACGCGGTGAGCGCGGAATCGATGCCGCCGCTGAGTCCGACGATCGCCCTCTGGAAGCCGCATTTGTGAACGTAGTCTCGCGTGCCCAGAACCAGCGCTTCATACACGCTGGCTTCTTCACCCACAACCTGTGGGTGCATGTCTCCACTGATGTTCGGGGATTCGAAGTTCTGAGAATCGACCTTCGGGGAGTCGACCTTTTGGGAATCGACGTAGATCAGGTCCTCCTCGAACGACTTCGCTTGCGCGATCACCTGTCCATCGGGCGCAATCACCAGGCTCGATCCGTCGAAAACCAGACTGTCGTTGCCCCCGACCTGGTTCACCATCGCGACCGGCACTTTCTG
>CABECZ010000144.1_pt1 | contig 18193 bp, 13 predicted proteins | sample 3422621 | NCBI WGS metagenome assembly CABECZ01 (sample SAMEA5534328, study PRJEB31848) | metagenome | biome: tundra; feature: field; material: soil | place: USA | collected 2013-05 | depth 0.15 m | reverse complement strand
GACTTCGCACGGCACGCGCTCGGTCACTTGTATACCGGCGTTTTCGAGCGCAGCGACTTTATCGGGATTATTCGACAGCAAGCGCACCCGCTTGATGTCCAACGCCTTCAGGATCGCGACCGGCATTTGGAACTCGCGCTGGTCGGCCTTAAAACCAAGGCGCTCGTTCGCTTCCACCGTGTCAAATCCGCTGTCCTGGAGCGCATAGGCCTGTAGTTTCGCCATTAGCCCAATGCCGCGGCCCTCCTGCTGCTCATAGATAAGGACGCCCGCCCCCAGTTGGGCGATCATCGAGAGCGCCATTTCGAGCTGCTGGCGGCAATCGCAGCGCAGCGAACCAAACACGTCGCCGGTCAGACACTGCGAGTGGATGCGCACCAGCGGCGACCCCGAGTGCACCTCGCCCATCACCAGCGCCACCGCCTCTTCGGTCCTGGTGTCGTCGCCCGATGCTGACGCCCTGGTGGCAAACCCATGAATCAGGAAGTGCCCCCAGCGCGTCGGGAAGTCCGCGGACGCCACTTGCTTTACCTTTAAAGAACTCACCACTAAATTATAGTCTCCGATTTCAGGTACACACCGCTGCGAGTGCTCAGTCTCCCGATGGTCCATGCTTTGAGTGTTCCACTGCGCGCTGCGGACACAGTCTGCAAAATCACGTGTGGATAGGCGAAATGGAGTGACGGCTGCTAAAATCAAAAAAGTAAACTCGCCGCCAAATGGGGCTATAGCTCAGCTGGGAGAGCGCATCGTTCGCAACGATGAGGTCGTCGGTTCGAGCCCGACTAGCTCCACCAATCTTCAAATTGGGTTACTATGCAAAATCAAACCGGCGCAGAGTACTCTCACGGTCCCATGCCCGGAAGGAGCACGCTTCGATGAAAAGCTCTGCATGTATTTCCCTGGCGATCTTCATGTTGACCTTGACCGCTCTCGCACAGATGCCATCCAACCCCGCGCCGCCCAACACCCCCAAGCGTCCGGTCACCGACGAATATCACGGCGTAACCGTAACCGACGACTACCGCTGGCTGGAGAACTGGAACGATCCCGAAGTCAAACAGTGGAGCGCCGCCCAGAACCTCCACGCTCGCGGGTATCTGGACAATCTGCAGGACCGCGCCGCCATTAAACAGCGTTTCCAGCAGCTTATCAGCGCCGGTTCGGTCAGCTACTTCTCCCTGCAATTCCGAGGCGGAACTCTGTTCGCTATGAAAAGCCAGCCGCCCAAGCAGCAGCCCCTGCTCGTTGCTCTAGGTTCGGCGGCAGATCCCGCCAGCGAGAAAGTCGTCTTCGATCCCAACGCGGCCAGCGCAAAATGGTCGCTGGCCGTGGATTTTTACGTTCCTTCCCTCGACGGCAAGCTCGTCGCCGTCGCGCTCTCCGAAAACGGCTCGGAAGACAGTGCAGCCCACGTCTTCGAAGTCGCCACCGGGAAGGAACTTCCAGATCGCGTGCCGCGCGTCAACTTCGCAACTGCCGGAGGCAGCCTCGACTGGAAAGCCGATAGCTCCGGCTTTTATTACACGCGCTATCCACAAGGCAACGAGCGGCCACCGGAAGACGCCAATTTCTATCAGCAAGTTTACTTTCATAAACTCGGCGCCGACCCCCGCCAGGACACCTACGTCATCGGCAAGGATTTCCCGCGTATCGCTGAAATTCATTTGCGCACCAGCGACGACGGCCGCTGGCTGATCGCAACCGTGGGGAACGGTGACGGCGGCCAGTTTGCTCACTATCTCATGGACGCAGCCGGACACTGGACCCAGCTCACCCATTTCGAAGACGAAGTTGTCTCCGTCAAAGTGGCGCCCGATGACAGTCTCGACCTGCTCTCCTACAAGAACTCTCCACGTGGCCAGATTTTGCGTATGCCCCTTTCCCCCCGCGATCTTGCCAAAGCGGATCTGGCGCAAGCCCAGGTCATCGTTCCCCAAAGCTCCGGCGCTGGCCTCGACGAGAACGCACACGCCTCCATCGAAGGCTTCCTGCCGGTTCCCGGACGCCTTTACGTAACCGACATCATCGGCGGTCCCTCTCGCGTACGCGTCTTTGATCCTCAGGGCCACCCGCTACCGGCTCCATCACTGCCGCCGATCTCGGCCGTCGATGCTGTGGTGTCCATCGGCGACGGCAATGTGCTGTTCCACGCCGCCACCTATCTCCATCCCGCCGCCTGGTATCGTTTTGACGCTGCCAGCGGAAAATCCATCCGCACCGCTATCTCCCAGGTTTCCCCCTACAACTTCGACGACGCCGAAGTCGTGCGCGAATTCGCCGTTTCCAAAGACGGCACGCGCGTGCCGCTCAACATCATCCGCCGCAAAGGCACGAAGCTTGACGGCAGCAATCCCACGCTGCTCTACGGCTACGGCGGCTACGGCGCCAGCCAGAAGCCGTTCCTCGCGGGATCGAACGCACGCATCTGGCTTGACCAGGGCGGCGTTTACGCGTTCACCAACCTTCGTGGCGGCGGCGAATACGGCCAGGAATGGCACAAAGCCGGCAACCTCACCCACAAGCAGAACGTCTTCGACGATTTCATCGCCTGCGCTCAATACCTCATCGACCAGAAATACACCTCGCCCAGTCATCTCGCCATCCTCGGCGGCAGCAACGGCGGCCTTTTGATGGGCGCAGCGTTCACCCAACGTCCCGACCTGTTTCGCGCGGTCGTCTCCCATGTCGGAATCTACGACATGCTGCGCGTTGAACTCGACCCAAACGGCGCATTCAATACGACGGAGTTTGGCACCGTGAAAAATCGGGACCAGTTCGAGGCGCTTTATGCCTACTCCCCCTATCACCATGTAAAAGACGGCACCACCTATCCGGCAGTTCTCTTTCTGACGGGCGAAAATGACCACCGCGTCAATCCGCTTAACTCGCGCAAGATGACGGCGCGATTGCAAGCCGCCAATGGCTCGAACCATCCCATTTTGCTTCGCACCTCGTCGAACACCGGCCATGGCATCGGCACCGCGCTCAACGAACGTATCGAACAGGGAGCTGATGTCTTCAGCTTCCTGTTTGATCAGTTGGGAATCAAGTACGTGCCGGTAGCGAAGTGAAAGGGATAGGCAATCCCTAAAGCGTGAGAGGCCGTAATCTCCCATTCCATCGGGGTGAACGCGTTAGCGCCACTGGCTCGCCGCCCCTGCTAAGCTCATTCCTGCGTGAATCGGAAATGCGACGTCATCATTCTCGGAGCCGGCGCGGCTGGCCTGATGTGTGCCATTGAAGCCGGCAAGCTGGGCCGCAGTGTTTTGGTGCTCGAACGCGCGGATCGAATCGGCAAGAAAATCCTGATCTCCGGCGGCGGCCGCTGCAATTTCACCAACCTCCACACCGGCCCGGAGAACTTTCTTTCGTCCAATCGACACTTCGCCAAGTCGGCGCTCGCCCGCTACACTCCGGCGGACTTCGTGCGCCTCGTCGAAAAACATCGCATTCCATACCACGAGAAGAAGCTCGGCCAGTTATTCTGCGATCGAGCGGCGAGCGACATCACGGCAATGCTCGAGCAGGAATGCCGCGACGCTGGAGTTGAAATCCGGTGCGACACGAAAGTGAGTGCGCTGCTGAAGAACGAGTTGCTGAAGAACGAGCCGCACAAGAATGACCAGTTCACCGTGCAAGCCGAGGACGCCAGTTTCGCCGCGCCCCGCCTGGTGGTCGCCACCGGAGGCTTATCCATCGCGAAAATCGGCGCCACCTCATTTGGTTACGATCTGGCCCGGCAATTCGGCCTGAAGATCGAGCCCCCACGCGCCGCCCTCGTCCCTCTCACCTTTAGCGAACGGGACCGCAAGCGCTGGTGCGATTTGGCGGGAGTCTCCACCGAAGTGGTTGCTTCCACTCGTAGCACGAAGCGCAGCACGAAACAAGCGTTCCGCGAAAACATGCTCTTCACTCATCACGGCATCAGCGGGCCCGCTATTCTCCAGATCTCTTCTTACTGGGACGGCATTGAACCCATTCATCTCGACCTTGCGCCCGACCGCAATCTCACCGCCGATTTGCGCAGGCGGGGAAATCGCGACCAGTCGAGTTGGAAATCGCTGCTGAGAGAAGTCCTGCCTCGCCGCTTCGCGGATCGCTGGCTCGAAACCTATCCTTTAGACGGCAACTCCGATCGCGCCCTGGCTGACGCCGAACATCGACTGCATGCGTGGGATGTCAAGCCGGAAGCAACCGAGGGTTACGGAAAAGCGGAAGTCACCGCGGGCGGCGTCGATACCAACGAACTTTCTGCCAAGACCATGGAATCCCGGAAAGTGCCCGGCCTTTTCTTCATCGGAGAAGTGGTCGACGTCACCGGCCAACTCGGCGGCTTCAACTTCCAATGGGCATGGGCGTCCGGATTTTGCGCCGGACAGGCAGTGTGAGGCAACCGGGGATTGGTGATCGTAATTTCACACCATGGCCAATTGATTTTCAATTACCAATTACAAATTACCAATCACAAATTTTAAATCTCCGCGCCTTCCTGCATGAACGGCATACGAGCCAGAATTTCCGCGGCCCGCTCCAGTTGTTTCAGGTCTTCACCGGTGAAGTCTGTGCCCGCGAGCGAAGCATCCAGCCCTTTGCGCGAAACTTGTACCACTCCCATCACATTTCCTCCGGAGCGCACCACGGGAACGGACATGATTTTCTGAATCGGCATTTGCTCTTGGCTTCGATCTTCTTCCCCGGCCCCCAGTTTGACCGCTTCAAACAGGCTGAAATGTTTTACGCGCGTAAAGGCATTCGACAGAAGTGGAGTGCGAGTCGCTGCCGTCCGGGCTGCCACCGCCGATCCGGTCAGCGGCAGTACGCCCGCGGATCGCAGTTCCGGTGGAAAGATAAATCGCAGACTACCCTCTTCTAACCTGAGCAGTGCCACTTCGCTGCGGCGCACATGCAGGGCCTGCGCCAGTTTCAGACAGACTCGATCCGAACTTGGAGATTCCGAAACCATTCTCTCCAAGTCGCTGACGCTGGCCTTGGCGGCCTTAGCGGCAAAACCTTGATTGCTAGTCGATGACATAGTTGTGCCCTTGGGGCTGTCCTTAGCTATCCTGCGGGCACCAGCAAGTTTTCGACAAGTTACCAGAGTGCTTTTGCAGCTTTCCGGCACCGTAATCTTGGCCCTGTCCAAAAGAGTAACTTTTCTTATACGGCGGAACGAATTTTTCTATGCCTTGCGGCACAATTCCACAGGCATTCGCGATATAGTGAGACAGATCGTTCTTCGCAAATAGTCGAATAGCGGCTAATTGGAGTACGCGAATGTCGCTTATTCGTTACGTAAGACCATTCTTGGAATTGGGTATCTGTAAGGAGCACCGCATGGCTCGCAAGACAACCACAAGCTCTACCACCAGTCGCAGCAAGAAAACCGCAGCCTCGATTCAGCCTGCCGCTGTGCAGGTTGCGCCCGAAGTTCCGAAGAATGGGAAGCCGTCCAACCTCGTTGTGGTCGATCTCCCTGTCAATCTCCCTGTCAATCTCGAAGAAGAGATTCGCCGCCGCGCCTATGAACTCTACCTGCAGCGCAGAGCGACTGCGGGCAACGAGAACGTCAACGGCGACGAGAACACGGATTGGCTGATTGCGGAGCGCGAGATCCGTTTGCGCTACGGCAATCAGGAACGGCGCAGAGCGTAGCTCCCAGCGGGATCCGAGCAACGGAACCTTACCGAGAGCTGACGGACTTCCTACTTGGCTCTGTGCCGGACGCGATACGACCGCCGCTCGAAGCCCGACTGCTCCTATGAACGAGCCTGAGTACGAACCAGCCTGAGTACGAACCAGCGCCAGCCAGAGTCGCAGGCGGTCGATGGAGTTACTGCTGTACCGCCTGAATCAGCGCCGGCCTCACCTGTTCGCGCTGAATTTCTGAGGCGTCCCACGCACCGCCCAGAGCCTTCACCAGGTAAACCGAAGTGACCATTTGCTGACCGAGCAGCTGCGTTGCCAGGCGTTCGTTGCTCAGCAGCGTGGATTGTGCGGTAATAACATCAAGATAAGTGGTGACGCCGCCGACATAACGGTCATTGGCGAGGTTGAGCGCGCGGCGCGAGTCGGCGACCGCTGCCTGCTGAGTTTTCGCAGCCTGGTTAAGCAGCGCCAGGCCGGAAAGCCCATCCTCCACCTGCTGAAATGCAACCAGCACTGACTCGCGATAATTCGCGACCGATTCGTCATAGGCCGCACGACTGGACGCCAGGTTGGCGCGATTGCGGCCGCCATTAAAGATCGGCTGCAGCACATCGCCACCCAGCGACCACAAAGCGCTGGGAGCACTAATCAATGTGGCAATGTCGCGGCTCTCCCATCCGCCGCTTCCCGACAGCGTGATATGCGGATAAAACGCAGCCATGGCTATGCCGACCTGCGCATTTTCGAATGCCATCCGGCGCTCGCTGGTAGCGACGTCAGGCCGGCGCTCCAGAATCTCAGATGGAACTCCGGTGGGAATCGCTGGTGGGGTAGCGTCGAACGGCGCTTCAGCCATGCTGAAAGCCGACGCGGACTTCCCCGTCAGCACGGCGATGGCATGTTCGTATTGTGCCCGCTGCTGCAGCACGAGCTGAAGCTGCGTCGCCGTCGAATCCAGCAACGCGGCCTGCTGCGCGACTTCCAGCCCATTCGCGACTCCGCCTTCGTGACGGTGGTTGACCAAGTCCAATCCTCTTTGCTGAATTTCGACCGACTGCCGTACTACTCCAGCCTCACGGTCAAGTTCGCGCAAATTGAAATAGTCGGCGGCGAGTTCGGCGGTCAGCACCAGGCGGACATTTTCCAGGTCGGCAGCACTCCCCTGCAGCGAAGCGTTGGCCGCTTCGAGAGTGCGGCGCACGCGTCCGAATAAATCAAGCTCGTAGCTCACGGAAAACGGAACGGTAAAAACGTTCTCGGTGTCGGTCTTGACGGTCTGAGGCGTGCCGCCCTCGAGCGGACGGTTGCCGGAGAGGCGCATTCGCTGGCCGCTGGGATCGGCGCTGAGCGTGGGAAAGTACGCCGAGGAGGCAATCCGCGCCTGTGCCCGCGCCTGGGAAAGGCGATCCTGCGCTGCCGCCAGCGACTGGTTTGCCTGAAGCACTTCTCGCTCCAGCCGGTCTAGTTCCGCGTCACGAAATATCTGCCACCACGCGCCCTTGGGAATTGCATCCTTCGGAGCCGCCGCCTGCCACGGCCCTTCGCCTTTCCACGTGTCAGGCACCTGCGCGGTGGGCCGCTTATATCCTGGCCCGACGGTGCAGCCCAGAGTGCACGCCAAGCTACAGCCCGCAAGCAACGCAGCGGCCAGCAAGGCAACGGTCGATTTACTCTTACTTGTGGCGGTACTTGTGATGCCTGGCGGCAATCGCTTCACGAGCGAGCATCTCCTGCGTTCGGCTTGGCGACGTGCACCTTCTGCCCTTCCTCAAGTGAGTCGGAGGGATTGATGATGATCTGATCGCTCACCTCGAGCCCGCCCAGAATTTCGAGCGTAGCGCCGAAGTCGCGCCCAATGCTGATCGGGCGCAAATGCACCTTGCCGTCCTTGTCGACGACCGCGACCTGCGGTCCCTCGGCGCGGAACAGCATGGCGTTTACCGGGATCGTAATCCTTGGTACAGAAGTCCCAGTCGCAAAATGCACCTGGCCGAAAGAACCGGGCAGCAGCTTGCCATCTTTGTTGGGAACATCCACTTCCGTGTTCAGGGTGCGCGTCGCGGGATCGATGGCTTCGGCGGTGCGAACCACCGTTCCCAAAAATTTCTGCCCGGGAAACTCCTGGAGCGTAACGTTGGCCTTCATCCCGGCTTTTATGTTCGGCGCATACGCCTGCGGAACACTGACGTAAACACGAAGCGGGTCGACGCGCGCCATATCGAACAGCTCTCTGCCGGCCGCTTGCGCCCCAGAATTTATGAGCGCGCCCGGATCGACATTGCGCCGGGTAAGCACGCCGGAAAAAGGAGCGTATACGTTCTTGAAAGACTCGAGCTGTTCGAGGCGGCGAACATTCGCGTCCCCTGCCGCAAGGTTGGCGAGCGCCTGCTGGTAGCCGCTCGCTTGCTGGTCGGCTTCCTGCTGCGAAACCGAGTCGGACTTGAGCAGATTCGCCCAACGGTCGGCGGAGATCTTCGCCAACCCCAGCGCCGCCTTAATCTGTTCGCGGCTGGCTCGGGCCTGGGAGAGTTCCTGATCGACTTCGGGAGTGTCGATCGCCGCCAGCAATTCCCCCTTCTGAATCTTGCTTCCCATGTCCTTGTACCAGCGTAAGAGGTAGCCGTTGGTGCGGGCAAAAATGGGGGACTCCATAAAGGCCTGCAAATTTCCGGGCAACACCAGTTCATCGTTTCCCGGCTCGGCTTGCGGTTCCACCACGGCGACGGTCGGAACCGAAACGGCTTCGGTTTCTTTGGCCAGCGCGTCGGTTTCGCTCTTCCGGTTCAGAAACGTAACTGCGCCCGCGGTGATCAGAACGAGCAGCGCGGCGCCAATCAGAAGCTTGGCCCGGCCTGCCGGAGTGGGACCCAGATCGGAAGGCTGATAGTCATCCGGGCGCACGGCCTCCGTCTCGTTCTGCTCGGTCGTTACGGGCGCCGGTTGTATTGGCATGATTGCGGTCTCCAAAACATTCTCTGCTTCTCTTCTTCCCTACTTTTACTTCGGTCTACTTCCGCTCCGACTGCTGCTCTGCTTCGTGACGGCCATGAATAATCGTAAACACACTGGGCACGAAAAATAATGTGGCTACGGTGGCGAAGAGCAGGCCGCCAATCACGGCGCGGCCCAACGGTGCGTTTTGCTCACCGCCCTCTCCCATGCCCAGCGCCATCGGCACCATGCCGATAATCATGGCGAGAGCCGTCATAATGACCGGCCGTATGCGCGTGTGGCCCGCTTCCAGAGCCGCTTGCCGCGCGGGCGCTCCCGCATTCATGCGGTCACGTGAAAACGAGACCAGCAGAATCGAATTCGCGGTCGCCACCCCCATGCACATGACCGCGCCCGTCAGCGACGGAACACTGAGCGTGGTGCGCGTGATCAGCAGGAACCAGCAGATTCCCGCCAGCGCTCCCGGCAACGCAGTAATGATGATAAAGGGATCGAGCCACGACTGAAAGTTGACCACGATCAGCAAGTAGACGAGCACGATCGCGCCCAGAAGTCCAACGCCCAGGCCGAAGAACGAGGACTCCATCGTCTCAATCTGCCCCCGAACCACGATTTGCGTCCCGCGCGGCAGATGGTCCTGGAATGGTTTGAGCGCCTTCATGATGTCCGACGCCACCCCGCCCAAATCGCGCCCCTGCGTGCTGGCATACACATCGATGACCGGCTGCACGTTGTAATGGTTGACCACCGCGGGACGTGCCACCGGCGAGAGTTGCACCAGATTGCCGATCACCTGCGGAGCAGTCCGCGAACTCGCCACCGCCACCGGCGTGTTCATCAAATCCTGCACCGAAGTCATATGATACTGCGGCGTCTGGATGGCGATGTTATAACTCACACCGTTCTTTGGATTAAGCCAGAAATTGGGAGCCGTCTGGAAGCTTCCACTCAAGCTGATCAGCACGCTTTGTGCGACTTGTTGGGCATTCAGTCCGACCTGGTTGATGCGCGTGCGGTCCATGTCGAGATAGAGAGTGGGCAAGCCCATCATTTGCTGCACATGTACGTCGGCGGTGCCGGGAATCTGGCGCAGCCGATTTGCGATTCCCTGCGCGATGTAGTAGCTTCCGCGCATATCGGCGCCCACTACCTGAATATCGACCGGCGCGGGCAATCCAAAATTGAGAATTTGCGACACGATATCGGCGGGCTGAAAGAAGAACTCCACGCCCGGGAAACGCGATGGGAGTTCACGGCGCAACCGGCGCACGTATTGCGCCGTCGGATGATGGTGTTCCGGATTCAGCGAAATCAAGATCTCCGCATCACCTGTACCAATCACCCCCGAACTGCTGTAGGAAAGATTCAAGCCGGAGTACGGAACGCCGACATTGTCCAGCACGGTCTGCAACTCTTCCTTCGGAATCTCGCTGCGCAACACGCGCTCCACTTCATCGCACAGACGCGCGGTCTCCTCCACGCGCAAGCCGGGCCGGGCGCGGACGTGCAGCCGAATCAGGCCCGCATCCACTTGCGGGAAAAAGTCCCGCCCCAGAAAGAACACCAGCCCCAGCGACAGAAAACAGAAAGTCGCAAAGCAGAGGGAGAACAATTTCCGGTGCTCGAGCGTGGTCTCCAGCAATTGCCGATAGCTGCCCCGGAACCTTTCAAACCAGCGCTCGAATCCGCGCTGGGATTTTCCCAGGAAGCTTTTTGGCTCGGCGGCACGGTGCTCATGCCCGCGCATGATAAACATCACCATCGTCGGGATCAGGGTCCGCGATAACAAGTATGACGCCAGCATGGCAAAGCTCACCGCTTCCGCCAGCGGAACGAAAAGAAACTTCGCGACTCCCGCCAGAAAAAACATCGGCACAAACACGATGCAGATACTCAGCGTCGATACGAACGCGGGCACGGCGACCTGTTGCGCGCCGTCGAGGATGGCCTTCTTCATCTCCTTGCCCATGGCCAGATTGCGCTCGATGTTTTCGATTTCCACCGTCGCATCGTCCACCAGGATGCCGACGGCGAGCGCCAGTCCTCCCAGCGTCATGATGTTGATGGTCTCGCCGAGCGCGCTCAGCAGAATCACGGAGACGAAAATCGACAAAGGGATCGAGACCGCGATGATTAAAGTCGGACGCCAATCGCCCAGGAAAATCAGGATCATGACGGCGGTAAGACAGGCAGCGATTAGGCCTTCCCGCAAAACTCCCTGAATTGCCGCGCGCACGAAAAGCGACTGATCGAAAAGGGCCTTGATAGTAAGGTCGCGCGGCAGCGACTGTGCCGCCAGGGGCACCATCGCCTTTATGGCATTGACGACGGTCAGCGTGGAAGCTCCGCCCAGCTTATAGATCGCCATCAGCACGCCGCGCACGCCGTCCTGCCGCACGATATTGGTTTGCGGCAGAAATCCGTCACGCACGTGCGCCACATCGCGCAGGTAAAGGGTGGACGAGTTCGAGGTCTTCACCGGCAGATCGTTGAGTTCGGCGATGGTCCCCGGCGTGCCGTTCATCTCCACGTAGTACTCGGTCGGCCCGATCTTCGCGGTACCCGCCGGCAGAATCAAGTTCTGCGCGGACACTGCATTGACGATGTCGATGGGCGCCAAACCATAGGCCTGCAATTTGGCGGAATCGAGATCCACCTGCACCTGGCGCGGCTTGCCGCCGTAAGGATACGGAGTTGCCGCGCCTTGGACCGTGGTCAGCTGCGTACGCAGAAAATTCTGCCCCAGATCGAACAACTGCTGTTCCGGCAGCGTCTTGCTGCTCAAGCCCAGTTGCACAATCGGCGTCGTGGATGCCGAATAAGTGACGACCAGCGGCGGAGTCGTGCCTGGAGGCAGTCCGCGCAGCACGGTCTGGCACATCGCCGTCACCTGCGTCACCGCCATGGAAATGTTGACGCCAGGCCGGAAGAAGACCTTGATCACGGCGATTCCATTCAGCGACTGCGATTCCTGGTGCTCGATGTCGTTGACGGTGACCGTCAATCCGCGCTCGGAGTTGGTCACGATCCGGTCCGCCATCTCCTGCGGCGACATGCCCGTATAGTTCCACACCACGCTGACCACGGGAATGTTGATGTCGGGGAAAATGTCGACCGGGGTACGCAGGATGGTGATCGGCGTAAGAATGATGATGAGCAGGGCCATCACCACAAACGTGTAAGGGCGGCGCAGCGCTAATGCAACAATCCACATAGGACTGACGAAAACTGGTGACGCTGAAATTCAATATTAGCGGAAACTGGTACAGCCGAAGCCGCAGCCCCACACTGGCCTGCGAACTTCCAATATAAGATTCAAAACACTACGTTTCGGATTTAAATTATATTACACTCTAGCCATGGCTCAAAACCATATCCCACACGCCGGGACCCGGAACAGAAGTAACGGAGCGAGCGAAAGTAACGGAGCGAACGGGAAGCGCCCGCCCGGGCGGCCGCGCAGTGAGGAATCGCGTCAGTCCATCCTGCGGAGCACCCTGAAACTCCTCAAGCAGGACGGTGGATTCGCGGAGCTGAGCATTGAAGCGGTCGCCGCCGACGCCAATGTTGGCAAGACAACTGTCTACCGTTGGTGGCCGACCAAGGGCGCCCTGGTCGCCGACGCCTTCTCCGCCAGTGCCGACGATGAACTCCGCTTCCCGAATACTGGCTCCGTGCACACTGACATGAGCCTGCAGATGAGGCGCGTGATTCGCATCTTCCGCTCCAAGCGCGGCAAGGTCGTGGCGGCGTTGCTCGCCGGAGGTCAATCGGATCCGGAGTTGATCGAGGCCTTCCGCGACCGATTCCTGTGGCCAAGACGCAGGCAGGCCTATCAAACTCTGCAACGCGGCATTGACCGCGGCGAACTGCCCGCGGGCAGCGACCTCGACCTCATCCTCGACTCGCTCTACGGCCCGATCTATATGCGCTTTCTGATCCGGCACGACAAGCTCGACGAAAGCTTCGCCGACGAAATTTGCGGGCTGGTGCTGAAGGGTTTGAAACGCCGGCCGCACGGCAGAAATTAGAGATAGCTGAAACCTGCCGCGAACTGCACCATAACCCAGGGGAACGACCCAACCCCTAAGCCATTTACCTGCTCAAACTTACCGTTCGATCACAAAATCACGCCGGTGCCTGATCGGCCTTGCGTGAAGTCGTCGCTGAGGTTAGAATCAAAATGCGACCTAAACAGTCGGAATTGAATCCGACTATAAAGGTCGGCTTTTGGCCCAATGCTGAAACTTACCAAGAAAGCGGACTACGGCCTCATGGCCATGAAGCATCTGGCCGAGCACGCCGACCAGGGCGCATGCAGCGCCAAGGATGTGGCCGAGGCCTACAGCATCCCGCAGGAAGCGCTGGCGAAGATCCTGCAACGCCTGGCGAAGGTCGGTTTGATACGGTCGCAGCATGGCATGAACGGCGGTTACACGCTGACGCGGGATCCGAAGACGATTTCAGCGTTCGAAGTCATCAAGGCCATTGACGGGCCGTTGTTCATCACGTCGTGCGTGACCGTGCGCGGTGAATGCGGGCAGAGCGGTCGATGCACCATTCGCGAGCCGCTGCGCAAGGTGAATGAGAGCATCGAGCAGGTGCTGAAGAACATCAAGATTTCGCAGATGAAGGAAGAGCCGGAAGTCATCCAGGTGAAGAAGCTGGAGACCAAAAGGCCAATAGAGTTGATAACGATTTCGTAACGGCAGCAATTCTGCCGCGAGTTAAGGCTTTCTAAAGGAGCTAAGCGATCATGAGCACGAATGGCAACAAGGCGACCCCGACCAATCACGATGCGGAGCAGCACGCGGCTCCCAATGGGATCAAGCTGCCCATCTACATGGATAATCACGCGACCACGCCCATGGATCCGCGGGTTCTCGAAGAAATGCTGCCCTACTTCATGGAGAAGTTCGGCAACGCCGCCAGCCGCAATCACCCCTTTGGATGGGTGGCGGAAGAAGCGGTCGAGTTGTCGCGCGAGCGTATCGCCAAGCTGATCGGCGCGACCCCGAAAGAGATCATCTTCACCTCGGGCGCCACGGAAAGCGACAACCTCGCCATCAAGGGCGTGGCCGAGATGTACCGCGAGAAGGGCAACCACATCATCACTGAGGTTACTGAACACAAGGCCGTGCTCGACACCTGCAAGCATCTTGAGAAACTCGGCTTTCGCGTGACCTATCTGCCGGTGCAGAAAGATGGGTTGATCGACCTCGACGACCTGAAGCGCGCCATGGACGACAAGACGATTCTGGTCACGATCATGGCGGCCAACAACGAAATCGGCATACTGCAACCGGTCGCGGAAATCGGCAAACTCTGCCGCGAACGCGGTGTCGTCTTCCACACCGACGCCGTGCAGGCGATCGGCAAGGTTCCAATCGACGTCAACAAGATGAACATCGACGTCGCGTCCATCACCGGGCACAAGCTGTATGGACCGAAAGGCGCGGGCGCGCTGTATGTGCGCCGCAAGAATCCGCGGGTGCAGTTGGTGGCGCAGATTGACGGCGGCGGGCACGAACGCGGAATGCGCTCGGGGACGCTCAATGTTCCCGGTATCGCCGGCCTCGGCAAGGCTTGCGCCATTGCGCAGGAAGAGATGCCGCAGGAATCCTGCAAGATGGCGGGCCTGCGAAACCGCCTGAAAGACAGCATCATGAGCCGCCTCGACGAGGTCTACATCAACGGCTCCATGGAGCATCGCCTCCCCGGCAATCTGAATATCAGCTTTGCCTACGTGGAAGGCGAGTCGCTGCTGATGGGCATCAACGATATCGCGGTTTCAAGCGGATCGGCGTGTACCTCCGCGACCCTTGAGCCGTCTTATGTATTGAAAGCTCTCGGCACCGGCGACGATCTGGCGCACAGCTCGATCCGGTTCGGAATCGGGCGCTTCAACACCGAGGCCGAGATCGATTACGTGGCCGACCGCGTGGTTGAAACAGTACTGCGTCTGCGCGAACTGTCGCCACTCTACGAGATGGCGAAAGAAGGTGTGGACTTGAAGAGTGTGAAGTGGGCGGCGGAAGCGCACTAAGCGGCAGAAGAGCGTTGAGCACGCTTCTGAAGCAGTGGGGTTTCGTATCAGGGCATCGCTTTAGCGATGCCGCAAATGTTCTGAAACGCCCCTTTAGGGGCTGAGGCATAGAAGAGTTTTCAAGGAGATTGCATGTCATACAGCGATAAAGTGATCGACCACTACAACAATCCACGCAACGTGGGCTCAATGGACAAGAAGGATGCCGATGTGGGCACCGGACTGGTCGGCGCGCCCGAGTGCGGCGATGTGATGAAGCTGCAGATCAAGGTTAACCCGCAGACCAACATCATCGAAGACGCCAAGTTCAAGACCTTCGGCTGCGGCTCGGCGATTGCGTCGTCTTCGCTGGCGACCGAGTGGGTCAAGGGCAAGACGGTTGACCAGGCCCTCGCGATCAAGAACACCGAGATCGTGAAGGAACTGGCCTTGCCACCGGTGAAAATTCACTGCTCGGTGCTGGCCGAGGATGCGATCCGAGCCGCGATCGGCGACTGGAAAAAGAAGCAGGAATCCGCGAAACCAGTGGAAGTGCAGGCGGCGCAGTAAGTTGTTTTCGGCTGTAGAGACGGGGCTTGCCCCGTCTCACGCGTAACGAGCTCGCAGCCCGAAGCTCGAAGCGTCTAGAATCAATCATGGACCAAATAGTCAAAGACGAAGCGCTCAAAGATCGAACAATTGAAGAGCAAGCGGTCAAACCCGCCGCACCCATGGCTCCGGCCAAAGGCATCCAGGTCACCGACAACGCGCTCAAGAAAATTCGCTTAGCCATGGTGAAAGAAAACGTTTCGCCGGAGCAGGGTGGTCTTCGTTTGGGCGTGCAGGGCGGCGGATGCTCGGGCCTGACTTACAACATACGGTTCGATACGCAACCGCGCGAGCGCGACCGTGTGTTTCAGTTTGGAGATGTGCGGGTTTTTGTGGACCCGAAGTCCTTCATCTATCTGCACGGGATGACGCTCGATTACCACGAAACCCTGATGCAGCAAGGATTCGTGTTCGTGAACCCGAACTCGACCAAGTCCTGTGGTTGCGGGAGTTCCTTCTCGTAGCCAGAAATCGTGTGGTGACGGGGGCTCCGCCCCGTCCGGACGGGCCAGAGGCCCGTCCCCACACAACCAGTGGTCAGAGGGGCGGGCCGCGCGCTCGCCCTAAATTTTGTATGGCAAATATGGCAAACATAGAATCCAAGTCGTCAGGATCATTGATCATTCCCGGCCAGGCGCCCGCAGAGGCAACCCCAAGTTGCTGGTCGTGCGGCACCATGCGCGCGGTGCACTTCTGCAGTTCGTGCGGCAAAGTGCAGCCGCCGGTCCCGGTGGACTATTTCACCTTCTTCGGATTTCCGCAGAAGCTCAACCTGGACACGGCCGCGCTGGAAAAGGAGTTCTACGCACTGAGTCGCCGCCTTCATCCTGACCTATTTGCGCAGGCGAACCCCGAGGAACGTGCCTTTAGCCTGGAGCAAAGCTCCATGCTCAACGATGCCTACCGCACGCTGAAAGATCCGATCAAGCGTACCGAATACCTGTTGCGTCTCGAAGGCGTCGAACTGGAAGAGCAATCGAAACAGGCAACGGAAAAGGCGCGCGCTACCGGCATGCTGAAAAAGCAAGTGGTGCCTTCCGATCTCCTGGAGGAGGTCTTCGAACTGAACATGCATCTGGAAGAGCTGAGCGCGCAGAAAAAGATAGGCGAAGACGATCCCGCTTTACTTGAGGAAATCGGTAACGCCAAACTTTCTCTGGAAGAAAAATACGCCGCGCTCTTCAACGAGCTCAAGACCGAGTGGAACAAGTGGGACAAATCCGTGGACGACGCAACCACCGACGGAGCCGAAGACAACCGGCGCAAAATCCTGGATAAAATGCTGGACGTGCTGAACCGCAGAAACTATGTCCGGAACCTGGTGCGGGACGTGAATGAGGCACTGGAAGACTAGGTCAGAGGTAAGAGGTCAGATTGCAGAGGTGAACCATGAGTTGATTTGGTTTTCACCTCTGCAATCTGACCTCTGACCTCTGCAATTCTCTACCAAATGGCTACTGACTACATAGTAGGAATCGATCTCGGCACCACGAACTCGCTCGTGGCCTACATGCAGGGGGATTCTCCTGTCGTCATCCCTGGCGAAGACGGGTTGAACCTGGTGCCCTCGGTGGTGGCACTCGACGAGAACAACCAGATCATCGTAGGCAACGCCGCGCGCAGGTATCTGATCGAAACGCCGGAGCGGGCGGTTTATTCGATCAAGCGCCTGATGGGGCGCGGCCTCGAGGATATACAGGAAGAGCTCAAGCTGTTTCCGTTCCAGTTGGCTGGAGACCTTCATGAGGGTGAGGTTCTGCGCATCAAGATCGGTGAACGAACCTACACGCCCCCCGAGATTTCGGCGCTGGTGCTGCGCCAGTTGAAGCGCAATGCCGAGCGGTTTTTCGGAGCGCCCGTAACTCAGGCGGTCATCACCGTCCCCGCATACTTCAATGACACGCAGCGGCAGGCGACAAAAGATGCCGGCCGCATCGCCGGGCTGAATGTTTTGCGGCTGGTGAACGAACCGACGGCAGCATCGCTCGCTTACGGTCTGGACAAGAAGAAGCACGGCATCGTAGTGGTTTACGATCTCGGCGGCGGCACGTTCGACATTTCGATTCTCAAGCTGCATGACGGCATCTTCGAGGTGATCGCCACCAACGGCGACACGCATCTCGGCGGAGACGATATCGACAATCTGCTGATCGCAGTCGCGCTCGACGACATTCGCGGCGAGATCGGGATCGATTTTCGGAGCGACTTTCGGCGCAGCGGAGAAGCGGTGCAGCGCATCCGCCAGGCCGTGATTGAAGCCAAGATTGCTCTTTCGTCGCAGCCCACGGCGAAGCTCGATGTCGATTTGCCCGGCGGAAAAAAGTATCAGCGCGAGATTTCGCTGGAAGATTTCGAGCAGATGATCCAACCGATCATTGACCGCACCGTTGGTCCCTGCAAGCAGGCGCTCAAAGACGCAGCTCTGAAGCCCGAACAAATCGACGAGGTCGTGCTAGTCGGGGGCTCCACGCGCATTCCAAAGGTGCGGCGTTTGGTGCAGGATCTGTTTAGACGCGTGCCGCACACGGATTTAAATCCCGACGAAGTGGTTGCGCTCGGCGCGGCCGTGCAGGCGAATATTCTGGGCGGCGGCTCCGAAATCACGAAAGAGATGCTGTTGCTCGACGTTACCCCGCTGTCTCTTGGAATCGAAGTGGCGGGCGGCGTGACCGACAAAATTATCCTGCGCAACTCGACGGTACCGGCTTCGGCAACGCAGTACTACACCACCCAGGTGGATGGCCAAACGAACGTCGCGATTCACGTGCTGCAAGGCGAACGCGAACTCGCACGCGATTGCCGGTCGCTGGCGCGATTCGATCTCAAGGGCGTTCCACCCATGCCCGCCGGCATGCCGCGCATTGAAGTGAGGTTTCTGATCGACGCCAACGGCATTCTGCGCGTCTCGGCGCGCGAGCAACGCAGCGGACAAGAGGCTGAAATCGACGTCCAGCCCAG
>CABECZ010000142.1_pt1 | contig 18197 bp, 17 predicted proteins | sample 3422621 | NCBI WGS metagenome assembly CABECZ01 (sample SAMEA5534328, study PRJEB31848) | metagenome | biome: tundra; feature: field; material: soil | place: USA | collected 2013-05 | depth 0.15 m | reverse complement strand
CTGCGTCGCGGCAATGCCCACGCTGCTCGACGCGGCCGGAATCACCACGAAATCGCCTTTTGCCAAATGCGCAATCGCGATCAACGCCCCATACGCCGTCAGGTACTGCATCCAGATTGCCGCGCCTTCCACCGGTGACAGCTTCGCCGGATATTCACCCAAAGCCGCAACCGGAGCAATTACCTCTTCGCCCAGCATGGCGTAGTCGTTCATGGAGAAGGCTGGAATCGTGGAGACCGATTTGCCCACCCAGTTCTTGTCCACATCCGGGCCAACCGCTTTCACCACGCCCGCCGCCTCATAGCCAATACCAGCAGGGAACTTAGGATGTTCGAGGTACTGGCCACGGACGAACATCAATTCCGCCCGGTTCAAGCCTACCGCTTGCACCTGTAACCGCACCTCACCTTTCCCGGGCTGCTTGGAGGGTTCCTCTTCAATCTTCAAAACCTCCGGTCCGCCCAACTTATGAAAACGAACAACCTTTGGCATGAATATCTCTCCGTGGAATTAGATCGCCGATCCGTCATGGAAGATTCGGAATGCCACATCCAGGAAAAACGTCAAAGAGGATACGAAGCTCAGCGTTCTTGACGTGTGCCGATTATCGCATTCTCGACTTCAGCTTGATCATCTCGCCATCTACAGCAAACCTGCCGTATCCGTGATGGTGGATGGTCTTCGGATGCTTTTGCGCCGGGTCGATCCAGGCCTTGAGCACTTCAAGGACGAAGAGATTGTACCGGTTGACGAGACGTGTATCGGCCACCTTGCATTCGAGATTGGCGAAACACTCAGCCACCAGGGGCGGCGCCACGCGCTCGGCTGGCGCCGGCGTCAGACCGAATCTCTCGAACTTCTCTACGTCCCGGCCCGAGCAGTTGCCGACTTCCACGACTTTGGGCGCCAGTTCCAGCGCCGGAACGGCGATCACGCACTCTTTCGTCGCCCGCAATGCGGCAAAGCTGTGATTGGCACTGCTGACGACACAAGCAATCAGCGGCGGCTCAAACTCGACCATCATATGCCAGGACATCGTCATGACATTGGCGCGACCCTTGCGGGCGGTCGTTAGCAGGACCACGGGACCCGGTTCAAGCAACTGGTAGACCTTCGACAGAGGCAAATCTTTCATCACGGTCGCGGCTCCTGGACCCGGTCTCCAACGATGGTCAAGCGTGGTCCATTGTAGCTACACTCGTTGCCGTCGGGTGGATCATTCACGATGAGCCCGGGGACGGTCGACCCGGGAGGCGAACCCACACGCGACAAGTCTGGTTGCGTCAGTTCGAAGACGTTGTCACATTGTGTTAGGTGTGTTCACTCCCGTGCTTGCGAAACACTCGAAGTCGTTTTCACTTGTCGATTGCACTTCCTGGGACCGATCATCTAGCTCGGTCGAACAGACGAGTTTGTATTTTTCCTGACACCAGCGCGGACTCGACTGGATATTCCTTGTCTTCCGACGTGAACTCGACCACCGCTGCACCGTCGAGGTTCAGCCAGCCTTCGTCGAGAGGCGGAACATCCTGCGGAATCTGCGTGATTAGGCGCTTGCGCATGACATTAGTTTATCCTCAGTCCTGCCGAGCCGAACCAAACGCACTTTGGAACGTGGGATCGCTGGTGTCGTGGAGATTTTGCCGTTGCTGTAGGCCAAATGTGCTCGTTTCTTCTGGAAATTCCAGCGCCAACTCGAAAGCAATGATCCAACATGCACAAAATAAAGGAATGGTACTGCCCGTGCTCTAGATTAGACAGAACAACGCTTGGGATACAACCACGCTGGGAGGAAGCCATGCTGAATGTGACGGTTGAGAACATCGGTGAATTGGCGGTCGTCGAGTGCGAGGGCAGAATTGTACAGAGCGATTCGGCCTATAAGTTGCGCGAAGCCGTGACCTCGCTAACAGATGCCCGAATTGTTGTCCTTGAGCTTTCGGAGGTTAGCGCCATCGGAGGCGGCGGCCTCGGTATGCTCGTGTTTCTGCAACGATGGGCACGAGAAAACAACATCCGGTTCCTTCTATTCAATCCATCCGAATCAGTCCAGAGCGCAATAAAACGTGCCAGATCGATTGCAGAATTCTATATCCCTTCATTCGAGGAAATGATGGCCCTTCTGGCGTATGCCAACAGTCGATACGCGCTAGCTGCTTGAGTCGGCACTTACGCCGATGGACGATAAGACCTTGTTTCGCGCATGACCCAACGCGATTCCGCTGGAATTATCTGCGGGAAGCCGCGTCTCTTGCAGCAAGGGCGAGATAATTCTCGAAGGTAAGTCGGTCGCGTCGATAGCGGATTGCAAGCCGTCCCCCCCTGCTCGTGCCCTCGAAGTATGGCGCGGAGGTGTACTTCGCTGGGCCGAGCTGCGCTCGGCCGGGACGGGGCAGAGCCCCGTCCCCACACGAAACTGCCCCACACGAACCGTCCCCACATGAACCTGAATTTATTGCAGGGTGGTTGATTCAGGCGGCTCTTCTCGGGCGCCTATTTGGTAACGTTTCAGTTTGCGATAGAGGGTGGCTCGGCTTATGCCTAGCATTTTGCCGGCTAGAGCTTTGTCTCCTTTGACCTGGGAAAAGACTCGCTCTATGGTGGCTCGCTCTATATCTTCCAGGTCGGTGGCGCGACCGGAGAATTCTTGCGCCTCGGACGGTTCGGGTTGGACCTCGGCGCGCGCGATGGCCGGAGGCAGATCGTTGAGTTCGATGATGCTCTGATCGCCGAGGGCGACGGCGCGCTCCAGGCAATTTTCCAGTTCGCGGACATTGCCGGGCCAGTCGTAGGCGAGCAGGGCCTTGATGGCGTTGCCGGAGAGCTGGATGCCGCGTCCGGGGGCGAGGCGGTCGAGGAAGAAGGCGGCCAGGATGGGAATGTCGGAACGGCGTTCGCGCAAGGGAGGCAGAGAAATGGTGACGACGTTGAGGCGGAAATAGAGATCCTTGCGGAAGGTTCCTTTCTGATATTCGGCGTCGAGATCGCGGTTGGTGGCGGCCATGATGCGCACGTCCACTTTGACCTTTAGATTGCTGCCCACGGGGCGGACTTCTTTCTCCTGGAGGAAGCGCAGGAGCTTGGCTTGCATTTCGAGAGGAAGTTCGCCGACTTCGTCGAAAAAAATGGTTCCAGTATCGGCGGATTGCAGCAAGCCCTGCTTGGAGCGAAGAGCGCCGGTGAAAGCGCCTTTTTCATAGCCGAACAATTCGCTCTCGATGAGGGTGGGGACGAGCGATCCGCAGTCGACGGCGACAAAGGGGCGGGAGGCCATGGTTCCGCGAAAGTGAAGGGCGCGGGCGACGAGTTCTTTGCCGGTTCCGCTTTCTCCGGAAATGAGGACCGGGGTGCGGGTGTCTTTGAGGCGGGAGATGAGGCGGAGAACATTCTGAATACCGGTGGAATTGCCGATGATGCCGTGGAGCGAGGTCTCGGTTTCGGAGCGTTCGCGGAGATAGAGATTTTCTTCGACGAGGCGGACCTTGTCGGCCATACGGCGCAGGAAAAGGCGCAGGTCATCGAGCGGAGCGAAGGGCTTGGCGATGTAATCGTAGGCGCCTAGTTTCATGGCCTGAACCGCGGTTTCTACCGACCCGTGGCCGGTCATGACGGCGACTTCGATGCGGGGGTAGGCGCGCTTTGCCTGCTCCAGGAATTCGAGGCCGGACATGCGCGGCATGACCATGTCGGTGAGCACCATGTGCACGGGCTGCTCCTCGAGCAGGGCGAGGGCGGCGTCACCGCTCTCGGCTTCGAGGCAGTAGAAGCCGAGCGACTCGCCGACGGTGATGCAGAGGCGGCGGATGGTCTGCTCGTCGTCGACGATCAACAATCGGATGCGGAGGTCATCCCTGGTTGAATTCTGCTTGGTCAAATTCTGCGTCGTCAAATTGTCAGTCATGAGTCGGCCTTGCCCATGGTCAGTTCCACCACGGAAATAAAATCATGCACTCGAAAGGGCTTTTCCACGCAGGGCGCGCCGGTGCGGCGCAAGGTGGCGGCAGTTTCGTGGTTGGCGATATCGCCGGTGATGAAAACCACGCGGGAGGCGAGTTCCGGGCGATGGGTGGCGATCCAGGCATGGACCTGGGCGCCATCTACGCCACCGGGGGTGCGCATATCGGAGACGACGCCGTGAAAGTCGCCGGTCTCGAGCAGGCGCAGGGCGTCGGCGCCGGATTCGGTGGAAACGACGGCATAGCCGTGACCCTCTAGAACGGCGCGTACTAATGCCATGACGGCCGGTTCATCTTCAATCAGAAGAACGGGCGCACGGGCGGATTTAGTTCCTGTCTTAGTTCCTGGCTGCGTTCCTGACGAGGTCATTTTGGTTGCACTCCTGCTCCTGCAACGGCTCCAAAGGATGCCTCCTCGGCTGCTACCGGGAGGCGGACGATGAAGGTTGCTCCTTCAGAGTCCAGGTTGTTGTGACAGACGATCTCTCCGCCATGTTCGCGGACAATACCATAGCAAATACTCAGGCCCAAACCAGTGCCCTGGCCAACGTCTTTGGTGGTAAAGAAAGGATCGAAGATTTTTTCGGGATCGGCGATGCCCATGCCGTTATCGCGAAAAGAAATTTCGACGAATGCGTCGTCGCGGGCGCTTCCGATCTCAATGCGAGCGGACCGCCCGGTTTCGCGGACGGCGTCGTAAGCATTGTTCAGGATGTTAAGAAACACCTGCTGGAGTTGGTGGGAATCTCCAACGACCGGGGGCAGGAACTCGTCGAGATGTTCGATCACCTGAATGCCGTGACTGATGAAGTCGTAAGAACGCAAGTGGACGGTGCGTTGCAGGATGGAGTTGAGCTGAACCGAGAGGCGCTGCGGCGGCATCTGGCGGGCAAAGCTGAGCAGGTTTTGCACGATCTGCTTGGTGCGTTGCGCTTCCTGGAGAATGACGCGCAGATCGCGGCGGGCGCTTTCGGGGACCTCGGGGTTGGCCAGCAAGAGGTCGGTGAATCCGAGGATGGCGGTGAGGGGATTGTTGACTTCGTGGGCGACGCCGGAAACGAGTTGTCCGACGGCGGCCATTTTCTCGGCGTGCAGCAGCTTGGAGCGCAGCATGGCGGAGTCGGTGACGTCGCTCATGACAACTACGATGCTGGTGACGGGGCCGTTTTCGCCGATGATGGGGCTCAAATTGACGGAGAACTGGGCGCTGACGCCGTCGCCGCGAAGCAGGGACAAATCGAAGTTATCGACCTGCTGGCCGGCCTCCACGGCGGCCAGCGCTTCGCGGAGCGCGGCGCGGCGCGGGGGTGCGCACAGGTCGGGCAAGCGATGCCCCAGGATCTGGCTCTGGTGAAAGCCGAGACCGCTCCAGCGCCGGTTGGCATAATTGATGACGCCGTCGGTATCGGTGAGCAGAATCAGGCTCTGGGTATGACTGAGGATTTTGCTGGAGAAATCGCGCTCTTTCTGGAGATCGGTTTGCGATTGGCGGAGGCGGGTAATGTCGAGCATGAGGCCGCGGTACTGCAGGATGTTGCCGGACTGGTCGCGCACCGCGAAACAGTTCATGAAAACGTGAACCGGCGATCCATCCTTGCGGCGGAAGATTTCTTCCTGATTGTGCAGTCCGCCCTGGCGCTCGAACAGTTCCGTCAGTTCCTCCCGGCGCTGGGGAGAAAAATAGACCTGGGTGGGAATGTCGAGTTGAAAGACCTCTTGGCGGCTGCTGTAGCCGAGGATGCGAACCAGCGCGTCGTTGACTTCCACGAAGCGGCCCTGGGGAGTGGAGAAGAAAATTCCTTCCTGAATGTTGTCGAAGAGTTCGCGATAGCGGCGCTCGGCTTCGCGGCGGTCGGTGATGTCCTTGAGCACGTGCACGGTTTGCCGCTGGGCGAAGCTCATCCCCATCGCGCCCAACCCGTGCGATGGGGGCGTCGGGATGGCGGCATGAATGCGGGAGGTTGAAATCAGGTAAGTGCGTTCGAGGACGGGATGCACGTATTCGTCGAGACCCTCGCCGGTGCGGCAGAAGGGACAGGAGAGCGGCGCAGCGCCGGTGGAAAGCGCTTCGAGCGCCCGCATGTTGATGCCGATCAACTGGTCGGGAGCGATACCGACGAAATCAGCCAGGGAGCGATTGACGCGGAGAATATTGTGCTGCTCGTCGTGGACCACGATGAAGTCGCTGATGGCATCGAAGACTTCCAGCCAGTGGCGGTTGGCCTGGTGCATGCGGGTGAACAGGAGGGCGTTCTCGAGCGCGATGCTGGCATGGCCGGCGATGGCGCGCAGCAGTTGGCGATCTTCGATGGCGGGCGGGACGCCGCGGTCGGCGAGACAGAGAACGCCGACGAGTTCGCCCGATGAGCCGGCCAGCCGGACCAAGGTGCAATCGGTCCATTGCAGACTGGAGGCGAGAGCGGGACCCAGGATATCGCCGGCCGGGGCGAAGGCGACATCGGTGGAATATTTCGGCAGAGCCGCGGTGATGGCCTGACTGAAGCGGCGGAGCAGGGGCTGGTCGTTAACCTCAACACGGACTTCGGAGTCGCCGGCGCACAGGAGGATGGTGTCGGTCGCCGATGTCTGGAAAAGGCTAAGAGCGACACAGCGGGTTCCCAGCAGTTCAGCGGCGCGAATCGCGAAGTTGCGCATGAACTCGGGCAGATGCAGGGTGTTGTTGAGTTCGAGGGCGAGCGTGACCAGGGCCTCGGCGCGGCGGCGGTGCTCCTCGGATTGGTGCAGGTTGTGGGTAAGTTCGAGAGCGACGGCAACTTGCGCGGCCAGAGCGCGGGCGCGGCGGACGTCTTCGTCGTTGATGGGCCCGGGCTCGATGCGGTCGAGCACACCGAAAATCCCGAGCACATCGCCGTTGGAACCGAGCAGGGGCACAGCGAGGAGTTGGCGGATTTGGAAAGCGGCCACGAAATCCAAATCCGCGCCCGGAGTTTTGGCGGCGTCTTCAGTGAAGAACACATTTTTCTTTTTCAGCGTGAGGGTGGCGGCGCCATCGGCGAGGGGAATATCGAGGGGACGGACGACGCCGTTCTCCACTGCCCAGCGAATGTGGAAGGTGTCCTTTTCTTCGAGAAGCCCGATGAAACAGCGCTGGAATCCGAGGAAACTGGCGGCCCGGAGCACGGAGGTCTGCATGAACTCGTCAAGCTTTCCGGCGGAACCGAGCTCAAAGGAAATCTCGAGGATTTCGTGCAGTTCGTGGGCCTGGGAACGCGCCATGCCGTACAACTCGGCGTTGGCGATGGCGACCGCGCCAAAGCCGGCCAGGGCGGAAACCAAGGTTTTGTCTTCCTGAGTAAATGGGTGAGCGGAGTGAGGGTAAACCAGAATTGCACCGTGCGAGCGCGAGGTGCGAAAGGGCGCCGCGATGAGAACTCCGGGCGGCGAGTCTTCTCCAAAATGAGAGGCGCCGTCGATGCTCACCGTAATACGCTCGCCGGCGGCGACAGCGCGACTGGCGATCTCGAGCGCAGAGCGGAGGTCGTTCTGCTCGAAACGCGAACGGATGGAGAGAGCGAGCCTGGGGAGGTCGGTCGACACCGCCTGCAACTGGAACACTTTCTCCGGTTGGACCTTCTCCTGGAGAAGAAAGACGAGCACGGCGGGCGAATGCAGGAGCAGGCGGAGGCGGTCGGCGATACTCTCCATCACGGCGGCGGCGTCGGGCAAGCCATGCAGTGCGGTGGCGACTTCGACCAGAATGCTGGCGCGGCGATGCTCTTCGCGGGAAAGCTGATTCAAGCGGAGGGCTTCGAGTGCGGTGCCGAGCTGGGCCGCGAGGATGGTGACTTTGGCCACGGAATCATCGTTGAAGGCGGCATCCGGCGCACTGTGCACGAAGGCGATGGCGCCGATCACTTCGCCTGAAACCAGCAAAGGCGCGGCCATGGCGGCGTGCGCTTGGCGATCGGCCAGCCAGCGGTAACGGGTGGCGTCGACGTGGTTGAGGAAGAAGGGGCGACGCCTGTGAACCGCCTCGAGGGCGATGGATGGGTCATCGGATGGGTCATTGGATGGGTCACGGGATGGGTCACGGGATGGGTCATTGGATGAATCGGCGGGGCGCAGGCGAATGCCCCGAAAGGGCTCGATCTGGTCGCCATCGGCTTCAGCCCCGACGAGCTCACCGCCGGAGGAGCACCGCCAAAAGTAAGCGCCGCTGGCATGGAAGAAAGCACGGGTGAGGGCGCAGAAGGACTGGATGAGCTGGCTGGTATCGCTGCTTTGGAAAGCGGCCCGGGAAAGCTCCAGGAGGAGCTTCTGAAAAGCCGCGTCAGACTGAGACGGGTCCCGAGGCTGCGAATTTCCGTTATCGCTGGTCAGTGCGCACCATTCGTTTAAGCTAAGCGGTTGAAAACAATTGTCTTATAAATAAAAGCTACGCTTGATTCTCAAATTGAGTCAAGGAAATAGGAGGGGGCAGTATCGAGTTGTGAAACGGCACAAAAAGTGATCTGAGCGTCTCATTTTGTGATCGGGTGATCGTCAGTTGATCGGGTGATCGGGTGATCTAAAGTCAAAAGCGAATCGCATTTGAATTTGGATGACCCGATGGCGCGACGATCCGATCACCCGACGACCCGATCACTTGTTCGTGGTCTTGCGGAGACACCAAAGTAATACAAGGAAAAAACTTTTGATACCCGCTGGTGTGGTCCGTACACGAATATAGATAGGTGCTGAACAACAAGGGAGGAACGTGTCTATGCGAGCGCTACATCGGCTGTTCGCGGTGAGTCTGCTGCTGATTGGCGGATGCGTCGCTACCAGCACTCCCCTGGCATGGGGACAGGCCGAAATCAAGCGAAAAACAAAGAGCAAAGTGGAGGCCGTGTATCCGGAACTCGCGAAACGCATGAACATCACTGGCGTGGTCAAGATCCTAATCACGGTGTCCCCCAACGGGTCGGTTAAGGACGCCAAGCTGGTGGGCGGGCATCCGCTGTTGGCGAACGCGGCGCTGGATGCGGTGAGGAAGTGGCTTTACGAGGCGGGTCCGGAAGAGTCAACGGGGATTGTGCAATTCCGTTTTGGCCCGAACCAGTAAGAGGGCATGGTAGAGCCCGAGCGCTGAGTGAGGCAGGTTGGAGTATGAATATCGGGAAAAAACTATATATAAATTTGGGCATCATTCTGTCGATGGTCCTGGTGCTTCTGGCGATCAACCTGATCGCGGTGCAACGCGAGCACGAAACCAAGGCGGCGCAGCGCAGCGCTCGATCGACATGACCGAGGCGACGTCATTGGTCCGCATGGAGATGATGCAGAACCGGCTGCACCTGCAGAACTACCTGCTCAGCGGGGACATTCGCAACGTGGAGAAAATGAATGACGGGGAACACCGATTGAGCGACGCCCTGCACCATTCGCTGGATCCAGCGAATTCCGAGCCGCGAGCTAACCCCGGCATCTGTGTGCTCGCAGCGCGAAGCTCGCAGCCCGCAGCTCGCAAGATCTCCGGATTACCCGATCACTAAGGATCGATTGTTCATGGCCTTACGGAGACACCAAAGTAATGCAAGGAAAGAACTTTTGATACCCGCTGGGGTGGTCCGTACACGAATATAGATACGTGCTGAACCACAAGGGAGGAACGTGTCTATGCGAGCGCTACATCGGCTGTTCGCGGTGGGTCTGCTGCTGATTGGCGGATGCGTCGCAACCAGCACTCCCCTGGCATGGGGACAGAACGAAATCAATCGAAAAACAAAGAGCAGAGTGGAGGCCGTGTATCCGGAACTGGCGAAACGCATGAACATCACTGGCGTAGTCAAGATCCTGGTCACGGTGTCCCCCAACGGGTCGGTCAAGGACGCCAAGCTGGTGGGCGGGCATCCGCTGTTGGCGAACGCGGCGCTGGATGCGGTGAAGAGGTGGCGTTATGAGGCGGGTCCGGAAGAAACAACGGGGATTGTGGAATTCCGTTTTAACCCGAATCAGTAAGAGGGCATGGTCGAACCCGAGCGCTGAGTGAGGAAGGTTGGAGTATGAATATCGGGAAAAAACTATATATAAGTTTCGGCGTCATTCTGTCGATGGTCCTGGTGCTTCTGGCGATCAACCTAATCGCGGTGCAACGCGAGCACGAAACCAAGGCGGCGGCGCAGCGCTCGATCGACGTGACCGAGGCGACGTCATTGGTCCGCATGGAGATGATGCAGAACCGGCTGCACTTGCAGAACTACCTGCTCAGCGGGGACATTCGCAACGTGGAGAAAATGAATGACGGGGAACACCGATTGAGCGACGCGCTGCACCATTCCCTGAATCTAGCGAATTCCACGCAACAGCGCAGCAGTCTGGAAAAAGTGCAGGGGTTGGAGCAGGCTTGGGGAACCGATTTCGCCAACGCGCTGGTGGACAAACGGCGGGCCGTGGACAGCGGCAATGCGACGGTGGCCGAACTGCAGATTTTCTACCTGCAAAAGGATCCCAACTCCTGGATCTCGCGTTCGAGCGACGTTCTGGACGATGTGGACCGGGAGAACCGTCAATTGCTGGAGGAGCGGCGGCACTCCGATGAACTGGCTGCGACGTTTACGATTCTGGCAGCGGCAATCAGTTCGATGTTCGCGCTGGGCCTTGGGATCGTCATAGCCTATCGGACGGCGACCGGGATCACGAAACCGCTGAACGGGCTGATTCACGTGGCGGAGCAGATCGGCCAGTCCGGGAATCTGAATCACACGATCGACGTTAAGGGGCAGGATGAGATCGGGCAACTGGCCCGGACTTTCGACTCGCTGGTGAAGTACCTGAAGGAAATGGCGGCGGTTTCCGAAGCCATCGCGGGCGGCAACCTGGCGGTGGAAGTGCGTCCGCGGTCGGCCAACGACACGCTGGCGATCGCCTTCACCAGCATGGTGGACGGCCTGCGCGGACTGGTGCGCAACGTGCGCGACGCGGCTACGCAAGTGGCCAGCGCTTCCTCCCAGGTGGCCAGTTCTTCCGACGAGTCGGCGAGGAACAGCCTGCAGACCTCTTCGGCCATCGATGAAGTGACGAGCACCATGCACGAAATGAGCGTGAACGTGCAAAACATGGTGAAGAGCACGCAGACCCAGGCATCGAGCGTCAGCGAAACCTCGGCCTCCATCGACGAGATGGTGACTTCGATTCAGCGGGTGGCGGATACGGCCAAGGTTCTGCTGGATATCTCGAACCGTTCGCGGGAAGAAGTGCACAACGGCATCGGGACCATGGAAAAGGCGACCGATGGCCTGAACCGGATCAATACGACGATCCACGCATCGGGCGAGATCATCGACGCGCTCGGCAACCGGGCGGACAACATCGGCAAGATCGTCGAAGTGATCGACGATCTGGCGGAGCAGACCAACCTGCTGGCGTTGAATGCCGCCATCGAAGCGGCGCGCGCTGGGGAACACGGGCTGGGATTCGCGGTGGTGGCGGACGAAGTGCGGAAGCTGGCGGAGAAATCGGCGCAGTCCACGAAAGAGATTTCCGAGCTGATCGGGAGCATCCAGAAGGAAGCGCGCAAAGCGGTCGAAAATATGGAGAAGAGCACGACCATCGTGAACGAAGGACTGAATCTGGGACAGGAACTGAATTCGGCGCTGCGAAAAATTTCGAACGTAGTGGCCGAAGTTTACAAGTTCGCGCAGGAGATCGGGGCGGCCACCAACGAGCAGTCGCACGGGTCGTCGCAGATCGCGCGGGCCACCACGCGGCTGAACGAAATCACGCACGAGATCAACTCGGCGGTGGAAGAGCAGGCTTCCGGGGCGCAGGCGGTGGTGCAGGCGATGGAGCGCATGCGCGAACTGGTGCAGTCGAACACGTCGGGTTCCACGGAGCTGGCCGCTTCCTCCGATCAGATGTCAAAGATGTCGCGGGGCCTGCTGGATTCGATGGACCGTTTTGCGCTGCGGTCGGGCGACAAGACGAACGACAGGACGAACGACAGCGCACCGGGGTACAGGTACTCAGCGCGCACGGCGGCGGCGGGATCTCAATAAGGAATTTCATTCATGAGCAAGGAAACACACATTGTGGGCTTTCGCGTGGGCCGTGCGACCTACGGCGTGCCCATCACGTCGCTGCATGAGATCGTGCGCGTGCCAGAGATCACCGCGGTGCCGGACGCGCCCGATTATCTGGAAGGGGTCATTAATCTGCGCGGGAAGATTGTGTCGGTGGTGGATCTGCGGAAGCGGTTTGGGCAGCCGTCGGGCGGACTGGACCGGCGCAACCGCATTCTGGTGGTGGAACACCGGGGCCGGCTGGCGGGCATGATTGTGGACTCGGCGTCGGAAGTGCTGAAAATCCCGGAAAGCGAAATCGAAGCCGCGCCCGCCATGATGCAGGAAGGCGGACTGGACTGTGTGACGGGCCTGGCCAAGTACCAGGGACGGCTGGTCATTCTGCTGGATATCGGCAAAGTATTAGCGGCGCCCGAGGTGGGCAGCGAGCCGGCGGCAGAAAAAGCGGCGGCCGCGAGTGTCAAGGCGGGGACAGGAACAGGAACAAAGAGCGCCTCGGCTGGGAAGTAGCAAGAACCGACTCCACATGAACACGAGTGAAACACACGCATTCACCGAAACGGAATTAAAACTCCTGCAGACGCTGATCTACCAGGAGTGCGGCATGCACTTCGACGAACGGCGCACCTCGTTCCTGCAGGACCGTTTGCAGCGCCGGTTGAAGGAGTGCCAACTGGATTCGTTTTACAGCTACTATCGTCTGCTCATCAGCCAGCCGGGAAAACAAGAACTGTCGTGCCTGCTGGAAAACCTGACGGTCAACGAGACCAGCTTCTTCCGCAACAAGGCGCAGCTTGACCTGTTTCAGCGGGATGTGATGGAAGACATTCTGCGGCGCAAACAGGAGTGCCGGGACTTCGGCGTGAGAATCTGGAGCGCGGGCTGTTCCACGGGACAGGAAGCCTACACCCTGGCCATGCTGGTGACGGATGCGGTGTCGTACTACTATGTGCGCACCGCTGTGTCGTCGGAAGCGCGGGTACCGAAGCCTCTGATACCTGGACCCTGGCGGGTGGAGATCCTGGCCAGCGACATCAACTATTCGGTGTTGCGCACGGCGCAGGAGGCCTCTTACAGCGAGCACCAGATGGCGGGAGTGGACTATGGCTACCGCTTGCGCTACTTCGACAAAGTGGGCGAGCGCTATGCGGTGAAGAAGGGCGTCAAGGAACTGGTGCACTTCGACTTTCACAATCTGAAGACGGAATACCTGCCGCAGCGCAACGACATCATTTTTTGCCGCAACGTGATGATGTATTTCGACGAAGCCGAACAGAAGCGGCTGGTGGAGAAATTTTATCGTTGCTTGAATCCCCAGGGCTACATGTTTGTCGGCCATGCCGAGAGCCTGCTCGGGCTGACGGAAAAATTTCAGATGGTGCATCGCAACAGCGGTACGGCGTATCAGCGAGTCGAGGTAAGAATGTGACCGTTCCCCCCGAGGATCGGATGAGCGAGCTCCGCCAGTTGTTCTTCGAAACCGCGGCGGAACTGGTGCAGAAGCTGAACGACGAAGCGATGCAACTGGAGAAATCGCCCGGCGATGCGGAGACGGCGCGCAGCCTGCGGCGGACGGTGCACACGCTGAAGGGAGACTCGGCCGCCTGCGGCTTCCGGGAGCTCAGCGAACTGTGCCATGAGTTCGAGGACGTGCTGACGCTGGGGAACACGGCCGCGGCGGCTTCGGTTCCCGAGATCGCGTTGCGCGCGGCCGATGTGTTTGCGGCGTTGCTGGAAGCGTACCAGAAGGGGACAAAGCTACCCAGCATCCAGTCTTTGCGGGCGGACATTGCCCGACTGGCACACCCGGCGCGGGACGGGGCGGGCAAAGCCCCGCAGAAGAAAAAGAAAGCCGCCGCGAAGACTAGCCGCTGGTCGGAATACGAACAACTGGCGATGACCCGCGCGGTGGCGATGGGGAAGCGCGTTCATCACGTGGTAGTGGAGATCGACCCGCAGTGTGCTATGCCCATCGCCGGACGCCAGATGATCCAGTTGGCGCTGTCGGAATTGGGCGAGGTGCTGGCCCTCTATCCGGCGGAAGACAGTCTCGATCCCATAAAACAAATCGAAGCGGCGCTGGTGTCGGAAAAACCGGTGGAGCAGATACGGGCCAAGTGCAACATCCCCACCATTGCGCTGAATGCAAAGGTCAAGGCCTTGCGCGTCCCAGCGCCGTTGGCGCCGCTTGCGCAGGCTTCCGCCGCCGCTTCCGAAGGCAGCGCCGCTGAAGGCACGAACGAGGCCGCGTTGCCGGCGGCCGCCGCGGCCGCTGCCGGCGACACTGCCAGTTTCCCTATGAACAACGCTAACGACGTTCCCGCCGCTGCGGAACCGGCGGCGGCGCCCGGCGGGCCGAGCGGCCCCGACAACCTGCTGCGGGTGGATGCGGAAAAAATCGACAGCGTGCTCAATCTGGTCGGGGAACTGATCCTGGCGAAATCGATGTTGCAGCAGGCGCTCCTCGAATTTGGCGAGCGCTTCCCGAAAGATGGGCTGCGGGGAAAGTTCGCCGACGCCATGGTGTTTCAAGGGCGGGTCTTGAACGATCTGCAGCACGCGGTCATGAAGATTCGGATGGTGCCGGTCGATCAACTGTTCCGCCGCTTCCCGCGCATCGTGCGGGACGTTGGGCGCCAGTGCGGGAAAGAAGTGGAACTCACGATCAAAGGCGGGCAAACCGATCTCGACAAAAGCATTCTGGATGCGATTGCCGAGCCCATGACCCACCTGGTGCGAAATGCGATCGGCCACGGCATCGAGAGCGGCGAGGAACGGGTTCGCTCCGGCAAGCGCGCGCAGGGGGCATTGCGGCTGGACGCATATCACCAGGGGAATCAAGTCGTCATCGAGGTCTCCGACGATGGACGCGGCATCGATGGGGAAAAAGTAAGGCGGCGCGCCCTCGGCCAGGGATTGCTGAACGCCGACCAGGCGGGTCGCCTGACCGAGGCGGAGACTCTGGATCTGATCCTGCGTCCGGGCTTCTCCACGGCGGAGGAGATCACGGAAATTTCGGGCCGCGGCGTGGGCTTGGATGTGGTGCAGAACGTGCTAGCGCGCCTGAAGGGAACGGTGCAGATCGAAACCGCGCCGGCACGGGGCACCACCTTCCGGATGCGGCTTCCGCTGACCCTGGCCATCATTCGGGCGCTGCTGTTCCGAGTGGAGCAGCGGCTCTACGCGCTGCCGTTGAACGCGGTGTCGGAAATCGCGCGCACGGTGGAAGAAAATATTCATCAGGTGGAGCACTACGAGGTGTTGCAACTGCGCAACGACGTGTTGCCGCTGCTGCGCCTGGGCTCGAAGCCCGCGATTGGGCCGGAAACGGCGCGGCGCAAGGTCTTCGTGCTGGTCATCAACAGCGGGGACCACAAGTTCGGCCTGGTTGTCGACGCGCTCGAGGGCGAAGACGAGTTGGTCATCAAGGCGCTCGACGACCAGTCGATCACGACCGACCTGGTGAGCGGGGCTTCGATTCTGGGCGATGGGCGGGTGGTTCTTATTTTGAACATGATCGCCCTGATGGATCGCTTCACGCGCGGGCGGACCAATGCCACGGACACGCGGATGGCGGGTCTGCTGTCGAGTGCCGCACCAGCGAAGACGAGCGGTGGTGGAATCCAAACGAGTGAGACGCGGGCCCGCGGCGCGGCCGGGGGCCAGTCATGAAAAAGCCGGTGCGGGTGCTGGTGGTGGACGATTCGGCGCTGATGCGCAAGCTGATTCCCAAGATCCTCGAAGCGGACGACGAGATCGAGGTGGTGGGCACGGCGATGGACGGCTATTTCGGGCTGAAGAAAATCGGGGAACTGTCGCCGCAAGTGGTGACGCTCGATTTGGAAATGCCCGGAATGAACGGGATCGATACGTTGAAGGAAATCATGCGGCGCTACCGGTTGCCGGTGATCGTGGTCAGTTCGCATAGCACAGCCGGGGCGTCGATCACGTTCAAGGCGCTGGGGCTGGGCGCGTTCGATTTCGTGGCCAAGCCGCAGGATGTTTCCGCGCGCATGCCCGAAATCGCGGCCGAGTTGATCAAGAAAATTCACGCCGCGGCGCAGAGCGCGGGGGTGCAGGCGCAGTTCCTGCCGGGAGAAGTCCGGGGCGCGAAGACGGGCAAGCTGCGGCCGGTGGCGCCGACGCACATCGTTGCCATCGGCGTTTCCACGGGCGGTCCGAATGCCTTGCAATACCTGTTCTCGCATCTGCCGGCGGATTTTTCGGGCAGCATCCTGGTGGTGCAGCATATGCCGGACGGCTTCACGGAACTGTTTGCGAAACGGCTGGACGAGTGCTGCGATATCCGGGTAAAGGAAGCGCAATCGGGCGACTTGCTGGTGGCCGGGCGGGCGCTGATTTGTCCGGGGAACCGGCACATGAAGGTGAAGAAATTGCCGCTGGGCAACGTGGTGGTGCTGGGGGATGACGCCCCGGTGAACGGGCATCGTCCTTCGGTGGATGTGCTGTTCCACAGCGTAGCCGAGGAGTTTGGCCCGCAAGCCATGGCGGTATTGATGACCGGCATGGGAGAAGACGGAGCGGCCGGGCTGGGAGAAATCCGCGCGGCGGGGGGATACACCGTGGCGCAGAGCCAGGAAACGTGCGTGGTCTTCGGCATGCCCAAGGCGGCCATTGAACGGGGCTATGCGATGAGGGTCGCGAGCCTCCAGGAGCTGCCCAAGGTCTTGCAGGCACAGTGCGGGCACGACGCCGGCCGGCGGGACGCGACCGACGTTAAGCAGGCAACCAGTGCCGGAAGTAACTAGAGTTATCTATCGAAAGTGCGTAGATCGTGATTAAGTGATAGTTGGTGGAGGAGTGCCATGGAAAAGTTTGCGCCCGTAAAGCGGAGCGAGGACGGAGAGCCGGTGCGCTATCTGATCGTGGATGACTCCGTGTTCGCCCGCAAGAACCTGGTCCGGATGGTCGAAACCTTCGGCGGGCAGGTGGTCGGCGAGGCTGGCGACGGAGTTTCAGCGATCAGCGAGTACGAACGGGTCGCGCCCGACATCGTTCTGATGGATATCACCATGCCGCAGATGGAAGGCATCGAGGCGGCGGAGAAGATCGTACGCGAGCATCCGAACGCGCGCATCGTGATGGTGTCGTCGGTCGGCTATCAGGAGAACATCGTAGCCGCCTTGCAGCGCGGAGCCCGCCACTTCGTGCAAAAACCGGTGAAGCCGGAAGTTCTCTATGAAGTGATCAAGTACGTAATGCGTGACGATGGAACGACGACGCGCGGCGCCGGAGCTGGAGTCTAGTCATGCGGATGGACCTGATTCAGCCTTTCATTAACTCGGCCGATGCCGTTCTGGCACAGGGGCTGCAGTCGCCCATTTCCATCGAGAACCTGAGCATGGAAGAAGAGGCTTACCGGCGGAACGGGATCGCTGCCGAGGTTCTCTTCACGGGCGAGATCGAAGGGCGGATCATTTTTGATGCGGACCCGGGGCCGGCGGTGCAGCTCGCCACTCTTCTGGCGGGCGTCGAAGTCTCCGAGAGCGACGATCTGGTAGGCGAAGCGGTCTGTGAGCTGGCCAATCAGATCATTGGCAACGCTATCACCTCGCTCAACGACCAGGGATTTCACTTTCATGTTCGTCCCCCAACCTTGCACACTTCCGAGCAGGGCAGCAAAAGCAGTGAAGACACCGAAGCGATGGTGATGTGCTTCAATACTTCCAGCGGAAAAGTCTTTATGAATGTGGCGCTGCGCTACCACCCCTGCGGGGCGTTGGAACGCGCGGCGGTCGTGGGGTAGGAAATCGGTCGTTGGTCGTTGGTCGCTGGTCGTTAGCCGCTGGTCGTTGGTCGTTAGTCGCTCGACTCCTCACCTCATCCGACCGTATCGTCGCGCACCCGACATGCATTCCGGTTGATGACGACGTTTGCAGCCTGTGGTAAAACTCAAGCGCCCAAATCCAGCGCCTAAAGGCGCACTCATAATGCAGGCAGACGGCATGCCTGAAGGCATGCCCTGATACGAACTTGCCCTGGTCGAACATGCCCTGATGCGAACTTGCCCTGGTACGAACGTGGAGCGACGGGCGTCTCGCCCGTCCTGCCGGACGAGGGCGCCCGGCGCTCCATCAGCACTTGTCCTGGTACGATCATGCCCTCGTGCGAACATGTCCCGATACGAATCGGACTTTCACCTCGGGCTGTTCGGCTTACGGACCGGCAATTAGGAACACCGGATTCTGCGGCGGGTTGT
>CABECZ010000139.1_pt1 | contig 18263 bp, 15 predicted proteins | sample 3422621 | NCBI WGS metagenome assembly CABECZ01 (sample SAMEA5534328, study PRJEB31848) | metagenome | biome: tundra; feature: field; material: soil | place: USA | collected 2013-05 | depth 0.15 m | reverse complement strand
AAATTCCTGGCGTGCCTGGTCCAGTGTAGTTACGTGCTTGCCGCGCATCTCGCTGGCTGGGACCACCTGCACCGCGTGGTTCTCGCCGAGCTGAGTCAACTTGGCCGCAAGCGTGGCCACCACCCCGTTCGCGAGCGCGGCAAACTGGAGATCTGCTTCCGGCACCTCCAACGGAAGAATCGCCAGACTTACGTTTTGAGGCAGACCCGCACGGCTGGAGTTCACGGGCAGATTGGAGGCATGGCGGAATCGAGCCCCAAAAAAGAGAAAAAAGAGGAGCGCAACCAGGAGGGATGCCGCCCCGGCAGCGACCAGCGCCGTCTTCCACCCGCCAGATAGACTGCGCTTGGAGCGACTGCGTGCCGGCCACGATGGGAGCCCACCGAATACCGGCTTATCTCCGCGCTGCACCGCCTCCAGATCCGCCAGCAGGTCGTGCGCGGTTGGATAACGGGAAGCTGGGTCCTTGGCCAGCATGTGCTCGACGATTCCCGCCAGCGGAGCGGGCACGCTGTGGTTGATCTCGTGCAGCGAAGGTGGTTCCAGGTGCAACACACGACCGACGGTCCCGGCAAAGCTGTCGGTCAGGAAGGGATGCTGCCCACCCAGCATCTCGTAGAAAACCAGGCCCAGAGAAAAAAGATCCGCCCGTCCGTCGTAGACTTTTTGCTGCAAGACCTCCGGGGCCATGTAACCCGGCGTCCCGCTGGTCGTGATCGTCATGCTCGCCAGACTCCGCGTCGCTTCCTTGGGATCGGAGACGGCGAACCGCTTGGCTACACCGAAGTCGAGAATCTTCACTCGCTGTCCGCCGGCCAACATGATGTTCTCCGGCTTGATATCGCCATGCACGATGCGCTGATCGTGCGCCGCGGCCAAACCTTTGGTGCACTGCATGCCGATTGCCACAAATTCCGCCATGCTGATCGGTGCCCGCATCCGTTCCCGCAGCGTCTGCCCCTCGATATACTCCATGACGAGAAGAATCTCTCCCTTCTCCTCGATCACGTCGTGGATGGCAGCGATGTTGGGATGATTGAGGGCGGAAGCGCGCTGCGCTTCCTTCAGAAATCGTTCGTGGTCACGCTCATCAAATTGGAGCTGCGGCGCCATCCGCTTGATGGCAACGACTCGCTTCAGGATGGTGTCCTCAGCCCGATAGACGTGCCCCATGCCACCGGCGCCGATCCGGTCTTGCACCAGGAACCGGCCCACCCGGCGGCCTGCCAGGTCGTTAACCACGGGAGGAGTCTTGACTTTGTCGCCAGAATCCGGCATTGAACGGAGAAACTCCCAGAGCTCCGGCACAATTCTAACGCAGTGGAACACAAAGAAAACGCCGATCTTGCGCGTCTGGTCCGACGTTTCTGGGCGACGGGTTTCGCATCAGGGTATCGCTTTACCGATACCGTAAGTCCTTCGAAATCGGACGCCCCTTTAGGGGCTGGGCATCGAGTTTTTGAAACGAAACCCGAATTCTTCCGCAGCCTGTGAGGTTGCGGGCGTGAAGGTTTGCTCACCCACGCCGATATGCACAATGGAATCGCGGGCACGCGACAGACACTGCGCTATAGACATTGCACGATAAATGGCGCCCTGCCGTGCTGCCTTTCTAGCTAGGCCCTTAAGTTCCCTGCCTTGACTGCCGATGAAACCAGAAGGAGGCGCAGCCCAAAGTGTCTTCTACCCTTCTCGATAACCCGAAGCTGTTCCGGCATTTGGTGGAAGATCTGCCGGTGGGGATCTACATCGTGGATGGAGAACGGCGGATCCGTTTTTGGAACCGGGGAGCGGAATCCATCACCGGACATCTGTCACACGACGTGGTGGGACATCTTCCGGAAGATGTGGTGCAGGCCTGCGACCGGCGGGGCAACCGCTTGAGTGGAGAGCAACGTCCCGTGACCATGACCCTCGCCCAGCGGACGCCGCAGCAATGCACCGCTTTCTACCTGCACAAGAATGGACACCGGGTAGCGGTGAGAATCCGCACGCGGCCGATCCTGGAGCACGGGGACGCGATTGGGGGTGTGACGGTTCTATTCGAAGAAGCGTATGTGTGCCGCGAGGAACCGTCCGGTCCGCCGATGTGCGGATGCCGGGATGCAGCGACGGGAATTCCTTCGCGCCGGCTGACGCGCGCGGTGCTAAATGAATGCATGGCGGGCATGGAGGAATCGCATATCGGTTTCGGGCTGCTCCGGATACGAGTGTTGGGGCTGGAGCAGTTTCGCGCTAAACACGGTCCGCAGTCGGTGGAGCCTTTTCTGCGCACCGCGGCGCATACCTTGCGAAACAGCCTGGATGCGGAAAACTTTTTGGGATGCTGGGAAGAGAACGAGTTTCTGGCCGTGCTGACCTCGGCGAGTCCAATGATGGCGGCAATGACGGCGGACATCTTGTGGAACCTGCTGAGCCATTCGGAAGTTTTGTGGTGGGGCGACCGTTTCCTGATTGAGGCAGAGGTCGCCTACACGGTGGCCACGGCGGGCAAGAACCTGGAATCGCTTCTGCGAGAAATGAAACCTTCGCACTCGGGTAAGACGGCGAAGGCGGCAGCGGCGGGCGCGGCCAACAATTCTGGACCAATGCGAGGATGATGCTCCATGTTTTCGATCATTGGGATCGTGGTAGTTTTCGGCTGCATCGCGGCGGGCTACCTGATGGAGCACGGCAGCATCAAGGTGCTGCTGCAGCCGGCGGAGCTGATCATCATCGGCGGCGCCGCGGCGGGCACGCTGCTGATCTCCAACCCAATGCACACTCTGAAGCAGATGATGAGCGGGGTCATTGCGGCATTCGGGTCCTCGAAGTACGGCACACCGCGCTACATCGATTCTTTGAAAATGATATATGAACTGCTGCAAAAGGCGCGCAAGGAAGGCCTGGTGGCACTGGAAACGGATATCGAGGAACCGGACAAGAGCCCGCTGTTCTCGAAGTACGAAGATTTCGCGAAGGATCGCCGTGCCGTGGCTTTCGTCTGCGACACGATGCGGATGGCGGTGAGCGGCGGCGTGGAAGTATTCGATTTGGATCAGATGCTGGATGCGGACATGGAGGTCCATCATCACGCTGCGAACGAACCGGTGACAGCGTTGACGACCATGGCGGACTCGCTGCCCGGGCTGGGCATTGTGGCGGCGGTGCTGGGGGTAGTGATCACGATGGGCGCGCTGGGTGGACCTCCGGAAGAAATTGGACGCAAAGTGGCGGCGGCGTTGGTGGGGACTTTTCTGGGCATTCTATTGTGCTACGGGTTGGTCGGACCGCTGGCGTCGCGCATGGGCAAGATGGCGGAAGAGGAACACGCGTTCATGATGGTGTTGCGGGTGACCATGATTGCATTCCTGAAAGGCGTCGCACCGATCATGGCGGTTGAGATTGGGCGGCGCACGGTTCCCGTTCATGTGCGTCCTACGTTCCAGGAGGTCGAAGAGGCTTGCCGCGGCGCGAAAGAGGCCCCGGTGCCAGCGGCAGAGGCCGCCGCCGCGGGATAACCATCGTCATGCCGACGCCACCCATCATCATCATCAAGAAAAAAGGCGGCCATGGCGGTCATCATGGCGGCGCCTGGAAGGTCGCCTATGCCGACTTCGTCACGGCCATGATGGCACTGTTTATCGTGTTGTGGCTGACCAACACCAGCAAGCCGATTCAGGTAGCCATTAGCGGCTACTTCAAAGATCCCAGCGGAACCGGGAAGCAGACGGGAAGCAGTCTGGACGGATCTAAGGAGAGCGGAAGCAGTCTGGCCGTATCGAAGGACACCGGCAACAGCCTGGCCGGATCGGGCGAGAATTTTCAACTGACCAAGGAGAACATGGGGAAGCTCAAAGAGCAGCTGCAAAAGAGCATCCGCAGTATCACCGATTTGGATAAGCTGAAAAAAAATATCGAAATGACGGTGACCCAGGAAGGTCTGCGCATCGAGTTGCTGGAATCGGCGGGGGGGACGTTCTTCGACAGCGGGAGCGCGACCCTCAACCAGAGTGGGCGCGCACTGATAACGCTGTTGGCGGTGGAATTGCGGAAAGTGCCCAACCATGTTTCGGTCGAGGGACACACCGACGCCAAACCCTATAGCGGCAAGAGCAGCTACAGCAATTGGGAACTCTCGGCGGACCGGGCGAACGCGGCACGGCGATTGATGCAGCAGGCGGGGTTGCGCGGCGATCAGGTCTCGCAGGTGCGAGGCTTTGCGGATCAACGCCTGCGCACCGCAAAGGATCCGCTGGACCCGTCGAACCGGCGCGTTTCTATCATCGTGCAATACATCAGCAGCAACACCGACGAAGCGGAATCTCCGGGGAAGGATGCGAAAGAACCGGGAGAGGGAAAACCGTCAGCCGCAGGCGCGAAGGCCGAACCCGAAACCACGGGTAAGACGGGCAAGAAAGACGAGCAGTAAAAAAGGCTGGCCACGAAAGGCCAGCCCGGAAGATTGCTGCTTATGCGTTATGTAAATGATGCGACTACCTGCTGCAGTACCTTGGGCACCAAGGATACGGCCCCGAGGGAGTGGGTACTCCCGGAGCTGCTGCGTACGCTAACGTACCTACCAGACCTACCAACAGAATTATCGCTCTGAGCGAACGTTTCATTTTCTTTCTCCTTAGGGTCTGCCGAAGGCTAGTCTCAGACGGCCAGCTTTTCGGCGTTGAGAAAGTATACACACCCCTGCAACTTTGTGATTCATTGAGGGTTATTTCAAGCGCACCGAACGATGTGACAAGCTGCCGGAAATGCCGAGAATTGGCGGGGCCGTCCGGCAGGCAATATAAACGGGTTTTATGCTGGTTTCTTAAGGTAATGCTTTGAAAAGAATCGCTTCGCTTCCGGATGCGAAAGAAGGATTACAGCCCGCCAAAAATTCCTCTTGACAAGGTTTTTGCGAGATGCCTTCTTAGGGACAGCGAGGGCTATGGTCGCGTGTTGGAACCGGCTGCCGCAGAGTTGGCTCTGAGCGCCTTGCCGGGGCGGTCGAGCGGCAAATGATCTGTCGCTTGCTGCAAATGATCTGCCGTTTGCTCCAGATTCGAGCTTCGCGAGAACGCGCGCTCCACCATGCCTTCGAACATCGGGATCAGCGAATCGGAAGGAACCGCGGGTTGAAGATCCGCCAAACCCTGCTCCCAGCGCTGGGTCTGCAATCGGTTAACGGAGGCCTCGCGCCCCGCTTTGCGCGAGAACGAGTAGCCGAGCCAAACAACAACTGCAAAATTGTAAGTCAACATGTTGATCAGGTCGAAATTATCGTGCCTGACAAATCCTCCCGAATTCAGCGCCAGCAGCATCAATTCCACACCGCCGAAGAGCCCAAAGCCGAGAGAGATCCCAAAACTGACCTGCTTCCGCGACACTCCCAGAAAGCTCGAAAACAGTAGCAAAAAGAGGATGAGACCAACCTGCACGATGCGGACCGAGAGCTGCAGGGTGGTAATGGCGTTCATCATCGGATGCTGGTCGGAAGAACTCGAAAACGCGACCACCACCGAAACCAGCAGCATCACCACTCCCGCCCACTTAAACAGTAGAGTACCCAGGTCCTTCAGAGTGTGATAGGGGCGGAACACGTCGAGGAAAATCTCATGAATGACCTTGAAGCCGAGAACCGCGTTGACTGCCTCGCCCAGCCAGAAAAGCCAGAAATACGCCGTGTCAATGCGGGTGAGCCAAAGCGGAAACATGATAGCAAAATTCGCAACCTGCGCCAGGAGAAACAAAAAAAATACGGGAAACTGCTTGTGCAGCTTACGCCGCCATAAGATCACCGCAACCACCGATTGCAGGGTCGGTTGCGCGCACCACAAAGAAAGGACGATGGTATGGCTGTGCAAAGTCATGGGAGAACGGCGGGAAGAACGCGACCAACCGTAACCGCCGCGCCTCGCCCTCTTTCACATCCTCAGGCACGATGCCGCGCGCGGTCAACCCAGGGTAGGTAACCTTAGTAACCATTACCCCTTACCCCTGGTCGGAGTAACCATTACCCCCCACCTTGCCGCCAACCACAAGGACAAGGGCTGCCAAGATTATCCGGCGTCGGGCGTGGAGTGCAGGTAGGCGCGCATCATGCGCACTTCACCGTCTTTTTCGTCGAGGTCGTGGAGAAGAATGTCGCGCAAGGAGGCGACGCCCTTCAGTTCACGTCCCGCGCAGACCGGCAGGTGCCGGAAGCCATGCCGCTTCATCAGGGTCATGCAGGTTTCCAGCGGATCGTTCGGAGCAACCGTCAGCGGATCTTCGGTCATGACCTGGTTGACCGGGGTGCGGGCGGGATCCTTGCCTGCGACCACCACACGGCTCATCAGGTCGCGCTCGGAGAAAATGCCGATCAGTCGGCCTTCTTGCAGAACGGGTACGGCACCGATGTTGTGCTGCACCATCACCCTGGCGACTTCGAGCACGGTCTGGTGGGCCTCGGCGGATATAGGGACTTGGTTTCCGAGCAGATCACAGATCAACATTTGCACCTCCCATGATTTGCACCTCCCATGATTTGCACCTCCCATGGACTTGTGCCGGAAAGCGACGTGCCCGGCGAACAGCGTCAAATTTGTCTTGGACGAAGGGAGCAAAACCGTTTTGTCTCTGGACCCGCGGCGGAGTATATGTCGAAAATCGCCTGGGGGGAAGAAAAAAATGAGGACCCGTCGCTGGCCTAAGCTTGCTTTGTGACCGAAGGATGTGGTGGCAGGGCTTCGCCCCGCTGGGAGGGGGCAGAGCCCCGTCCCGACACGCCCAACGAAATGACGTAGGACCTGGCGGCCAAAGCGGCGGGCATTTCGGCGGCGTCGCGAGCGGTGACAATCAGGTTGTAATCTTCACTGGCCCGAAGACGACTGAACACCGGGGTCGCCTCCTGCGGCTCGACCAGCGCCAGGTATCGCAGGAAGGTGAAGACGTCCTCGGTTGGCGCCAACCCCGGTGCGACGAAAGAGACTTCGACATCTTCGTGATGGAAGTGCCATCCCAGAGAAGCCGCCAGGCGCACCGCTTGTTCGTACACCGCGGGCTGCAGGACTCCGGGTGCAGGATTGTCAAACACGATGCGGAGCTTGCGCTCATCTTCGCGGCTGAACTCGCGCACTTTGAGCGCGCCCGTGCGGGCCGTGGCTTTCCAGTCCACATGGCGGGCGGAGTCGTCGGGCATGTAGTCGCGGATGAGGTAAAGATCGTGGCCGCGTCCGCGCACAAAGGTTTCGAACTCGCCGGTAACCATGGGAAGAACTTCACGGAACTGTTCGGTGGGCTCGACGACGGGATAGACAATCACTTCGCGGGACAGGTTAACCCGCCGGGTTTTCGTCAGGAAGGCAAAAGGAAACCGTGTAGCCAGGCCGAAGTTTTTTTCGCAATAGCGCCCTCGAACTGGGAAGTTTATTTCCAGGTCGGCGCGGAGCTCCTGCTCGGGAGCGAGAAAAGGAAAATAAACGGATTCTTGCAGGATCGGCTTTTCCTCTGCTTCGCGCACGCGCCGCAAGCGGCGGTCGGGCAAGCGGAGCCACTGGTTCTGTGGGGCGCGGTTGCGGGGCAAGCCGAAGGTCGAGGCTTCCCAGCGCCAGCGGGCTGTGGAATTGGATTTGCGCTTAGCGGGAACCACGCGCACGGAAAAAGATGGCAGCCACGAACTGGTGTTGCCCAGGAGCAGGCGCGCCAGCATCGGCCGCGAGGCAAAAACGTGTTCGGGCAAATGGACATCGAGCGTGAGACTACGGAGCACCAGCGCCGAAGCAATGCCGGAAACCAGTATGGCAGAGAGCAGCGCGGCGACGATGACGTAAAGCAGGTTGTTCCCGGTGTTGATGGCGGCGATTCCGATCACGACGCTGATCAGGATGTAGATCAAGCCGGCGCGCGTGACGTCGTAGTCCATGGCTTCGCGGACACGGGTCGCGACCACCCGCCGCGCCAGGTAGGGCACGGTGGTGAGGCCGACGAAGGTGGCCAGCAACAGTGCCGCCGACGCCAGAATGATCATTCCCCAGACGTTGCCCGCCTCGCGCGCTACCGTCGAAAACAGCGCCGCAGCAAAAGCCAGCATCAGGCCGATGAGGGCCAGCAGGAATCGCACCCAGACCTGCGAAAGTCCCAACCGCGGAAAGCGGGGCGGAGCTGCGGGTTGTGGGATATTCTGCGCGCGTTCGGAAATCACGGGCTCTCCGGTGCCGGGTGATGCTTCTGTCAGGATATGACGGCGGAGGCGCGAGTGGAAGTGACGGAAGATACTTTGATTGGAAAAGGCAAAGCTGACCAAGCGAAATGACCGCGGTTCGTTAGGTTGATGAAATCGCTGATAACGACAATCGTCGTAGCGGGAACGGCGACGACGCTTCGATGGCATTCCCCGCTATATACCAACCGCATTCGGCAGCATGACCAAACCTCAATTATCACCTTCCCGTGTGTCATAGCTCACCGACAAACCGCAGATTAGATGTGAGATTCAGGTTGGGTGGCCCGTCAGACAGGCGGCGGTTATCTTCGGAGGTCGTATGCACAAAGTTGGTTTTGTTTTGGCTGTACTCATCCTGCTGGGCACGAGCGATGCCATGGCCCAATCGGTTGCAGGGGAGCGTTTCGACGGCAAGTGGCTTACGAAGCTCACCTGCCCTGCAAAAGGGAACACCGAGGGCTACACCCTGCAATTTCCGAGCGTCATCCAGAACAGCGACTTTCGCGGAGAGCGCGGCACAGCGGGGGAACCCGGATACCTGTTGATCGAAGGCAAGATCAAGGAGAACGGCAGCGCCAAGCTCTCTGCCACAGGCATAGTCAGCTCAAGGAAATATGCCCGTGGAGTCTTCGCCCACAAGGGCGAGGATTATAGCTACAACATCAAGGCCCAATTCAAAGCGACAGAGGGCACAGGCACCAGGGACGAAGGCCTCGGCGTCGTAGGCCGCCCCTGCACGTTCGAGTTTTCGAAGCAGCAGTCCACGACCCCGGTCGGTGGACCCTAGGCTAGCAGCTTGCGGAAAAACTCGGACTCAAGCGGGTTTTGGGAAGGGCACGAGTTTAGAGCCTGCGGAAAAACTCGTGTTTTGCCTTTGCTTTGAAGGGGCGCGGCTTCAGCCGCGCCGTAAGTCTCGCAAAATCAATGGCGGCTTTAGCCGCCGACGCGCCGCCGAGCTATCAAGATGACTTTTTCCGCAGCCTCTGAAGTCGTGCCCTCCCCAAAGACTTGCGCGAATCAGAGTTACCTCTACGCGTAGCGCTCACGCATGAAATCGCCAATCGCTGCGTACGCGGCCGTCAGCGTTTTTTCGTCCGGCAGGAAAACTATGCGGAAGTGTTTCGTCCCCGGAAGCTGCCCGAAACCGGAGCCGTGCACGACCGTCACGTACTTCTGGCGAATGAGTTCGGTGACAAAAACGTCGTCGCCCTCCGGGATGTCGATGCGCGGGTAGGCATAGAAAGCCCCGCGCGGCGCCACGCAACTCACGCGCGCAGTTTCGGCACACCACTTCATGGTCAGGTCGCGGCGGCTGCGCAGCTTGCGCTTGACTTCGACCAGGTGATCCTGCGGGCCTTCGAGCGCGGGCTTGATCGCGTACTGTTCGGGATGGTTGGCGCAAAGGCGCGCCCGCAACAGTTTGTTCACGCCTTCCAGATACGGTTTGATAACGGAAGCGTCGCCGCTGGCAATGCCCCATCCAATGCGCCATCCGGGGGCAAGGTAATTCTTGGACAGCCCGCCGAAAGTAATGACCGGCAGATCGGGCGCGACCGCGGCTATGGCAACATGGGGATCGTCGTCCTGGGTTTGGCTGTCGATAATCAACTTGTCGTAAATTTCATCCGCAAAGATAACCAGATTATGTTGGCGGGCGAGCTCGGCGATCTGTTCCAGCATCGCGCGCGTACATACCGAGCCGGTCGGGTTGTTGGGATTGATCAGCACAATCCCGCGCGTCCGCGGCGTGATCTTTTTCTTGATGTCGTCGAGATCGGGCTGCCAGCCGTCTTCTTCGTTCAGGTAATAATTATTCAGTCCGATTCCGAACTTCGCCAGAACCGCGGAATAGAGCGGATAGTCGGGGCAGGGCGTAAGCAGGTTATCGCCCGGATTGAGCAGCGCGGCCAGGCAGAAGTCGACCGCCTCGCTGACGCCCGAAGTGACGAAGACATCCTGAATGTTAGTGATCCCTTTGCGGGCCGCCTCGCCGCGAATCGCTTCGAGCGCCTGCGGGATTCCCGAAGAACTCGAATATCCATTATTACCGTCGCGCATTGCGCGATAGACGGCTTCAATCATGTGGGCGGGCGTCTGGAAGTCAAAGTTAAGCGGGTCGCCGATGTTGAGCGGCAGAATCTTGTGTCCCTGCCGGCCGACTTCGTCGGCGATGCAGGCCAGGTCGCGAATGGCGTAGCGGACGTTTTCCAGACGGGTGGCTGGGACAATTTCGCGAAGCTGGGTCAGGGGCATGAAGAAATTGTAACCGCGGAGGACGCCGAGGACGCAGAGAAATCGCGACCGGATGATGGTGCGGTTTGAAATCAACAGGGGGTAGCACCATACGGTGGTCTGTGGGAAACCCTGGGCATGGCAAAGCGAAAACTTATTCAGTGTATGAATCAGCCGCCATGAGTTCCCTGACGGCTGATGGCTGACGGCTGAGAGCTGTTACTCTACCCGATCGATCTGCGCCTTCTGCAGCTTGTCGGAGTAATCCACGTACACGGCTTTCCACTCGGTGTAGAAGTCAATCGCGCCGATGCCGCCCTCGCGGTGTCCGTTGCCGGTTGCTTTCGTGCCGCCAAAGGGCAGGTGAACTTCCGCGCCGATGGTCGGGGCGTTGATGTAAGTGATCCCAGCCTCGAGGTCACGGACGGCGGCGAAGGCTTTATTGACGTCCTTGGTATAGAGCGCCGACGACAGGCCGTACTCGATGTTATTGGCGATTTCGATGGCGTTCTCGATATCGTCGCAGGGAATGATCGAAACCACCGGCCCGAAGATTTCTTCCTGCGCAATGCGCATCTTGGGATCGACGTCGGTGAAGACGGTGGGTTCGAGGAACCAGCCGTGCTGGTACACGCCCTGGTCGAGCCGGTGGCCGCCGGTGACGAGCTTGGCCCCTTCGGTTTTTCCGATCTCGATATATTCCAGGTCGGTCTTGAGCTGGCTCTCGTTGATCGCCGGACCCATCTCGACCATCTCGTCGAGACCGTTGCCGACTTTGATCTTCTTCGCGCGCGCGACGAAGTGATCGACAAACTCGGTATAGACGCCTTTCTGCACGATGATGCGGCTGGTCGCGGTGCAGCGCTGTCCCGTCGTACCGAACGCGCCCCAGAGTCCGCCTTCGATGGCGAGGTCGAGGTTGGCGTCGTTGAGCACGATCATCGGATTCTTGCCGCCGAGTTCGAGCGAACAGCGCTTGAAGCTCTTGGCCGCCGTGGTACCCACGATTCTGCCAACCGCCGAGGAACCGGTGAGCGAGATGGCGCGGACCACCGGATGCTCGGTCAGCGGTGTGCCGACTTCCGAGCCGAAGCCGGTCACGATGTTGATCACGCCTTTCGGGACTCCTGCGTCAGTCAGCGCCTGCACCAGGTTGAAGGTCGAGAGCGGAGTGTCCTGGGCCGGCTTGATCACGCAGGCGTTGCCGCAGACCACAGCGGGCAGCAGCTTCCACGAAGAGATGGCCATGGGGAAGTTCCAGGGCGTGATCATGCCGCAGACGCCGATCGGCTGGCGGATGGCCATGGCAAACTTGTTGGGCAACTCCGAGGGCACGGTCGGGCCGAACAGGCGGCGGCCTTCGCCGGCGTTGTAGTAGGCGGCGTCAATCGCTTCCTGCACGTCGCCGCGGGTTTCTGCCAGCACCTTGCCCATTTCGCGGGTCATGTCACGGGCATAATCTTCTTTCCGCTCGATCAGGATCTCGGCGGCGCGGAAGACCATCTCGGCGCGCCGGGGCGCGGGCACGAGGCGCCATTTGGCAAACGCACGCTTGGCTGCGTCCACGGCCGCGTCCACATCGGCCTTATTCGAGCGCTGGAAAATGGCAACGACTTCGCGCGTATCGGCGGGATTGCGGTCTTCGAAAGTCCGTCCGCTGACGGATTCGACCCATTCGCCGTCAATGAAATTCTTGAAAACTCTGGTCTTGGTCGTGCCGCCATCGATCACCGGCTTGGTAAGAGTATCGGTCGCCATAGGAGCCTCCTGGGAGTAGTGCGGACACTCTATGCTAACAATGGGGGTGAAGGCGGGCAAGGGAAGGAGCAGCGTTTAACGCCGGGTGGGATCCGACATTGTTTGGGGCTACGTCCCATAGACGGAAACCCATTACAGGCGTAACTATCGCAGGCGATGGTGAAAAGTTTAGGTTAGAGCTCTGACAAGATTATCGCGGCGAGAGCAGAATCAGTTTGTTGGATGAATGCTGGTGACCGACGCCGATCCAACGAAGTGAGCTGATTCGATGTCGACTGCTCCCGCAACGCCGCCAGAAGAGAAGGTACGCAAGATGCGAATGAGTGCGGTATCCAATCGGATCGACGCTTCAGCGGACCAGCGGAATTCCATAAGTGTTGTACTGGCTGTGATGCTGGCGGCGCTCGCGGTCTTTCCTGTGATCGTTTATCTTGGGCTATTGCCCCCGTCGCTTGTTCAATATCTTGATGTGCTATTTCGCTGACGAGTGCACAGACACAAGTGGAGCTTCAACAGATTCGTATACGGCGCGCTTGGCGCGTTGGCTCCCGAAGTGGTTCGCATCCGCCAAGCCTCTGATCTTTCCTTGATACACTCCTCGCCTTACCTGATTGTGATTTCCATCGTCTTTGTACTGCTCGGGGGTGTGTTTGCCGATGCTTGGGAAGAGGCCCACCCGATCAAGTGTCTCTACATTGGCGCCACCTTCCCCATTTGGTTGACGGCTTGGGCGCATGTGCTATCGCCGGCGGCGTCCAAGTAGCCTCGATGCGCATAGGTCCAGATGCCTAAGACATTGGCGGTTCACCATAGTCACTTTCGTAACCCTTCCCGCAATGACTCAAGTCTAATACCCATCCCAGCAGAGCTATGATGGTCTCAGTGTGAGAGATCTCCGGTATTTTCAGAATTTTGCATTGAGGTTGGCACCGGCTCGTGTCGAATAAACCCAAGGCGGGACTCTACGTTGCCTGGAAGACGGTGACGTATCGCAGCGTGATTATAGTGCTGCTCAGTGCGGCGCTGGTCTTTGGCTGCGTCATGCACGTGGCGTTTCCGAAATTCACCGACTCCACAGTGAAGGCGGCTGGTAATTTTTCGACGGGCGTGCTCGAAAAAGTTGCGGGACTAACGCCTAAGTTCAAGGGGCCGTCGGCCACCATTTCGCAGCAGGCGCACTTCACCGCGCTCGATGGCACCATCCGGGTGAGGAAGGGCAACGGCAACAGCTGGATCAACGCCGACTACAACGTCCCGCTCGAAAAGGGCGACGTGGTGCAGACCGGCGCCGAAGGCATGGCGAAGATTGTTTTCAATGACGGTACCAACTACACCGTGAAACAGGATTCGCTGATCGTGATCGAAGAGAACTCGGCCAACGATCAGCAGCAAACCAGCGTATCGGTGGCGGTGTCGACCGGCACGGTCGACCTGACTACGGGGACCTATGTTCAGGGTTCGAAGTCGCAGGTGATTGTCGCGGGCGCGAAAGCTTCGCTCGCTCCGGATTCGGCGGCCATGGTGCACAATAATCCCAAGGACGATCAGCACGAAATTTTGGTAAAGAAAGGCAGCGGCGAAATCGAGCGCAATGGAGAAGTGGCTCACCTGTTGCCCTGGGAAAAGGTGAGTTTCCGGAGCGAATCGAAAACCATGGAACGGGCCACGGAAATCGGTCCGCCAGCGCCCATTACGCCGGGAAACATGATGCCGGTTTTCATCAACGCCGGGGAGAAGTCGAAGGAAGTGGAGTTCGCCTGGACGCCCATGGCGAACGCCGCCGGATACCGGCTGCGCATTTCGCACAATCCCTATTTTTCGTCGTTATTGCTCGACCGCAAGGTGGAGACGCCAAGTGTGGTGGTGACCGGTCTGCCCGTCGGCGCTTATTATTGGTCGATCCAGTCTTACGACTCGGCGGGCAAGGCATCGGTGGAAAGCGAAAAGAATCGCTTTACTATCATTGTCAAGGCCAAGGAAAAGATAGAGCTGTCGCTCAACATCGAGCCCCTGATCCAGCACGGACACGTGATTGAGGTTACGGGCAAGACCGAAGCGGGAGCCCGCGTTATGGTAAACGGCAAGGAAGTGCCGATCGTCGGCGACGATGGTACGTTCCACTATTTCACGCCGCTCTTGCCCAACGGGGAAAACCTGATCACGATCACGGCGCAGAATTCGAAAGGTGGAGTCAATACCCACCAGGAAAAAGTGGTGATTCAGTAAGGATTCAATGTTGGGAACCATGTTTCTGAGAACCGGTGCCTAAATGACAACCAGTTCTCTTGAACATCGAAGTAGAATAGAAGAAACATAGAATAGAAGATACCAGCGGAGAGCGGCTCGTGCGGAAACCGGCGAAGGCCCGGGTTCCAGGGGCGAGACGAATTCCCGGAAGAGAGAAGTATTGCTATGTCAAACAACGGGTTTCATAACGGCTCCTCGCGTTCGCACAATCTGCGTTCGCTCTTCAGCATGTTTTCCAGCGACCTCGCCATCGATTTGGGGACGGCGAACACGCTGGTGTACGCGCGCGGCAAGGGCATTGTGGTAAATGAGCCTTCGATCGTGGCCATCAACAAGAACACCGGCGAAGTGGAGGCCGTCGGCAAGGAGGCCAAAGAGATGCTGGGGCGTACGCCCGGCAACATCGTGGCCATCAAGCCGATGAAAGACGGCGTCATCGCCGACTTCAAGGTCACCGAGAAAATGCTGAACTACTTCATCCAGAAGGCGCACAACCGCAAAATGCTGGTGCATCCGCGGATCGTGATCGGCGTGCCTTCGGAAATCACGCAAGTGGAAAAGCGAGCCGTGATGGATTCCGCCTATCGCGCCAAGGCCAGCGAAGTGCATCTCGTGGAGCAAGCCATGGTGGCCGCTATCGGCGCGGGACTCCCCATCACCGAGCCCAGCGGCAACATGGTCGTCGACATCGGCGGCGGCACTACCGACATCGCGGTAATTTCGCTCAGCGGCATCGTCTATTCGCGTTCCGTGCGTATGGCCGGCAACCAGATGGATGAGGCCATCATGAACTACCTCAAGCGGAAATATAACCTGCTGGTGGGCGAGCGCACCGCCGAGCAGATCAAGATGGAAATCGGCTCCGCCTATCCGCTGGACAAGCCGCTGACCATGGAAATCAAAGGCCGCAACCTGATCGAAGGCGTGCCCAAAACCATTACTGTAGATGACAGCGAAATCCGCGAGTCGCTCAGTGAATGCGTTTCGACCATCATGAATGCGATCCGCGTGGCGCTCGAACGCACGCCGCCGGAACTCTCCGCCGACATCAGCGACCGCGGCATCGTGCTGACCGGCGGCGGCGCGCTCATCAAGAACCTAGACAAGCGCATCCGCGAGGAAACCGGGTTGCCGGTCTCGATCGCCGACGATCCGCTCTGCAGCGTAGTGCTCGGCACCGGCAAGATGCTCTCGGACTTCAAGCTGCTGCGCAAGATTTCGATCGAGTAGCGAGAAACAGTTGTCAGTGGTCAGTTGCCAGTTAAGACCCCGGGGAAATAGGCTCGTTGTAGTGGTGCTGACCACACGCAACTCATCACCGGCCACCGACAACCATCACAAACTGGCAACTGGCAACTGCTGTTATGGGTTAGGCTCGTTGGAGTGGTGTTGACCACACGCAACTGATCACCGGCCACCGACAACTATCACAAACTGGCAACTGGCCACTGACCACTGGCGACTGCTGTTATGGATGTCCTCGGACGCTACCGCAACCTGATCGTGCTGGTGGGAGTGTTGTTCGCCCAGGTACTGGGTTTGGCCGTGCAGGTCAGGCGCACAACCGACAGCGAACCGACGCGCCTGATCCGCGTCTGGGCGGTGGGCACGATCACTCCTCTCGAAAAGACGCTGGTGTGGACGCAAACCACCGGCAGAAACATCTGGCACAACTACTTCTACCTGCGCGGCGTGCGCGCCGAGAACCGCAGCCTCAAGGCGCAGATTGAGCGCATGAGTCTGGAGCAGGTGCGGACGAGCCAGGACGCCGATCAGGCGCGGCGTCTGCAGGCGTTGCTGGCCTTCAAGGAACAGTTCATTTCCGAGACCAGGGCGGCGCAGGTCATCGGATCGAGTGGCAGCGAGTTGTCGCGCTCGGTCTACATCGACAAGGGCGAACGCGACGGCATCAAGGCCGACATGGCGGTCATCACCGCCGACGGCATCGTGGGCAAGGTGCTGCGCGTGTACGGCTCCACTTCGCTGGTACTCTTGATTGACGATCAGACCAGTGGAGTGGGCGCGATCCTCGACAAAACGCGGCTGCAGGGCATCCTGCGCGGCACCCCGTCGGGTGAAGTGATGCTCGAAAAAGTGATGAGCGACGAAACCGTGCCCGCCGGAGAACTGGTTCTCACCAGTGGCGGGGATGGCATTTTTCCCAAAGGCCTGCTGGTTGGCAGGGTGACCAAAGTGTCGCCGGGCGGTGAGCTCTTTCTCAACATTCGCGTGCGTCCCGCAGCCGATCTCAGCCGGTTGGAAGAAGTTCTGGTCGTAACGAAAATCGATGAAAGACAGGCCGAGCCTGACCATGGGGGCACAGCGCGGGCCATCGATATCCTGGCCGAGCGCCTGCCGACGGTTCCTGCCAAGCCGGAAACGGCTGCGAAAGGTGCCGCGCCGGGAACTGGCGCACCAACGACTGGAGCAACAACGACTGGAGGAACAACGACTGTCGCACCCAAGACTGTCGCACCAACGACTGTCTCACCAAAACTTGTCGCACCAGCGACTGTCGCACCCACGACCACCGGCTCCGCTGCCAAGCCAAAAGCCGCGCCCCCGGCAGCTTCCGCCAGCAGCGGCGCCCCGGCCGCGCAAAAAACGGCGAGCCCCGTGTCTTCTTCCGGAACTGGCTCCGGAACTTCCTCTGGAACTCCGGCCAGCGCCACCGGAAGCCCGGCTGTGAAAGCTTCTCCCAAGCCCGTGAAGGCCGCGATACAGCCTCAACCTCAGCCTCAGCCCAAACCGCAACCCGCCGTGCAGGATAGTCCGCACTAACGTGGCCATTACTTACACATCGGGAGAGCAGGTTGAGGTTTATCGTTTCAGTCTTCCTGCGACGATTTTGATTCCTCTGTTCGCCGTTTTTATCCAAGCGTGGCTGCCGCTGCGATTTCATTTTTTTACGATCTTCGATCTTCCCCTGCTGGTCGTGATCGGTTTCGCGACGGCGCGGCGCAATCCGCTGGCGGGCCTGGTCACGGGAGGTTTGATCGGTATTCTGCAAGACGCGCTGACCCACCAGCCCATCGGGCTCTACGGAATTTCAAAGACGGTGGTAGGATTCGGCGCATCTTCGCTCGGCATCAAGCTGGACGTGGAAAATGTCGGCGCCCGCTTCCTGCTTACGATTTTCTTCTACGTAGTGCACGAAGTTGTCTACTTCATGATCGCCCGCGGCCTGGTCGGGTTGCGCATGGCGTGGAGCTGGCCACACGAACTTCTATCGGGCGTAGCCAACGCCCTGCTGGGCGTCCTGGTCTTCATGTTGCTCGACCGAGTCAAGCAGCGCACGTAGACAAGTTTGCTGGACCCTGCTCGTGTCGGGACGGGCGCTTGTGGGGACGGGGCTCTGCCACGTCCAAGCCGCGCGCACCGGGGCTCCCGTCAAGCCCGGTTTTGGCTTGGCGGGGTGGAGCAGCTCGGCAGATGCCTATGCTCACAACAAATCTGGATTGGGCCGCCGAGCGCATCGCATCGGGCGAGCATTGCCCGCCCGGACGAGGGCGGCTCTCCCTATGTGAACATCAAGATCGCATAAGCCACCGCAGCCGCCGCCAGAGTAGATAAGAGATTCACCGTTTGGTTGTCGATCCAGCCGCGGCGTTGCAGGGTAGCGCCGAGAATGCTGTCGATGAGCATTCCGGCGAATCCGGTGGCTACCGCAATCCAGAGCTGGGACGGAAGAAGCATCCCGCCCACCGTTGCCACCGCCGCCATCACCAGGCCGGCCGCCAAGCCTGCGATGCTTCCGGGAATGGTGATGCCGCCGTCGGTCCCTGCTGGGACGCGTTCCCAGGTTGTGATCATTCGCGCGTCCGGCCCGCGGTATTGCCCGATTTCG
>CABECZ010000132.1_pt1 | contig 18370 bp, 12 predicted proteins | sample 3422621 | NCBI WGS metagenome assembly CABECZ01 (sample SAMEA5534328, study PRJEB31848) | metagenome | biome: tundra; feature: field; material: soil | place: USA | collected 2013-05 | depth 0.15 m | reverse complement strand
TATCCATGGGGTAGACCATGGGGTCGAAGATCACCATGTAGAAGTGCCAGATTAGGATGGAGAACGTAGCTAGGATCGCCTCATACCAATGCACGGCCGTGGCCGCGTCCGTCACCCATTTCGGATAATGGCGCAGGGCAAAATTGTTGAACCAGAGCAGGAAACCGGAGACGGCCATTACGACTGACCCCCACATGAAGGCCAAGTATTCCAACTTCTCCGCATAGTTGAATTTCGCGAACTTCGGCTCCTGTTTGGTGAGACCTAGGTTGTAGCGGAAGACGTCCAGCATGTCGGTGGCGTCCTTGATGGTCGGGATCATGGCCCACAGGAAAGAGCGATCGGGCTTGTTCCGCGCCAGATGCACGAAGTGGTAGGCGATGGCCAGGAGCATGACTACGGCTGCGGTGCGGTGCAGGCCGCCGCGCCAACCGGCGGCGGACTCCCAGAGCAGGAGCGGCTTGGACCACCAAAACTCTGGATACTTCAAGGCGAATCCGGTGAACACCAGGGTCGGGAAACTCACCATGATGCCCCAGTGCGCGATGCGGAACCACAAGTTCATGCGCAACACCATCTCGCCGGATTCCTTGCGCGGGCGGCGGCGAATTAGCTTGGCCAGAAAGTCGAGCAGGTTGTGGAGCAGCATGAAGCCGAGCGTCACAGGGATCAGCACCATGTAGGTCCAGCGAATATACTCGACCACCGGGTTATTGGGGCCCGCGCCGGTCTGGACATGGATGGGACCGATGGCGAACTTGGCTTCGGCCACGCCTTGGTGACATGCTCCGCACGTTTTCGGCAGGTTGGCGGCATTGACGGTTGAGCGCGGGTCGCTGGAGCGAAGAATGGAATGCACGCCATGACACGACGCGCAATTCGCCGCTCTCACTTTCCCTTCTTGCAGCGCCAGGCCGTGATAACTGCCGGCGTAGGAGGGCAGGCGATCCGCAGGCAAATCATAGCGCAGCGCGAGGCGGGGATCGCCGTGGCAACGGCCGCAGGTCTGGGCGGAGACATTCTCGGCATTCAAGGGGGAGGCCGGGTTGCTTGGGTCCATGATCAGGTGCTCGCCGTGGCAGTCGATGCAAACGGGCGCATCCCGCACGCCGGACTTGACCGCTTCGCCGTGGACACTCTCGTTGAACTCGCGGGCGATTTCTTTGTGGCATTGGCCGCAGGTCTCCGGCACTTTCCAGTGATTGACCTGGGATCGGGTATCGGTGGCGGGATAGATGCCATGACTGCCATGGCAACTGGAGCAGGTTGCGGCATCCTTGCCGAGCGCGACTGCGCGCCCGTGAACACTTGCCTTGTAGGAAGCCACCGGATGCGCCACGGGAATGTTGTGCCGCGACAAAAAGCCGAAATCGCTGTGGCACTTGGCGCAGGTATCCGCTAGATTCTTGCGGGCCACGGTCGAGTCGGCTTCGCTGGAGGCTTTCACGGCATGGATGGGACCGTGACAGGACACGCATTTGGGGGCGTCGTGGTCGCCGTGTTTCGCGACCTGGCCGTGAATGCTGGAGGCGAGTTCCTTCACTTCCTGGGCGTGACACTCCGTGCACTTTCCGGGAATCAGGTTTTCCGCCGTGGTCAGGTCGTGCACGCTGCCGTGACACGTTGCGCACGCGGATTCGCCGAGGATGGAGTGGGCGCTGGCGGGGAAAGCTTTGGCCTCGTCCGCATGGCAGGTGGCGCATTGCACTTTGGCGATTTTGGCGGGATGCGGGAAATCTTTGATGGCGGTGTGGCAGTCCTTGCAGCCGAGAACTCCGTGGGCGCTGGCGGCATGCTTGGCCGGGTCGATGGAAATGCTTTTTCCGGCGGCGGACTTCATTCCCGCTTCGCCATGGCAGGCGAGACATTCCTGGTCTGCGGCGGGCGCAGCCGCGGCCGACGTCAGAATCACAGCCAGGCAAATCACAGCAACCCGAGTCGCGCGCATTTCCACCTTTCTCCTTAATTCAAGTGCAAAAATTCGAGCGCAAAGAAGTCAACCGCAAATCGGTTCGAGCGGTACGCGGTGAAACTGAAACTCCGGCCGCAGCGCCTAAAGGCGCGTTCATAACGCGGCATTTACGGCATCGCTAAAGCGATGCCCTTGATACGAATCTGCTCCCATTTACGGCATCGCTAAAGCGATGCCCTGATACACAAATCTGCACCATGGACTGCTAACGGTATGCGAACAACATCGCGTAGATGATCCACAGCACAATGCTGAATCCTACCGCCAGGGCTGCCCAGGCGAAGGCTCGAATCGTGCGGGTGACTATTGGTTGATAAGCCTCCTCCATGTGCTCTTCCAGTTGCCCGCTGGCGACTAGCGCTTCATATTCTCTGGGCTTGTCCCTTTCCAATTCTTCCAGCGGCATGCGCCCGGTGAATACCGTGATGTCCATGGGAAACTTTTCGGGGCGCAGGTGGGTATTGAAGAAATGCACGGTAAAGATGAAGCCGGTGGCGAGGAGCGCCTCGTCGCTGTGAATGATGGTGGCGACGTTGAGGAACGATCCCGGCAAAAAGCGCGTGAAGAGCACCGGAAACCAGAGCGTGAGGCCGGTAGTACCGATCACCGCGATTCCCCAAAACACTGCGAAATAATCGAATTTTTCCCAGTACGTCCAGCGGCCATAGGCAGGCCGCTTGCCCAGGCCCACAAACCACTTCAGCGTGCCCACCAGCTCAGTCAGGTCCCTGCGGTTCGGCATCATGCTGCCCGGTCCGAGCAGCAGCGCTAGCCACGAACCGTGCTCTCTTTTCTTCAAACGGTACAGGTCCACCAGATGGGTAATGAAAACTCCGAACATCACCACGGCGGCACTGCGGTGAAGGTTGCCCGCGCTTTCGAATCCCCCGAGCAGATGAGAAAGCACCGCGGCCCATTTTGTGTAGGAGAACTTCAGGGTCAACCCCGTCAGCGCCAGGCACATGAAGCTCACGATCATACAGATGTGCAGGATCCGCTGCAGCCGGCTGAAGCGGACGAACTGGCGCTCGGGAACTTCGCCCTTAGGCATCGGGGTGCTCCTTGGTGCCTTCCTTGGCGGCGTGAGTTTCGGGCGTTGCCGCGAGTTTCGCTTCCGCGGCGCGCAACTCCTGGCGCATCTGGAAAGCTCGGGGCAGCCAGAGCAGGGTATGAGCGCCACCGACCACGAAGGTCACCAGGAGCAGCGTGGTCATGCCCCAGAAGGTGTAGAAGAGGAAGGGATACTTTTTCGGGTCGTGGTGGGTGGCGTGCGTCAGGTATCCGGCGAAGCGCCGGGTCGCGCCCGCATGGCACTTAGCGCAGGTGGCGGCCACGTTCGCCCGGCTGAGGTGCGAGCGTGGATCCGTCACCTTAAGCACGTCGTGAGCTCCGTGGCAGTCATAGCACTTGGCCGCCTTCGTGTACCCCAGCTTCGAGACCTTGCCGTGATAGGTATCAAAATAGGTCTTGGCGATCTCCTCGTGGCAGCGTCCGCACGTGCCCATCACGTTCAGCCGGAAGCTGTTCTCATCCGTGCGATGAATGGAATGAGCCGTGTGGCAATCGTTGCAAACCGGGAGTGGCTTGCTGTATCCGCTCACTCGCTTGGCATGGATGCTGTTCTCAAACTGCTCCTCGATGCCGTGATGGCACTGGCCACACGTGTCGGGCACGTTGTTTGCGTTCACGCTCGATGCCGGATCGCTTCGGGGAAGGATGTGGTGAGCGGTGTGGCAACTGGTGCAGGTTGCCGTCACCGTCAGGCCGTTCTTTAGCAGAGTTCCGTGAATGCTCTCGGTGTAGTTGGTGATGATTTCGTGCTGGGTGCCGGTATAGCGCACAGCAGCCTTCTGGCCCTCGCGGTGACAGCGCGCGCAAAGCCCGGGGACGTTGGTCGCGAAGGTCGCCGACTGCGGGTCTTGTTTGCCAAGGATGGCATGCGTGCCATGGCATTCCTTGCAGATCGGGGCATTCGGATCGTGCTTGGCAACCTGCTGTCCGTGGATGCTGGCCACGTACTGCTTGCCAATTTCATCGTGGCAAGCGGTGCAGTCCACGGCGTGGGTGATGGTCTCGCAAGCCCGCACGCGGGAGGCGTTTACTTCCGAGTGGCACTGGCTGCAGGCAACCTTGTTGTGGCGCGAATGGCTCACCTCGCCTACGCTGACGTACATGGATTGCCCGTCGCGCGCGCGCCGCAGTTTCTCGTCGGCGTGGCAACGCAGGCAGTCCGCGTTGGCCATACCCAGTTCATAGAAGACGTTCCGGATCTTGTGGGGCTGATGGCAGTCTGGGCAGGAGGGGAGGACGTTGGCCTGTTTTTCCCAAAGCTCTCCACGAATGGTCTTGCGGTGGACCGCTTCGATTTGGGTGTGGCATTTGGTGCAGGTGGCGGCAATGTTCCGGCGATTGATCGAGGAAGCGGGGTCGGTATGCGGCAAGATCGAGTGCGCGGTGTGGCAAGTGGCGCAGGTCGGGGCCACCGCCAGTCCCTTCTTCAGCAACGCCTCGCCGTGGATACTCTCGGAGTAGTTCTCCAAAATATTGTCTTGGGCAATCTCACGATTGCGCGAAACAGCAGTTCCTTCGCGATGGCACTGGCCGCAAACGAAGGGCACTTTCATTGGCGCCACCGCTGACCGCGGGTCCTTCACCGGAACGATGTCGTGGTTTCCGTGACAATTCACACAGCGGGGCGCCAGCGGATCGCCGCGCGCAACCGCCTTGCCGTGGAGCGAGCGGGCATGTTGCTCCTGCTCGGTCGAGTGGCACGTGCCGCACTTTACCGGCGCAGGCTTCTCGTGCGGAAAATCCTTTCCTTCCAGGTCGGCGTGGCAGCCTGTGCAGCCCAAGCTGCCATGTACGGAAGTGGCGAACTTCTTCGCATCCACGTACAGCGAAACCGTTTTGCCGGCTCGCGTGGTGCTCATGCTCTTGTCGCCGTGGCACGCGAGACATTCCGCTCCGGGCTGGTCGGCGGCGCGCGCGGGGCGTTGCGCAAACAGCAGGGAGAACAGCGTGGCGACTAGCGTCGCAAGGATAATTCTCAGACCGGCAGGCCACTTTCTTCGCCCATTTTTTGTTTCAGCCATTTTTGTTTCAGCCATGTCAAACTTTCGGGCTGGTTTTATAAATGCCTTGCAACTCCCCTCAGGGGCTAAAGTGTGTGCGCGAGAACTGGTCGTCCCTCCGGGACTTAGGTCATTCTTCCCACTTTTCCCAGCGCTGAAGCGCTGGGCTAAGTTTAGTTCGCCCCTCCGGGGCTGGATTCTCGAGCTCTTCGTTCCACCGGATCGCCAAAACGTCAGTTCTCACGCACACACTGAAGCGCTGGGCTAAGTTCGTCCGCCCCTCCGGGGCTGTATTCTCCACGCTGTTAAGCCGTGCCCTTCCCAAAAGCCGCGTGGACTGAGTTCTTCCGCTGCCAGCAGCGGCTAAAGCCGGAACCAATTTCAGCGACTTGCGGTATGCCTAAAGGCATACCCTGATACGAAACCCGACTTTTTCCGCAAGCTGTTAGGCCGTACCCTCCACCGTGCCCTCCCAAAACGGATTCATGAACCAGCTTTCGGCAATGCTTACTTCATTCCGAGGTCGGACAGAACCTTGGGATTTTCTTCACCTGATGCTAGAACGTCGTGGCACGCGGAACAATCGTTGGTGATGGTCTGGCCATCGGCACTGGTATGACTGCCGTCGTGGCAGCGGAAGCAGCCCGGCGAATCGTTGTGCCCAAGATTATTCGGGTGAGTGCCCCAGGTCAGACGCATGTCTGGGAAGACGTTGCGCAGATAGATCGCCGCCACCTCCTTGACCGATTGCTCCACCAGCGTGCGCCGCGTCGCGTAGATCTGCGGGTAATTGGTGCGATAGAAATTGTTGAGTTCGCCAGCGATGCGCTGCTGTGCCACATCGCGGGTGGGATAATCCACCTTGAGAACCTCGACCGCCTTTTTCCTGATATAGGGAAGTTCCGGGCTGATGAGGCCGATCGACATTTGCTTGTCCACTGCGTTTTCGGGCAAGTCGAAGGCATGCGTGGGCCGGTTGTGGCAATCCACGCAATCCATCACACGATGCTCTCCCTTGTCCAATTGTTCTTTGGTGGGCTTCGCATCACTGGAAATGAATTCGGTGGTCTTCCCCTTATCGTCGGTGTAATACACGGCCGGGATAACCTGCCGCTCGATGTCGGTCGAAATGTAGCGGATGCGCGCGTTGTCGGCGAGGTGGCGCCCGTGGATGCCGACCGAACCCTGCCAAGTGCCCCCGCCCACCTTGAGCAGCAAGACGTCCTTCTGGGGTGTGTTTTTTTCGTCGTCCTTGTAGCTGGTATTCACCAGGAACTTGCCTCCGGTAAAGCGTTGCGGCCAGTGACATTGCTCACAGGTCTCGCGCGCCGGACGGAGGTACTTTACGGGCGAAGGAATGGGGCGCGAATAAGTGTGGAAGGTTACCGCGAAGACCTGCCGCAGACCGGAAAGCTTCGAACGCACAAACCACGACGCGCCCGGGCCGATGTGGCAGGCGACGCAGTCCACCCGCGAGTGGGGAGAATTCTGATAGGCCGTGAACTCGGGATCCATCACCCGGTGACAAGTCTGGCCGCAGAACTCCGTCGAATCCATGTACTGCACGCCGCGGTAGGATGCGGTGCCAACAATGAGAAGATTGAGGACGGTGGCCGCGGCCACGTACTCCAGGGTGCGGCGCACCACGGGCAGCCCCAGGTCGATGGCGGGGAAAATCTCTGGCAGTTCCCCGCTCGCGAGCAGACTTCGCCGCCTGAGCCAGATGCCGAGTGGAATCAGCAGTAAGCTGAGTACAAAAATGCCCGGGAGGATCAGAAAGACTAGAAGGCCAATATAAGGATGCGGCGGGCCCGGCAAGAAGACGTCATAGAACCAGAAGGCGATGGTGGTGAGCGCCGTGCTGGTCGTGACCACCGCGCCCGTCAGGGTAATGGGATTCTGCCCCAGATAGTAGATTGGCTGCGCCCAGTCTCGGATGCGTTCTCGCAGAGTCATTTGAAACCGCTAGTTTCCTTTCTTCTATGCGCCGCCGTGTAGGCGCACTCCAACCTTCGCCGCGGGGTCATCCGCCGCGCTGGACAATCTCCCTAATCTTGATGGCAAGAACTGGCCAGAACTACTTCAGCGTCCGGATGTAAGCCACCAGGCCCTTAATCTCTTCCGGCTTCAACTTATCTCCGTACTTGGGCATCTTGGGGGGCTTGCCGTTCGTAATGACGGCATCTAGGTCGGCATCCGATAGTTTTTGCGCGGCGGCAGCTGTGAGATCGTGGCCCGCCGCTTTCTTTCCATCAGGGCCGTGGCACATCGCACATTTCGATTTGTAAAGTGCCGCGGCGTCTTGCGCATGCGCCGATGGGGGGAGGGCTAGGATGACAGCCAATGCTGCTACGACAGTAAATACTGCGAAGTCAATTCTCTTCATCTTTAAGCTCCATTCGAGTTTTAGTTGGCAGTTGGCTCAACTGAAAGAGAATACATCTACAGCCCTGCATCTACAAACTCTGATACTGAACTTTTTGAGGGTGGAGGTTCTGTGATCCCGATCACACGTGCTTGTAATCCTATTGCAGTTGCCGATTCGCCTCAGAGGAAGCGAAATTGAGCCCTCTTAAAGCATTTCAGTGGCTGGAGCCGCCCTCGGCGATTTGCAGATCGAGGGCCACACGTTCGCCATTGATCAGTACGGTTCCAGCGTCCAGAAGTTGCTGGCCGGTGCAATCGTACTTCTCGTAGCAGCGTAGAGAGGAAAGCGGGAAGAAGAATTCCACGGCTTCGGATGTGCCGGCGGCTGACTTGCCGGCAAGATGGATGGTGGTGCTGAAGCCGATTCCGTCAAACTCTTGCGCATCTTTGAAGTAAGCCAACAGCGGACGGATGAGGTGGGCAAGGTGGTCATCGAAGGCCGTGGCTGCCAGCTTGTAGCGCGATCCCGCGGCAGACACCGGCAAAGTTGAATTCAGTGAGAGTTCGAGATAGATTCCCTGACGGAAAGCCACGAATTTTGGCGGCGCGTAGACAACGAAGTGGGCCTGTGGCTCCAGCTCTTTTACGATCTGATCGACTACCGGCTGGTTGGAGAGTTGCAATGCAGACAACGCCTGCGACGAGGTATCGCGGGGCGGGGGCGGTTCTTTCGGTTTCAACGGGGTCAGAGGAGCAGAGGTGGGGCTTGGCAGCGGTCGGTTGGCGTTGGTCCCCGAAACGATTTCGGCTCCGGTTTGAGTTGGATCCGATTTGACGGTGGGGGGAGTTTCATCGGCGTGGTCGTTGGAATTGGAATTGGAAACAGCATTCGCATCGACAGCCGGTGGGAGCACCGAATCGTTAAGCCAAATTGAGATGGGCTGAGCGTTGAGAAATACCTCTCCCTGTAGCAGCGCCGCCTGCCGTGCAGTCTCATCCTTGGCAATAAGCAGCTTGAGAGCGCCGTTCCGGGGCAGAAAGACCATCAGGTTTTCCGGGCGCTCCATCGACACTCCCATCACTTTGCCCATAATGTGATGCGAAATCTCCACCGCGAAACCTTGCACGTGCTGGTTGTTCTGAAAGCGCGGAACTGCGGCTTTCAGGATCGGCATCACCACGTTGAGAAAAGTGCTTCGCGCCCGCAGTCCGGGACTGATCTTTTTCGCGGAGTAAGCGGCATAGTAGTTGCCCGTGATCGCGAGCACAGTCTTTCCGTTGTAGCTGTCGAAGCGAATGGACGACTGATCCGCAATCTGTTGCTGTGCCTGGTCGAGGTCGAGTTTGCGGCTGAGATAAAAAGGATAATCGAAGTGGATCGCCAGAATGTCTTCGCCGGCCCGGCTCAGGTCGTCCATGTATTGCTGCTGCAGGGCACGCAACGCGGGGTCTTTGATTTCCGCCGGCGATACTACTTGAGCAAGCGAGGCGCTGGCCGCGATCAAACTAAGAACGGTCAAACTAAGAACGAGTAGGCTGAGAACGCGCAGGCTGAGCACGAACGGAATAAGGCCGAGCCGACCGGCCCTACTTTTGTGCATACACCATTCCGGAGGCATGATAGGGAGGATCGGAGATCAGGCGGATGTACGAAATCAGCGCCTCGATCTCTGTCTTGCTCAGAGTATAGCCGTACGGCGGCATCAGTGCGGATTTGTTGAGCGCGGGTCCGCCGTGGCTGATGATGGCTGTCAGTTCGGCATCGCTCATTTTGTTGAGTGTGTCGCCCTCGGTAAACGGGTGCGGCTTGGTCTCCAGATTGTCGTAATTGGAAACTCGCTCCGGCGTTGACTCCGGATTATGGCAGCGCGCGCAATATTTGTTGTCGAGCTGGAATCCCACCTGCTCCTGATATCCCAGCGCGATTTCTTCGATCTTCAATTCGACTGATTTCTGCGCTTTCGTCGACGTGTGCGCGGTGAGTTGATATCGGCCGGCCATGACGCCGAGAGCGACGTTCGCGCTGAGCTGTCCGCTGGAATCGGTCAGGCCGATTGAAGGGTCAAAGCTGACGCCTGCGGGGCCGGTGAATTCGACCAGGGCTCCGGTGACGGCCGTTCCCTGCTCATCGTTGACCTGAACGACCAGGGGCTGAGCGAGCACCATGCCGGTCGCGCCGATCTGCTTGCCTCCACTCGACTCAACCAATGCGGCTCCAAACGCTGTGGGCTTTAAAGTAGAGGCTGGGCCCGGCTTGCGGGTGCATCCTGCGGTTACGAGCATGAGGGAGACTGCTAAGAGTGTCCGCCAGGGTTTGGTTTGCGCAACAATCGTAGGCACTCGGTCGTCCCTCCGGGACTTACGTCATTCTTCCCACTTTTCCCAGCGCTGAAGCGCTGGGCTAAGTTAGGTCGCCCCTCCGGGGCTGTTCTTCCGCAGCCTGCTGGTCATTTATTTCTTCGCCTCCTGCTTGCTGGAGCCCTTTTGGGTCATCAGGAATGCGGTCAGAGCGCGGGCATCTTCGTCATTCATGTTGCGGTTTGGTTCGATGGCGCCGGGCCGCATGGTTTGCGGGTCCTTCAGCCAATGGTAAATCCAGGCAGCATTCAGGCGCGAGCCTACTTGGGTTAGCGTTGGTCCGATGTAGCCTTTGTCGACCTTGGTATCGACGATGTGGCAGCCTTGGCAGGCATACTTGGAATAGAAAAGCTGTTTCCCCTGCTCCACCTGAGCGGGCGGATACCCGCTCGACGGCATCGAGTCGCGATCGAATGCCGGGGTCTGATAAACGGTCATGATGTAGTCCGTCAGTTCCTTCGCGTCGTCATCGGAAAGATTGAACCTCGGCATGCGGCGGATCAGCGCCGGGCGCAGTGTGCCGGGGTTCTTCAAGAATGCCTGCAGCCACTGGCGCTGCACCGAGCTGCCTTCCCAGGTCAGATCGGGAGCCATGTCGCCGCCGCGACCATTGATGGCGTGGCAGGTGAAGCAGGCCATGTCCGCCATGAGTTGTCCGGCCTTGCCCGCGGGCTCGTAATTCGAAGGCGGTTTCGCCGGAACGGTCAATGCCAGTGGCAAATCATGGGCCCGGTCGGTGAGCGCGAGCAGTGCGGTCGTCAAGGCATCAATTTGCGCGGGTGCGAGGTTGAACTGGGGCATCTTCAGGGCCGCTCCAAACGAACGCGGCTGCCGGATCTTGGCCGCAATGTAATCGGGTATAGCGTGCGTCATTCCGGGCAGGAAAATAATCTGGGTCAGCGGCTTGCTCCCGATGCGGGTTAATTCCGGAGCGAAGTTATCCGGCTTCTTGATGCCGCTAACTTCATGGCATGAGGCGCAGCCGTATTCGGTGACCAGAAGCTTGCCGTGCGCAATCTGCTCCGGCGTGGCGGCGTCGAGATGCACATTGGCCAGCAGATCGGAATCCGTCTTGTTGCCTAGAAAGGCAGTCAGCAGGGAAAGTTGCGGATCGGTGAAACGGTAGTGCGGCATGGCCGTTCCGGAATCGTAGACACGCGGATTGCGCAACCATGCCCGCAACCATTCCGGCTTCACCTTATTGCCGACCCGGGTCAGCTCCGGCCCGACATTGCCGCCCACCACATTTCCGGCAGCGTTCTGCACGGCATGGCAGGAGGCGCAGAATGACTCGCCGTACAAGCTGGCTCCAGCGGTCGGATCGGGCGCCTTCTGGTCTTTCTCTTTATCCTTACTGGCTGGGCTGGCCGGCGCCGTGTCTCCAGGGATGGGCGTGCTGCTGGCGATCAAGAAAGCCGAAATGTCGCGCGCATCCGGATCGCTCAATTTGAAATTCGGCATCGTCGCAGTGACGGCATAGGCCTGAGGATCCTTCAACCACGCATAAATCCATTCCCGTGTGGTCTTGTCGGCGATGTGCCCAAGAGAAGGCGGATCATCGGTCGGCTTGATCGCGCTGCCATCGGGTAGTTTGATGGTATGGCAATGCACACAGCCATAACGGCCCAGCAAATTGCGTCCCACGTTCAGTTGCGGTGTGCCGGTCAGAGGATCGCGATGGCATTGCCCGCAGGAAGATTGTACGTACCGTGCCGGCAAAGTCGGCTGCTCCCAGGCCTCCGTGCTGCTGTGAGCTTGCTCAACGGTGGTCGCGGGGCCTTGCCCGCGGTGACACATCACGCAGCCGAACTGGTCGAGCGTGTGTGGGATTACCGGATGCCGGCGGAAGGGCTGGGAAAGGTTGGCATCGGCCAGGCTCGCTTCTTTCAATCCGGCGTGGCAGGTAGTGCAGCGGTCTACGACTCCGAGCTGCGGAATCCATATCTGCTGGATGCCGTCGTGGAAATGGCGCTGTAGGGTTACCGCTTCTCCCCGGCTCCGAACCAGCGCCAAGTACTGTTTCTGGTAGTGACGCCATTCACTGAAGTAATTCTTGGCCGGCGCAATGGCCAGCGAAATCAGCAACAGCAGACTGACCGAACCAAAAGCGCGCACGGGATGGCCGAGCAACGTCTGCCAGAGGGAAGATAGCGCGGTCTTCATTGATTGCAACGAGGATTGCAATTAGCTCCTCCAGGGCAACACCCAGGACCAACCCGGGCCGCGAAAGAAAGTGCCAACCGCCGTGAGTACGGCGAGTTCGAACAGAAACCACGTCATGATCCAGTATGAAAGTGGCTTGGCGGCCAGATAACTCCGGAAGGCCGAAGTCGACTGCGGAGAACTTTGCGCCGCCAGCACCATGAACCCGGCGACGATCAGGGTCGGCACTAACGCCACGTACACGTCAAACAACAACAAGAACAAACAAAGCCCAGCCGCAGCCAGGTAGAAAATAAGCAGACGGCGCTTGCGATCCTTCAGGAACAAACCCTCGGCTTCGACGTTGATGTTGAAATACGGAATCACAATCAGCGCGATCACGACCAGCGTCGGAACCAGCACACCCGCGACCACCGGAGGAAAGTAGTGCAGCATTTCCTGCAAGCCCAGGAAGTACCACGGCGCCTTCGCAGGGTTGGGGGTATGCGAGGGATCGGCAATGCCCTCCAGGGGCGCGTTGAACAGAAGAGACACGCCCACCAATGCGATCGTAAGCACCTCGATGGCGACGATGGCGCGGAAGAGGACTTCCGGAAATGTCTGCACCTGATCTTCGTCCCTAACCTTGACCTGCGCCGAGGTGCGGCGGGTGACGAAGACGACACGTGTCGGCGATTTGCGGGCATTTGAGCCCATGCCGGCGATGAAATCTTTCGGATCGCTCATTAGGATTGGCCCCCCTTCGCAGCGACGGGAACCGGTGCAGCCGCGACGGTTCTTGGCTCGCTTTGGTGGGCGTAGAGGCCGCCATCTTTGCGAATGCGCCAGAAGTGGACTGCGACAAAAAGGATCGCCACCAGGGGCAGAATCATGCAGTGCAGCACGTAAAAGCGCAGCAGAGCGTTGGCGTTCACCATATTGCCGCCGAGCATGAGGAAATGAACTTTGCTGCCCATCACGGGGACAGCAGATGCGATATTGGAACCCACGGTGATCGCCCAAAAAGCCAACTGATCCCAGGGCAGCAAATAGCCCGTGTAGCTGAGCAAGAGCGTAATCAGCAGCAGGATGACTCCAATGACCCAATTGAACTCGCGCGGCGGCCGGTAGGCTCCGCGGTAAAAGACTTTGAACATATGCGCGAACACCAGGAAGACCATGGCGTGCGCGGACCAGCGGTGCAGGTTGCGTAGAAATAATCCGGAGGAAACTACAAACTGCAGATCCTTCGTGTCGGCGTAGGCCTGCGGCACCGAGGGATGGTAATAGAACATCAGGGGAATGCCGGTGGCTACCAATATAAGAAATGTCCCGAAGGTCAGGGTGCCCAGATACCACGTGGTGCTGAGGCTGAGCATTCGGGTCCGCACCTTGGTGGAGAAAAGGTGCAGGAATACGTTTTGCTGCACCGCGAGGGCGCGGTGCAGAGTACTGGATCCGGTCCCGCTGCGGAACACTGAACGCCAAACCCGCGTGCTGCGCAACTCCTCGAAGTAGTCCGCGATTGTTTTCGCCACGCTCACACCCTCACAAACTGCATGGGACGAATCGTGATGGAACGGTCCACCATCAGATCACCCTCATCGCTGATCGAGGTCTGCAGCCAGGGCAGCGGCTTGGGGGCCGGGCCTTCCATCTTGACCCCGTAGCGCGTGAACTTGCTGCCATGGCATGGGCACGCGATGATGCCCAACTCAGGTTTCCATGCGGTCAGACAGCCGAGGTGGGTACAGACGGCACTCAGCGCAAAAAAACCTTCTTGCGCATGGATGAGATAAATTCCTGAGTTCACGTCCATCGTCACCGAATCCACCGCATAATTTTCCGGCTTTCCTGCATTGACGATGGGAGAAGGCTCGTACAAAACATCGGGCGAGAGAAACTGGTAGGAAAACGCGGCTGTGCCGACGGCGGCGATACTCAGCGATCCCAATCCCAGCTTCACGAAAAAAGCGCGGCGGTCGAACTCGTTGCCTGGTTTCGCGCCAGGTTCCGCGCCACGCTCCGCCGACGTATTCTTTTTTTCTTCGGCCATTCTTTACCTCGAGCTTTACCTCGGACTTTGCCTCGAACTTTTACCTCCGACTTACTTCGGGCCTCCAGCCGTAACTGGCGATTTTGGTCTGAAGGGTCCATCGATGGATTCCACCGAAATCAATCCCGTGGGCTCGGCGGAAACCAGATTGTATGACTCCATGGTGATGGTGCTGACGGGACAGCGCGCGGCGCAGAGCCCGCAGCGAATACAGCGAGTTTCGTCTTTCAGCATGGCTGACCCGGTCACGATGCCGAGTTCGTCGGCCGCGACCTCGTCGAGTTCCACCCCAAACAATTCCTGGTTCTCTCGAATCTGCTGCACCGCTTCGGGCTCGAACTGGAGGCGATCCAGGGATACGAGCGACAGGCAATTCTCCGGGCACACATCCACGCAACCGCCGCACAGAATGCACATGCTGCCGTCTTCGGGGCTGCCCTCGAAGACCGTGTTTACCCAGCAGTGCAGGCAACGCTGGGCTTCCTCCATCGCCGACGCAGCGTCGTAGCCGACCTCTACTTCGGTCACTCCCGTACGGCGCTCTAGCGGCAGCATTGGTATGGGCGGGCGAACCAGGTCCAACAACTCCAGCGGCATGCTGTGGCGCTTAAAGACCTCGACTTCGACAATGGGATCCGGGTGCGTCTGGCCACGCAGGAACTCATCAATGCCGACCGCAGCGCGCTTGCCGTCCGCCACGCTATCGATGATCAGACGCGGGCCGAAAACGCAGTCCCCACCGCCAAAGATTCCGGTCGCCGAGGTCATAAGGGTCCGCGGGTTCACCGCGATCAGCCCGCGGGGAGACAGTTCCACCCCGTCTTCGGGTTTAAGAAAGTCCAGGTTCGGCGCCTGGCCCACGGCCATGATGATGGTGTCGCACCCCAGTTGCGCTTCGCTGCCCTCGTAGAACGCTGGATTGAAGCGCTTATTCTGATCGAAAACCCATTTCGTCTTCAGCGTCTCGAGCGCCACAACTTTGCCATCTTGGCCAATAATGCGCCTGGGGCCCAGGCCGGGATGCATAACGATGCCTTCCGTTTCGGCCTCTTCGATCTCCTCCAGCGCCGCCGGCATTTCTTCGCGTTTTTCGAGGCAGACGAGATGCACCTCCTGCGCGCCCAAGCGCAGGGCAGAGAGTGATACGTCCACCATCTCTTTCGTGGCCACGGCACTTACATTCTCCAGCGATGGCTCCAGGTCTTCTACTCCGGCGACATGGCGCCGGACCACTTCGCGAGCCGCCGAACGCGCCACGTCCATGGCCACGTTGCCGCCGCCGATCACAATAACCTTTTTGCCGATGGTGAACTTGTAGCCGAGATTCACGTTGAGCAGAAAATCGATGCCCTTGTAAACGCCATCCAGGTCAACCCCCGGAATGGTGAGATCGCGGCTGCGATGCGCGCCTACGGCGATCAGCACCGCATCGAAGCCCTGGTGGCGCAGGTCGGAAACCATGAAGTCGCGTCCGGCCGCCTGATTGAGCTTGAGAGTGATGTCGCCGGTCGCGAGGATTTCTCGCACTTGCGCTTCCACCACGTCACGAGGCAAGCGGTATTCGGGAATGCCGAGGTAAAGCATTCCGCCGGCGACCGGAGCGGCTTCAAAAATCGTGACCGAGTAACCCATGAGAGCCAGGTCATGCGCCGCCGATAGTCCCACCGGGCCGCCACCGACCACGGCAACTTTGAAGGGCAACTTGTTCTGGCCGCGTCCCGCATTGACGTCGACAGGATGCTTGGATTCAGGGCCGTACTGCTCGGTTAGAAAGCGCTTGAGCGCCCGTATTGCGATGGGGCGATCGATATCCCCACGGCGACAGGCAGTCTCACAGGGATGCGCGCAGACGCGGCCGCAGATGCTTGCCAGCGGGTTGGGATCGCGGGCAAACTTGTATGCTTCCTCAAATCGCCCTTCCGCAATGAGCGCGACGTACCGGCCCGCGTTGGTGTGGGCGGGACAAGCCATCATGCAGGGGAAGTTGGTGTTCAACCAATCCCTGTCCACTTTTTTGTCTTTGAAGCGCTTCAGCAAGATGGCAATCCCCAGTGCGTTAGTGGAGCGCCGGGCGTCCCCGCCCGGCTGGACCCTTCGACTGCCCCCTCGGCTCCGCTCGGGGCTTCGGCAAAACAGGGCTGGACGGGCGAGACGCCCGTCCCTCCATTGTTTAACTATTTGTTGAACTATTTGCTCAGTGTGAAGTCTGCTTTGCTGTCGCCCGCCACCGCGACCGGCTTGGACTGGTTCTTGGCGCCTTCATGCCACGCGGTTACGGTGTAGCTGCCGTCGGGAACATTCTCGATTTTGTAGGCGCCTGACGCATCCGTTTTAGCGAAGTACGGGGTGGGCGACACCACGACATAGCCTGACATCTCCGGATGGACATTGCACAGCAGCGGCACGGCCCCAGGATTATCAAACTTGAACGGACGCTTTTCGCCCTGCGGCCAAGTGCCTAGGTTGTGAGTGAATTTCTTGTTGCCGCCGACCGAAGGCCAAAACACGTTGTGGGCGACTTTGTCGCTGTTCAGGAACTCGACCGTCGTGCCCTGCTCCACCACGACAATGTGCGGTATGAACACCAGGCCTTTCTGGTCGATGACCGGCTTCGCTGTTGGTGCCGGGAAAGTCTTCCCGGCAATGGCGTCGACGTAGACCACCGATTCGCCGTTCACGCCAGAGACTTTTCCGCTGATCGTGCCCGCGCTGGCTGCCAGGCTCATCATCGCTAGCACTGCCATCACTATCATTAAAGTGCGTTTCATTTTTGTCTCCTCATTTCCTTTGTAAATCACTCGTTGTAAAAAGTCTCGCTCCCCAGCCCCTAAAGGGGCGTCTGATTGCGAAAGACTTACGGCATCGCTAAAGCGATGCCCTGATACGAAAAGCGATGCCCTGATACGAAACGTTAGTTTTTCCGCAGCCTGTTTAGTCGTGCCGTAAATCGTTGAAAATGTAAGCGCGCTTTAGCGCCTTTGTGCTTTTACGCCCCCGCTTTGTTTTTCTTGCAGCCTCCTAGTAAACGAATTCTAGCGCACCGGTGGCTGTATTTGTACGGAACGGGCTCACCGCGTGCCCATTTGAGTCATAGGTGAGGGCTTGTTGCGGGCGGAACTGGTACTCGAACGACGTCTTGATGTTGGCGTGAATCAGGAACTGCACGCCCGGTGTGAACCGGTCGCGCGTGCTCCCGACAGGCGAGAAATAGTTCCCCGAGCCCGCCTGGTTCAGGAAATCCCCCGAGGACTGCACGCGGTCGTAACGCAGGATCGCCATCAACCAGGGCAGCGCGAGATAGTCGGCCTCAAGAAAGCCGCCATTGAACTTGGCGGCGCTGCCGGGAACAAATCCGCTAAGTGTGGAGTTGAACGCCTGATCCTGATCGTGGCCATACATGTATAGACCGAACAGATTGAACATGCGGTAGTTAAAGCTGAAGTCTCCGCCAACGCGATAAAAAGGCTCGCGCGCAGTCAGCACGGTTTCTGTCACTGTCCCTGAAGCAAAGCGCTGCACTGAGCGGCCCTCATAATAAAAGGAGCCCAAACTCAGGTAGGTATGGTCGCGCGGTCCGGTGGCGCCAGCCGCTTGAATATCGTGGCGGCTCGCCGGGTCCTTCTCCAGGTTGAAGCGGTAAGAGAACCGTGCGTAGATATTTTTGTAGTTGGAGTCCGAGAAAAAGCCCCCGGGCGAGGAGACATTGGTCGCCGGCGAGGTGGCTCCGCCGCTCGTGTTCTGGTTCACAATCGCCAACGAGTAGTGGTAGCCGCCATATTGATGGCCACCGCTGAATTCGATTCCCTGGGCGGCATCCTGCATGGAAAACTGGTTGTTCACGTTCTGGCTGGTCGAACCGATGTTCGCCTCGGTGTAGATATCGTAGGGACTGATATTGATCGACCGGGCTTGCGTAAAGGGCAAGTCAAGCTCGAACTGCCCCACCCTTACCGTGAACGCATCGGTTGGCAGCTTGAAGAAGCGTCCGAGGTTGACGAAACGCAGATAACCGTCGCCGAGAGCGCCATTAGCGTTAAGCCCGGAGACACTCAGATCGTCATCCACCCAGAACGCGATATCGCTGCCAAAATTTCCCGCCATGAAGATACTGAAGAAGCCCGCTTCAAAATCGGTGCGCGGAATAGTCGGGGACAGCGCCGTCCCGGGCGGCGTTTGCGGCGTTATGGGAGGGACCTGATAGTAGTTGTTGGCGTTGCCGCTGGTGTACTGGAAAAACTGGTTGAAGCGCAGGCCAATGGGCGGCAATCCTGGGATGGTCCCGGGAAACACGGTATGCGGCCAGATATCCTTCTGGGCTGGCGCTCCCAGCATTACCGGGGGGATCTTGATAAAGGTTTCATCGTCTTTCGGAAACTTAAATCCGGCATCTTTAAAGGCCTTGCC
>CABECZ010000125.1_pt1 | contig 18748 bp, 18 predicted proteins | sample 3422621 | NCBI WGS metagenome assembly CABECZ01 (sample SAMEA5534328, study PRJEB31848) | metagenome | biome: tundra; feature: field; material: soil | place: USA | collected 2013-05 | depth 0.15 m | reverse complement strand
CTACAGCGGCCGCCGCCACCCCCGCCGGCAGCCGCTGTAGTTAAGGTGGTGAAGATGCAGAGCGAAGTCATCAACGGCCAGTTGCGTACTCCGACCAAGATTCCACAAAAAATTCAGATGATCAAAGAAGAGGAAGCGCCCCCGGATCTGGGTAGTGGCGGCGTCCCGGGTGGCGTGCCGGGAGGCATTCCCGGAGGCTCGGCGGGTGGCGTGATCGGGGGCATCATCAGTTCGACCCCGGTAGCTGTGCCGAAAATCGCGACTCCACAGCGCATCCGCGTTTCGTCGGGCGTGTCGACCGGTCTTTTGATCAAGAAGGTTACGCCCAATTATCCGGCCCTGGCAAAACAGGCCCGCATTCAGGGGCATGTGCTGCTGCAGGCGGAAATCAGCAAGGACGGCACGATTCAGAACCTGCAGTTGATTAGCGGGCACCCGATGCTGGCGCCGGCAGCGATCGAGGCCGTAAAGCAGTGGCGATATAAGCCATATCTGCTCAATGGCGAGCCGGTGGCGGTGGAGACGCAGGTGGATGTGGTCTTTAGCTTGTCGGGCGGCTAGATTCTCCGGTGAGCTTTTTGAAGGTGTCAAGGTTTCAAGGCTTCAAGGATCACAAGTCGAGATTGTTTTGGCTCTGAAACCTTGAAACTATGAAATCTCGTTCTTGGTTTGTGGCGGTTTAAGGCCCTCCCCGTCCCACCTTTTGCCGAGACGGGAAGCCATGGTGCGGTTGGCACCCGCGGGGCAATTCCGCCCTTGGTTTTCTGCATCAAACGATTCTGATCATGCTGCGAACCGCTGGTTGGCAACAGTTGTTGGCAACAGAGGGCCCGGGATCGCTGTATAGTGGAATGACTGGCTGAGAAGAGTTCGAAGCGAGTTCCAAACAGTTCTGAGGAGGAGAAGCAACTCATGGTAGTGAACCTGGCAGCAGTCGCACTCTGTAATTTCCATCTTTTCGCCGCCTGGCTTTTACAAGACAACAGCTCGGTCGGTTGGGACCCGATTTCGCTCTGGAAGCAGATGGGCATTCTGGCGAAAGTCGTGGTTATCATTCTGTTCATCATGTCGGGGTGGTCGATCGGCGTGATGATTGACCGCTGGATGGCTTTCAACGCGGCGCGCAATCAGTCCCGGTCGTTCGCTCCCGCGGTAGCCGGAGCGCTGCGCGAAGGTAAGATTGACGAAGCGATCAAAGTCGCCGAGCGCAATAAGAAGAGTCACCTGGCCAAGGTGGTCACCGCGGGCCTGATGGAATTCAAGGCCCACCAGGATAGCCCGGGTGAAATTCCGGGCGAGACCATTGAAGCTTCCAAGCGCGCATTGGAGCGCACCGAAGCCATCGTCCACGCCGAACTGAAGCGTGGCTTGGGCGGATTGGCGACCATCGGTTCGACGGCGCCGTTCGTGGGACTGTTCGGAACCGTGGTCGGCATTTTGAACGCCTTCAACGGTATTGCGAAGGAAAAGGCAACCGGATTGGCAGCGGTCGCGGGCGGCATTTCGGAAGCGCTCGTAACCACGGCAGTCGGCTTGTTCGTGGCGATTCCGGCGGTCATGATGTTCAACTATCTGACCGGCCGCGTGGAAGCGTTCGACGTGGAGATGGATAACTCCTCGAGCGAACTGATCGATTACTTCCTGAAGCGCCGGAGCATGCGCCGGTCGTAGTTCCAAGGCCGCGGGCTGCACCCATGAGTTGCTGGTGGAGGGACGGGCGTCTCGCCGGTCCGGCCGGGCGGGGACGCCCGGCTCTCCATCGAGCAAAGGTAGAAATCACGAGGTTGCGGCGCTGGGGCAAGCGCAGGCAGGAGACAGAATTCCATGGCATTAGCAAAGCGAAACGAAGGGGCCAACGTCACCTCCGACATCAACGTCACCCCGATGGTGGACGTGATGCTGGTGCTGCTCATCATCTTCATGGTGGTCACGCCCATGTTGCAACATGGCGTCCCGGTGGACATGGCCAAAGTTAATAATCCGACGGATATGCACGACGCCGACAAGGAAGACGCGCTGCAGATTGCCATCACTCGCGATGACAAGGTCTTCTTCGGGAACGATCTCATCAAGCCCGAGGATCTGACCCAGAAGATCAAGGATAAGTTGACGAACCGGACCGACAAGCGGGTCTTTCTCAAGGCCGACATGCGGGCGAAGTTCGGCTGGGTGGTAGAAGTCGTCGATAATGTGCGCGCCGCCGGGGTGGACCAACTCGGCCTATTGACGGATCAGAGAAAGTCCGGAAACCTTACCCCGCCGCCAGGCTCTACTTCGCCGACGGGTGGGCAATAGCACGCAATCGTAAATAGGAGATCGAATTATGAGTATGGCAGTCGGCGCCAAGGGTGGTCAGACCGCGAACATGAACGTCACGCCGCTGATTGACGTCCTGTTGGTGTTGCTGATCATTTTCATGGTGATCACGCCACTGACGCCCAAAGGTTTGGAGGCGTTGGTGCCCCAGCCTCCGCCGCCCAATCAGAAACAACAAGCCACGCCCGATCGCACCATCGTGGTGCAGTTGATTGACCACGGCGCCGGCAATCCGCCCGGTCTCAAGATCAATCAGGACGAGGCTACTTGGGAAAATCTGCAGGGGCGTTTGGAAGATATTTTCAAAACCCGGGCCGAGAAGGTCATGTTCGTGAAGGGCGATGACAATGTGCCCTTCGCCGACGTCGCCAGCGTCATTGATATTGCGCATTCGGCCGGCGTCGACAAAGTCGGCTTGATCACAGCCAGAATCGAAGCGGGCGGCTAGAATCGGGTGATCGGGTCATCGGATGATCTGAGAGCCGATGATCCGATGCGAAAGACTTGCGTTCCGGTCTTGCGCTTCGCTGGTTGTTCCGCCTCAGTTTTTTTCCTAGACTCCGCGGCAAGGGAGATTCATAAAGCAATGAAAACTACTCAAAGGCTCTTGGTGGTGCTCGCCGCCGCATTGATGCTGCTCTCCGGCACCGGCTGCAACAAGCTTAAGGCGCGCGACCACCTCAATAAGGGTGTGCAGGCTTACAAGAACTCCAAATTCGAGCAGGCGATCGACCACTTCCAGCAAGCCGTCGCGCTTGACCCGTCCCTTATCAATGCCCGGCTGTATCTGGCGACAGCTTTTGCCCAGCAGTACATTCCGGGCGCGGATACTCCCGAGAACAACCACTATGGCGAGCAGGCGATTGACCAGTACAAGCAAGTGCTGCAGGTCGATCCCAAAAACATCAACAGCATCAAGGGCATCGCCTATCTTTACCTGCAGATGAAGAAATTCGACCTGGCCAAGGAGTACTACAAGAAAGCTTCCCAGGTCGATCCCAACGATCCCGAACCTTATTACTCGGTCGCGGTCATCGACTGGACGCAAACCTACGTGCCGCGTCAGGAAGAGCGTGCCAAGCTCGGCATGAAGCCCGATGACTCTCTGCCGGCCAAGGACAAGAAGGTCTGTGCCACGATGAAGGAGACAAATACCGCCAACGTTCAGGAAGGTATCGATAACCTGAACAAGGCGCTGCAGCTTCGTCCCGATTACGACGACGCCATGGCCTACATGAACCTGATGTACCGGGAACGCGCCGATATCCAGTGCGATGACCCGGCCGCCCGCGCTGCCGATCTGAAGACCGCCGACGAGTGGGTCGACAAAACCATGGCCACCAAGAAAGCCAAGGCAGAAAAACAGCCGGGCGCAGGCGGCATCGTCATGGATCAGAACAAGTAAAGGCGCTGGTGTGAGGACGGGAGCCCTCGCGTTCAACCTAAGATGTTCAAGAAGATCCTGATCGCCAATCGAGGAGAGATTGCGGTGCGCGTCATGCGGGCGTGCCGCGAAATGGGCATTGCCTCCGTCGCCGTCTATTCCGACGTCGACCGCGCTGCACTCCATGTCCGTAAGTCCGACGAGGCCTACCACATCGGCCCGGCTCCTGCCTCGGAGTCTTATCTGCGGATGGACAAGATTCTCGACGTCGCGAAACGCTCGGGCGCCGAGGCGATCCATCCCGGGTACGGCTTCCTCTCGGAAAACGCGAAGTTCGCGCAGGCGTGCGCCGATGCGGGCGTGAAGTTTATAGGGCCCACTCCGCACTCTATGAGAATGATGGGCTCGAAAACCAGCGCGCGGCAGGAGATGGAAAAAGCCGGCGTGCCCTTTGTTCCCGGAACCTCGCGCGGCCTTGCCTCTCCTGAAGAGAGTGAAGAAGTCGCGGAGCGGGTCGGCTACCCCGTGATGCTGAAGGCAGCGGCCGGCGGCGGTGGCAAAGGCATGCGCCTGGTGCACACGCGCCAGGAACTTCGTTCCGCCCTCGAATCGGCGCAGAGCGAAGCGCAGCGTTCTTTCGGCGACAGCGAAGTCTATATCGAAAAGGCGATCGTCAATCCTCGCCACATCGAGATGCAGATACTGGCCGACGAGCACGGCAATACCGTCTGGCTGGGCGAGCGCGAATGTTCTATCCAGCGCCGCCACCAGAAAGTTCTCGAGGAGGCGCCTTCGCCGATTGTCGATCCCGACATGCGGCGGCGCATGGGCGAAGTGGCCGTCAAAGCCGCGCAGTCGGCCAACTACACCAATGCCGGCACTGTCGAATTCCTGGTCGATCAGCAAAAAAACTTCTACTTCCTCGAAATGAACACGCGCCTGCAGGTGGAACATCCGGTCACCGAGCTGACCACCGGACTCGATCTCGTGCACCTGCAGATCCACATCGCGGCCGGCGAGAAGCTGCCCTTCATCCAGTCCGACCTGGCGATTCGCGGGCACGCCATCGAGTGCCGCATCTACGCCGAAGACCCTGATAACAATTATTTCCCCAGCCCGGGCAAGATCACGGTGCTGCTCCAGCCCTCGGGACCGGGAATCCGCCGCGATAGTGGCATGTACGAAGGGTGGAATGTCCCCATGGATTACGATCCGCTGCTCGCCAAACTGATTGGCTACGGAAGCGACCGGCAGCAGGCCATCATGCGGCTGGAGCGGGCGCTCTACGAATATTTCGTGGCCGGGATCAAGACCAACATTTCTCTCTTCCAACGCATCCTCGGCGACGCCGATTTCCGGGCCGGAAAACTCGACACCGGCTACCTTGATCGCCTGCTCGCGAAAAACAACCAGGCCGCCACGGCGCGCGCAGCGGAGCCCCAAATCGAGGCGCTCGAGACGATCGCGGCCATTGCCGCCGGCATGTTCGCGGTGCTCGATCCCGCTTCGCCCGGCAACAAGAATGGGAACACCGGCGGGCCGGCTTCGGTTCCATCCAACTGGAAACAGAAGGGACGCTCGGAAGCGCTGCGCTGATCTTATGGTTTATGAAATCATGGTGGGCGGCAAACCGCACCGACTGGAGCTGGAAAAAGCCACCGGCGGATGGGAGTGCCGCTTGGACGGCCAAGCGGTCCCTATCGACGCGTTAATCCCGCGCCGCGACGTTTTGTCCCTCCTGGTCGACGGGCACGCCTACGAAATTAAGCGCGAGCAGACCGCCACCGATCTCCACATGTGGGTGGGCAGTTCCCGCTTCGTGGTCGAGTTGCGCGATCCGCGCTCGCTGCGCTCGCGCCAGAAAGCGGGCGGAGACGAAAAGGGACCGAAAAAAATTCTTGCACCCATGCCCGGGCGCGTGGTGCGTTTGCTGGTCGCGGAGAATTCCGAAGTCGAAGCCGGGCAGGGCATCGTCGTCGTCGAAGCGATGAAAATGCAAAACGAAATCAAGTCGCCAAAAAAGGGAGTCGTGAAAAAAATATCGGCGACCCCCGGTGCGGCGGTGAACCCGGGCGACGTCTTGGCCATTGTGGAATGAAGCAGTCGGCTAATGAGTCGGGAAGATCCCTCACAAGCAACATTGCTTATTACAAGGATAGGCCGTTAGCCTTTTAATAACGAAATCCATTATTAAGGTCAGTACCCTCTTTAGCTGCATGGGAAAGTCCGATCTCCGTCCACAGCGCCTGAAGGCGCGGTCATGGCACACCTCTTTTGGCATGCCTGAAGGCATGCCCTGATACGAACCGAACTTGCACGATGGGCTGCTAGCAAGCCCACTGTCCAAAACGCTCGGGCGGCCATAGCACCTACGTCATCTCAACCAACCTCGCGCCGCGCGTACCATGGAAGGCAGCGACAGATGGAACCGCAAACGCGGGAGGTCTCTTCGTGAAGGTGCAGCGCATCATCAGTTTCGCAACCCTGGCCATCTCGATTCTTACGCTTGTCCTCGTATTAAAACGGCCCGCGCCGGTTGCGCCTGCGGCCGCGCCCGCTGCGGCTGCGGCCAATGCGCAGTCTTTTCAGGAGAAGGTAAACCGGCTGGAGCAGCCCAGGGTGGCCGGCGAAGGCGAGAGCGAAGTCCGCATAAATGCCGGAGAATTGTCGGCTGCGCTTGCGCAAGCTGCCGGGGTGCTGCCCGCAACGACGGCTGCGCCCGCGAATAGTTCCACCAGCGCTTCCTCCAGCCCTTCCCCGGCAGGCCCGGCAACGGAGTTCCCCGGCGCAGTTCCGAATATCAAGGATTACCAGGTCTCCATGGATGGAGACATCGTTCGCGGTCAATTTCTCACCCAGATCGCCGGCAAAGACGTCTACCTCACCCTGGCCGGACATCTCGGCGCCAAAGATGGTTACGCCACCTTCGATGCCACAGAGGTCAAGGTCGGCGATCTCTCCGTGCCCGCATCGCTGGTCAACGAAGTCTTGCAGAAAAAACTCGCGGAACAGCGCGATCAGCTCAAGCTGCCCAATAATGTGAAAGACCTCAAAGTCGAAAACGGCGAGCTGGTATTCGTCGAGAAATAAGCTTCCCGTGTGTCCTCTTTCCTCCCTGTGGTTAAGCCAAGAATTCATGACCACAGAGGACACAGAGGCGCACAGAGAAACTTATTTGAAAATGACACCCGGCAGAAAATGCCCAAACTACGAAATCATCCGTCTGTAAAGCAAAATTTGCCCGGCGTGCTACACGATGGTTTCCTTTTCACAGAGTCTTCTAATCTCCATCTAATCTCTTTCTAACCGCATCCATTTCAAATCGGCGGTATGACGAGTTTTCCGATCCCACCCAACTATGCTCCCGGCTATGCTGAGCACATCCTGGTGGCCAGCCCCAGTACCGTCGTGCGCCGGCGCGTGCTTGAAAGTCTACGTTCTCCCGTCCGGCGCTTCGAGCAGGCCAGCGGCGGAGCCGAAGCGCTGGTCCATTTGGAGAGCGGGAGTTGGCAGGTGCTCGTTCTCGACCGCCACCTGCCCGACCTTGACGCCGAGGAACTGAGCCACACCGTGCGGCAGCGATATCCGGGAATCGAAGTCGTGCTGCTCGATTCAGAGCTCGATCCAGAGCTCGATTCAGAGCTCGATTCAAAGAGCGATTCAAAGAGCGATGCCGAATCCGAGCCCGAAGAGAAAGCGGACCTGCTTCGGGAAATGTGGCCGGCCGCGTTCCCCGTTGATAACAACGAAAACCAGGACCAGGAAAACGACCAGGGCGATGCCGCAGACGAGGTTGTGCCCGCTGCCTGCGCCGCTCAGTCCATTCTCGAAGCACCCTTGCCCGGAATGATCGGCAACTCACGCATCATGCAACCCGTGTATCGTCTGGCGCGCCTGCTGGCGCCGCGCAATACCACCGTGCTGCTCACCGGCCCGACCGGCTGCGGCAAAGAAGTCGTCGCCCGCGCCATTCATCAGTTGAGCCCGCGCGCTGGGCGCGCCTTCGCGGTCGTCAATTGCGCCGCCATTCCCGAAACTCTGCTCGAAGCCGAACTTTTCGGATACGCCCGCGGCGCCTTCACCGGAGCCATGCAAGCCTATGCGGGAAGAATCCAGGGGGCGCAGGGAGGCACGCTCTTCCTCGACGAAATCGGGGAGATGCCGTTGAGCCTCCAGCCCAAGCTGCTCCGTTTTCTGGAGCAGAAAGAACTGCAGCGCCTGGGCAGCGCCGAAGTCGTGCGCGTCGATGCCCGCGTCGTTTCGGCCACCAACGCGCACCTGCTGTCCCTGGTTCGCGAGGGAAAGTTCCGCGAGGATTTGTACTACCGTCTTGGCGTCTTCCCGGTCGAAATTCCGCCGTTGCGCGACCGGTCCGAAGACATTGCGCCACTGGCCGCACACTTTCTCGCGAAATATGCGTCGCGCCTGCCCGCGCCGCAATTGTCCGCGCCTGCCCTGCGGCTGCTGAAAACACAGCCTTGGGCCGGGAACGTTCGCGAACTGCAGAACGTGATCGAACGCGCGCTGATCCTCTCGGAAGATCAAGCAGTAATTCGCCCCGAGCACCTCTTGCTCGCCGACTCGAGCTTTCGCAGCGTGCGCTAGGGAGAATTCAGTTGCTGGATGGAGCGATAGGTCGTCTTCATCCGCACTCCGCATAAGCGCGATCTAAGGCAATTAATGCCGGGCTGGCATCGCTCTTGCAAGTTAATCTTCATGTCTACCACTTTTCCCGCACCACGAGATCCGGGGCGCGACGCCGAGCATCCGCTGGCCCGCGCCTTTGCGTCGTTCACCGAGGCGGCGGGTTCGCTCGAGCGTACCTACGGGCAACTACAGGGGCAGGTGGCTCATCTTCGCCAGGAGTTGGAAGTCACGAACCGCGACCTGGCGACCAGTCTGGAGGAGAACCACCGCATCCGCGAACGCCTGCGCCGCATTCTCGAAGGCTTGCCGTGCGGCGTTCTGGTGATCGAATCCGGAGCCCGGATTTCGGCTCTCAATCCCGAGGCAGCCCGCCTGCTTGGCGCGAACTTCGAATCGGCCGACCGGTTGCCCGCCGCACTTTCCGCGGCACTCGATCGGGCTCGCCAGACGGGCGAAGAATCCGAATTGGCGCTATTGTTGCCGCCTCCTGGGTTGGATTCGTCTTCGGTGGATTTAGAGCAGTCCTCTTCCCATCAGTCTGGTTTGAGCCAGTCTGGTTCGAATCAGTCTGGTTCGAGTCAGGCTTCTTCCAGTCAGTCTGGTTCGAGCGAGTCGTTTTCGAGCCATGCCGACCCCCCGTGGGTCGCCATCCGCCACGCGTGGCTGGAGCAAGGTCCGGCCCACGCGACTTCGGTGTTTATCCTGCGCGATGTCAGCGAGGCGAAGAAGCTGGAACACGATCGTGAGCAGCTTCGCAGGCAGCAGGCCCTGGTCGAAATGTCGGCCCTGCTTGCGCACGAAATCCGTAATCCCCTGGGCAGCCTGGAGCTGTTCGCCGGACTTTTAGCCGAGGCTAATCTCGAAGGCGAAAGCCGGCGCTGGATCGAGCACGTCCAGGCGGGGCTGCGCACGCTTTCCGCTACCGTCAACAACGTGCTTCACCTGCACAACACGCCCCAGCCCGAGCTCGCCGCCACCGATGCGGGCCAACTCCTCGACTGGGCCTACGATTTTCTCCTGCCGCTGGCGAAGCAGGCGCGCGTCGAAATGCAGATCGTCAACGGCCTGCAGGGGGTCGCCATTCATGCCGACCGGCACCGCCTCGAGCAGGTGCTGCTCAACCTGGCGCTGAACGCGTTGCGCTTTATGCCCGGCGGCGGATGGCTCTCGATCCGCGGCATGGAATGCGACCGGGGCGAAGACCTGGAGGGCGGCGGCGTGGACATCGAGGTGCGCGATACCGGGCCGGGCATCGCCCGGGAGGACCTGCCGCGCATCTTCGAGGCGGGATTCAGCACCCGGGCCGGCAGTTCCGGACTCGGACTGGCCGTCTGCCGGCGTATTCTCGAACAGCACGGCGGCTCGATCGCGGTCGAGAGCCGCCCCGGTCACGGCGCCACGTTCCGCCTCCGCCTTCCCCGCAACCGAGCGCTGGGAACGGCGGACGAGACGAGGGCTGGGCATGGTTCCGAAGATTCGCGGCCCGAAGATGCGTCCCAGCATTCGCCGGGAAATTCTTCCGAGCATTCTTCCGCATCCGCAGCCGTGTCTGGAGCCGGGCTATGAAGCGCCTGCTCATCGCCGACGACGATGCCGGCATGCGCGCCGCCCTCGAAGCCCGCTTCCGCCGCCGCGGATGGCTGGTCGATGTCGCGGTCAATGGCACGGAAGCGCTGCAGAAGTTTCGCGCCGGCTTGCATTCGCTGGTCATCACCGACGTGCGCATGCCGGGCCGCGACGGCTTCGAGCTGATGCGCGAAGTGCAATCTTCTTCCGCGCGCACGGCGGTCATCCTGCTGACCGCGTATGGTTGCGTGCCCGACGCCGTCGAAGCCATGCGTAACGGGGCGTGCGATTACTTGATCAAGCCGGTCTGTTTCGAAAAACTGGAGATCGCCGTCGAGCAGGTCTTGCGCCGCGCCGGGGAGTTGGGCAAAGACACGGAAACGCTCATCGGCCACTCCCCGGCGTGGGAAGGAGCGCTCGAGCGGGCGCGGCAGGCGGCCTCGACCGACGCCGACGTCCTGATCGAGGCCGAAAGCGGCACCGGCAAAGAGCTGATCGCCCGCCTTATCCACCGCCTCAGCCAACGCAAAGCGGGCCCGTTCGTGGCGCTGAACTGCACCGCGTTTCCCGAGAGCCTGCTGGAGAGCGAATTGTTCGGCCACGCCCGCGGCGCCTTCACCGGAGCGGTGGGCGCGCGGCCCGGCAAGTTCGAGACGGCGAACGGCGGCACCTTGCTGCTCGATGAAGTCGGCGAGATGCCGCTGGCGCTGCAGCCGAAACTGCTGCGCGCCCTGCAGGAGCGCGAGTTCGACCGCCTGGGATCGAACCAGACGGTGCGCGTCGATATCCGGGTGATTGCGACCAGCAACCGTCCGCTCGAAGCCGCGGTCGCCGAAGGCCGCTTCCGCGCCGATCTTTTTTATCGCCTTAACGTGATTCCGATTTCTCTGCCGCCGCTGCGCGACCGCACGGGCGACATTCGCGAGCTGGCCGAATATTTCGCGGGGCTCTATGCCGCGCCCGGGACCCAGGCCGTCTTGGGCCGCGAGCTGGTGGCGCGCCTCGAAGAAAACGCCTGGCCGGGCAATGTGCGCGAGCTCGGAAACTTCGTGCGGCGGGCGGTAGCGCTGTCCCGCGGCGGCGAGATTGGCGTCGAAGCCCTCGAGCACGGGCAAAGTCGGCAGGGAAAAATTTTGCCGCGCTTGCAGCGCTCTCCGGAATGGAAACCGGGCCTCTCGCTCGGCGAAATGGAGCGCCATCTTTTTGCCATGACCCTCGAATCCACCGGCGGCAACCGGGCGCGGGCGGCCGAGTTGCTGGGCGTGAGCCTGCGCACCGTGCGCAACAAGGTCCGCGAGTTTGGGCTGCCGCCGAGGAACAACTATCGCAACGATATTCTTAGCGCAAATCTCCAAAACCAAGATCTTCGCGGTAACGATCTCCGAAATAACGATCTCCAGAATAACGATCTCCAAAATAACAATAACAAGGAGCAGCCATGTCCATGATCGATACTCCGCTGATGCGCGGCCTGGAGCGCGTGCTCGACCTGAGCGCGTTCCGCCATCAGGTGATTTCCACGAACCTGGCCAACGTCGATACCCCGGGATACCGCACCCGCGACCTTCGTCCCTTCGCCGGTGAAATCGAGCAAGCCATGACCGGCGAGGAGCCGTCGTCGATCGGGTCGTCGGCCGGACCGTCGTTTGCAACCCAATCGTTCACCCCGGTCGCGCATGAAATCCGCGGGCTGCTCGAGCGTCCCGACGGAAACAACGTCTCGGTCGAGCGCGAATCACTGCTCCTGGCCCAGAACCAGTTGCGCTTTACGGTGGCGGTGGCGTTCCTGAAAGAGCAGTTTCACCAGATATCCAGCGCCATCAATGGAGGGAGTACATCATGAACCTGTTCGGCATGCTGGAACTCAGTGGCTCGGCGCTGGGGGCGGAGCGGCAGCGCGCGGAGGTGGTGGCCAGCAACATGGCCAACGCCCAAACCACGCGCACCCCGGCGGGCGGCCCGTATCGCCGCCAGTTAGTGGTATTTCAAGCGCAGCGTGTTCCCCGCTTCGCGCTCGCTCTTGCCGGCTGGCAGCGCGAAACTTCTTCGGCGGTGCGGGTGGCGGCGGTGGTTCCGGATCAGCGGCCGCCGATAATGCGCTTCGAGCCGGGACATCCCGACGCGAACGCCGAAGGCTACGTGGCCTATCCCCAGGTCGATCCGATCGAGGAAATGACCGATCTCCTCGGAGCGGTGCGGGCCTACGAACTGAACGCGTCGGCCGTGCAGGCCACGAAAAATATGATTTCGCAGTCGCTCGACCTGCTGCGTTAGCGGCGCCAGCGTCCGGGCGCAGGGTGCGGCCATGATAAATCCGCGATAAAGATGAAGAAGAGGCTCAGCCATGAATAATTCGATTCCGTCGATTCGCATTCTACCCGCCGACATGGGCGCCGCTCCGGCGGGCGCCGCCGAGAGCGGCAAATTTCTCGAGACCCTGCAACAGTCGATCGATCAGGCCGAGGGCGCGCAGGGCGCTGCCGCCACGCAGGTGGCCCAGTTGCTCAACGGGAAAGGCGCCGACCTGCACAGCGCCATGATTGCTGTGGAAAAGGCCGATCTGTCGTTTCAGCTGATGATGCAGGTGCGGAACAAAATCGTGCAGGCATACCAGCAGATCTCGAACATGCAGTTCTGAACTTGCGGTGAAATCTCGCACCTATGTAGGGCGCAGACCAATGCGCAGGTCCTGCCCCTTGGGCTGCACGCAGGGTCGGGATGACAAGTGCGGGTTCGTGCCGCGCTGGGGCGGTCGATTAACGCTCGTTTCATTAACGACAGGAGTTAGAAAATTTGAGCCAGGGCCTCGATCAAATTCAGGCGTTTCTGCGCGGGTTGAGCCTGCAGCAGAAGGCTCTGCTCGCCGGCGGCTCGGTGGTGGTCGGGCTGACGCTGTGGCTGTTCGTCGCCTTGTTCGACAGCGGCAAGAACGTCGTTCTCTATTCTGGGCTCAAGCCGCAGGAGGCGCAGTCGATGGGCGGCCGGCTGGCGGCGAAAAACATCGCTTACGAAATTTCGCCGGATGGCGGAAGCATCCTCGTTCCCACCGACAAACTCGACGCCGCGCGCCTGGAAACCGCCGCTCAGGGCCTGCCGCGGAACGCCCGCTTGGGGTTTGAATTGTTCGACACGCCGAACTGGGCGGGATCGGACTTCAGCGAAAAAGTGAATTACCAGCGCGCCCTGGAAGGCGAACTGGAGCGCACGCTGCAAACTCTGGGCGAAGTCGAGGCGGTGCGCGTCCACCTGGTGCTGCCGCGCGATTCGCTGTTCACGGAGCAGGAGCGCGAATCGAAGGCCGCGGTGATTGTAAAAATGAAGGGGGGGGCGCTCTCCCGCGAAGCGCAGCAAGCCATCCCGCAACTGGTCGCAAGCGCCGTCGATGGCCTGCGGCCGGAGAACGTTACGGTGGTCGACGCCGACACGGCCACGTCTTTTCTCGCGCGACGCGGTCCATCGGGCCGCGCATCTTTCGATTCCGATGAGGAACTGGCCGCCGCCGCCGTTCATGCTATCGAGCCCGTGGTCGGCGCGGAACACGTTCGCGCCAGCGTGCACGTGGATTACGACCTGAGCAGCAGCGAAGACACCTCCGAAATTTACGATCCGAAGGCGACCGCTCCGCTTGCCCAGCAGCATTCCGAAGAACTCGCGGGAGGCGCGAATCCGGCGGGCGTGCCGGGCGTGGCGAGCAATGTTCCGGGCAGCACGGCCGCGGTTGCGCCGCCATCGGCCGTTCCGCCGACCGTTCCGGGCAGTTCGGCCGTTCCCGCCGGCAACGTCCCGGGCACCACTGCGGTTGGTCCGAGCGTGTTTTCGGCCATCGACAACCAGAGTTCGAAATCCGACAGCTCCACCTTCGCGGTCAGCAAAAATACGCGCCACGTGCTGAACCCGGCGGGGCGCGTGCGGCGCATCACCGCCTCCGTGCTGGTCGACGACGCGGCCGACACCAAACAGGAAAACGGCAAGTCGACCAGCGTCCGGCGGAAGCGCACGCCGGAGGAAATGCAGGCGATCGAAAAACTCGCCCGCGCCGCCATCGGGGTCGACGATCAGCGCGGCGACCTGCTCGCGGTGGAGAACCTCTCCTTCCAGACCTCCCCGGTAGAAACGCCGGCCGCCCCCAGTAATCTGAACAAATGGCGGGTACTGATCCAGACCTGGATGGGCGCGCTGCGCTACGTTGGAATTACGCTGCTGTTCCTGCTGGTCTATGCGATGGTGCTGCGTCCGGTGAAAAAGCAGGCGATGGCGGCCTTCAAGCAGATCCCCGCGCGCCTTGCCCAGCCGCTTGCCGCCAAAGCGGCCGCGGCCCAGGCCTTTGCCGGCGCCGAACTTCCACAGGGTTCGGATGAGGCGAAGCGTGCGGGGGCGTTGAAGAAGGAAATAGGCGAAAAGATCAAGGCCGAACCGGCCGTCGCCAGCCGCCTGGTCCAGAGCTGGATCCGGGACCCGGGGGCCAAATGAGGTCCGCGGCGGGGGGAAGGGCACGGCTTCACCGCTTGATTGAGGATGCCCAGCCCCTAAAGGGGCGGCTGATTTCGAAGCGCTTGCGGCATCGCTAAAGCGATGCCCTGATACGAACCTGAGTAAGCGCGATCGGGAAAGAAAGCGCGATCGGGAAAAGAAAGCGCACCCAGGAAAGATAAGGAATGGTTTTACCCATCTCCAATGCGGGCTTGCAAAAAGCGGCGATTTTGATGGTGTTGCTCGGCGAGGACACGGCCAGCCACATCTACCGCAATCTCCCCGAGAACGACGTGCAGCGCCTGACGCGGCGCATTGCGGAGTTGGAGCACTTCAAACCGGAGACGGCGATCTCGGTGCTGGAAGAGTATTACCAGCTCACTCTTACGCAGAATTACGTGGCCGAAGGCGGCCCGGAATATGCTCAGAAACTGCTGGTAAAAGCCTTCGGCGATGTGGGCGCCAAACGGCTGCTGGAGCAGGTCTCGAATGCGATGGAACAGAATGCCGTCCACCTGGAAAGCCTGCAGGAAGCCGATCCGCAGCAGTTGGCCAAGTTCCTCGAAGTGGAGCATCCGCAAACCATCGCCCTCATCCTGGCGCACTTGAACGCCCGTCAGGCGTCCACGCTCTTGTTGCGGCTGCCGGAAGAGATTCGCGCCGAAACTGTCAAGCGGCTGGCGCAGTTGCGTCAGTTTTCGCCGGAGGTTGCCCAGAAAGTTGCGCTCGCGCTGAACAAGCGCCTGGAGTCGCTGGGCGAACAGAGCCGGCGCACCTATGCCGGATTCAAAGGCGCTGCGGACATGCTGAACCAGCTCGAGCCGCTTTCCAGCAAAGGCATCCTGGAGAACATCGAAAAGGACAATCCCAAGATGGCGCTGGCCATTCGCAACCTCATGTTCACCTTCGAAGACCTGCTGGGAGTGCCCGAAGCCGGCATCCGCGAACTGCTGGGACAGCTCGATAAGAAGACTCTGGCGCTGGCCTTGCGCGGCGCCAACGAAGAACTGAAGAACCTGATTTTCAAGTCGATGTCGTCGCGCGCCGTCGACATGCTGAAAGAAGACATGGAGGTATTGGGCGCGGTGCGCGCCCGGGACGTGCATGGCGCCCAGCGCGAGATCGTGGATGTGGCACGCAAACTCGAAGCGGAGGGCAAGCTGGTGTTGAGCGCGGAGGGGCAGGAGGAGTATGTCGTCTAGCGCCCCCAAGCGGCAGCCCGTCGCCGAAGCCTCGCTCTTCAACTATGCCGACGCCGGACTGCCGAGCGGTGCGCCGGGCTGTGTGTCCGATAGGGGCCAGAGCTCGGAGGAACGCAGCCGCCGTCAGCAGGCTGAATGGTTCGAGCAGGGCCGCCAAAGCGCACAGCAGCAGCTCCGCTCTGAACTGGACGCTGCCCTCGCCAAACAGCGCGAGCAGATCGGCGCGGCGCTCCGCGAGTTTGCCGGCGAACGGCAAAACTACTATCACCGCATCGAAGGCGAAGTCGTCGAACTGGCGCTCGCCATCGCCCGCAAGATTCTGCATCGCGAAGCGCAAATCGACCCGCACACTCTCGCCGGCATTGTCCGGGTCACGCTTGAAAAACTCGATACCGGCACCAAGGTCGACCTGCACGTCCACCCCAAAGAGGCGACCGAGTGGCGGCACTACTTCGCCTGCCAGATGGAAAATATCCCGGCGCCGGAAGTATTCGAAGATCCCGCCATGGCTCCCGGCGAATGCCGCATCGACACTTCACTGGGTTCGACCGAAGTGGGTCTCGAATCGCAGCTGAAGGAAATCGAAACCGGATTGCTCGACCTGCTCGCCGAAAGACCGGGTGCAGCGCCCAGCTCTTCGCCCGGGTCCACACCACGCCCAGCGCGGGAGACACGCTGAGTGACTTCGCCGATCCTCTCCGCATACTTCTCCCACCTCGAGGCCTCGTCGGCGCTGCGCTGGCGCGGCCGCGTGGTTCAGGTCGTCGGCCAGATCGTCGAATCCGAAGGCCCCTTCTGCACCGTCGGGGAGGCCTGCGAAATCATTGATTCGCGCGGCCGGCACTGGCCGGGAGAAATTGTCGGCTTCCGCGGCCACACCGTTCTTGCCATGGCCTTGCGCCGCCCCACCGGCATACGTTATGGCGACCAGGTGGTGGTTTGGGGACGGCGTCCTTCGCTGCGCCTGAGTGAACAACTGCTCGGCCGCGTGCTCGATGGCGCTGGAAATCCGATCGACGGGCGGCCCGCTCCGGTTTGCCGCGAGCGCTATGCTCTCGATCGCGAAGCCCCGCTTGCCCTTGAGCGCACCATGATCCGCGACGCGCTGGGGTGCGGCATTCGCGCCATTGACGCCTTCCTCACCTGCGGACGCGGCCAGCGCGTCGGCATTTTTGGCGGCAGCGGCGTCGGCAAAAGCACGCTCATCGGCATGATGGCCCGCAACACCAGCGCCGACCTCACCGTCCTCGGCCTGATCGGCGAGCGTGGACGCGAAGTGGGAGAACTTCTCAACTCGCTCGGCGAAGAAGGGCGACGCCGTTCCGTCGTCGTCGTCTCCACCTCCGATCAGGATCCGCTGCTGCGCATCCGTGCCGGGCTCGCCGCCACCACCATCGCCGAATATTTCTGCGCGCGCGGCCGGCACGTGCTGCTGGTCGTCGACTCGCTCACTCGACTCGCCATGGCACAGCGCGAAATCGGACTCGCCGCCGGCGAGCCGCCAACCGCCAAAGGCTACACGCCCTCGGTCTTTACTTTGCTCGCCCGCCTCATTGAGCGCGCGGGTTCCTTCGGTTCCGGCACCATCACCGGCTTCTACACCATTCTTATGGAAGGCGACGACGAAAACGATCCTCTCGTCGATGCCGCGCGCGCCCTCCTCGACGGCCACGTCATGCTCGATCGCCGCCTCGCTGCCCAGAGCCACTATCCTCCCATCTCCATCCTCGACAGCATCAGCCGCATCATGCCTGCTGTCATCACCGCAGATCATCTTGCAAAAACCAACCTGATCCGCCGCCTGTTCGCTACTTACAAGGCTTCCGAGGAACTGATCCGGATCGGGGCCTACCAGAAAAACAGCGACCCCGATCTCGATCGCGCCATCGCGCTCATGCCCGCGCTTCGCGAATTTCTCATACAGTCTTCGAAGGAAGTTAGCGGGATGAAGGATTCTTTCGATCGCCTGATGGCGCTCCCGGCCTGAATCATGCCTTTCCGTTTTGCTCTCGCCCCAGTACTCCGGCTCCGTCAAAGCATCGAACGCCAGCGCACGCTCGCCCTGCAGGCGGCCAATCTCCAAGTCTCGCGTGCCCAGGAAACACTGGCACAATTGGACCGCTTCCTCTCCGACTCCGCTCAGTCCGACTGCGCCGGGCTTGCCGCCGGACGCACTGCCGCCGAACTCCAATTCGCTTCTGTTCTGCGCGAGAACATGCAACATTTCCGCGAGGAACTTCAGTCCGACGTTCGCAAGCTCGAACTCGAGCGCCAGAAAGCGCTCGGCGAATACCATAAGGCGTATCACGAACGCGAGGTCCTCGAAACCATTCGCGCCCGCCAGCGCCGCGTCTACCAGCAGGAACAGTTACGCCGCCAGCAACAGGAACTCGATGCCGCTTATCTGCTGCAACGCTGGCATCATCGAAATTGAAATCGGGAAATTGAATCGGCTGATTTTGCCGGGCTGCACCCGGCAACCGTTGCCGCATCCACGCTCCTCGCCGGTCCCCTTTCCTTTTCATCGCCAGTCTTTTCTTCATGTAAGTCTCTGAAATTGCAAACCATCGCGACTTGCTTTCCCAGCCCACGTCAGCTTTTTCGCCATTGGCGCATCGAGTGCAATCGAAACCGTGGTACTTCGATGCACGTAGACGCAATTTTCATCCCGGCAGCGACACCAGCGCCCCCCACCGCAACCAGAGCCTCGTCCTCGTCGCCCGTGCCTTCGAGCTTCAGCGCCACGCTCGCCTTATCTATGCCCAGTTCCGCGCCAGAAAATTCCCCAAATCAGTCAGCCAGGGCTGCAACGACGTCCCAATCCGGAGCGAAGGTCGCCGCAAGTGTCGATGAAAAGAGCGATAAAAAGACCGATGCGAAGACCGGCGCAAATTCAGGCGTAGAGTCCAGCGCAGGATTCGTTTCAAAACCCGATGCAGGCATCAATTCCAAAGCGAGCTCCAACGGCGCTGCGGCCCGCGGTGCGAACTCCGATCCAAGTCTCAATTTGTTGAATTTGAATTCAAAGACTGCTGGTAAGCCCGGCACAAAGCCTGAAGCGAAGCCTGACGCCAAGTCGCCGACCAATCCCGCGACCGTTCCCGGCACCACTTCTTCACTACCAACTTCTGTACTAACCGCGGCCGCTTCTTCACTTTTCACT
>CABECZ010000101.1_pt1 | contig 19441 bp, 18 predicted proteins | sample 3422621 | NCBI WGS metagenome assembly CABECZ01 (sample SAMEA5534328, study PRJEB31848) | metagenome | biome: tundra; feature: field; material: soil | place: USA | collected 2013-05 | depth 0.15 m | reverse complement strand
CGCACGTTGGTCTTCGACGAGATCGACACCGGCATCGGAGGGCGCGCCGCCGAAGCCGTGGGGAAGAAGTTGAAGGCGCTCTCCAAAGGCAATCAGGTGCTCTGCGTCACTCACCTGCCGCAGATCGCAACCTTTGCCGATCACCACTACCTGATCGAGAAGCGCGAATCCGGAGGCCGCGCCAAGGTCACCGTCCGCCAGATTGCGGGCGAAGAGCGCACCGAAGAAGTGGCGCGCATGTTGTCCGGGGCCAAGCTGACCGAGACTTCGCGCAAGCATGCGGAGCAGATGATTAAGGCGAACGGGTGATGTAGCAACTGTGTTTCCAAGCCGTTCGCCAAATCCCCACTTCCCAACCAGTTCACCACATCCATCTTTTGACGGGTGGCATTTTCGCCACCGGCTTACTGTGATCGGGCACGAAGGTGCTTGCCGGGGCGAGGATATCGTCATCGCTCGTGGGCAGAAGCCGGTGGTGCGCTTGGTCGCCATCGGGGACAAGACGGGCCAGCGGAAGCCCGGAGCCTTACGCGGGAAGCTGAAGGTCGGGCCAGAGTTCTTGCTCCGTTGCCCCCGGAAGAGCTTGAGGGGTGGGAGTGATCGTATGCGACTTCGAGGGGAATCGTTTCTTGACTTAGCTAACTAGAGTTAGCTAACATGTATACATGGAAATCGTCACCATCCATAAGGCCAAAACCGAACTTTCGCGGTTGATTAAGAAGGCTTGCCGGGGTGAAGAGATCGTCATTGCCCGCGGAAAGACTCCGGTTGCCAAACTCGTGCCCTTGCACAAAACAACGCAAGAACGGGTGCCGGGTCTCTGGAAAGGACTGGTCACTTACACACCCGACGCGTTCGATCCACTGACCGATCAAGAGCTGAAAGATTTGGGCTTCGAATAGATTTTGAGAGTGGTCGATCATGCAATGGAAGTTCTGCTCGATACACATACGCTCATCTGGTGGATGGTCGATCCCGCTCGACTGTCAAAAGAGGCGGCGGCTATCCTCGCCGACACTGGCAGTCGCATTCTGGTTTCGGCGGTCGTGGCTTGGGAACTAGCCATCAAGATTAATGCTGGCAAGATTCAGCCCTCGTCGCTACTTTTAGGCTTGGACGGCGCTTTCGCTAAGCAGACTTTTGCGGAGTTGCCCATCAGTCTGGAGCATGCAGTCAAGGCTGGCCTGCTGCCATTGCATCATCGCGACCCATTCGACCGCTTGCTGGTTTCCCAGGCGCTCGTATTGGGCGTACCAATCGTGAGTTCCGACCGAACACTCGATGCTTATGGAGTACGCCGGATTTGGTGAAGTGCGACCAGACGCCCCGTTCACCCTCCGCTTTTCCCCGCCCGCTGCTAATCCTCACAGCCTTAAAGGCTTACATTGACCTGAGGGTGCATCTTTGGATACCCTAGAGCATCTCTTCTAATCAGAAAGTGTACCCTAGTGGGTGGGGGATGCGATTTGTCTGAGACCAGGAATTTACACACGAAGACCTTGCTGCTGTTGAAGCCGCGCGGGTTCTGCGCGGGAGTGGTGCGGGCTATCGATATTGTCCGGATTGCGCTGGAGGCGTTTGGGCGGCCGATTTATGTGCGCAAGGAAATCGTCCACAACCGCTTCGTGGTTGAGGAACTGCAACAGAAGGGCGCAATTTTTGTCGACAACGTGGACGAAGTGCCGGAGGGCGAGCGCGTCATCTACAGCGCCCACGGCGTCTCTCCGGAAGTGCGCGAAGCCAGCAAGCTGCGGAAGTTGCGCGTGATCGATGCGACGTGTCCGCTGGTCACCAAGGTACACGTGGAGGCGGTCAAGTTCGCGAAGGAAGGCTATTCGCTGATCCTGATCGGCCATCGCGATCATGACGAGGTGATTGGCACGCTCGGCGAGGCGCCCGCGGTGACTCAGGTGGTAGGGTCGCCTGCGGAAGTCGCATCGGTGACTCTGCCTGACCCCAACCGTGTAGCGTACCTGACGCAGACGACGCTCAGCCTGGATGAGACGCGCGACATTATCGCCGCGCTGCGCAAGCGGTTCCCGAACATTAAGGGTCCGGCGGCGCAGGACATCTGCTATGCCACGGAAAACCGTCAGGTGGCCGTGAAGCACGTGGCCTCCGATGCCGATTTGCTGCTGGTGGTGGGCTCCGACAACAGCTCAAATTCCAAGCGGTTGGTGGAAGTTGCCCGCAGTTTGGGCACGGAGGCGCATCTAATTGATGACTGTCGCAACATTCGGCCGCAGTGGTTGAATGAGGTGAAGACGGTGGCCCTGACCGCGGGAGCATCGGCTCCTGAACATCTGGTGCAGGAAGTGGTGGAGTACCTGGCGGGAAAGGGCTTTGGCGACGTGCAGGAATTGGAAATCATGCCGGAAAATGTGCGCTTTGGATTGCCGCCGGAAATCGTGGAGACGATAGCTGCGGCACCGGCCATCGCGGTGGGGTCGTAATTCGGAGACATGATGGAAGAATCCTCCCCTTTCAGTTCGGCCTCTGCGCCCCACCCCAGCACGCCAAACGCGGGCGCGCTGGGGACCCCGCAGATGCGATTTGGAAAGATCGATGACCTGGGGAGCCGGGTCGCGGTCGCCGTCGATGCAGCCCGCAACTATCTTTTCTCGCAGCAGCACGAAGAGGGTTACTGGTGCGGAGAACTGGAAGCCGATACCACCCTCGAGTCCGATTACATCCTGCTCCATGCTCTGCTCGGCACGGGCAACCAGGAACGCATCGGCAAGGCCGCTCGCTACATCCTGAACCAGCAGAACACAGATGGCGGTTGGAACACGTACCCCGGCGGTCCATCCCACATCGGCGCTTCGGTGAAAGCCTACTTCGGGCTGAAACTGGCTGGGTTCGCGGCGGATCACCCGGCGCTGGCGCGCGCCCGCAAGAAGATTCTCGAAATGGGTGGCGTGACCGAAGTCAATACATTCACCAAGATCTATCTATGTTTCTTTGGGCAGTACGATTACGACGCGGTGCCGGCGGTTCCGCCGGAGATTGTGCTTTTTCCCAACTGGTTCTGGTTCAACATCTACGAGATTTCTTCGTGGTCGCGCGCCATCCTGGTGCCGCTTTCGATCTGCTACGCGAAGAAGCCTTTCAAGAAAATTCCCGACGAAATGGGCGTGGAAGAGCTCTTCGTTGGCGGACGCGACAAGTCGCGCATGCATTTGCACTGGGCCAAGAAGCGGATTTCCTGGCGCAACTTCTTTTTGGTGCTGGATCGGATCGCCCACTGGGCGGAGCGTGTGCACATCCGCCCGCTGCGTTCGCTGGCTCTGAAGAAGGCGGAGAAATGGATGCTGGATCGCTTCGAGATGAGCGATGGGCTGGGAGCGATTTATCCCGGACTCCTGAATTCGGCCATTGCTCTGCGCTGCCTGGGGTATTCCGTCGACGATCCGCAGGTTATTCGAGCTCTTGATGAGTTTGAGAAGCTGGGCATCGAAGAGGGCGATACTTTCCGCATGCAGCCCTGCAAATCTCCAGTGTGGGATACGGCATACGCGCTGTTTGCCCTGGGCGAGGCGGGGGTTCCGGCGAGCGACCCGCGGCTGGTGAAGTGCGCCGACTGGATACTGCAGAAGCAGGTGCGCAAGCCCGGAGACTGGAAGATTAAGAATCCGAAAGGCGAGCCGGGAGGCTGGTACTTCGAGTTCAACAATGAGTTTTATCCCGATGTGGACGACACCGCCATGGTGTGCCTGGCGTTGAGCCAAGTCGAGCATCCGAACGGGCGCTACCAGAGGGAGTCTGTGCAACGGGCGATTGACTGGATTTTGTCGATGCAGTGCAAGGATGGAGGCTGGGCTTCTTTCGACAAAGACAACGACCGCATGGTGTTCCAATATGTGCCCTTTGCCGATCACAACGCCATGCTTGATCCCGCAACCGTCGACATTACGGGCCGGATTTTGGAGTGTCTTGCGACCTATGGATACGACCAGAACCATCCGGCGGTGAAGCGCGCGATCAAGTTTATTCGTAAACAGCAGGAGCCGGATGGAAGCTGGTTCGGACGCTGGGGCGTGAACTACATCTACGGGACGATGCAAGTGTTGCGTGGTCTGGAAGCCATGGCCGTGGATCGTAACGATCCCATGATCCAGCAGGCGGCGGAGTGGCTGCGATCGGTGCAGAATGCCGATGGCGGCTGGGGCGAGACGGTGGCTTCCTATGACGATCCCAACCTTCGAGGGCAGGGTGAAAGCACCGCTTCGCAGACCGCATGGGCAATCATGGGGCTGCTGGCTGTAGGCGACACGCGCAGCGAATGCGTGGCCCGCGGCATGGTTTATCTGCTGCGCACGCAAAACAAAGACGGTTCGTGGGACGAGCCTTTCTGCACCGGAACCGGTTTCCCGCGCGTGTTCTATCTGATATACCACCTGTACCGCGAGTATTTCCCGCTGATCGCGCTCACGACTTACTCGAAGGTGATGGCGGAGAAGGGCAGCTGTTAGCCGTCAGCCGTCAGCTATCAGCTATCAGCATTCAGTCATCGCCCGGAGTTGGGACCAGACTGAGAGCTGAGAGCTGAAAGCTGAATGCTAGCTTTCGTCACCGGCGCCACCGGATTTCTTGGGAGTCATGTTGCGCGCGTTCTGGCGGAACAGGGAGCCGAGTTGCGGCTGCTGGTGCGGCCGACGAGTGACCTGCGCAACCTTGACGGCCTGGCGGCAGACCGAGTTGTCGGAGATTTGCGGGACTCGGCTTCGATTGAGAAGGCGCTTTCCGGCTGCGACGTGGTATTTCACGTTGCGGCGGATTATCGGCTGTGGGTGCGCGGGCGAGATTCCAACGAGATGTATCGCTCGAATGTCGAGGGCACTCGTTCTTTGCTCGAAGCTGCGCGAAAACAAGGCATACGGCGTATCGTGTACACGTCTAGTGTGGCTACCATGGGCTTTATCTCGAACGACGCAGCTGCCTTGCTGCGCTCGGCTTGGACGGGCGAGGGCGCCCGTCCCTCCACTAGCACTTTGGCGGATGAAGAGAGCCCGGTCGGCCTGGCGGATATGATCGGGCACTACAAGCGTTCTAAGTTCATGGCGGAGCAAGTGGCATTTGCGGCGGCGCGATCGGGAGTCGATGTGGTGATCGTGAATCCCACGACGCCGATCGGCGAGCGCGATATCAAGCCGACTCCAACTGGGAGAATCGTACTGGATTTTCTCAAGCGAAAATTCCCGGCGTACGTGGAAACCGGTTTGAACCTGGTGGATGCGACCGAATGTGCCCGCGGTCATATTCAGGCGCTGGAGAAGGGAAGACCAGGCGAGCGCTACATCCTGGGCGGAGAGAATCTTACGCTGAAGCAGATTCTGGACCGGTTGGCTGCGATTACGGGCCTGCCGTCGCCCTCCGTGAAGCTGCCTTACATTTTTGCGCTGGCGGCTGGAGTGGTGGACGAGATGGTGACCGGCCGGATTCTGGGCCGCGAGCCGCGCGTGACCATTGACACCGTGCGCATGGGACGCAAGATGATGTTTGTGAGTTCAGCGAAAGCGGAGCGCGAACTGGGCTGGCGGACGGTTCCAGTCGATGGGGCGCTGCGGCGGTCGGTGGAGTGGTTCCGCGCGAACGGCTATGTCTAGGATTGCGATCATCGCCGCGATGGAACGTGAAGTGCGACCGCTGATTCGAAGGTGGAAGGTCAGGACGATGGAACACGGCGGGCGGCGATATCGTCTTTTTGAAGATGGCGAAGCAGTTCTGGTATGCGGTGGGATTGGAGCCGAAGGGGCGCGCCGCGCTACCGAAGCGGTGATTCGAGAGGTCAGCCCGGTGCGGGTGATCTCAGTCGGCTTTGCCGGAGCGCTGGATGGTGCTTTGCAGGTCGGGCATGTTCTTGAGCCGCGCATGGTGATTAACGCTGCCGACGGCGCCCGAACAGAAGTCGGCTCGGGCGAGGGCATCCTGGTGAGCTCTGCGACCGTTGCCGATAAGGCGCAGAAGATTCGATTCGGCAAAGCGTATGGGGCGGTTGCGGTGGACATGGAAGCGGCAGCCGTGGCGCAGGGAGCGCAGGCACGGGGCGTCGAGTTCGGAGCTCTGAAAGCCATCTCCGACGCCGCCGACTTCAAGCTGCCGGCGCTGGATCGCTTTGTGGCGAAGGACGGGAGCTTTCACTCCGTCAGGTTTGCGTGTCATGTGGCGCTACACCCTTGGTCGTGGGGGACTACCATTGCGCTGGCGCGGAACAGTTCCAAAGCAAGCCGGGCCCTTTGCGGCGCGATCGTGAGTTATCTCGGTCGTGAGAATCTCGGTGGAGCGACGGGCGTCTCGCCCGTCCAGTCGGGCGAGAACGCCCGGCTCTCCACCAGCAAGCTTGGATCGACGGCTGTGACCGTCACGCGGTCGCCACTAGACTGAGGGGAAACAAATAAAGTCTGCTATGGCAATTGCTCGGACATCGTCGTTAGCCGTTGAGAACGAAAGGCACGAGATTCCTTCCACGATGAGGGCCGCGGTGTACCGTGGCGTGAACGATGTGCGCCTGGAAGAAGTGCCTGTGCCTAAAGTTGGGCCTGGGGAGATTCTGGTTCGAGTCCACACCTGCGGGATCTGCGGGACCGATCTTAAGAAGATCGCTACCGGCTCCCACTCTGCGCCACGTATTTTTGGTCACGAAACTTCAGGCGTCGTCGCGAAAGTGGGGCAAGGCGTTCGCAAGTTCGGCGTCGGCGATCGCGTAGTCGTGTTCCATCACATCCCCTGCGGAAACTGTTATTACTGCCGCCACAAGACCTTCGCCCAGTGCGCTACTTACAAGAAGGTCGGATGCACGGCTGGGTTCGAGCCGTCGGGTGGAGGATTTGCGGAATACGTCCGTGTGATGGACTGGATTGTGGAGAAGGGAACGGTGCGCATCCCGGACAGCGTCAGTTTTGAGCAGGCATGCTTTGTCGAACCGGTGAATACCTGCATCAAAGGTATTGAGACCCTTCGTCTGCAAGCGGGGGAGACGGTGCTGGTGATCGGGCAGGGTCCGATTGGCCTGATCCTGGCGAACTTGGCGAAGCGGGCGGGGGCTCGGGTGATCACTTCCGATTTGTATCCGGCGAGGCTTACAATGGCTCATGGCTTCGGCCTCAATCTGACAATTGACGCTTCCAAGGCTGACGCCGGTCAAACCGTGCGCGGAATGACTGAGGGGCGCGGGGCTGACGCTGTGATTTTGGCAGTCGGCGGGAGTGGGCTGATCCGCCCTGCCATGGATGCGACGCGTCCGGGAGGTCGGGTGTTGCTGTTCGCGCAGACGGTGCGGGGCGAGGCCACGATTGATCCGGCGGCAGTGTGCGTGGACGAAAAGGCTTTGCTGGGATCCTACAGCGCATCTTTTGAATTGCAGGAGGAGTCAGTGCGCTTCGTCATGAACCGTGAAATGGATCTGGAACGGCTTATCAGCCACCGTTTCCCGCTGCAAAGCGGTGTGGAAGCGCTGAATCTGGCTGCCCATCCTCGACCGGACTCGATGAAGATTGTGATCCAGCCGGGCAGCGCGTGGGAAGGATATCAACTGTGAATGGCAAGATGACGGCTGCCGTCCTCTACGGCAAAGAAGATATCAAGATCGAAAGGGTGCCGATCCCGCGTGTGGGTGACGGCGAAGTTCTGGTAAAGGTCCACGTCGCGCTCACTTGCGGCACGGATTTGAAGGTGTATCAGCGCGGCTATCACGCCCGCATGATTGTGCCGCCGGCGTTGTTCGGGCATGAACTGGCCGGCACGGTCGAGGAAGTGGGCGACGGCGTGCGCGGCTTCAAGAAGGGCATGCGCGTGGTTGCGCTCAACTCGGCTCCCTGCGGCATGTGCTTCTATTGCTCCAAGCACCAGTTAAACCTCTGCGAAGATCTGCTGTTCAACAATGGCGCTTATGCCGAGTACATACGGATTCCGCGGCGCATTGTGGAAACCAATATGCTCGTCGTGCCTTCGAATGTCACCTTCGAGGATGCCGCGATGACCGAGCCGCTGGCGTGCGTTCTGCGCGGCCTGCATGAAACTGGAGTCGAGATCGGCGACACCGTGGCGGTGATTGGCGGCGGACCGATTGGCCTGATGTTTGTGCAGGTGGCCAAGGCCATCGGCTGCAATGTGATTGCGGTCGTCAAGCGCGACTCGCAGGTCACACTGGCGCGCAAAAAGGGCGCGCACGAGGTGGTGCAGATAACCAAGGTGAAAGATCCGGTGGAGGCGGTGCGCGAGTTGAGTCCGGAGAGGCGCGGCGCCGATGTGGCAATCGAAGCGGTAGGCCGTCCGGAAGCCTGGGAGTGGGCCGTGCAGATGGTTCGCAAGGGCGGCACCGTGAATTTCTTCGGCGGGTGCGCTTCGGGAACCAAGGTGCAGTTGGACACCAACCGCCTGCACTACTCGGAAATCACTTTGAAGGCGACTTTCCATCACACCCCGGAGACGGTGCGCCGGGCCTTCGGTCTGATTGCCGAGAAGAAAGTTTGCGGCACCGACTACATTACCGGCGAAGCGCCGCTTTCGCGCTTGCACGATGTGCTGCGCCACATGCTGAACCGCAACGGGGATATCAAGACTGCGATTATCCCGGGTCACTAGCATCGCGTCCGCGCAATGAGCCGCACGGTGGAGCGACGGGCGTCTCGCGAGCCTGTCCTGAGCGAAGCCGAAGGATCCTGCCGGGCGAGGACGCCCGGCTCTCCATAAGCACTGTGTCCTCTGTGGTTAAGATTTATTGATGACAACTGCTGCCAGCCATCCCCCGATTGCGCCGCTTCCCTCCGCTTGGAGTGCACTGCCGCCGGAGTACGCCATCCCCGATCATGCGCCTTCGGAAGAGGAAGCGCGCGAATATTGCCGCCGCCTGGCGCGCTCGCATTACGAGAATTTTTCGGTTGCGTCCTGGTTTCTGCCGGAGCGGCTGCGCCAGCACTTCTTCAACGTCTATGCGTATTGCCGCATCTCGGACGATCTGGGGGACGAGGTCGGCGACAGCGCCGCATCTCTGCAGTTGCTCGAGCAGTGGGAGAACGAGCTAAACGCGTGCTACGACGGTGATCATACCCGGCACCCCAGGCACCCGGTATTTGTCGCGCTCGCCGAAACCGTACGCAAGTTTGAAATTCCGAAACATGAATTCGCGGATTTGCTGACCGCTTTCCGGCAGGATCAAAGTGTCGGCCGCTACGAAACGTTCAACGATCTGCTGGGCTATTGCCGGTATTCGGCGAATCCGGTGGGCCACCTGGTGCTCTATCTGTGCGGATACCGCGATTCCGAGCGCCAGCAGTTTTCCGATTACACCTGCACCGCGTTGCAGCTCGCGAACTTTTGGCAAGACGTGAGCGCGGACTTTGCCAAGGGGCGAATTTATCTTCCCCTCGAAGACCTGCGCCGCTTCGGCGTGCGCGAAGCAGTAATACGCGACGGCGAAAACACTTCCGCGTTCTGCGAGATGATGAGGTTTGAAGTCGAACGCGCGCGGGAGTGGTTTGCGCAAGGCATGCCGCTGATCGGGAAAGTCGGCCGCGCATTGGCTACCGACATCGAACTCTTCAGCCGCGGCGGGCAGGAAATTCTGAACGCCATCGAGCGCCAAGACTTCGCTGTGCTCGGCAGGCGTCCCGCAATCTCGAAAGCCCGGAAGCTGGCCCTGGTCGCTCGCGCCGCGGTGGGGAAGCTGCTGGGGCCGCGGGAGAAGGAACGATGAGCACCGCCGTGGGAAATGCGCCTGCGCAGTTTGCGCCTACGGCTTCACAGCTCGATATGGCGTACTCCGTTTGCCGGAGTATCGCCCGCTCCGCGGCCAAAAATTTCTACTACGGGTTCGTGGTGCTGCCACGTCGGAAACGCAATGCGTTGAGCGCGGTGTACGCCTTCATGCGGCGGTGCGACGACATCGCTGACGACAACACGCTAAGCCCCGATGATCGTCACAACAAGCTGGCGGAATGGCTGGATAAAGTCCACCGCGCTTTGGCGGCACAGCCCACGGATGATCCGGTGCTGCTGGCGCTGACCGATGCGCAGCGCACTTACCAGATTCCATTTGGGCTTCTCGACCAGCTCGCCTTCGGCACGGCCGCGGATCTCGATTGCGGCCAACCAGAGCCCTCCGCCGGTGCGCCGCTGACCGCGCGCTACCAGACTTTTGAAGAGTTGCGCCAGTATTGCTACGGTGTGGCATCGGTGGTTGGATTAGTGTGCATCAAGATCTTTGGGTATAGCGATCCTGCCGCGGAGCCGCTTGCCGAACGCTGCGGTCTGGCATTTCAGCTTACGAATATTATTCGCGACGTCAAAGAAGACGTGGCCATGGGCCGGGTTTATCTTCCGCAAGAGGACCTGGCGCAGTGCGGGCTTTCGGCCGCCGATCTGGCCGCGCCACAGATTGATGTTGCCCGCATCCGTCCGCTGCTGGCGATAGAGGCCGACCGCGCTCGCGAGTGCTACAGCACCGGAGAAGAGCTGATCCCGCTGGTGCATGAAGATAGTCAGCCCGCCCTGTGGGTTCTCATTACCATCTATCGCCGCCTGCTCGAAAAGATTGCTTCGAAGCAGTACGACGTTTTCAGTGAGCGCGTCCGATTGACCGTCCCCGAAAAGCTCACTGTCCTCGGAAAAGGAATTCTGAAGCGACTGGTGTGATGCCGCCCTCGAACGATCCTAATTCGACCGTTCCTAATTCGAACTATCCTAAGTCGAACGTTTCTAAGTCGATCTATCCTGATACGACACATCCTCCCACAGTCGCTATCGCCGGAGGCGGGTTGGCCGGCCTTGCCGCTGGATGCGCCCTGGCCGAATCCGGTTTTCGTGTGTCGCTCTTTGAGCGCCGCCCTTATCTTGGCGGGCGCGCCTCTTCTTATCAGCATCCCGGCACCGGCGAAATTGTCGACAATTGCCAGCATGTGTTGCTCGGTTGCTGCACCAATCTGCTCGATTTCTATCGGCGCGCGGGCGTGCAGGACAAGATACGCTGGTATGAAAAGCTGACCTTCCTCGAGCCGGGAGGGCGTGCATCCGTGATCGCCCCGTCCGGCCTCCCCGCTCCGCTTCATACCGCGCTGGCATTTCTGCGGGCCGACTGTTTGAATTTTCGCGACAAGATGGCAATCAGCCGCGCCATGGCGGCACTCGCTCCTGCTATTCCGGCGGATCGGGGTGAGTCGTTTCGCGACTGGCTCACACGTCACGGACAAACCGGGCGAGCGATCGAGCGTTTCTGGAAGACGATTCTGGTCAGCGCCTTGAATGAAGATCTCGATCGCATTTCCGTCCCCTATGCGGCCCAGGTGGTGCGCGAGTCGTTTCTTAAATCGGCCGTTGCCGGGCGCATGGGAATTCCAACCGTGCCGCTCACCGACCTGTACAGCACAACTGGCGACTACATCCGCGCGCGTGGTGGAGAGATCCAATTTCGCGCGGGCGTGGAGTCGTTTCGAGCCGAAGGCTCCCAGGTAAGTGTGACGACGAACGGACTGGAACAGAAATTCGACTATCTGGTGCTGGCTGTTCCTTTTGATGTCCTGGGGCGCATGTTGCCCGAGATTCAGTCCGCTGCGCCGCTGGCCGCGGCACTCGGCCAGTTCTCGACGTCGCCGATCACCGGCATCCATCTCTGGTTCGACCGTCAAATCAGCGAACTCGATCACGCTGTTCTGCTCGACCGCACGATTCAGTGGATGTTTCATAAATCGCGGCTCATTGAAAGTCGCAACAACGAATCTCGCAACAACGAACCTGGGGATAGCGGCAACGGCAGCTACATTGAGCTGGTCGTAAGCTGCTCCCGGAGCCTGGTTGAAAAGTCAAAGGCAGAGATCGTCGACATGGCGGTGAAAGAAGCGCAAGAGTTTTTCCCTGCTGCGCGCGAAGCGAAACTGCTGAAATCGACCGTGATCAAGGAATTGCATGCGACGTATTCGCCGCGGCCGGGAATCGACCAGCATCGGCCCAAGCCGGAGACCGCATGGCCGCGAGTCTTTCTGGCCGGCGATTGGACCGCGACCGGCTGGCCAGCCACCATGGAGGGCGCGGTTCGCAGCGGCTATCTTGCCGCGGAAGCACTGACGCGGTTCGTCGGCGGCAAAAGCGCAAGCTTCCTCGTCCCCGATCTGGCCCCGAGTGGCTTGATGCGGCTGTTTGAATGAGATTTATTACGACGACTTCAATTACTTCGGTTCCCCAACCCTGGGTTACGTTGATGCCATTCTCAAGGAACCTTGCGCGACATACGATCTTATAGATATGCCTGAGCGCACCGACGCGGAGATCGATTGCGGGGACATTGATTGCCGAGACAACGATCGCCGCCGCAGTGCGCGATTCAAATGTGGTGGTGAGGCGAGGATTAGTCGCCTCCCATCGGACGGCATCTTCGTTCCGGGGAAGATATTCGATTTGAGCCTCGGCGGGTGCTGCGTCGATACCACTCTGCCCATTGATTGCGGCGTGCGAGCTGAAATCGTCGTGCGCGTCAACGCGGCTTCGTTCCGAGCCGTAGGTGAGGTGAGGGCGATTCGGAGCCGCTTCGGAGCTGGCATAGAGTTCGTCCACTTGAGTGCTGGCGGAAAACACACGCTCGCGGACCTGGTCAAGGAGCTGGCGAGGTTGCAGGCGGTCATGAATAAGCTCAAGGCTGCCCGCCGCGAAATAAACGCGGAGTCCTTCAAAAAACAACTGGAGGAAGGAAAACTTCAGGCGGCGATGTTGGGCGAGCGGTTTCCTTTTCTGAGGACAATACTGCGTGCGGAGAGTTCAAGAGAACGTTCGGGAGAAAGTCCGGAAGAGAGTTCGGAAGCGGACCAGGTTGCATCCGCTGGTAAGCATCGGATCGTGGGAGCGCAGCCGCTCGTGATCCGCGTCGATTTATTCGGCTAGGGCCATTCAGACCGCCATCAGCACCACGCCACCCGCTACCAGCAATGCCGCAATCCAACGCCGGCGCCCCACGCGTTCGTGCAGGAAAATGCGCGCGGCTACCGCGTTGGCTACAAAAGTAAGCGAGGCGGAAGCGGGCACGACCAAACTAAGATTACCCCACGAAAGGCCAAAGAGCAGGCTGTAGAACGCGACCGCCATCGCCATCAGGCCGAGAGCAAACGTGGGCGTTCGAAGCACGCGCCCAAGCACCGCCAGCGCCCCGCGCCGCTTCCAGAGTTCACCGACGTCGCCAACTCGTTTCATGGAGTGGGCGAGCAGCACGTCCCCGGTGGTCGAGGTCAGAACGATGAGCCCAATCGCCGCCCAGGCGTAGATGTCTTTCATAACTTCACCTCCGGAGAGAGCGCGTCGCGGGAAGGTTCGTGGGAATCGAGGTGTTGGCGACCGGGGGTGACCGACGGGCCGGCGGCCACGAAGCCCACGCCGGCCGCGATCAGCGCGATGCCCAGCCAGCGCGTCGGCGAGATTTCTTCATGAAAACCGAAGCGAGCAATCAGAGCAACGAGCACGTATCCGAGCGATGTGGCAGGCAGGACGTAGGTGAGGTCAGCCCACGAAAGCGCCGACATGTAGCAAGCGAAAAACGCCAGCAGGAACAGGATTCCCGCAGTTACCCAGGGATTGAGGATGGCCAGCAGCAGGGCGCTGAGGTTGTGCAGCGAGACATTTATATTGCCGAGTTGTTTCATGCCGCGAGCCAGCAGGGAATCGCCCGCGGTGGCGCATACGGTGATTCCTGCCAGGACGAGGTATTTTCGAAAGGTCACTTACGATCCAACTCCGGCCTAGGCCTTGGCCGGTTCCGGGGCAGGGGCTTCTTCCTTGCGGTTTTCCTTGACCCACTTGTGGCGCTGGGCGCGCAGTTTAAGGAAGGTTCGCGCTTCCTTGTACAAGCGCTTGCGTTCGGAGTTGTCGAACATCGCCTTCCTCAAGATGCGGTAGGCAGCCTTGGGACGGAAATAATACGCATCGTAGAAGTCGTGAACCGCCGCGAGAATTTCCGTCGCGGGCAGATCCGGATACTCGATCTGCACCATCTGGTGTCCGAGGTCGTCCACCATTTTTGTGTCGCTGGTCATGAAGCCGTTCTTTATTGCGGATTCGTGCAGTTCAGTTCCAGGGAAAGCATGCGCCACCGAAACCTGAATCGTCTCCACGTCGAGTTCCTTGGCGAATTTAATCGTGTTCTTGATGGTCTCGCGAGTTTCTCCGGGCAGGCCGAGGATGAAATCTCCGTGGACCACCAGCCCCAGCTTGTGGCAATCCTTGGTGAACTGGCGGGCACGCTCGATGGTTGCGCCTTTCTTGATGTTTTTTAGAATTTGCTGATCACCCGATTCGTAGCCCACAATCAGGAGCCGGCATCCCGCGTCTTTCATGGCCTTGAGCGTTTCGAAGTCGGTGGTGACTCGCGACGTGCACGACCAGGTCAGGCCGAGCGGTTTCAACTTGGCGCACAATTCGATGGTGCGAGCCTTCTGCAGGTTGAAGGTATCGTCGTCGAAGAAAAATTCCTTCACGTACGGCCAGTAATCTTTTGCCTTGGCCATTTCACGCGCCACGTCGTCGGTGGAGCGTTTGCGCCAGGGGTGTCCGCTGAGCGTCTGCGGCCAGAGGCAGAAGGTGCACTGCGCCGGGCATCCGCGTGTGGTGTAGAGCGAGACAAACGGATGGAGCAGAAAAGGCACGTTGTAGCGGCGGACATCCAGGTCGCGCCGGTAAACATCGGTCACGTGTGGCAGGGCGTCCAGATTCTCGATGGTGGGCCGGTCGGGATTATGCACTACGTGCCCATTCTTGCGATAGGAAACGCCGAGAATGTCTTCGATGGGCTTGCCTTGGGCGTATTCGACGATGGAGTAGTCGAATTCCTTGCGGCAGGCTATGTCGATCACTTTCGCTTCCATCAAAGATTTCTCGGGCAGTACGCTGACGTGGGGTCCGACAAAAGCGATTTTGATGTGAGGATTGCTGTCTTTGATGGCCTCGGCTATGCGGACGTCGCCGGCGAACCCCGGTGTGCTCGTAAACAGCACGAGCAATTCGTAATCTTTGCAGGTGCGGATCGTCTCTTCCGCCGTGACGTGGTGCGGCGGGGCGTCGAGCAGGCGCGCGCCCTCGAGCATCCCGGTCGGATAAGCGAGCCAGACCGGATACCAGTACGATTCGATTTCACGCGTCGCGGGCCAGCGCGAGCCAGCGCCCCCGTCGAAATTCTCAAACGAAGGCGGATTCAAGAACAGTGTTTTTGATGGCATATTGGGAGTCTCTATCTTAGCACTTTTAGGCGCGCCCACAGCCCAGCTGACGCTACCATTCAGGTACGTGCCAAACTGCGTTGAAACCGTGGAAAGCTTTGTGCAAGTGTGCCTTAGCGGGGCTCAAGCCGCAAAAGAACCTCGCCGAACGTCGCTTTTGCGCATTAAGACGCGAGAATCCTGCACCGGCTGGATGAGGTGTTTTATGCGTCATTTTGAAGCCGGGTTTGTTGAAGCGGTGCCTGGCAGCGCCCATTTCTCCAAATCTCCGGTGGCGCGCAGCAGGTTCATGCGGGTCCGCTGGTATTCAAAATCGGCATCCTGGAAGAGCAGATAGCGTTCGGCGGCTTGCACCCGAGCATCGGCCAATTCGTGCAAGGTGCCCGTCTTTGCGTCGATTCTGGTTTGGGCCGCTTCCAGGCCCGACTGTGCCAATTGATATTCCAACTGCGCCACTTCGCGGGCGGCCTCGAGTTGCTCGGCGGCGCGCTGCAGTTTTAGCGTTTCCTCCGCCACCTCGTTGCGAGCCGCGTCCGCTTGCTTCTTCGCCTTGAGGGCTTCCGCCTTGGCCGCGTCGATTTTTGCGCGCTGGGCCGCGTTGAATAGTGGGATCCGGATGGCGAGGCCGATCGTGGCATTGTCGGGCTGAAATTTCCGGTAGTAGTCGTTCCAGTTATTGATGGTGGAAAGTCGCGCATACTGGGCGGAGAAATCCATCGACGGGTACAAAGCGCGATGCTCGCCCAAAGCCCGCATCGATTCCGCCAGCGAATGCTGCTCGGCAAACTTGATGGCGGGACTGGAGGCAATCGCTTTTTCCGAAAGATCTTCTTCCGGAGCGACGGGCGGCAAGGCGGGAATTGTTTCGGGCGCGATTTCAATGGAGGGAACCGGCAAACCGGTCAGGGTTGAGAGGTGACGCCGCAGGACATCGGCGTTACCACGTGCCTCGGCCCGGTGAAGGCGCACGCGGGCTGCGGTGAGCTTGGCTTTGTTTAAGTCCACGGCGCTGTCCACGCCTTCCTGCAAGCGCTCCGCCACCGCTTGTTCCATTTGCTGCGCCTGGGCCTCGTCCTGCTGTAAGCGTACGAGTCGCGCTTCCCACTTTGCCAGTTCAGCATAGGTCAAGGCAACGTCCTGGATGAGGGCATTGCGCTGGTCTTTGTCCTGAAACTCAGAAGCATGCCAATCCGTTTTCGCTGCCTTGATTAACTGCCACTGCGCCGGGTTGAAGATCGTACTCTGCGCGACGGCATTCCCCAGTGCCGGCGCCGCCCCTTCGATGCTGAGCGGGAATCCATAGGACCAGCCGAGGCCCGAACCCATGGCTAGCTGCGGCAGGTAGCTGTCGCGGAGTGCTCGGTAGGAGGCGAAGGTGCGCTGCACGTCGGCATTCGCAATCGCCGAAGTCGTACTGTGCGCGAGCGCGAGCCGAATGGCGCGCTCGAGAGGCAGCGGTTCAGCCTGGCCGCGCGTTGCGATCATCAGTGCGGCAGTAAATAAGGCGAGCGGATTTGTGCGGCGCAACCACCGCGGCAGTCGAAGCATCATCTCGTCACCTGCATCTCATCACCAGATGGATCGGGGCGCGGCTGCGCCGCGACGCACAAATTGTAGTGCGCCAGAGGCGAGCGGGACAGTAGCTTTGGAAGTTATCGGAGACGCCGCAAGGCGCAAAGGGAATCTCGCCATCCTCAGGGGGCAACTCGGTTGAGTGCTTGCTGGGCTATACCGAAGTTCCGGGCCAATGACAACGAAGCACGGTACTCCTGCGCAGCGCCTGCTTTGTCGCCTTGTTTTTCCAGCAACAGACCCAGCAGATAGCGGGCTTTGAACGCCGGCGCTGCCTCAACCGGACCGGCGGCGAGATAGCGGCGCAGCAGTTCCGTGGCGAAAGGATAGCTACGACCGGTGCGATACAGTATCTCGGACGCTTCAAACAGAGCATCGAGTCTGGGCATAGGCGCTTGGCTGAGCTTGACGACGGCTTGCTCCATTTCCTCGATGCGCAACTGGCGGCGGAGAAAAAAAGCCAGATTGAGCCAGGCTTGCGCGTCGCCTTTGCTGAGGTCAATGTACTGGCGATATTGCCGTTCGGCGGTGGCGGCGTCTTTTTTCTGTTCGGCGATGCGCGCATAAACCCAGTGTTCCCGGCCAGGGTCTAGGGTTGCAATGGACTGCGCTTGTTCGCGGGCCTTCTGCTCGCCGCCGCCGAGGATGCGGGGCGCTAAAACATAGAACTCCGCCAGATCGAGCCGGGCATCTATGTCGTTCGGAGTCAGTTGCACCGCGCGCTCGAATTCTCCGCGCGCCTTTTCGGCCAGAACCCCGGCGGCAAGAACATTTGCCCGATCCGCCTTTTCGCCGTACACGCGCCCCAGCCACAGATGGAAACGGCTGTTGTCCGGGTCAAGCGAGGCCGCTTTCTTGCAGGAAGATTCCGCGCGATCCCAAGCCTCGAGCGCGTAGTAAGCACGGCATAGCAGGTTGGAGGATTCCGCGTCCGCCGGGGCAGAAGCGAGGTGTCCATTCAATTCGGCGATGGCTTCATCGACCCGGCCGGCCGCCAGCATGTCCTTGGCGGAGTCCGCCGCGCTGGCCGTCAAGGCCGCGATGAGAGTAAGCAAAACGAGCAAAAAAGTGCGTGTGATCATTTAATACGTGACCTGGGTTCGTTCGCCGATCGGTTTGCCATTCCACGAACCGATCGCGACCACGTCCTTGGCAGAGAGGCCGCGGGTTACTTCAACCTGCGTGAGATTGAAAAGGGAAGTCTCCACATCCCGGCGCTTGAGTTCGTGGCCGGAGACCAGCAAAACATAGGGCTTGGAGTCGTCCATTCGCAGAGCCTCTCGCGGCACCACCAGCACGTGATCGTGCTCGGCGGTGACGATGGTTACGCCGACGTTTATGTTGGGCAAGAGTTTCAAATCCTTGTTATCTACGATGCTGGTGGTCTCGCCGACGTTGCGCGCACCGTGCAATTTCACCGTCGATGGGATGTCAGTCACGGTGGCCCGCCAGACGCGTCCAGGGACTGCGTCCCAGGTAATCTCAATCGGATTTCCGAGAGCGAGTCGGGCCACGTCGGGTTCATCGACGAGAGCGCGGACCATCACTGTTCGCAGATCCGCCATTTGAAGCAGGAGCTCTCCGGCCGCGACGAAGCCGCCTTGCTTTACGGGCAGCGAGTACACTATGCCATCAAAAGGAGCGCGGACGTTGGATTTCGCCAGAACGTCCTGCGCGGCATCGTAGGTGGCCTGGGCTTCAGCCTGTTGCGCCTCGACGCGCGCTAACTCCGCATTCGAATATCGTTTCGTCTGTTTTTGACGGAGAAAGGTGAGCTGGGCATCGGCGCGGGCAAGAGCGTTTTCCGCTTCTCGCACTTCTCCCGCCGAGGCCGCACCCTGCTGCTCAAGTTTTTTCAACGCGATTAAATTGTGCTGTGCCGAATCGCGGTCGGTGCCAGCCTTTACCAGTTGCGCTTCGAGGCTCAACACTTCTTCCTGGTTCCCGCCTCGTTCGGCTGCGCTCCGGTCGGCTTGCGCCGCTCTCAATTGAGTCTGGGCGCGGGCGGCTTGCGCCCGTACGCCGGCATCATCCAGAACCAGCAGCAATCGGCCCTGCTTGACGGAGTCGCCTTCCTTGACCAAAACGCGCCGCACATTCGCCGTGACCGGAGCGTGGGCCTCGAAGTTGTTGACGGGCTCGATTTTTCCGTTGGTGGAAACCAGACTGCGGATCGCGGTCTGCTCGACGACGGCAGTTCGCACCGGCACCGGGTTACCGCGGCGGGAGACGAAAGCACCCAGCACAATCACCGCCGCCAAAATCGCCAGCGCCGTTATCCACCAACGCCGCGGCCGGCGTCCCGAACTGTTTCCATTCAATGTCATGCAGAGAAACGCGCCAGCTTCAATGTATATCATCCAGGCGCTGCGAGAGCAGGCAAATGGACGCTTAGGACTTACCTGTTTAGATGCGCCGCGCCGACGGTTTGCCTCAGCGGGGAGTCGTTGGTCGTTAGTCGTCGGTCGTCGGGTCGTCGGTCGTTTGGCAAACCCTTCGAACGACTAACGACTGACGACCAATGACTAACCCTAGAGGCTAGCCCTGAATGCGCAGCAGCGGCGCAAAACAAAGCGCCCCAGACTCAGCGAGTCACGGGACGCTCGTTCGAACCGCCCTTAGGGCTATCGGTTGCCAACCTCACTCAGTGATGATCGTTATCATGATCATGCTCATGCTCC
>CABECZ010000085.1_pt1 | contig 19976 bp, 18 predicted proteins | sample 3422621 | NCBI WGS metagenome assembly CABECZ01 (sample SAMEA5534328, study PRJEB31848) | metagenome | biome: tundra; feature: field; material: soil | place: USA | collected 2013-05 | depth 0.15 m | reverse complement strand
CAGATTCAGCTCAACGTGACGACGCTCACTCACCTGACGCGTTTGTACCTCCCGGCAATGATTGAGCGAAAAAGCGGGCGCATCCTGAATGTGGCGTCCACCGCGGCGTTTCAGCCGGGGCCACTGATGGCGGTGTATTACGCCACTAAGGCCTACGTACTGCACTTCTCCGAAGCCATTGCCAATGAACTCCAAGGGACGGGCGTGACCGTCACCTGCCTGTGCCCGGGGCCGACGGCCACCGAGTTCCAAAAGCGCGCGAACATCGCGGGCATTCGGCTAACAAAGTATGGGTGCATGGATGCCCGCACGGTGGCAGAGGACGGCTATCGCGCGTTGATGGCTGGCAAACCTACGGCGATTTCCGGATTCAGAAATTGGCTGGTGGCGCAATCGGTACGCTTCGCGCCACGGCGACTGGCCGCGGCTGTGGCGCGGAAAGTGCAGGAGAGCAGTGGCAGGTGATGGAGCGACGGGCGTCCCGGCCCGTCCGCCGAGATGCCGCACACGGAGACGCGGCGAGCCGCGTCTCTACAGGAATTTAATTAAGGAGTCTTGCGGGCTTCCAGTGCTGCCTGCACTCGGCTGTGTTTCCGGCTATACGTGAAATATACGACCAAGCCGATAATCAGCCAGATAATCAATCGCGCCCAGTTGATCCAGCCGAGTTTGTACATCATGTAGCCGTTGAACAGTATGCCCATGACTGGCACGAACGGCACCCACGGTGTCCGGAAGGGTCGAGGTTGGCCGGGGTTCGTACGCCGCAGGGCCAGGACGGCGATGCAAACAATCACGAACGCCAGCAGCGTCCCGATATTGACCATCTTTCCGATATCCTCGATCGGCGTCAGGCTGCCCACGATCGCCGCGAGCAGGCCCACGAGCATGGTGTTCTTCCAGGGCGTCCGGAAGCGCGGGTGAATATCGGCGAAGAATTTCTTGGGTAAAAGCCCGTCGTAGGCCATCGAATACAAGACGCGAGTCTGGCCTATCAGCATGACGAGCATCACGCTGGTGAGCCCGGCCAGCGCTCCAAGCGTAATAATGTGGGACGCGCCGCTAAGGCCACGGTCGAGGAAAGCGCGCGCAATGGGCGCTTCTATATTGATCTCTTTCCACGGAACCATCCCAGTCAGAACCGCCGCCACCGCGATATACAACACAGTGCAGACCAGCAGCGAAGCAATGATGCCGATGGGAAGATCGCGCTGCGGATTCTTTGCCTCCTGGGCGGTGGTGGAAACTGCGTCGAATCCGATGTAGGCGAAGAAAATGTAGGCTGCCCCGGCCCCGATTCCGGAGAATCCCATTGGCGCGAAAGTTGCCCAGTCCGATCCCCAGTTGCTGGCGCTTACGTAGCGGATGCCGAGGCCGATGACAAAAAGGACAACTCCAACTTTGATGGTAACGATGGTGGCGTTGAAGCGGGCGCTCTCCTTGATGCCAACCACCAGGATCGCCGTGATCACCAGCGCGATCATGAAGGCCGGCACATTGACGCCGATCTCATACCCGAAAAGATGAGGTGCATTTAACAGATCGTGAGCCTTCCGCAATAACTCCGGCGATTGCGCTCCCATGATCGCCGTTACCTTATTAAGGAAAGCCTGCGTGCCGGGCACCAGCGTGGAATCGGAGGCCAGCGCCATCTGGCGGGCTATGGTCTTCTCCGCTTCGTTGAGCCCAGTCCAGTGGTCATATGCCAGCCATAGCGGCATCTTGATGTGGAAAATATCGAGCAGTTCGATGAAGTGGTTGGACCAACCGGAGGACACGGTGCTGGCGCCCATGGCGTATTCGAGGGTGAGGTCCCAGCCGATGATCCAGGCAATAATTTCGCCCAGCGTAGCGTAGGCATAGGTGTAGGCGCTGCCCGCCAACGGGATCATAGCCGCAAACTCCGCGTAGCACAGCGCCGCAAAGGTACAACCCAAGCCCGAAAGCACGAACGAGAGCATCAGCCCCGGTCCGGCATAGTGCGCACCGAGTCCAGACATCACGAAGATTCCGGCCCCAATCACAGCGCCGACACCCAGAGCCGTTAATTGGAATACGCCCAGCGTGCGTTTCAAGCTATGCGTGCCAGTCTCCTGCGCTTCGTGCAACAGAAGCTCAAGCGGCTTTTTCGCAAAGAGGTCAGTCATGAGTTGCGTCTCTCCTGTCAGTTAAACCGCAGTCAAACTTAAGAAAGTCAAATTTAAGTCGTCTCGGCTCGCGGCCGCCAAATGTAGTACACGGGAATGCCGAGCAGCACGATGAGCAGTCCCGGCCAGGTGTATTGCGGCTTGTAGCGTAACAGCACCACGTCAATAAACAAAGCCATCACGATATAGATCGCAGGCAGAATGGGATATCCAACGGCCTTGTACGGGCGCTCGGCCTCGGGATGGGTGCGGCGCAAAACAAACAGTCCGAAGATGGTGAGCACGTAGAAAACCAGCACCGCAAAAATAATGTAGTCCAGAAGCTGGCCGTAACTGCCGGAGATGCAGAGCACGCACGTCCATACCATCTGCACCATCAGCGAAACGGCGGGCGTCTTGTAGCTGGGATGGAGGCGGGCAACACTACGAAAGAACAGGCCATCCTTCGCCATGGCATAGTAAACGCGGGCCCCGGCGAGAATCAATCCATTGCAGCAGCCGAAACCGGAAATCATAATGGCGACGGCCATCAGCGCTCCGCCGGCGGAACCGAACATCTGCGTCATGACCGCGGTGGCGACGCGATCCTCGCGGGCGAACTGGATGCCACGCTCCATCAGCGTCGCTCCGCTCGGACTGCCCACCAGGGGCAGCGCGCTCAGATAAATAAAGTTGCACGCGATATAGAGGGCGATCACCACGCCGGTGCCGAGGGCCAGCGACAGCGGAAGATTGCGGCTGGGATTCTTCACCTCGCCGGCCGTAAACGTAACGTTGTTCCAGGCATCGGCGGAAAACAGCGAACCGACCTGCGCAATCGCCAGCACGGTCATGGTCGAGACCAGCACGCTTCCTCCGACGCCCATGCCGACGTCATGCAAAGTGCCGAGGCCGGCGTTGTGCCAGAAGTTTGCGCCGAAATTCGCGGCCATTGCCTGAGCGTTCCGGCCAAGAAAGACTCCGAAGATGACGAGGCCGAGCAGCGCCGAAACTTTCGCGGCGGTGAAGATGTTCTGGATGAAAGCGCCCGTCTTCACGCCGAAAATATTGATGATCGAGAGCGCGACAACGACCAGGATGGCGACGAGGTTCTGCGTGTTCAGTCCAACATCCATGCCGCCGAGCATCATGGGGCCAACGGCAAACTTCGGCACCTTCCACAGGTGGACGATCCAATGACTGGACGAGATTGCGGGCCAGAAGATCCCGAGAAATTTGCCGACGGCGACGCCCACGGCCGCGATCGTGCCCGTCTGAATCACGAGAAACAGAGTCCAGCCGTAGAGAAAACCCGAGAGCGGCCCGAGCGACTCGCGCAGATAGACGTACTGCCCGCCCGCTCGCGGCATCATCGCCGCCAGTTCGCCGTAGGCGAGCGCGGCGGCAATGGTGAGAAAACCGGTGATGAGCCAGGCGCCGATGAGCAACGCCGGCGATGTGACCTCGCGAGAAATCTCGGCGGACACAATGAAGATGCCGGAGCCGATCATGGAGCCCATCACCAGCATGGTCGCGCTGGTCAGGCCGAGACCTTTGACTAGCTCTTTGTCCTGATGGGTATGCTGCTGCCAATCGCTGACACTTGAAACGGGAACTGGGGGTGGAACCTTCGCGCTCACGAACCTCCTAGTTCCGTAGCGCCGCCGTCCCGGCGGCTGTCGCGGGGACGTCCTCGCCCCCGCAGCGACGGCGGGACGCCGTTGCGACAGCCGGCAAGATGCCGACGCTACGCGAATCACGACTTTACCTCAATATCTTCAAAAATTCCTCTGCTGATTTGCGGGGATCAGGTAACAAGTCGGATATCACCGCCACGGCATCGGCACCGGCTTCGATGACGGAACAGGCGTTGGCGCGGGTAATGCCGCCGATCGCAACCAGAGGCTTGCGCGTCAGTTCCCTTGCCCGGCGAAGGCCTGCGAGTCCCACGACAGGATCAGGATTGGCTTTACTGCTGGTCGCGAAGATGGGGCCGATGGCAAGGTAGTCGGCGGAAGTTTCATCGGCTTCCGCAAGTTGCTCGGGATTGTGCGTTGATACTCCCAGCCAGCGAGTGGGGCCGATGATGCGCCGCGCCGATTCGGGCAGTAGATCATCCTGCCCAACATGAAGACCGTCATATTGAGCCGCCAGACAGAGGTCGGCGCGGTCGTTCATGATGAGCTTGACGCTCGGTCCGAGGCGCGCCCTGAGTTCACGCGCCTCGGCGAGCATTTGCCGGGTGGTGCCAGACTTGTTGCGGTATTGCAGCAGAGTGCAGCCGGCGGCTGCGAGTTCTTCGGCGGCGGCGAACATTTCAGCGGCGTCGGGGAAGCACGCAGCGTCGAGAATCGGGTAGAGTCGCGGAAGTTGCAGCATTGGTCTCAATTGTAGAGACGCGGCTTGCCGCGTCTCCGATTGCCGACAATCAAGCCCTCGGCGGCTAAAGCCGAGTCAATTTTCCGGCTGCGGAGCGGCTGAAGCCGCGCCCCTTCAAAACAAAGTCAAAAGCGCAAAACAAAGTCACAAGCGGAGTTTCGCCGCAACCTTTACGTCGTGCCCTCCCCAAAAACCTGCGCGCATCTTGGCGTTTCAGCGGTCTTAGACGCGGCAAGCCGCGTCTCTACGGATAACTTTTTACCCCGTGGTTTCTTTCTTCGCCAGGAATCTCTCAATGAAGCCGGTATCGAAATTGCCTGCGCGGAAATCCGGATCAGCGAGGATACGCCGATGCAGCGGAATCGTTGTGTAGATTCCTTCCACGATAAACATTCCGAGGGCACGGCTCATGCGCGAGAGGGCTTCGCTGCGATCCTTGCCGCGCACGACCAGCTTGGCAATGAGGGAATCATAGTATGGCGGAATCGTGCCTTCGGCGTAGGCGGCCGTGTCGATGCGCACGCCCGTACCTCCCGGAGGATTGAACGTGGTGATCTTGCCCGCGGAGGGCGTGAACTTCTCCGGATGCTCGGCATTGATGCGGCACTCGATGGCGTGTCCGCGATGCACGATGGGGCCTTGCAACACGTCGGCCAGCTTTTCGCCGGCGGCGATCATGATCTGACTCTTCACGAGGTCCACGTCCGTGACCATCTCGGTGACGGGATGCTCGACCTGGATGCGCGTGTTCATCTCGATGAAGTAAAGCCGCCGGTCTTTTTTTGTGCTCGTGTCCGCGTCCGTGTCCGTGTCCATGAGGAATTCGATGGTGCCGGCATTGTGGTAGCCGACCTGGCTTAGCGTTTTGCCGATGATGTCTCCGATTTCCTTGCGCAGCTCGGGCGTCATCTTTACCGACGGCGACTCCTCGATCAGCTTCTGGTGGCGCCGCTGAATCGAGCACTCGCGTTCTCCCAGGCTGACAACGTTGCCGTGCTCGTCGCCCAGCACCTGGAACTCGATGTGGCGCGGGTTCTCGATATAGCGTTCCAGGTAAAGGTCGCCATTGCCGAAGGCGGCTGAGGCCTCCGACTGCGCCTGACGGTAAAGGCCGGGCAACTCATCTTCATTGCGCACTATGCGCATGCCGCGCCCGCCGCCTCCCGCGGTGGCCTTGAGGATGACCGGAAAGCCGACTTGGCGCGCCCACTCGCGCGCTTCTTCATCGGAGGCGACCACGCCGTCCGAGCCGGGAAGGATGGGCACGCCGTACTGTTTCATGGCGGCGCGAGCTTTTTCTTTTTCGCCCATCAGCCGAATGACATCGGGAGTGGGTCCGATGAACTTGATGTGACAGCTTTCGCAGACTTCGGCGAAGTTGGCGTTTTCCGAAAGCAGGCCGTAACCGGGATGGATGGCATCCACATTCGCGATTTCGGCGGCGCTGATCACCGTGGGAATGTTGAGATAACTCTGCGCCAGTTGCGGCGGGCCAATGCAAATCGCCTCATCGGCAAAGCGCACATGCAGCGAATTGCGATCCGCTTCACTGTAGATTGCGACGGACCGGATGCCGAGTTCCTTGCATGCGCAAATGATGCGCAGCGCGATCTCGCCGCGATTCGCTACCAGAATTTTCTTGAACATGATGGGAAAGCTCTCAGCTGTCAGCCATCAGCCATCAGGAAACCTCAGGACTGCGCGCTCGTAGGATTTTCCTGAAGGCTGACGGCTGATGGCTGACGGCTTATTTCGCCGGCCGTACGGCGAACAGTTCCTGGCCGTACTCGATGGGCTGGCCGTTCGCGACGAGCTTCTTGACCAACTCTCCCGCCACGTCGCATTCGATTTCGTTCAGCAGCTTCATCGCTTCAACAATGCACAAAACCTGGCCCACTTCCAGCGCATCGCCGACTTTGACGAAGGGCGGCGAGCCGGGCGAGGGCGATTCGTAGAAGGTGCCCACGATCGGCGAATGCACAATGTGCAATCCCGGTTCTGGCGCAGTGATGTCCGCTGCCAAATCAACCCGGCCGGCTGCGGAAGGAGAAGCCGGAACCGGGGACGGCGTGCCCTGAACCGCGACATAACGCGAGTCGGGCAACGCCACGGGCGACAGTTCGGAGGCGCGCTTGATCTTCACCTTGAAATCGCCGCGCTCCAATTCAAACTCGGCAATGTCCTTTTCGATCAAGAACTCGATCAGTTCTTTCAGCTCTTTTTGATTCATGGATAAGGGCGGGCCCGCTTTGCTTTCGTCATGTCCTTCTGTTTGTAGAGACGGGGTTTGCCCCGTCTCACTCTGCGGCGGGAGACGCGGCAAGCCGCGTCTCTACGGAAAAACCACGCTATTCCTAAATAATAACCAGTTCTTTATCTGTGGGCATCAGCACTTCGCAGCCCGAAGGCGTAACCACCACCACATCTTCGATCCGCACACCCCACTTCCCAGGCAAGTACGCGCCCGGCTCAATCGTAATGACTGTCCCCGGTTCCAGTCTCTGGCTTTGCCCCTCGGCCAACCTGGGCGCCTCGTGTATCTCCAATCCTAAACCATGCCCGGTCGAATGGGTGAAGTACCTGGCCAGTTTTCGCTGGCGCAGCACACGCCGCGCGGCGCCATCTACTTCGCCGGCGGTCGCGCCCGGGCGAACCGCCGAGATGGCTGCCTGCTGCGCTTCCAGCACGGCCTCATACAGCCCTCGAGCTTCCGACGACGGAGGTCCGACATGCACAGTGCGGGTGCGATCCGAGCAATAACCGGCGAGTATAACACCAAAATCACAGACCACGAACCCGCCGGGAATGCGCGCGCCCGAGGCCCGGCCATGCACAATCGCCGAGCGCGTTCCGGAAGCGAGTATGGTCGGAAACGACATGCCTTCGGCCCCGGCACACCGGGCCTTGTACTCCATGGCGGCGGCGACTTCGACCTCACACACACCCGGCCGAATGTTGTTGCGAGCAACCTGAAAAAGACTGGCGCCGAGTTCGACCGCCCGCCGGATGCACAGAACCTCGGCCGCGTCCTTCACCATGCGGGCACGCTCGACTAGCGGGGGCGCGAAACGCAATCGCGCCTTCCCTTTCAGCACAGAGGCTAACCGGTCGCGCATGCCGGCGGTGATCGACTCCGGTTCGACGCCCACCCACGCTGGCGTCGAGCGTCTTCGCTGCGCGGCCAGCCACTCCGCCGCCGCCAGCAGCGGGGGCTTACGCGCGATGGCCATGCTCACATTCTTGACGTGCGCATTCTTTATTTCGTCTTTTGCCTGGGTGCGGTAGCGTCCGTCTGTAAAAAGGATGGAACCACGATCCCCCACCACCAACGCAGCCGCACTGCCAGTAAAGCCACAGAGATAGCGAACATTGGGGAGGTGAGTGATGAGCAGGGAGTCGAGCTTGTGGCCCGAGAGCGAGGCTTGGAGCCGGCGCAGGCGTCCAGCGTGGTCCATAGGAGGAGTGTAGCAAGAAGCAGTTGCCGGTTGCCGGTTGCCAGTTGCCAGTAACCTAGTGGAGCTCGCGGCTCTGCCACTGGCAACTGGAGGCTGGCAATTGGCAACTGCTTCTCAAAAGCGAAGCCGCCGGGCTCTCGGCGGGTTCTCCGAGAAGGCCGGCGGCTTGGGCGGTTCTAACGTCGCGCTTAGGTTTGAATGATGCGCGGCGTGATGAAGAAAATCAGCTCCTGGTTTGTAGTCTGCACCGTACGATGCTTGAACAGGTTGCCAAGGAACGGGATATCCCCGAGCAAAGGCACCTGCGAGATATTGAGCGAGTTATTGGTCTGGATCACGCCGCCAATCACCACCGTGCCGCCGTCCGTGACCAGCACTTGCGTGGTGGCCTGCTGGGTGATCAGTTCCGGGTTGCCCAGATTGTCTACCTGGCCGAAGTTAGGCAAGGTGTTTTCGACATCCACGTTGAGGAAGATAGTTCCTTCCGACGTGATCTGCGGAGTCACCGTCAGCCGCAGGAAGGCGTCCACGTAGGTCGCGGTCGGCGGAGCGCCCAACGAGGCCGCGGTCATGACCGGTATTTTTACGCCCTGTTTCACGATCGCCTGAATGTTGTTCTGGGTGACGATACGCGGACGGGAAAGAACTTTCAGCAACCCGCGCGACTCGGCCGCCGTGAGAATCATGTCGATCCGCATGTTGTTGGTGGCGTTGATAAGTTGCAGACCGCTGGTCGCCCCGACTGCGCCCAGGTTCGAAAACAACGGTATCGAGCTCCCGGCCGCGCCGCTGGTGGTGGTGAAGTAATTCGGATTCGTAACGTTCTGGATGATCGACGAGGTGCCAACGGTTGGCGCTCCGCCCACGGAGGTGGTCCCATTGCCCCAGCCCAGGCCCAGCTGCACGCCTATGTCCCGAGCGAAGCTGCGAGTGGCCGCCACCACGCGGGCTTCAATTTCGACTTCCTGCGTCTTGCGGTCCATCTGCTGGATGAGGCGGTCAATCTGCGGCAGAACCGCCGGAATGTCGGCAACGATAATTGAATTGGTGCGTTCGTCGGCGACGATGTCTCCACGCTGACTCAGGAACTTCTTGAGCGGCAGCAACAGGTCCTTGGCGTGGGCGTAGCTGAGGAAGCGGGTGATGCTGACTTTGTCTACCGCCAGCGCCTCGGCATCGATTTGGGCGCGCCGGTTCTCGGCTTCCTTCCTCAACGTATCAACGGTGGCGATGCGCAGTACATTGCCGTCCAGTTGGCGAGACAGGTCGTTGTTCTTGAGCACGATGTCCAGCGCCTGATCCCAGGGCACGTCATCGAGCACGATGGTCAGATTGCCGTGGACCATGGGATCGAGCACGACGTTCAGACCGCTGATCTCGTGAATCAGGCGGAAGAAATCTTTCAGATCCACATCCTTAAGATTGACCGAGATCGGCTCGCCGGTGTACTTGGCTCCGTTCAGCGCGGGCTTCTGTTCCAGCTGCGCCTTCTGCTCGGCGGCCAGGTTCACGGCCGGCTGGATGGCCGGCTTGTTGCTGCCCGCCTGCCCGAGGGCGGCATTGGTACTGGTGGCAACCAGTTCCGCCGCCGTCTTGTCGGCAAAGCGGCTGGCCGCTTCCTGGGCCTTCGCGACCGGCTCGGCGGCTTTGGGCGAAAACTTGGGCTCGACGAAGGCAAAGTCCGCCGCCGGTTTCCCGGCGTTCTCTGCCGAGGCCGGAGCCGGCGCAACCGCCGTTGCCGTTGCTGAGGTCGTTGCCGGGGTTACTGGAGCCGAAGCCAGCGCCAGTTGCGGCGCCTGACTCGCGCCTGGCGATTTAACGGCCGGCGCGGGTTGGCGATGGGCCAGCACAGCCTCGTGGATCTTGAGGACGAAGCTGCCTTCCGGACCCGCCACCAGTTCATGCTGGCGGCCAGCGGCGCGATCGCCGTCGGCGAGATCGATGACCACGTGCGTGCTGGGCGGGACTTGCCCGTCCATCCCGATGCGGACGTCTTTCACGCCGTCGCGGTCAACGACGATGTGGCTCTGCGCCGTGGCCATCACGGTGTTGGGAAAGTCGACGACGATGCGTGCCGGTGATTCAAGTGTCGACACTTTGGGCGCCAGTGCGCCCTTCGCCTTGAACTCGATACGCAATCCGTCCTGGCTGTGCGCGACCTCGAGCCTCTGCAATCGAGCGCCCGCGGCCACCCCCTTGCCCGTCGTGTCAGCCGCGGCTGCGATCGTTATCACTACGAACGCCAGCAGCGGAACTAAGAGACCCAGCAGTTGCTTTCGCATTTCCCTATCTCCCCATGCGAGGCCGTTTCGCCTCCATGTGTTTCCTAGAACGCGTTTCTTCGAAGTCTTTGTTGTCTCCGTGGCCTAAACCGCCGGAGTCGTAATCTTCTTCACTACTTTCCGCGTAAACGTCTTGCCCATCCGGTCCTGCAGTGTTTCCTGGAAAACGATGGAGTCGCCCGTGATTTTCATCACGTAACCGTTGAACACTGGATCGTTCTCCCGCAGAAAATAAGCCTTATTCATACTGTTGCTGACCACGGCGATGAAACCGCCTTCGGCACGCACCACACCACGCAGGTTGATGGCGCCGATTTCCAGACACTTCTTGCCGGTGCTGCAACCCGAACCGCCGGCGTGGCTCACCACTGGACTGACGAAAGGATCCCGTCTGCCGTTGGCGTTGTACTTGCTGTCGGGAACGACCGACTGCTCGCTCTCCGCATTCTCGCCGCCTCCGCTTCCCGCAACGCCATGGCCGGCTGCGACAGCGGCCGCCGGCGCGTCTTCTTCGGGAGCCGCAGTGGGCGCTGGCTGCACGATTTGCTCAACCAGGACTGCCCCACCGCGTCTCATGCGGTCTCTTTCCCTTCTTTTCGCGTCCGCTCTTCTCGCGTCCGCCGAGCGCGCGTCCGCCGGTGGTGAGGACGACTTCACCGGCGTAGCCACCCTGACTGCGCTCGACTTGTCCGGAGCATGTGTGGCCTTCGCCGGAGCGGATTGGTGACTGCCCAGAGCCTCATGCGAGGCGGCCGTGGCATTGTTATTCACCGTGTTCATCGTGTTGCGCGTGTTCTGGATAATGCGGGGACTCTGGGCCGAGGCCAAGCCCGCGGCCAGTACCGAAACCAGAATTGTCGTCGTTATCGTGATTGCTGGCTTCATCTTCATCCTGTCCCTCCTACTTTTTCACCGGTGGTCCGGGCTTGCTGGCCGGCGCCGCCGGATCCAGGTCGTGACTGAAATACGTTGTGGTCAGGCAGGTGGCCACCACACTCTCACTGGGCGCGTACTGGTAACTGTGCTTCGCCTTCGCGTCGGCCGGCTTGCGGGTCGAAGCGACCAGCAGATTGGAGACGTTTACGATGCGCTCCACTTTTCCCAACCGGTCGAAGAACCCCAGCATGGAGTAGTACGGACCATCGAACTCGACTTCGAACGGCACTTCGGTGTAGAACTCTTTCGCGGCGTAGGGACGCGACGTATAGCGGCGGATTTCCACACCCGACTTGCGGGCTTCTCCGCTCACCATGCGCATGAAATTGTCCACTTCCTTTTCATCGGGCACGATGCGCCGCTCGATTTCGAGCTGCTGCTTCAGGCTGGCCAGCTGGCGCTCGATGTCGGCCAGTTTCGGCCGGTAGGCTTCGAGTTCCGCGTTCTCGCGCAGTTTGGCCTGCAGCTTAATCTGGGCCGCATCATTTTGGTTGCGCTGCGACTTATAGACGGTGTAGTAAAGGCCGCCGGTGGCTAATGCCGCCACCAGGACCAGCACGCCCAGCAACTTCACCCCATTTAATTCGCCAAGATTCATAGTCGGTTCCGCCTTTACGACTTCGCCTTTTCGCAGGTCAGCGTGAACTGAAACGCCTGCATGTCCTTTACGCCTTCGTCCTGATAACTTTCCTTAATCTCGATGTTGCGGAAAAAACCGGTCTTCTGCAGGTTGGAAATCAGGTTGGCCACGGCATCGCTGCTCAGCGCCGTGCCGTCGATGGCCACGTTCGCACCCTGGTCCTGCATGCTGTTCAGCCACACCGCTTCGGTGCGGTTGACCGTATCGGCGATCATGGACAAGAGGGCGACCGGGCCGGTTTGGTTGTTACGCAGTTGGTCGATCACATCGACCCGCCGCTTATAAAGCTCGGCTTGCCTCTGCCGCTCCATGTACCGCACCTTGATGTCGGCCAGTTCCCGATTCTTCTGTTCCGCCAGCCGGCTCTGCACCTCGATCGCTTTCTTCTCTCGATCGAGGGTGTACCAGTAACCGGCATTGACCGCGCCGGCAATCAGCAACACTGCGGCCACCTGAACCAGGGGCCCGCCCAAGTTGCCAAGATCCATGCTCGGCATGCTGACGGCAACGTTCTTCTTGCCTTTCGGTTTCGGAGAGCCCAGCAGATTGATTCGGATCATAGCTTTTCAAAGCTCCTCAGGGCCAAACCCACGGCCACTGCCAACTGGCCGGCGTTCTGTTCGACCAGCTCCGCCCCGGCGCCTTCCGCCGGAGCCACCACTTTCTGAAACGGGTTGAACAACTCGACCGGCATCGAGAACTCCTGGCGCAACGCTTCCACCAGGCCCGGAACCTTGGCCGAACCGCCGGCCAGATAAATCTTTTCGATGTGCTCGCCCGCCGCACTGGCGCGGAAGAAGTCGAAGGTCTTCTGAATTTCCAGCACAATGATTTCCGTGACCTGCTGCAGGATGGGCGTCTTCGCGTCGTCCTGCACCGTGCCCACCTTGCGGCCGAGCTTGAGCGATTCCGCGTCGTCAAAGCTCAAATCCAGTTCCTTCTGCAGCGAGTCGGTGTACTGATGACCACCCACCGAAACGTCGCGCGGGAACAGGGGCGTCGTGCCCTTGACGATGTTGATGTTCATCACGCTCGCACCCAGGTTGAGCAGGGCAACCACTTGTGTCGGCGCCGGCTCATAGTTGTACTCGTAGCAGTTTTGCAGTGCGAGCGCATCGATATCCACAATAGACGGAGTCTTGCCCGCCATCGAGAGTACGTTGGTGTAGTTCAGAATCTTGTCCTTCTTGACAGCCACCAGCAGCACATCCATCTGCGGACTGGTCGCGTCGTCGGAAAGAATCTGGTAGTCGAGGTTCACATCCGCCAGATCGAACGGGATGTGCTGCGCCGCTTCCTTCTGGATGGTCTCGGCCAGTTCCTGATCGCTCATCGAGGGCAGCGAGATTTTCTTCACGATCACCGAGTGTCCGCTCACCGCCGTGGCCACCGCCTTCGACTTGATCTCAGTGTCCATGAACAGCTTGGAGATCGAGGTCGAAACCTGACCCGAGTCCACGATCATGGAATCGACCACGAGGTCGGGCGCGATCGGCTCCAGTCCGAGGTGTGCCACTTCGATTCCCGTGCGTGTCTTCCTGAGCTCGACGGCCTTGATGCTCGAAGAGCCCACATCCAGACCCACTATCGTCTTCGATCCTCTTCCAAACATGTGCCCGCCTTTATTTACCGAGTTCGTTTACGGAGTTCCGGCAGCTTTCACGGCTGCCTTGATTTTCTTTTTGCCCCGCGGTTCCATTTCCATCGACTTCTCTTCCATCCACTGATCGAGCTTCGATTTTTTGAAGCGCCAGCGGTTGCCCAATTTGAACGCCGGAAGCTTTTGCTCGTTCACGTACTTGTAAAGCGTGTCCGGACTCACTCCCAGATACTGCGAAGCTTGACGAATGTTCATCACTTCTCGCGAGTCGGCCATTAACGTTTCCATGCGCGTTCGAGTGTATTTTGGTGTGCTGAGCATATCTCAACCGGAAGCGCGGGCTGCTCAACCTGAATCTCCCGGTTTCTTTGGGTTTTATGGGGGTTTTCTGGAATTCACAAAAACTGGACTTGCAGTTTTCGTCTACTGATAGCGTCGGTACCTACTGATACCACTATATGCAGTGGTCTATATGCAAATTGGGGACCCGTCACACGAGTTAAAGTAACCAAGGTACTAGAGACGGTACGGAAGTACTTGGACAGGCGCGCAAACCGCTGAAAATGCGGCAACTCGATGCCCTTGCAACGCGAACATTTCTGCGATTTTCGCTCGCTTTTAAGCTTGACTTTTCGAGCATCCCGCCGTGCTCCGATCCTCGCACCATTTCTCGCACCATCGCTCGCGCGACGTGAGCCCCGTCACTTATTGTTCGGACAGGTTCCTGTAGGCTGATCTGTTTTCGAATCTCAGAAGAAGGATCTCCATGAAACTCCTCGTGATTGGTTCCGGCATGATGGGCTCAGCGGCGGCCTACGACATGGCCCTCCAGGGCCACGTCGACTCTGTCACTCTCGCCGACAACGACCTCAAGCGCGCCAAAAACGCCGCTGCCCGCGTCAACCGCATCGCGGGCAACAAGAAAGTCCGCGCGGTCGCGCTTGACGCCGCCAAAGAAAAAGAAGCCGCTCGCCTGATGAAAGGCCACGATGGCGCGCTCTCCGCCGTTCCCTACCGTCTGAACCTCGGACTGGCAAAAGCCGCCATCCGCGCGGGTTGCCATTTCGCAGATCTCGGCGGCAACAACACCGTCGTGCGCCAGGAGTTGGCGCTCGCCAAGCAGGCCGAGAAACGCGGCATTGGCCTGGCTCCCGATTGCGGTCTCTCGCCCGGCATGGCATCGATTCTCGGCGGCGAACTGGTTCGCCGCCTGGGTGGTCGCGCCGGCGCGCTCAAACTCTACGTCGGAGGTCTGCCCGAAAAACCCTTGCCTCCGTTTCATTACCAACTCGTGTTTTCCGTCGAAGGACTGATCAACGAATTCGTAGAACCAGCGCGCATTCTGCGCCACGGCAAGCTCACCACCATCGAGGCGCTCACCGAGCCCGAACCATTTCACATGGACGGCTTCGCGCCGCTCGTGGCCTTTCAAACCTCCGGCGGAACTTCCACTTTGCCCGAGACCTTCGCGGGCAAAGTCGGCGAGTGCTTCGAGAAAACTTTGCGCTATCCCGACCACTACAACCTGATCCGCGGATTGAAGGAACTGGGCCTGTTTTCGAGCGAGAAAATGCTTATCGGCGACGTGGAAGTAGCGCCGCGCGCGCTCCTGGCAAAAGTGTTCGAGAGTAAATTCGCCGGCGACGGCCCCGACGTCTGCATCATGCGCCTGGAGGCCCACGAATCCGTCAAAGCTCCCGGAGTCCGCGGCCTGCTCGGCGGAAAACTCAAAGGCCGAGTGGCCACCTTCACCATGGTCGACCACTACGATTCCAAGAGCGACATGAGCGCCATGATGCGCACCACCGCCTTCCCCGCCTCGATCGTCCTGCAGATGATGTGTACGGGAGCGGTGAGCAAGCGCGGCGCAGTCTTGCAGGAACGAGACATCCCCGCCGACTCTTTTCTCGAAGAAATCGCCCGCCGGGGAATCAAGATCGAATATAGAGTCGAGTAGCGAGAGTTGGAACGTATTCCGCGTTGATCGCAAGGGAATTCACCCACCTTTGTGCGGGGAGATGACCCAGTCGTGCTTTTGGCGGGAACCCGCCATTTTCTTTGGCGGGAACAGCCTGGCGGGAACAGCCACCGGTTCGAGACCCCTTTATTCTCTAGTAAATACAACAAAGAACGGCTACCTGCCTTGCAGTCCGCAATTGCGTCTTCAGCGAACATTTTTGAGCCCGAGAATCAGTGGCCTCGGTCGAGCACACTTTGGCAACTCGCTTGCTTGTTGGATGGATGGGTGGGGCATTTCGGCATTCAGGAGAAGAAGCCGTGTGGATGAGGTCATGCGCGGTATGCAAGGCACTCATGATAAAGCTCCGCTTGCACGATTCTGTCCGCTGCCGCTGTGGGTGGGAGTGGGAGTGGTAGGGGCCATCCAAATGGAAAGCCGATCGCAAGCGGACAAAACGCAGAGATTTCACGAGATGAAGGGGAACTGCTATATGGCTCGAGTAATCAATTTCTATATCCCGGAGAACTTCCGCAGAAAAGCGACGACGGTTCCGCAGTCAAAACCCGGAAAACTGATCAGGTTTTATCCAGCGAAGAAATCAGCTTAGCTTCGCGGTTGCCCGCTCGCGCGTCACTACTCACGATTCTCTTCCTCCACCACCGTCATCTTCGTATCCGTCCGGAATTTCCTGTAATCATGGAAAGTCAATTCGATATCTTCGTCGTAGGCCTTGAATAGTGCAACCCGCGCGTCGAGGTGAATCTCAACTTGTTTGGGCAGCCAAACCTCATCGTTCACCCTGATCTGCTCAAAGAGAATGTGCGTGCCTTTGTGGATTCTTGCGAGTACGAAGCCGATTGAAATGGTGTCGATGGCGGTGATGTCGAGCTTCACCCATTGGGCGTCGGTTTTGTCAATCCAGACGCGTCCTTTGAACTTGCCGAGCATCCGGGCGTCGCGGCTCTTGGGTTCGTAGCCGGGACGAGGCTCGCCCTGCAGCACCCAGGCATCGCGCCCGTCGAGCGCTTCGGAGCCGAGCAGCCGGAAGTTAAACGCATCGGCGATCTCGAGCACAAACTTGCGATCCTCTTCGCGGCCTTTTTCTTCCTTCTTCAGCCGTTTGCGGCGGTCGTCTTCGGATTCGTTCTTGCGTTTGTCGATGATCTTCTGAATCTTATCGTCTTCTTTTTTCGCCTCGTCGGCCGACAGCGTTTTGTCATCCTTGGCGGTCAAGCGCGCGACGGGCTCTCCATAAATCTCGAGAATCTCCCAGGTGCGGGAGTCGAGCTTTTTTGCCTCGCCAGATTCCCCGCCACGCCCGTTGAGTTTGTGCCGCTCCTCGCGTTCGATGTAGGTGTAGTCGCGCAGGCGCTTTTCGTTTTCCAGGTCTTTCTCTTCGGTGCGCCGCAAGAGATCTCGAATCTGCTCCGGCGGCACGACCCCCGTGGCATCGGGCTTCAGATCAATGGAATTTAGATCAGGGGCATTTACATCAGTGGGTTTTACAGCAATGGGCCGCGAAACAGGCGTCGCTGGCGTGGCAGTGAGAGTTGAAGTTGAAGCCTGACCGAACGAACAGCCCGCCAGCAGAACCATCGCGAAGATGAGTCCGACACAATAACGCATGACAGACATGCGACCCCACCAGCACTTCCGCACCAAGTGGTTAAACTTTTTTCACCGCCCGCTCCAAACACTCCGCCCGGAACAACCGCCCATCCACCCGATGCAGCCGCTTCGCCTGCGTGGGAGTGATCAGCCGATAGTGAAAAATCGTCAGCAGATACTCCGCCACAAACCACACCGGCTTCTCCGAACTCATCCAGTTCAGAGGATCGAAGCGCTTCATCTGGACGGGCCGCGAGAAGGTCCGCAACGTCCGCTCCCCGCGCAGATTGAAATAAGCGTTGAAGTAACTCAAAGCCAGCTCGCGCAGCGACCGGTACACCGGCTCGCGAAACCGGCATCCCGTGAAGTTCGACTTTGCCACCGCTCCCCAATGCCCGTCCACCTTGTATATCGCAAGCACGTGGTCGGTATCGTGCTCGGCTTCCAGATCAAGAAGCAGCGGAGGATATCCGATAACCCGCAGCGCCGCCGCCGCAAACAGCGCTCCCTCGTAGCAATGCGAAGTATTCTCGCGCAGCACCCGTCGCGGAGACCAGGCGCTATCCTCAAGGTGGTAGGGCATGTCGTCAAGCAAGCGCTGAATGCCGTACGGAGTCTTCAAACTACGCAGCTTGCGGAGCTCGGCAGGGGTCAGGCCCCAGGAGTTAGCGTCGTTCGTCATCCGAAATTTTCCCGTAGAGACGCGGATTGCAGAGTGACCTACGACTTGCGGTTCGCCTCCATCGCATCATGCGCCTGCAGTTTTCCAATCGTCTCCGGGCATGATGCGTTTCATAAACTCGTCAAACAACGGCACGGTGAACGCTGTGTCGCCATGGGTCGGACTCCAAATCATGCCTTTAAGGATTAAATTGCTGCGTGTTGGGCCAAAGGATTGGACGGACCGCCCGAGCTGGTCCGCAATATCCCCCGATCGATGTGGACCCGGACCTAAATCGGCCATGGCGCGCAGATATTTCTTCTCCGCTGGGGTAAGCCGGTCAAAGCGTACCCGGAAAAAGCTCTCATCGAGAGCTGCAACAGCTTCGTCCGAAGCGTTCGCGACATCGTACTCCGTGATCGGGCTCTGGGGCGCGACATCCCACGCGTGTTTTCCCCACTCTTGCAGAAAGTAAGGATATCCCTGGGTTTTCGCGATGATTAGATTGACGGCTTCATCGAGAAGCTCGACCCCTTCGTTTTTCGCCGGCTTGACAATTGCTTCCCTCGCATCGGCTGCGCCCAATGGCCCGATCTCGGGAAAGTCGAACAGCCGCTCGGCATAAGATTTCGCCTGGCCCATTTGGCCTCTCTGAGGAAGACCAGCCCCTACGACCGTCACCGGGAGCTGTCCTTGTGAGCAACGGTGAAGCGCGGAGATCAGCGCTGCCATCTGAGCTTCGGGGACATACTGTAGTTCGTCAATGAACATGACCAGCACGGTTCCAGCTTTCCGCGCGGCTAGACCAACCTGCTCAAGCAACGCGGTCAGGTCCCCCTCGAGATCTCCGTTGTCGGCCAAGCCAGGCTCAGGCTCGTAGTCCAACCCGACCTCGATGTCGTTGTAAGTGAACTTCAGTTTACTCGCGAAGCCGGCCAACGCCCTAAGGCCTCGGATCGCATAATCCTTGGCGGCTTCGTTCTTGCTTAAACGGAGTAGAGCAAGCCGAAGTTGAGGCGCAATAAGCGCTGGCAGCGAACGATTCTCAGGGGCTTCGATCCGGACGGTCTGAACACCACTTCCCTCGGCATCTTTCCGCATTTGATCGAGCAGCACGGTTTTTCCCACGCCGCGGAGGCCCACCATCATTACGCTCTTGGCCGGCTTGCCCCGCCGTAGGCGTTCGATGCACACTTCGACATCCCTTCTGACTGCACTGCGGCCAGCCAGTTCAGGAGGGGGGCTCCCCGCACCGGGGGCGTAGGGGTTGAGAACAGGATCCATAGATATACCGAAGTTACTAACCTTATCTAGTATACATAAACATGCTAACTTTAGTACATTGCCGACTTGGAAATTCGGTGGTGCACCGCTTCCCGCACTTTTGGAAAAGTGGACGCCCTGCTCCTACCGCAACAACTCCCCCAGTTCGCGAGGACTTTCAACCAGCACATCCGGAGGCGACTGCTCCAGCGAATGCGGAGCGAACCCATAGGTTACGCCGCACGTCCACAAGCCGGCGTTGCGGCCGGTCAACACGTCAACCGCGGAGTCGCCAATGATCAGCGCCTCGTCCGCCGCCACGCCAGTTTCCTGCATGATGGTCCGCACGCCCAGCGGATCGGGCTTCTTCGTTGTAAAGCTGTTGCCGCCGTATACACACACAAAGAAGTCCCCCAGCCCGAGCGCCTGGACAATTTGGCGCGAAGGATTGACCGGCTTGTTCGAGAGCACCGCCATCTGCCGATGCACTCCATTTGGCGGCTGTCCAGCCAGCGGCACTCCCCCTGACGGCACTTCAGTCGAACCCACGCCATTCGACGAATTAGCCAGGCGCGCCAGCACTTCCGGAATCCCCTCATAAACCGTGGTGTGGTCGAGCTTGTGCTGGCGGTAGTAGACAAGAAAATACTCCATAGCCTTTTGGAGTAATACCTCGTCGCCGGTGTCGCCGAGCGCGCGACGCACCAGCGTCGGAGCGCCATCGCCCACGTAGCTGGCAATGACGTCGCCGTCCAGTTCGGGACGCTCGAGATGGCGCAACATTGCATTCACGGAATGGATCAAATCCAGGCGCGAGTCAATCAGGGTGCCATCGAGGTCAAACACCAGCAAGCGGAGGCGGCGCGGATCGAATGGGCGCAGGAAACGAATCATGACTCTTCAGAATAACGCAGGAACTCAGTACCCAGTACCCAGTCGGCAGTACCCAGTTGCTGGTCCTCACGCTTTTTCTGGGTACTGGGTACTGGCAACTGGGTACTGGTTTACAATGTTTCGGGGCTGGAACTCAGTGGGGTGAACGGCACACGATGGCCACGACTAAAGT